>Ga0209039_10003658_pt1 | contig 11829 bp, 12 predicted proteins | sample BogFormECP12_OM1_FD_188238 | JGI IMG/M metagenome (GOLD analysis project Ga0209039, IMG submission 188238) | Bog forest soil microbial communities from Calvert Island, British Columbia, Canada - ECP12_OM1 (SPAdes) (version 2) | ecosystem: Environmental > Aquatic > Freshwater > Wetlands > Bog ...
ATTCGTTGATGGGGTTCCACTAAATTTAAAAGAGCAATCTAACGCGTAATTTGGCGAAAATGTTGCCGAGTTCCAATTAATTCCAGCTCCGGTGGCGACGCTTGTCGTCAGGGTAACACCATTGTTGACAGTTGGAGTGCACCCACTCAGAGTTGTCCATCCAGCTTTGAGACTAGTCCCTGCAAAGTTGTCATACAAGGCAGTGAACACATTACTTCCGTCATCATACTGACCATACGTGCCCGTGTACGTCGGGTAGGCCCCGGTATGGGTTCCATCTATCGCGGTCACTGAAGTGGCATAAACGACTTCATAAATTGTCAAACCCCCATTTGCGGCAATAGTGTTGGACCCAAGATTTACCCAATAGACTGTGGTCGTGCTGCTACTCGAAGCCCCACTTTCCAGCCAAGAATTCAGGATGTTTCCGTTCCCATCTTGCCAATTTACATTTGCCAAGTTGGAGGCATAATATGCAGAATAAAGACTCGGGTTCGTGGTTATTTGCTGTTGCAGATTTGCGGGAGTTGCACTGCCTTGAGTATTTGCTAATGTTACAGGAAAGTAGTAAAGGGGAGTGTTGCCACCGACGCTTGCGAATGTCCAAGTCGATGCGCTTTTAGGTACCGCAAGATTTTTGGGATTTATGGTCACATTGGTAGGAGAATTATTCGCATTTGCAACCACGGTTGCAGGAGCTGAACCGGAACTCCCTAAGAAGAAGGCGAGGGAGCAAATGACCAGCGACAGGGTAATAGAAATAGAAATCCATATTCCTTTACCATGATGGGATACATATTCTGCGTTTTGGCGCGTAATGCATGGAAAATCTGGTTGCGTGCCTAGTTTCAATAAGTTCACCCATTTTATCTGTTTTGTGACCCGTTCGGAAATCGCAACGCGAGAGGGACCTGAATAGATTTTCTTCTTCCCTTACAAAATCTGCCACAAATGCAATTTCGGAAGCATATTTCTCGAAATATCTTGTCTTTAGCAAGAATGAAGAGCATGTCATTACGACTCATTTTAATTGCTGAACGATGAAACCTTGACCCTTCTTGAAATCAGAATACTGCTAACTAATTAATAAAACTTTGCATCGGTAACGATTAAAACACGTTAAATATTTAATCGAAATCGAAAACACAAATTGAATTTTAATGGTTTTGAACTCTGCTGGTGAGCACTGGTGATCATAATTTTTTAGTGCATCGATGGCGATGAATTGAATATTGTTGGAGGCTGCATTCTTCGATGTAAGCAATGTGGTTAACCTTTTGCGACCTTGCCACTTGCTATCTGATTTTAGAAGCGGGTCGGGCAATTCACGCTTCATGCCAAACAATTAGGGTTCTTCGTTAGGTATGTTTTAAATACCTTTGCCCATTTTTCCAAAAGAAAAGGGTAGGTTCGAACCTATGGTTACATTTCGGATAGTGTATAGACCCGTTTGCTAAATCGATGCAGCAATTTCATAAGCCGAAGAAGATCATTCGTATGAAAGAAAGGTTACGTTGTCGTGCAAGTTTTAGAGCTCGCGCCTATAAAGAGCGAGTTCGCCCGGTTGTCATGAGCGGTTGTCCCACGTTGCCTAATGTGGATTGTAGGCAGTAGATAACGAGCGGGTGCGGGAGGCTCCCCCATCATCAAGCGGCTGAGGGTCTCGAAGGTTTTCTGAACGTTCTAGCCCGATATTTTGCAGAATTGCTTGACCTAATACGCTGAATCCTTCAGCGACACCATCCCCAGTTTTCGCGGAAGTGGCAATAAAGCCAGCAGCACCCAGTTTCTTGCATTCAATGTCTATCTCCTCGGGAGTCACTTTCCATGGTTCGAGATCCGCTTTATTCGCTAAAATAACAGTAGGGGCATGCGGGCAGGTATTGTGGATGTCGATTATCCAATTTTCCAAGTTGGCAAAAGTAACTCGATTTGCTACACTAAAAACCAGGAGAAATCCATGACTTCCCTCGTAATAACTGTGCCGAATGGGTTCGAAGCATTGCTGTCCTCCGATATCCCAAATCGAAAAAATCATTGGAATGCCGTCGAGCTCGATGGCCTTTACCGAGATTTCAAAACCGAGTGTTGGGAGGTACGACTCCATGAATCTTTTATCTACAAATCGCCGCACTAAACTGGTTTTTCCGACAGCCTCGTCGCCTGCGAGCAATATTTTGAAACTTAAGGGATACATGGCACTTCCTCCTCGGCAGGATGGACAGTTGATAGGGAGGAACATTCTTGTGATAGGATGATTTCGTCCCTTTCCTTGTGAAATCTGCCGAGCACATGAATTCGGTGAATGTTCAATTCTTTGGAGAATTTACTATGCATTTCGCGAAATATACTGTAAATAACCTGAAAGCAGACCATATCATTACAGCCTCTTTTTCTTAATGAGCGAATTGACCTTTACCCTTCTTAATTCGGAATACTACAAACTAATTAATAAAATTTTGCATCGATAGCGCCCAAATATAGTAAAGAATTAACCCAAATTGAAAATATAAATTGAAATTTAATGGTTTTTGAACTCTGCTGGTGAGCACTGGCGATCAAAAATTTTATTCTGTTTGATAAAAGAAGGACATTCCCTTGAAAAACTCAAGGCGTGCCTATTTTAAAATTTCAATAGCGATTTTAACATAAGCATCGCTTGGTAATTCCGAAAACTTACAATCCACGATATCACACGCGATTTCTTTTTTGTATTTTGATTTAAAATATGATTCAAGAAATCCGGCCATAATGTAGAGACTATAGAGATAGTTTTCATTTTGCAATAGGATTGCATTTGTAACGAGATATGTAGCCTTGGCCCGCCCTTCCTCAATTGTGAACGATTTAACACGCGCATTCTCAGCTATGAAAAAGATTCGGGGAAGCAGGATGGCAATCGCTTCAAAAAATTGTTCATTTGTTATTTGGCGGAGCCATTCTACGATTTCCTCAATGTTCCCTCCAATGAGGGGAAAGGAAATATTTTTATCGATTTCTCCGCCCACTTTTTTAAACATTTCAGGATAATCCGGGAATACTTTCTTCAACCCCGCGAGCACTCCCCAGAATATGGAATTAAGCATCGCGCGGGGGAGCGCGCCCTGAATTTTCACGAAATAAAGGCGATATACACCCACATCTTGCGAACTCACGAGCTGTTGGGTTTCTAAGGTTCTCAGATACTTAGAAACGGTGTTGCGGCTAATTCCCAAAGTATTTGCAATGTCAGTTACCGTCAATCCAATTACTCCGTCTTCTAGGCATTTCAAGATTTCCTGATCGTAATTTCTTTTACTCGATCGTGGGCGTTGTTGCATTATACCACGTTTTTTCCTCAATTATTCGGGAGGTTTTTCGCAATCCGGATTTTTTATCGTAAATTCCTCAAGTGCAGCAGTTAATCCCCTTCGGGAGAAATTCGGGCGATACTGCTATGCCTCTCTATCCAACAGAAATACAGCACGTTCTCAGGAGTCTTCAAGATCTCGATAACACCACAAGTAATAGATTTGTGCCCCGCTCTTGCGGAGTCGGCGAAAATTACCCTAAACCATCTACCACGTTAGCCCTTAAGAGGTTACGGGTCATAGTTTGATCCGCTTCATGGCTTTCCACCGGCCGGTCTTTTTTTATCTGGTCGAGTGCGGAAACAGCGGAGGAATAGATCTCTGGCAGCAGGATTATCCTAATTCCACATAGGACTAGAAACCATTCCTATTATGCTTAGTAACCGTTTATATTACCAAGTTAGGAATATTGTTCCCACAACCAAACAATTAGGCATACCTAGGAGGACACCCTAACAAACTCATTTGTGTTCTTCAACTTGGTTCAGTAAACTGAGGCGTATCTTGAACCCTATCTTAATCATCCAGCGCAATTTTGTGACCTAGGGTGAGACTCCAAAAAACGCAAATTTTTTTATGTTCGATTTCTGTTATGGATTCGTTACATCCGTGCGCCGATTGTCTAGCTTGTAGGGTAAATGACCTTCCAAAGACACCGGTATGATGGTCGCCTGCCACGCGACCGGCCCGGGTTCGAGTCCCGGTCGGCGCACCACTTCCCTTCTTTTAACCCACTTGATTAATGCAGGGACCAGAAACACTTACCTCCAGCAATTTTACTTATGGTAATGCAGTTTTGAAGCTATACTCGTTGGAGCGGGCAAGTAGAGGCGTCGAAAAAAATGCTATCTTGCATAAGAAAAGAAATGCCCTATTTATTGCTCCGAACAAAATAGGAATTACCCATTCAATTCGGCGGTTGTATTACGCATCTGGGCATATTTCGAGTTGAAATACGCCAGTGCCGCCGCCCCCACTGTAATGACAACGATGCAGGCTGCCCGGAGGCCCGCCACTCCCGGATTCACGAGACCCCAGTCCTGGAACATGATGATCCCGCTTAGGACCGGCACGACCGTGGATACGATGGTGTAGAGCGGCAGGATGAGGTTAGCCTGGCCTTTTTGATACGCAATTTGCTGGTAAACCATGCTAATCATGTTACCGGCCAGCACGAGGAAGAGAAAGAGCCAGAACAAGCCAGACCCCATCGCACTCCCCAAAGTACCACCAATATTGTCCACCGAGATGAAGGCCACCAAAGCATTGGCAAAAATCGCTCCAATGCTATTTGCCACGCCGGAACACGCGCCAAGAATCACATCGGCGTGCCAGAAGCCTCGCTTCCAAGAAAAAATCACGGGACAAAAACAGAACGCAACTATAACTGCGAGGAAGACAATGGACACGGGTTGGGCGAGAATTTGGTTAACGGTTGAGGGGTCAAGCTTCACGCCCACATTTGGCGACGTCAACCCCAAGACCACAACGCCCCCGGCGACAACTGCAATGCACGCGGCTTCGACCCGTGACAGCGGTTCCTTGAGGTAAAAGAAGGAAAATAAGACCAAGACTACGATGCCCCAGCCGGTGAACGCCGACACGAGGGACAGCGACCCGTAGTCCAGCGCCAGCAGGTATAATAGGTATTGCACCGAGGTCAGGATTAACCCCACCATCCAGATCTTGTTCGTGGCGAAATTTTTGATGTTGGAAGTCAGACTTTGGTGCTCAACTTGCGGGAGGTCGCTTGCCCCTTTTTTTTGCATGACCAAGCCAATATTGAGCATGGTGTAAGCAAGTAAAGCCAATATGATGGCGGCAATCACGTTACTCATAATCAAATACCTCCATTCTAGTCAGGTATGTGCTCGTTTTACGTGCAGGGCATGGAAAAAAACTCATTTAATGCAATGTTTAATATGGATTCGCGTGAGGGGCGTAAGTTTTTTCCAAAACACTGGCGATGACGAGCGTCCCGATGGCTCCCACATTTTCGGCAATTATGAAACTTGCCAAAGGAGTTGTTCCTAATACAACGAGGTAGAAAGTAGGAAAGAACAAAGCTGCGAAGGCGATCAGGGGAACGAGTATGGGGAGGAATAATTCGTTCCGCTGGAACACACCTAGAGTCTTTTGATATTTCCGGTGGTGCTGCACCCGTTTTTGTTGTTGTAACCGCGCCTCGTACAGAATTCCAGAAGAAAACCCGATGCACAATGTAACTATGACCGGAATCAGCGTCACGGCATAATCCGACCCCACATCGGAGGCAAATTCCCCGATGGCGATGAAAATAGCTTGAAACAAGCCCGCGATGCCAAAAAACATCAATAAGATGGTGGAATATTTGCCTTGAAACCACTTGATACGCAAGGGCATAACAAGACCTAAGTCTGATTATAATTTTAATTTTGTTTTTCTCCTAAAATTAATGTTAGTTATTCGACATGAAAACTGCCCCCCCACTTTCACCTTGGGATTTCTGTACTAATCTTTTTATAAACCCTAATAACAATCCCATTGCGTGCTAAATGCAAGATTAATGATTATTAAGGGGAAATTAATCTCGAGCAGGGCACAAAAATCAATGGAATAAAGTGAAAAAATATGTCGAACAAGAATGAAAGCATAATTCAAACGCTCAACAAATTCGCGTGGATTATTTCGTTGGTCCTAGGTATCGTGTGGATCATTGAAGGCATCGTGGCCATTACTGCTGTAGGTCTCCTATGTACCGGTTTAACTGGGATATACCAAACGACCTGCCAGGCTAGCTTCGCTGCCGCTACCGGAACTGCTGTTTGGTGGTTCATTGCGGCAGTATTAGCAATTATTGGGGGCATCATCGCCAAGATGAAATGCGTCGGGGAAATCGCCGCGGGAAATTTCAGTACCGTCAGCATGACATTGCTCATCGCCGCCATTATTGGGTGCATCGGCGATGGTGCGGGCATCGTGCTCTTGGTGCAATTCATCCTCATCAAAGTCGGGGAAAAGTAAGAAATAACCTACCTATCTGGATCTTCAAACTTTTTTTCTCAATTTTTTTATCGAGCATAACAAACCCAGTTGAACCATTGAATCCGCGTCATGGAGTGGTATTCCTTATAGCGAGCTTTCAATCCACATATTCGCCAGAGATATTACACAAATTAAAATCTCCGCCGATGTTTTTGTTATGGCAAAACCTAAGTTCCGTTGCTATTTTGATCTAGTTAATGCCAGCGATCTCGTCGGAATTGGAAAATTGGCTGGCTGCCCACCGCCAAGTTTTCGCGGAAATATACTGGGAAATGGATATTAACAAAGTAGTGACCATCGACCGGGGCGTTCCCTTCGCGTGCAACGACTGCGGGCGATGTTGCTACACGCAAGATTTTGGCATCTTCGTGTACCCGATGGACATCGATCGCATGCTGAATGCGGGGGCATTCTTACCCCTATGTTGCTTGTTCCCCCAGGAAGACGAAGACGGGCATGTCTCCTATGCATTTCCGTCAAAAATCGAATGGTTTGATATGATGGAAACGTTGGAACGGGAGGATCCGGAGGAACATGAATTAATTGCGATGTACAAGCACGTTTCCGCCGAGCTCACCCGAGTCAATCCCGACCTGACGCAAAAGGACAATTCCTGCATCTTTTACGCGAATTCAATCCCCGCCCGCCGGTGCCTCATCTATAATGTCCGGCCCACCTGCTGCCGCGTGTACCCTTTCGACCGATTCGCCATTTCCCGCTTGCAAGTCCCGCCTGCCCTCGCTCTTCAATACCACCTGATCGGTCAACAAGATGGGGCGGTCGATCCGAACCTCTATTGCGACCCCGAATGCTTCCAAAAAAGAGGGAAATTCAAGTTCAAGCAAATACGGACCGAAATTCTCACGGATAAGGCCAATGCGATTGTGAATGCCCATGTTGCGGTAGATGAAGAGGAAGAGATGGACGTATCCCTCGAACTTCTCGAAAACTTCTGGCGCCGCATAGGAAAAACGCTTCCAGATTCCACCTAACTTGCATTTAATTTGATTTTTTCGGATTATTCGGCTACAATTGAAGGTGTCAACATTTTTTCTTAACCCCCTTAAATATTATGTTCTATAAATCTTCTTACAGGGTCCAAATAGAGAAACTTTCAAATGGAATCCCATTACCAACCGGCTCCATGAAAGGAACGCTGCAGGGTCTAGAGGGGAGGTTTTTTTATTTCGTGTTTCATTCACCGGGGGAATCCCGGCGAATTTTGTGGCTGATGCTCAACACCGCCAGACCTGTCACGCACCCTACAAAATATAGGGCAGGTCCAGGGATGCTATTGAAGAAATTAAAACCACCTGCGTTGGCATCATCTGAACCCGTGATATTGAGGAATTTGAAGGCCGCCAGATCTCCGTTGTTGCTTGGGTAATAGTATGTAGAAGGGTTTGTTGATTCCACCTGCAAAGTGATGAGGAAGGGAATCTCCCCCCCAACGTCCACTGATAATCCACCTACCTCACGGGTGACATTTACTTTCATGAGAAGTTCGAGGGAATCCCCGGACTTGGAATACGCGGCAGTTAAGTCGTTCTCGAGATTGTACTGTAGGTCCATAGACGCGTTGGCAATGTGGGCATCGAGTGCGACGCAATGGGGGTCAGTCCAATTAATTTCAACCGCCCGCTCGCCCACGTCGAGAGTTTTACTATCATTATCATCGAAAAAGATGCGCATGCAAAAAGGTGCACCAGATGCAACAGGGGGAAAATCGGAAAAATCAAATGCGAGGAGCAGACTTTCATTGTCAAAGGTGCCCTGCATAGTTGTGATGCCGACCTGTTGACCAGTCCCGTCTTGAAATTGGAGGGTAAATTTGTCCAAGTTCGCATAGATGGCGTCTTTTATGGAGCCATCAATTGCCACAATGATTTTTTGTTGGCCTTGAATGTTAAAAGTTGCAACGACGTTTGAAATTGCGGTGGTATATGCTGGAACAAAAATAATCACGCACGTAGATAAAGTCAAAATTACGCTGAAGGTGCTTTTTTTCACCCAATACCGCCCCGGGGGAGGGAAATCTGAACCTTTTTTTTATGCAATTCCCTATCTGTGGGCATGGGAGTATTAAAAGTGCGAAATCTTACAGCAAGAATTCAATCTATGTGGTAGGGTTGAAAGGGAGTGTGATAATTACCGCGCTGCCTCTGTCCCGCCCCTCGGAGTGAATTTGGATGGTCCCGCCGTGCTGTTCTGTAAGGGCCTTAGCAATGTAAAGACCCACTCCTGTTCCCGGCATGGACTCCAGCGATTGCTTGCGAAGATAAGACGTGGAAAAAGGACGCCAGACGTCCCGCAATTCTTCTGCAATGAATCCGTAACCTTGGTCTTTAATAGCGACAGAAAACGATTCGGGAGTCGTGGTTGAAGTTATTTTCACAACCGTATTCTCGGGGGAATATTTGATGGCGTTAGTTAAAATGTTTGTGAAGATTTCCTCGATTCTGACGGCATCCACCGCTAAGAATTCATCCTGCATTTCGTTGGTGATTTCGATATGGCGGTTTTGGGAGAGCGAAGCGACGTTTTCAATGGCATTGCGCATTAAATTGGCAACGGATTGCGTGGCGATTTGGAGGTCGAGTTGCCCGCGCTCAATCCGGTCTATGTCGAGGAAATTATTGATAATGCGTTCTAATCGCTTGGTGCTTTGGAATAGACTATCTAAAATCTCGTTAGTGATCACCATGTCAAGGTTTTCACCTTTCGCCCGCCTCGTTTGAAAGAAGTCCACCCACCCGATTATAGGGGTTAATGGTGTTTTCAATTCGTGAGAGGCGAAAGTAATGAGATTCGTTTTCATTTCAGAAACTTGCAAAGTTTGTTCGTATAAGTCTTTAAGTGCAATCTCCGCTTGGTGTTTTTCCGTCGTATCGACTGCAAAAACCACAATGCGCTTTTCCCCATTTAAATCAATGAGTTTCATGGAAATCGCGGCCCAGATTTCTCGCCCGTCCTTTCCCCTCAGCTGACATTCCTCGTGTTTGACTTGGCCTTCGTCCATTAAAATGCCAAGGATGCGTGCTCTATCCTCTTGTTTTACATATAAGGTTGTTGCCGAAACTGTGGCAAGGTCGTCGGGAGTGTAACCAGATATATCGGTGAAAGCGGGATTAATTTGAAGAAACCTGCCATTGGCATCGGCAATCGCCGCTGGAACTAGATTGCTGTCAAATAACGTCCGATATTTTTGTTCCGACTCGAGTAGAGCATCTTCAGCGTTCTTCTTTGCCGTGATATCACGCACGTATTCAATTACCCCTTTAAGCTTGCCCGTGCCCACGTCGAAAAGCGGAAAAGAGTATAAGTCGAGCCACCCGACAATTTCGCCTTCAGGACCCCGCTTGGGCACGACCTCGTATGCAGCCTGTCCACTTTCGAGCGATTCCAGTGTTGGGCAGACTTCACATGGTTCCGCGCGGCTATGGTATGCTTCATAACACTTTTTCCCGACCAATGGCATATTGTAGGAATACCACTCCTCCATGATGGGATTTACCCGTAGAATTTTCAGGTTTTCGTCAAGAATGCTCACGCCATCTTGGATGCTCGCAAATATGTTTGCAAGAAACCGTTCACTCTCTTTCGTCGCAATCAGCGCGTCATTTTTTACCTTCTCGGCTTGCATTCGCTTTGTAATATCTTCAATGGTCGCTACCATGCCATCGAAAGCGCCCTCATCGTCAAAAAGTGGGGTAGCATTTATTGAAAGGAGGTACGTTAAACCAGATTGCTCCTTAATCGCACGGCGCTCATCAAATATTGGTTTCAGCGTGGATTGGACTTGATTGAAAAGAAGCGATTCCTCCGGGAAAGTTAGTCCCTCGGGGGTCGAAATATTCCATTGAGGATCATTGTAGAATCGTTTTCCAACTTCGCTCTGCGAAAGACCCAAGAGTCGCCGGGCACGTTCGTTTGCGTAGGTGATTTTCCCCTCTCGATCAAAAACAATAATGCCGACCGGACTCGTGTCAAGTATTGTTTGGAGAACCTTTTTCTCTTTTTTAATTTCGTCTGAAATAGCATCCAATGGAGTATCTTGGTTTACCACCGGCATGCCAGTACATCCCCCGCGCAGTCCAATATCGTGTGGTAGGATAATGACAAAACTAGTGTTATCCTACCTACCCAACTCGATCCTCAATTCACTTAAATAAATGATGGTGGTTTAACTGTTACTCCTGCAAAAAAATTACGTTTAGTTGTTAGGTTAAATATCCTCTATTCTTCCAGAAAAGGGAATGGAAAAAAAGTGGACCGGAGGGGATTTGAACCCCCGACCTTCCGCACGTCAAACGGACGTCATAACCGTTATCCCCGACCTTTTAGATCGGTCTAGACTACCGGTCCAAGACTAAGACTCCATAATCCCACGCGTGTTTAAATTTTTTACCCTCAGGATAATGGTTAGGCGTGCCAAGGTTTTAAAAGCAAGTGCCTCTCCCCATACGTACAAATGCCAGATTCAACGCGGGGAACGAAAACGGGAACGTCTTTCGGCGACCTTTTTTAAATTTTTAATCACTCTTTTGGAGGATTTCGTCGGCTAGCCCGAGGTCAATGGCCTCCTGCGGCGTGAGAATGGTGTCGAAGCGGAGCAAGTCTTGCAATTGCTCGCGGGTAAAGTCAAGTTGTTTTTCCTTAATTCGTTCGAGCAGGATGGTCTCGCTCAGTTCTTCGTCTTTTTCATATTGCTTGATCCACGACTTGACTACCACGGGGTGTTCTTCCCCCACGCCCCACGTCCCCGCGTGAATCATGAGGCGGCAATTTGGGGCCAAAATCCGCCTCGTTGCGCCTTGCAAAATCCACACGCCCCCCGAGAGGCATTGCCCGAACACTTTGATTATGGTTGAGTGCAGGCAAGCGCGCATAGCGTCGTAAATCGCGAGGCATTGCATTTCCTCGCCGCCTTCCACGTTCAAAAGGATGGTGATGGGGTCAGGCGTGTCCACGTGGTCCAATATATGCAGGCCCTTGATCGCTTGGGCGGCCACGTGCTCGTTTATGCCTCCGTCATCTTCGTCGTCTGAGTCTTCAAGGTTCCCCAAGTAAAGGGTCTTCGTGCGCACGTCGATGCCATAGTCAAAAAAGGGCGAGACATCCAAGTCGTCGGCTTCGGAATCATATTTCAATCAGGATGCACCTTTTGATTGTGTATATCTTGAGTGTATTTTTTAGGACTTATAAATGCTGGAATCGCGAGAAAAGGAAGGTAGAACAATTGCCCGTACAACCGCTGCTGGACGAGACTTTCACTCCACGGTATGTCGATGTCTGGTTCCACCCAGCACCCGCCCGTGAGCTCGATCACGCCATTAGACACCGCGGCTTTGATGCGGTCCCAGAGATGAGGCGAATATTCCCTGATCCACTGGAAGTACTGGGGGAATGTCAGGTTGACCTTGAAAAAGGGGAACCACTCGATATTTTCCACGGC
>Ga0209039_10003660_pt1 | contig 11824 bp, 8 predicted proteins | sample BogFormECP12_OM1_FD_188238 | JGI IMG/M metagenome (GOLD analysis project Ga0209039, IMG submission 188238) | Bog forest soil microbial communities from Calvert Island, British Columbia, Canada - ECP12_OM1 (SPAdes) (version 2) | ecosystem: Environmental > Aquatic > Freshwater > Wetlands > Bog ...
AGGTCAGGGATCAGAGGTCAGGGATCAGGGGCCAGTAGGCAAAGTTGGTCTTACTGACCACTGGCCTCTGACCCCTGACCCCTGATTTCAAAGATCAGAGAGGTCAGTGGCACCGGGCGAACGAATGGAAGACCAGGAGAAAAAAATGGCAACCGCGGAAGTTATCAGCATGCCCAGCAACGCCGTCCAGGCACCGCCCGACTCGTGCATGATTGCGGCCGAAGATCTCTGGAAGACCTATGACATGGGTTCCGAGCAGCAGGTTCACGCCCTGCGCGGCGTTTACGTGAAAATCCAGCGCAATGAATACGTCGCCATCATGGGTCCGTCCGGCTCCGGCAAATCCACGCTGATGAACCTGATCGGCTGCCTCGACACTCCCACCCAGGGAAGTTACTGGCTCAACGGCCAACTGGTCAGCGAACTCGACGACGATGAACTGGCGCGCATCCGCAACAAGGAAATCGGCTTCGTGTTTCAGACCTTCAACCTGCTGGCCCGGGCCACGGCGCTGCACAATGTGGAGCTGCCCCTGATTTACGCCGGCATTCCCACCGAGGAGCGGCTGAACCGCGCTAAGGGGGCGCTGGCGGCCGTGGGCATGGAATCGCGCATGAGCCACAAGCCCAACGAACTTTCCGGCGGGCAGAGGCAGCGTGTCGCCATTGCGCGCGCGCTCGTCAACAAGCCCTCCATCATTCTGGCCGATGAACCCACGGGCAATCTCGACTCCCAGACTGGCCTGGAAATCATGGCTCTGTTCGACCGGCTGCATGCCGAGGGCAACACCATCGTGCTGGTCACGCACGAGCACGACATCGCCGAATACGCGCATCGCGTCATCCATCTTAAGGACGGCGTCATCGCCAGCGACGAACGCAAGGGTGACCGCCGGCAATAGAATTCTTCGCGTTACGAGATCACGCCCAGCCTGGCCGCTGGGCGTTTCTGTTTTGTGGGCCTGATTTCCGTGTCTGATTTCGGAGTCTGGATGCTGTACTGGTTTCAACCTAACTGTAGACCACGAATGAACTCCGGGAAGGGCGCGACCTTACAGGTTGCTGAGAAGAATGCCGCGCCTGATTTGGGGTGGCGCAGGCCTTCTAGGCCTGCGACCAAGCTGGCAGAAGGAATGGGCTTTAGCCTCAGAGGTACCTCGGCGGCTGAAGCCGCTACTGAAAATAGGTCTCCTATCGCAAGCGCTGAAGCGCTGCGCCACACCAATTCTGGGTTCTTCCGCAACCCGTTCAGTCGTGCCGCAAGCGCGGAAATTGGCCTTGGGCTTTAGCCCCTGAGGTCTTGGTCTACGCTATCTGTCAAACAGGTGTCGCCCCTTCCCCATTCACTGCGCTCTCGTCCCGATTGCGGGCGACTCCGCCTCGGGCATCTGCGGCGGTTCGGCGGCGACGACCCGGTCTCTCCCGTCTTTTTTCGCGCGATAGAGCGCGGCGTCTGCGGCCGCCAGCAGTTCTTTCGGAGACGTGCCGTGCTGGGGCAGCGCTGCCACTCCCACCGAGACGGTGACCATGCCCAGAGACTGCCCCTGGTGCAGAACTGTCATTTCGCGCAGTCTTGACCGAATGCGTTCGGCGCGGGCACACGAGGCTTTCAAATTTGCGGTGGGAAGGATGACGACAAACTCCTCGCCCCCGAAACGGCAGACAATGTCCTCGGCCCGGATGCTCTTCGCCAGAAACGTTGCGCTTTCCCGCAGCACGGTGTCGCCTGCGTCGTGGCCATAGGTATCGTTGAACTTCTTGAAGTGATCCAGATCGAGCATTAGAATGCCCAGCGCCTGCTCGGCTCTGACGGCGCGCCGGATTTCCCGCTCCAGCATTTCCTCCAGATAGCGCCGGTTATAGAGTCCGGTCAGCGGGTCCTTGATGGACTGGGTGCGCAGCGCCTCGCGCAAGCGGATATTCGCCACCGATAATCCCACTTGTCCCGCAAACGTCGTCTTGAAGGAGAGTTCGGAGTCGGCCAGGGTCGGAGCTTCGTCTGTGGCCTGAAAGTGCAGGATTCCGAGCGCTTCGCCCTGCGCCAGAATCGGGATGCAGAGATACGTGTTCTGCACTCCGACTGCGTGGGCGCAGGGCGCGGTCGTGTCTCCGGCAACCACCAGATGCGGATGCCCGGTTCTCAGCGCCCAGCAGCGATTCGCCTCGAACACCTTTTCCGGCAGCCGGCAATCGTGCCAGGAGCCGGCGATTTCGACCAAATCGCGCCGGTCGTTGAGCAGAGCCACCGCTCCGCGGCGGGCAGGAAATATCCTGGGAGCGAAGCCCAACGCCGCGGCAAAGACTTCGTCCTTGGTGATGCAGGTCTGCATCACTTCGCCCATCTTGGCCAGCAGCGTCGCCCGTTGCGAGCGTTCCGTAAGCTCCTGCAACATCTTTTCATTCTGGTGATCCAGTTCCCGGCGGGCAGAATCCTTCTCCCACATCTCCTCCTGCAACCGAGTGTTGGCGTCGGCCAATTCTTCGGTGCGTTCCCGGATTTGCTGCTCCAGGATTTGCAGATTGTGCTTCTGGTCCTCGATATCGGTGACGGTGCCAAACCACTTGATGATTCGCCCTTGCTCATCCCGGACCGGATTGGCGCGTCCCAGAAACCAGCGGTAGGCGCCATCGGACGCGCTCCGGATACGGTATTCGATTTCGTAGGGATCTCCGCTGCGGAGCGATTGCTCCCATCTCGTCTCGCTCTCGGCCAGATCGTCCGGATGCAATGCGGAGTTCCAGCCCTGGCCGCTACTCTGCTGTACCGTCAATCCCGTGTAGTCGTGCCAGCGCTTGTTGAAAAAATCGTGCGCGCCGTCCGAGCCAGCCGTCCACATCATTTCTGGAGCCGCCTCCGCCAGGCTGCGAAAATACGCTTCGCCTTCCCGCCAGTCCCCTTGCCCCGAGGCTCTTGTCCCCCGCCGCGCCGCTGCAACTCGGCCCGCCAAGCTCACCGCGGCATACCCTCCCAGTACGGCCAGAACGACCAAGAGTGCTGCCCACCAATAGCTGCCCGTAATCATAGTTGTGCCTGAATCATGGTTGCGGATCCGAGTAAGAACGGAGCTTCGCCCACTTGTGACCTTCGCTGACTAATATCGGCAAGGGTGGGCGTTGGCTGTATTAGAAATCTCTTGCCGATCGCGGAAAAAACTCGGATCTTTCAGATGGCGTCAATTTGGGGTGGCCCAGCGCTTCAGATGTGGGTGTGAAGTCGAACTTAGGGGAGACAGTGGAGCGCGCGCTGCGAGGTCCCAGCCAAGAGGTTAAAAGCTAACCAAAATGTAGGACGTAAGTATGTGAGACGAGTGTATAATTCTCCCCCCCCGTATGACTCTCTTTGATGATGTAAAGCCGAGAACCGGAGCTTCGGAGGCCAAGAAAAGGGCTAAGGACGTCAGCAAGTTGCTAAGAAAATTGATGGACACGAAGGACGAGAAAAAGTTCCGGGATAGCTTAGAAAAGGACTTCGGGATAACCCCTTCCGACTCAAACTACGAAGAGATCATTTCCGTTTGGAAGACCGAGCACGATTCACCCGAGTAGCGAATTTTTGCACACGCTTATTCTTTTCTTGCTCAGACAAGCCCATCTTAGTCATTGAATCCTCGATAAGCTCGGCTATTCGATCTGCTGCTAATCGCCTGGATGATCTGCGCTCGGAATATGCAAGAGAGCGGGTTGCCATGGAGTAGTTCTCGGACAGTCAGTGTACCTCAGTTCCCGGTATTGTCTACCAGAGTTTGATGCTGACTAGCATCCAAAGGTAACCACCAAACCGCTACGGCCTTTCTGCGGCAGAAGCGTCGGGCGGCACGACCGGGCCAGAAACAAAGAAATTGTGGTCGTACATGTCGCGATACATCCGGCCGGCAATTTCAGCAGCCTTCGGGCCGAACGTCGGACGTCCACCTTGCAAGAAGACGACGACCACTACGCGTCCCACGTTGCTGTTCGCGTAAGAGGCGAACCAGCCAAACCGCGTGCCGGCATGCGAGCAGGTTCCGGTCTTGCCCAGGATTTCTTCTTCGTTGAAGTTCAGGCGCAAGCTGCGGGCGGTGCCATACTCGACCGCGCCCGCCATTCCATCCGAGATTTCGGGGATCAGCGGCGCGATGTCGAGCTGCCGTTTCACCCGCGGCTGAAAGTTGGCCACTTCTTCCGGAGTCGTCGGATGCTGCAGGTAATAGAGCGTTCCGCCGTTGGCGATGGCCGCGACCATTGCGCCCAATTGCAGCGGCGTCATGGAAATGCCCTCGCCATAAGAGCACATCTTGCCCACACCCCCGAGCCGGGCAGGGATCGCTTCGTCGGGATAGTCGCCCATTTGCTCGCCGGCAATGTCGTAGCCCGCCAGCTCGCCCAGGCCGTATTCATGGGCGTAGTAGGCGACCTTCTCGAAACCGAGCTCGCGTCCCAGCGCTTCGAAGTAGGCGTTGTTGGAGTGGGCCAGCGCCTCGGTCATATTGATGCGGCTGCGGCGGCCGAGCGCAACTTCCGTATCTCTTGAGACCAGGCCTTCGTTGAGCGCGGCCAGAGCCACAGCCAGCTTGATGGTCGAGCAGGGCTGCGCGCCGCTGGCCAGCGCCAGCTTCTGATTCACCATGGCCAACACGCGTCCGCTGGTGGGTTCGATCGCCACCACCGTGCCGTTCATGTTGCCCAGTGCGTCCACGGCAGCCTGGCGCACGACGGGATCTTCGCCGGCGATGACATCACCGGCGGTGACATCTTCAACGAACGAACTCATGTGGAAGCGCTCGTGATAGCGGCGGCGGTGCGTGGTCGCTGAAACCCGAGTCACGCCCGCGCTGCTGCTGCGCGCCAGGTGATGCAGGCGGCGCCGCGTGCGCTGGCTCTCGTTGATCTTTTGTGATTTCGATTTGCTGTTCGTGCGCGTGGTGATGTGCGCCGCCCAGCTCAGACTCGCCAAAGGCAGACATGCCAGAAAGGCAACAGCTAAGATCAGACGAAAAAAGCTCGGTCCCTTGGACATCTTCCCCGTTACTCCCCCAGAATCCCAGGTAATTCGATGCACGTTCGGTGCCAGGCGGCAGTAACCTGCCGTCAATCGCTCAACTCTTCGATAGTACGAGACTTAGCCATTTTCTGGCAACGGTAAAGTTCCGCTCGTTGCAAACATGAATTTCGATTTAACCCATTCTGGAACAGAGACATACGCCGCGATTACCTCGGGTTAGCCCCTTCAGTAACCGGTTACCTGATTACTGGAAAGGTACTTCTCCGTGTGAAATGCTTTTCCCACGCCTTAATGCTCAGTCGCCCGACGGTTCTCTCTGCGAACTCCGCGAATCCTTCGCGATCTCTGCGTTCAAAAGCTCTTGTCGCAAAGCTCGCGGAGGAAGACCGCGGAGAACGCAGAGAATCATCGGCCGATTTCTCGGAACCAATCCGCAAACTCCGCTACATCACGTCGTTTACATTACATCGTTGCGCTTGCGCAGAAAAGCGGGCACGTCGAGATCATCCGGCTCAAAGTTCGTGACCATGGCGCTGCGCATGGTTTCGAGCGAAATGACATCGGCGCTCACGCGATCCGGAGCCTGCGCCACTGCTAGGGGAGTAACGTCATCGGCGTAGGCGCGGTCTTCCGCCATCGCCTCCGACATGATTCGCTCCGGGATGGGTTCAGGCATGGGATCGCGCGGCCCCACCGCATCGGGAAAATCCATGGCCTCGTCGTGCCTGGCGGCAAAGGACGAAGACGAATGCGTCTCCTGCTGCCAGTGCCGGGCCGGCCTGAACTCGCGAAATCCCGTAGCGATAACCGTAATCTTTACCGCGTCCTTCATCTTCTCGTCCATCACCGCGCCGAAAATAATGTTGGCGTCTTCGTGCGCGGCGCTCTGAATGATCGAGCAGGCCTGCTGCACTTCGGCCAGCTTGAGTGACGATGAACCGGTAATGTTGATGAGGATTCCGCGCGCGCCGTCAATGGCCCCTGCTTCCAGCAGCGGCGAGGCAATGGCCCGTTGCGCGGCGTCGATCGTGCGCTTCGCGCCCGTCGCCGAGGCTGTGCCCATCACGGCATAGCCCATGCCGGCCATGATCGTCTTCACGTCAGCGAAATCGCGGTTGATGATGCCCGGAATGGTGATGATGTCGGAAATCCCCTGCACGCCCTGCCGCAGAATGTCATCGGCGATGCGGAACGATTCAAAAAAGCCCGCATCTTCGGCTACGGCGAGCAGCTTTTCGTTGGGGATCACGATGGTCGTATCCACCGACTCCATCAACTCGGCCACGCCGCGCTCCGCCTGCGACATGCGGCGTTTGCCTTCGAAGGAGAACGGCTTGGTCACGACCGCGACCGTGAGCGCGCCCATCTCGCTGGCCAGCGACGCGATGATGGGAGCGGCGCCCGTTCCCGTGCCGCCGCCGAGGCCGGTGGTTACGAACACCATGTCGGCGCCTTCCAGCGCTTCGATGATCTTGTCGGAATCCTCGAGCGCCGCTTTGCGGCCGATCTCCGGATTCGCGCCCGCACCCAGGCCGTTGGTGAGCTTCACGCCGAGTTGCAGCTTCACCGGTGCGTGCGACATGCGCAGCGCCTGCAGGTCGGTATTGGCGACGATGAATTCGATGCCTTCCAGTCCGGCATCAATCATGCGATTGACCGCGTTGCCGCCGCCGCCACCCACACCGATCACCTTGATCTTGGCATCGTTGCGCGGCTCTTCGTTGAAGCTGATGCGAATGGTTGATTTGTTCGTCGCTTTATCGGTCATGGCTTGAATCCTTCCTTCTACTCAAGTTCGATCCCGTGGACGGTAGAGGTCAGGGGTCAGAGATCAGGGGTCAGCAAAAACGAACCACGGTTTACTCACCCTTGGCCCCTGGCCCCTGGCCCCTGATCCCTGGCCCCTGCACTACGCTCCTTTTCCCACCAACAGCGCCTTCAATCGCGTTCCCCAGCGATCTTCCTGAAAACCGCGGGCGATGCGCGCCCGCTGGCCGTAATTCACCATGCCCAGCAGGGTGGCGAACTCGGGCTCGGACAGCGTCGCCGGCATTCTCGCCAGCGGCGCGGGCCACGACAGCCGCACCGGCCTCCGCAGCACCGACTCGGCCACATCGAAAATTCCCGGCAGCCGCGACGCGCCTCCGGTCAGCACGACGCCCGCCAGGCAAACCTCATACATGCCGCCCTGCCGCAGGGTTTCGCGCATCATCTCGAACAATTCGCGCGCCCGCGGCTCCAGAATCTCCCCCACCAGACGCTGCGGCAGCAGCCGCGACGGACGGTCGCCCACCGACGGAACTTCGACTTCATTTCCCTCAGGAATCAGAGTCACGATCGCGTTGCCGTACGTTTTCTTGATCGTCTCCGCCTCCGCCAGCGGCGTGCACAGTCCTACCGACAAGTCGCTGGTGAAATGATCCCCGCCCACGGGAATCACTCCGGTGTAGGCCACCGCTCCCTGCTGAAAGACGATCAGTTCGGTCGAGCCGGCGCCGATATCGGCCAGGCACACGCCCAGTTCCCGCTCGTCGGCGCGCAACACGGAGTCGGCCGCAGCCAGCGGCTCGAACACCGTATCGTCCACATGCACTCCCGCCTTGTTCACGGCAGTAATGACGTTTTGCGTGGCGCTGGCGGCCGCGGTCACCAGATGCACCCGAACTTCCAACCTCGCCGCCATCATGCCCAGCGGATCGTGCACGCCGGGCTGCTCATCGAGAATGAATTCCTGCGGCAGCAAATGCAGAATCTCGCGGTCGGCGGGCAGCGGAATGGCGCGGGCCCGTTCCACCGCCTGCTTGATTTCGTCGCGCCCGATCTCCCGCGGGCGCGTGCCCAGGCTGATGCCGCCGTGACTGTTTACGCCGCGCACGTGCGCTCCGCCAATGCCGACAATGGCGTGCTCGACCGGAGCACCCGCTGCGTCTTCCGCGGCCTCGACCGCTTTCTGGATCGCCGCCACCGCTTTGTCGAGTTCGACGATCACGCCCTTGCGCGAGCCGCGCGATTCGGCCACGCCGTGTCCGCGATAGCGCGGCCCGTTGTCCGTGATCTCGGCCACGAGCGCGCGAGTCCGGGCGCTGCCTACATCAATTGCCGCTAGAAAATTGCCTTGCTGGTTGCCCATGTTTTGATAATTCCGTCTTCATAAATTCCGTCTTAATTGGATCCCGTCCTGTAAGTTTCCTTACAGCGCGTTTCAAGAACGGCGCTTTGAAAGGGCCCGGCTTCAGCCGGGCCGTCTGCGCCTCTCAAAATCGCGGGCTTTAGCCCCTGAGGGAACCTGGCCCTAGCCCGCAGAATGTACTTTTGAAACACGCTCTAACCTCAAGTCAGTTTCGATCCGTGCCCGCCGGCGGCCTCACAATCGCCGGACTCGGCTTCGTACTTACGCCATTCGCCTTCGCTGGTGGCACGCTCGCCGGTGGAGCCGATTGCGCCAGCTTCTTAGTCTCCAGCGGCGGCGCGCCAGTTGGAGGCTTCACCGCCTTCGTCTGCGGCGGGGGGACAACGGTCTTTGACGCACCCGCCTTCGGAGCCACGGGTTTGCGCGCCTTGGCCGCGGTTCTCTTTGCCTTCGGTTTCGCTGCCGGCTTCTTCGCGGCCGCAGCTTTCGGATCAAGCTTCTTCGGCGACAATTCGAAGACCGGCTTGGGAATCGCCGGCTCATGCGGTCCCACTCGTGAAACCAGCGCCGCCGGTTTGACTCCCGCGGCTGCTGCCGACTTCGCCGCTGCCGCAGTCAACGCGGCCGGCTTCGGCGCGCCTGGCCTGGGCGCTCCCTGCATGTCGGGATTCACGATGACCTGGTTGTCATAGCGCAGGTTCACCGATTCCAGCTTCTGAAACTGCTGCCGCCATGCCTGCACGTGGCTTACATAGATCTTGTAGCGCTTAAGGTAGTTCGATGATCCCAGATGCAGCAGAACATCGCCCGCGGGATCATTCACCCGCACCTTCAAATCATCGAGATCGGAAAGATCTACTTCGCTCAAGTCCTGGGAATAGCGCGCGCCGCTGGAATCCAGGTCGCGGATCAACTCCCCATACGCCTTCATGCGCGGGGCCCGCGTAGAAAGCGGCTCGCCCGGATTCATCCCCAGAATGACAGGAAACGAATATTTGTGATTGCGCGGCAACTCCATGAGCGTGCCGCCCGCGTCAATCAGCGCGATGCGCGCTCCCACCCGCGCAAACGCGACCGGCGTGCGTTCGTGAATTTCCACCTGCAGGCGGTTGGGCACGAAGCGCATCACGCTGGCCGATTCCACCCACGGAATCTGCTCCAGTTGGGCCTGCTGCTGGGCCAGCGGAATGAAAAAGATGTTGCGCCCGATGTCGGCGCCCATCACTTCCATGATTTGCGCCTTGGTCACATTTCCGGTGCCCGTGATTTCCAGGTTGTCGCTCGACTCGACGCGAAAGCGCCAGGAGTGTTCGCCGTAGTGGTAGAGGCCGGCGGCCGCGAGCGCGGCGGCGCACAAAGTCGCGGCGACGGACATGGCCCACAGCAGACCATGCGTGGCCTTTTTGGGGAGAGCGCTGCGCCGGGCGGAGACCCGCTTTTGCGCGCGCAGGAAGGGAGATTCCTCGTCCACGTCCAGATCAATCAGGCGCGCGTCGTCCAGTTCCTCGCGCGGCAACTCCGCGCTGGACGGGTACAACTCTTCCTGCAAGATGGTGGGACTCTTCCGCGCCATCAGTTCAGGTCAGTTGTCGTCAGGGAATCGCTGAGCCTTCTCAATATAGCCGCATTTTTGCGCCGGAGATAGACCAAAAATTGGTTCTTTTGCACAACCAGGAACCGCATTCGGCACGAGCGCGACTGCCTCTCAACTTCGAGGCAAGAGGCGTGAGGAAAACCCATGTGGGGACAGCCGCCCCCGGCTGTCCAGTCGAGCGAAGCTCGACGGTCCCTTCCTCTGGAAGGGTCTGGACCTGATCGGAAGGGGAGGCCCGGACCACAAAAAGGGGCGCGGTTGGTTCTCCGCGCCCTTGCAAGCAGGCAAAGCGTTGATCTTGTTCAGTGCGGGCTCGTGTGGGGCCGGATCTTTGATCCGGCCATGCCGAGCCAAGCTCGGCCGCTCTCCCCGCGAAGCTATTCCTTCTCCTTATCTGCTAAGCCAGTCCGTTATACCGGGCCGGCGCCCGGCGTCTCAATGTGAATCGTGGGAATCACCGGAGCCGCAATCTTGATCTTCGGCAGCCGCGGAATGGTCACGCGCACCCGGCCACAAGCCGAATCCTTGGCCGGATTGAATGCGGGATCGAAGGCAACGCTGGTCACGCGGATATGGGCTGTCTGGACCGCGATCTGGGATTCCATGCGCGCCGTTTCCACCCGCGCGCGAGTCGCCTCGCGGCGCGCTAACCTGGATTCCTCGCGGGCAGACATGGCTTCGACGCGGCCATATTCCGCCTGGGATCGTGTGATTGCAGATCGCGCCATTGCAGCCTGCACCCGCGCCATCGCCGCGCCCACTGGGCAGTGCCCGCCCTGAACAAGCGAAACGCTCCGAACCGACGCTGCCTCATCCCGCGCCGTCAGCATCCGCACTTCCGCCAGAAACCAGTCTGCCCGTCCGCTAGCCTGCGCCAGCACTGCCGACGCCCGGTCTGTAACTCGCTCGACCACTCGGTGCGCCCACTCCAGGCCGCCGTCGTGATAAGCGGCATTCAGTCCGGCGGCCAGAACCCCTACCGCCAGCCATCCCCACGCCTGTGTCGTCTTCATCACCTTAACCCCGTATGGCAAATAGACGAGGCCCATGGAGATCCGTTAGCAAGGGAGGATACGAGAGAGAAGGTCGGCAAGTTCCAGCAGTAAGGGTCAACGAGCGTAAACGCGATTTATCAACAATCCACCGTCAGCATAGCCGGATTCGGCTTAGAATCAGGTGCTGATGACTGTGTTCTTCTTCGGACCACTGTTGTTTCTTGCTTATGGAGTCCTGTGCCTCTTGGCTCCGGAGAAACATCTCGCATTCAACGCATGGTGGAATCGGAGGCGTAGGAGGAAATGGCACGAACACAGAGCCTACACGACACCCGACTTGCGAATGGAGCGTCGCTGGAGCCAGCAGACGCCAGCTAACCTGTGGCGATTGCGCGCAACGGGAATTGCGTTCATTGGCGGTGCCTTGTGGGTCATGTGGGAGTACTGGAGAATCCATCGCTGAGCCAAGTGTAACGAGCGATATCAACTACCCACCCGATTCTCGGCCATCGGGCATAACTGACGCGATCAAGGCAATATCGCTCCTTGACCCGACTTTATTCGCCCCACTCAAAACCGGGCCGCTGCCGCCGGCTCCCGCTCCCTGAGCTTCTCCAGAATCATCGGCCCTAGCTGCGACACGCTGCCTGCGCCCAGGGTCAGGATCATGTCGCCGTCCTGCGCGGCCGCAACGGCTGAACTCACCGCGTCGGCAAACGATCCGACATACTCGACGCTCTTGCCGCTCTCCCGGATTCGCATCGCCAGCACTTCCCCGGTAATGCCTTCGATCGGCTTCTCGCTGGCGGCATAAATATCGAGGACGAACAGCGAATCGGTGTCGGCGAAGGCGGCCGTGAACTCCTCCATCAGGTCGCGCGTGCGGGTATAGCGGTGCGGCTGGAAAACGACATGAATCTTGCCGAACCCGCACTGCCGCGCCGCGGCCAGCGTCGCCTTGATTTCCGTGGGATGGTGCCCGTAATCGTCAATCACGCTCACGCCCGCCACTCGTCCACGCAACTGGAAACGCCGGTCTACGCCGCGGAACTGGTCGAGCGCCGCGCGGATCGCCTCGACGTTGATATCGAGCCCCACGCCCACCGCAATCGCCGCCGTTGCATT
>Ga0209039_10003661_pt1 | contig 11819 bp, 11 predicted proteins | sample BogFormECP12_OM1_FD_188238 | JGI IMG/M metagenome (GOLD analysis project Ga0209039, IMG submission 188238) | Bog forest soil microbial communities from Calvert Island, British Columbia, Canada - ECP12_OM1 (SPAdes) (version 2) | ecosystem: Environmental > Aquatic > Freshwater > Wetlands > Bog ...
AGGTCCAGTCCCTTTAACGAGGGCTGTAGGGCAGCCAAGATTTGGCTGCCTGGTCTCAACCGGAACCCGAACTTGTTCGGAACGCTCATGTTTGCTGCGCTTTAATCTTCCCTTTTAGGGGAGACCTGAGTAGTGACCGTACTTGTCGAAAACGCCGTTCTGTTAGGGTATGACGACATACCTTCCCGGTGATGAGTTGATGGGGCAGACCCTGGCCGAGTTTCTCGGCTACTTCTGGTGCCGCTACCAGGGTGGTTTGGTGGTCGGCCAGCGCATCGTGCGCTTCCTGATGTCCACCGAACAGTTTGAGCAGGCCCGTGTTGAACACGGGCCGGGCGGCATCGTTCAGGCTACGGGCGATGAGCAGATCGAGCAATTGGCGTTCAAGGCCCTGCCGCCGTTTCACGCAGACCGTAACGCCGTGGCCCAGGTCGAGATGGCGCTGTTTGCCCGGCAGATGTGGGAAACCTATCTCTTGCGGCTGCGTGACGTGCTTCAACTGCCAGTCGCCGGACTGTTGACCGCCGAAGAGAACTGGCGGCTGATCACGGCGGATGCCCGTGCCCGCGCCACGGCGACTTATCTGCTCATCGAGAGCCAGCGGCCCAAACAGCAAATGCTCCTGGGCTGATGCCGCGCAAGTTCGTCAAGGTTTACATTGGCCTCGGTTACCCGGTGGACTCGCGACGCCAGGCGGAGAGTAGATGGGTCCACGCTCAGTTTCCCATGGCCGAAGACTTCGAGATGTTCGGCTGGGATTTGGTCCTTGCCCGGCTGTTTCTGCTGCATGTCCGGGATGTAGTTATGTCGGGCACAATCATGTCACCTTATGAAATTCAAAAGTCTATTTTTGCGAGCGACCGAGGAGCCGCTGGCTTATGATTTCCACCTGGCTGTCCAAGCGTAGCAAAGATCGGCACCTGGCCGTCCTTCACTGGCAGAACCGGAAGGCTGATTCCATTCAGGAAATGGACAAGGAAATGCGCAAGGAAATGCGCGAGGTCGCCCTGCAATTCGTCCTGGAGCCGCTCGACACGATTACGCTCGACACGATTACGCGCGACGCGATTACGCGCGACGCACTTATGGTCGAGGCCCTGCGGCAGACCTTCGAGGACCGCATTTTCGTGCTCAAGAATCGCCGGGTCATCCACGATGCCACGGTGATATGCTATCCTCCTGGGCCGCTGGGTGAAATTAAAGTCGAGGTCGCGTTCATGGCTTTTCCGGGCATCGAGCGTGTCGTGATGGATTTTCAGATTGGGCCGGTCAGAGTCGATGAGGCGGATGCTGAAATTGGCGTTTTTTATGTTGAAACCCACTAGTGCGAATTTGTGATACTTATCCGCATCTGGCTGTCGGTCAGGCAGTTACGGGTTCATAAAGATTTTTTAATTTTTTGCTTGTCAACTCGTTGGCGTAAACGTAAGATACCTACGCTATGGCAAGTAATTTGCACCCAATGAACCTGCCGGAGAACGCGCCGGACTGGACCTCGCCCGACTGGAAACCCGTCGCTTACCCGCAGAAGGACTCGTTCAGTTTTCGTCCCGCGACCCCCGAAGAGGATGAGGCCAACGCGAAGTTGAGGGAGGCGCAGCTGGCCTATACTGCCGAGGCCGCGAAACGCTGGCCGGACCTGCCCTCCTACTGCAAGATGATTTACGAGGAGCGTATTGAGAACCGGCCTTCCGGTCAATTACCTATTCGCCAGTGGTTCGAACCAAAACGGCTGGTGCCCCCTGGCGGCTATCACAGTCCCAAGGTTGTTTCGGCCATGCTCTATTCGACCTTGTTCGAGGTCGCGGAGCGCGATCGGAGGAACCTCCCCATCATGCCGACCGAGGTCACCTTGCAGAGCATTTATTACCGGATTTTGAACCATCAGGTGCCGATTTTTTACTTTGCCGAGGATTTCGTTCGCGCCGTGGCCGCAACCGACCTGCCCAAAGATATCTTCATCGGGGACATCCATTGGCCCATGCCCGCGATGGTGTTTGCCTTCCCGAATCTGTTCATGCGGTCCTACACGGGCCGGGACGTGACTTACGTTTACGGGGCCGACTTCCCCAGTGGTGAATACCGGCCCCCGGCTTGGCTGCCGCTGACGGAGATTGGAGCGCGGCCCATCATTGCCACGCCCGACCGGCTGGCTTTCGCTTACCAGACACGGGAGCAGGGTGTCATGGGCGGCTACGTCACCGCGCTTTACAAGAAGGACTTGCTTCGCGACGTGAACAAATACGGCTACACTGATTACACCAACGCCTCGCCCGCCCAGGTTGCCAGCGACGATGAGCAGTGCCAATTGGTGGTCAAGCTCGTGCTCAAGCTCCTGGTGGTGCTCAGCACGCGGCAGCAATACATCGAGCGCGATTCTATTCAGCGACCGGCCAAGAAGAACCAGCGCACCGGCAAGCAGGAGCAGCACGAGTTATGGACGCCCAACATGGTCGGCTTCCATTTCAAGCCTCAGCGCCTGGCCCAGGAAGGCATCCACGCCAGCCCGCACTGGCACTGGCGGCGAGGCCACGTCACCCACCAGCGCCACGGCCCCGTCGAGGGTTTTATCTCGATCAGCACCCTGCCCCGGATTTCCGAGGGGCCGGACAAGGGCGAGGTTAACTGGCTTGATGTGTCGCCCGAGATGCGGGCCGCGTTCTGGGCTTGTCATCAGCGGCATTGGCTCGAACCGATGTTGATCAATTTCGATGAACCCCAAGCGTGCGCGGAAGAATAGTATATGCCAGCGAAGGTCTGGAAACACGAATGGCGTTGCGCGAAGTCGGAAGCGCTCATTGGGGACACGGTTCAAAGGAGCCAGATGCCCGAGTGGGGCATTTGCGCCCAGTTAGTTATTGCCGCCCTGCGCAAGCATAAATCGGACCACGCGCCGCTAGCACTCCATTTTGTGGCGCTCTCGGCGACCGAGATACTGAGCGAGCGCCACGACATCTCCCGGCTGTGCCTGGTTTCGGCGATGTCAATTGCCGACCCGCATTGCCCGCCGCTTGAGCAGCGGCTCTTCCAAGTCGTCTTCGGCAAAGAAGCTGCGAAGATCAAATTTCTGGTCCATAACTTCTTACAGGGCGGTAATCCCAAGGAAAATTAAAAATTTTTGTTGACGGAAAAATCAAGTGCTGGTCCAAAAAATCATATCGGGAGGACAAGTCGGTGCTGACAGAGCGGCGTTAGATTGGGCTATCGAGCATCACATTGACCACGGCGGCTGGTGCCCCAAGCACCGTCGCGCTGCTGATGGCCTGATTCCGCTCCGGTTCAGGCTCCAGGAGTCGCCCGACCCCGGTTATCCCGACCGCACCAAGCGCAATGTGCGCGAGGCGGACGGCACCGTAGTCTTCACCACGGACCCGCCTGGTCGTGGTTCGGCGCTTACTATCCAGGCGTGTCTGGATTTCAGCAAGCCCTATTTGATTTTGACCGGTGAATTGAGTCTGGACGAGGCGTCCACGCAGCTGATTCAGTTCATCCGGCGCAACAATGTAAAGTGCCTCAACGTCGCCGGCAGCCGGTCCCAGCACACGGGCCTGCGTACCAAGTTGATTCTGGAAGTTGCCCTGCTCACCTGGATGGAGCGCTGGCCCGAACCGGAGGAATAGCGATGGCCGAAGACCCCAAGCATTTTTTGCGTGATCTCAAAGCCGGTATCGGCGAATCGCAGTTAAAGCCGGATGGCAGCGAAGGAATCGTTTTCCAAGACTATCGTGGCCTGGTTTGCGGAGTATCGTGTAACGGTGGTAGTTTTGTGAACATTCAGGGTGCGCTGGTCGATGGCAGGATCGTCCTCAGCCTCGGCCAGGCCCAGCGGTTCATCAACAGCATCGAGCGGTGGGTCCGCTCGACCAATTTCGGCAAAATGGAGCATGTCACTACTCAGGTCTCCCCTGAAACGGGAAGATAAACCGCAGCAAACATGAGCGTTCTGAACAAGTTCGGGTTCCGATGGGCAGCCCCCGTCGGGCTACGAGGAAAAAATAAATAAATTATTTGTTGACAACCTCTTGAGCATGCTGTATATGTTACGGCAATATGAAAGACGAAAAGTTCAAATTCCCTTCAGCGCTTGAACTGGCCAGTGCTCTGGGCGAGCACGTTAGGCAGATGCGCCCCAGTGTTACGCCGATGCCAAAAAAGAAACAGATTAGCGCCGCCCGCGTCACAGCGACCGATGTCAATGCACTGATGAATATGGTGAAAACGTCGGTGCAGGTCTCCAAGTTGACGGACTCGAAGCCGACATTTGATTTCATGAACCTCGAATGAACGACACGGTTTCCAGAGCCTTTCGCTACGCGCTCGTCCTGACGGACGGTCAAGAAGCCGCCGTGCAGCGGCAGGAGCGCCGATTGCGCAGGGCTTGGAACAGGATGGTGAATTGGCACCGCTGCGTTTTGCGCGATTGGGGTCATGGGCGGCAAACCGCGCTTTTGGCGGAATACCGTTCTATTTTGGAAAGCAAGAACGGTGAAACCGGTCGTGCCAGTCCTGCGGCCCGGCGCAGCGACGCGATTAAGCACGAAGTCCAGAGATTGGCCAAAGAACAAAACATGTCCCTGGACGAGGCCAAGGCTCGGTTGGACCGGGAGAATTTCGAGCCGGTTATCCCATCGCGTGACCAGGTCATTGCCGATAAGATTGCGCTATTGCAGCATGGCGACCCGGCGCAGGCTGCGGCCAGCGCCCAGAAACTGGCTAAAGACAAGAAAATTTCAGTAGAACAAGCCGCAGCTATCGTACGCGACAGCGGCTACGGGGCAAACGGAACTGGGACTGGCCCTCGTCGCCTGGGTGTACAGATTGCGATGGAAAGGCTGATGGCGGGCGCTGAATATTTCTACGGCAAAAGGGAAAAATGCCTGCTCTATGGCATGCTACAGAAATTTCAGAAATCGTGCGAAAATTGGTTAAAGCTCAAAGGCACGGCCCAAGCGCCGTGCTACAAACGTGAGCATGACAGAGTCGCTCTCCAGCGCCAAATAACACGGAGTACTCGTTGTGACATTGGCAGGGTCGATCCTGGCAAGGAGGATAGATTTCGCCTGAGCGATCTATCGGCCATGATCGGGCAGGAAGGCACCCGTTGCCGCACTATCTGGCATCGCCTGCTTCCTGAAGGGGCCAGTGTAACACAATTGGCTATCGCGGGTCCCACCGGCAAACGTGAACTTATCGTATTCTTCACTTGTTCGCGCGTCTTCGTCCTCAAGCCCTTCGGCCCAAGTGAAAGCTGTGTTGGCATCGATCCTGGCTTGGCCTGTGCCTTGACGGTTGTGTCTAACGCCTATGCGGAAAACACCAAAGCACGGCGCAAGGTGCTGGGTGTGGATTTTAATTTAAGTCAGAAACTCGCCGACGACCCTAATTCTGACGATGGCAAGGCGCTGGCAGGAGCGCTGAGGCCGCTGGAGCGCTATATTTTCAGCAATAACGGCGCACTTGAACTACAGCCGCCATTGGCGAGGGACAAGCACTTCCTGGCAAAACTGCGGCGTATTCAGCGCAAGAAAGACCGCCAGAAGCGAGCAGCCAATCCCGAGTGTTTCAACCCGGATGGCACCTGGAAAAAGGGCAAAAGGGCACGTCATCTGACAAGAGGACTCGTTGAAACGCACGAGCAAGAACAACGACTGCATTGGCGTGTTGTCAATGCCAGACGTGATTACTATCACATGGTAGGGTATCACCTGCTTCGGTTGCATGGGCACGTTGCTTACGGTGACTGGCAGCCTGAGCCGATTCATAAGGGAAGAAAACCTTTGCCTAGAGGGCAGGCGAAGAAGCGGCGCAATATGAATCGCAAGGCACTGGATCACGCCATTGCCTTTTTCAAAGCGGTTCTCCAGGATAAAGCGGCTCTGTCTGCCAGCCCGCGCACGGTGGACATTATCGAGGAACCCTATACGACGCGCACATGCGGTTGCTGTCGCGCAGAGACAGGCCCCCACGGGCCTGTTAATGCCGTGTATTGGACTTGTTCCAAGTGCGGAGCGCAAAATCACCGCAAAGCCAATGCGGCTGAAAATATTAGAATTTCTGCGGCAGTAAATGCCGCAGCTACGGCGGTAGCACATCCCGTTGCTGCCCCGGCCTGAAGCAGTGTGAGCCTGCTGGTCGGGGAAGACTGTTGCTCTTTGCGAGCGGTTACGTGCTGGACCAGTCCGCTAGCGGCTCTCGCGAGTCGCAAGTGGCTGTAAGACAAGAGGTAGGCGCAAGCCGACGCTTGTCCGGTCACATCCGGCACCGCCGAAAGGCGACGCGCTCGCAAAAGCTGCAACAATACTCTGCGACGCAACGGCTTAGGCCGAGGCAGTCGCAAAGGCTAGGTTGGTGCCTGGCTACTGTGACGATTCTTTATTGCCGTTAAATACGGGCGTCACCAGGTAAGTCGCAAAGGCTAGGTTGGTGCCTGGCTACTGTGACACCGTGATTTCGACTTCGCACGTCGAAAAGCAGAACCAGTCGCAAAGGCTAGGTTGGTGCCTGGCTACTGTGACGACTACCATCGTTGCCGACCATCCGGGCCGCGCTCCAGTCGCAAAGGCTAGGTTGGTGCCTGGCTACTGTGACGGTCATGGCGACCATACCCCCCGTCAGCTTCATCAAGTCGCAAAGGCTAGGTTAGTGCCTGGCTACTGTGACTCCAGACCGGGCGTCCCGTCTCGTCCCGGAAGGCTGCGTCGCAAAGGCTAGGTTGGTGCCTGGCTACTGTGACCCTCACACGGGCGGACGGCAGTTCGAAGGTATTCCGGTCGCAAAGGCTAGGTTGGTGCCTGGCTACTGTGACGACAACTTGAGGACCAGCGCCGTCCGGAACCTGTAGCTGTAGGGGCTAGGCCGGTGCCTGGCTACTGTGACTCCCGGAGCAAGTCCTAACCGCGCCAGGCCGTCGGGCTGTAGGGGCTAGGCCGGTGCCTGGCTACTGTGACACGGAGGGCTGCCGGGTCGCAGTCCGCGCTTTCCGCGCCGTAGGGGCTAGGCCGGTGTCTGGCTACTGTGACAGGGCCATCGACTTGAATGCGGTCACAAGGCTGGTGCCGTAGGGGCTAGGCCGGTGCCTGGCTACTGTGACGCCGACATCGCACTCTTGGGTCCGCTGGACGCGGAAGGCCGTAGGGGCTAGGCCGGTGCCTGGCTACTGTGACCTGCACTTCCCACCTGTTGCCGCATTTGCGGCAAAGGCCGTAGGGGCTAGGCCGGTGCCTGGCTACTGTGACTGTAACAGTGACGGCCAGCGGGCACATTGCCGCAAGGGCCGTAGGGGCTAGGCCGGTGCCTGGCTACTGTGACCTGGACTGTGGCAACCTGGAGCGCGGATTCGCGCGAGTGCCGTAGAGGCTAGGCCGGTGCCTGGCTACTGTGACATCGCGCCAAGCTTGGCTTGGTAATTCGCAATCACGCCGCAGGGGCTAGGTCGGTGCCTGGCTACTGTGACGATGATGATGGCTGGAACCTTCGACCATTGGTGGCCAGGCCGTAGGGGCTAGGCCGGTGCCTGGCTACTGTGACCTCGACAGTCTGCACCGGGCCAAGCCGACGCCCTGGCCGCAGGGGCTAGGCCGGTGCCTGGCTACTGTGACTCAACTGGTGCGTCAGGCGCGAATACGCGGGCGAGGCCGTAGGGGCTAGGCCGGTGCCTGGCTACTGTGACTCCTCGCCGTAGCTCGTATTCTACGGTCTTTCCGTCGCCGTAGGGGGCTAGGCCGGTGCCTGGCTACTGTGACTGCCGCAGGAGGAGCCGGAGCGCGTGGATGCCGAGAAGCCGCAGGGGCTAGGCCGGTGCCTGGCTACTGTGACTACATCGACGGCCCGAAGTGGAAGGTTGCAGAGGCTAGGCCGGTGCCTGGCAACTGTGACGGCAAATGGGGCCTGACGAAGACCCCCCACGGGCTGGCCGCAGGGGCTAGGCCGGTGCCTGGCTACTGTGACACGGGACCGTCTGAGGGGGATGTGTCGAACGCGCTCAAAGCCGTAGGGGCTAGGCCGGTGCCTGGCTACTGTGACTGCTTGGCGCTTTGGGTCGTTACAGTAGCGCCGTAGGGGCTAGGCCGGAGCCTGGCTACTGTGACGAGCGCAACTCGCTCACCAGGGCGAACCGTGGACTAGCCGTAGGGGCTAGGCCGGTGCCTGGCTACTGTGACTATGACGGCCAGATTGATCATCACGGCAGCTAGCCGCAGGGGCTAGGCCGGTGCCTGGCTACTGTGACAAAAGGCCGCAAGCCCATTGTTCCGGTTTCGACCCGCCGCAGTGGCTAGGCCGGTGCCTGGCTACTGTGACGAGGCCGCAGGGGCTAAGCCGGTGCCTGGCTACTGTGACACTAGCGAGCAGCCGAGCGAAACAGGCCGCAGGGGGCTAGGCCGGTGCCTGGCTACTGTGACAATGTCTCTTTCGTGATCATGTCAACTTCGGCCACGCCGTAGGGGCTAGGCCGGTGCCTGGCTACTGTGACTACCGGCTGCTGGGACGCGCCGTGCCGTGCTCCGAGCCGCAGGGGCTAGGCCGGTGCCTGGCTACTGTGACCCCGGATACCAGCCGCACAAACGCCAACCATCCCGGCAGGCCGCAGGGGGCTAGGCCGGTGCCTGGCTACTGTGACGAGCAGGGTGACTGCCTCTGGGGGAGCCACAGGTTGAGCCGCAGGGGCTAGGCCGGTGCCTGGCTATTGTGACTGGAATACGTGAGAGGCGCAGTTAGCGCCTACCAGGAGGCCGCAGGGGGCTAGGCCGGTGCCTGGCTACTGTGACAAGAGGTTGCTTGAGCTTGTTGGAAGCCGTAGAGGCTAGGCTGGTGCCTGGCTACTGTAACGGCGTGGCCGTGGAAAGCCCGCCTGCCGCCCAAAAGGTCGCAGAGGCTAGGTCGGTGCCTGGCTATTGTGACACTAGCGAGCAGCCGAGCGAAACAGGCCGCAGGGGCTAGGCCGGTGCCTGGCTACTGTGACACGTGGTAGCTCCACTCAGAGCGCGGCATCTGCCGAAAGAACGCCTTCGGGTCTTCGGCCTCGATGAGGGCCTCAGCTTTGCTCTTGGTCTCGCTCCACCGCTTGCCGCGCAGCAGCGGTACGGCACCGCGCAGATCGTCAGTTTGGACCGTCAACTCCTGCTGGCGCATCGGTTCGATCTGGCTCTCAATCCAATCCACGTCATGGACCGGGGCCGTAGCCGGGGTTCGTAGCCAGCGGAGCGCCGACTGCGTTGCCAGGCGCGGTTTATGCGGGTCTTTGTCCTCCTCTAAGTTAGCATATTCCTTTTTTGGATTACCCTTTTCCAGCCAGTGTTTGAACTGGTCCACCGTGGCCGAGACGACCGAGTGCCGAAGTTTGGGGCCAAGGTCACCCATAAACGCCGCGTCGTAGGCCGCAATGGCTTCGTCCTTTGAAGTAAAGCCAATCAGGCACTTGTGCTCATCGAACCCGCCCTCCTTCTTGTGCTGGTTTACTACGAAAACCAGCAAGTTGGTCGGGTGCTCGCCAATGTAAACGTCGATATGGTCCTTGTCCTTGCCCACCGTCCCCTTTATGTATCCGTAATGCGCCGGTAAAACGATGGACCACTTTTTGCCGTCCTTGTCCTCGCCTGAACGCGTCGAACCTTTGGCATTTTCAATACTGATGTCCATGCCATGCAGCCAAATATGTCCTTTTTTGTAAGTGCCCGCTTCGGCTTCCTCCGGTGATTTCGGCTTCTCGGCCTTAGACGCTTCCTTGGCTATGTCGTCAGCCACAGACTCAATAACCAGCTTCGTCTCCTCAACAACGGATTCCTTAATCTCAAAACCGGTGATGCCCTGGTCCCCGGCCTGGGCCAGGAACTGTTGGGCATAACGGCCCGGAACGGTCATCTCCTCAGTCGTACTCCACCGGCTAGGGATGGACGTGCTTTTGCAGAAATCGATGGCTCGCCGATTGAGAGGGACTACGCGGAATAAAGTGTCGCCAAGCTTGTGAGAATACTTGAAGTCGCGCCCGTGCTGCTGGAGGAACCGCTTGGGGTCTTCGGCCTCGGGCAAGGCAGAAGGCCGACCGGGCGAATCGTTGACCCGGCGCAGCAAAAATTCCTTCGGGTCTTCAGACTCCAAGGTCCACTCGCAGGTGGCGGCAAGGAGCGGCTGGTGGGTCACATCCACGATGGCGTTGATGTAGCCGACACGCATCACGTGCGCCTTCACCAAGTTCGCCGCCTGAGTGTCGTCCACGCAACGCTCGACCAGGATTGCGTGCTGCTCGCCCAAATCGTCAGTGTAAACGATCTTGTAAGCCCGTTTCCCGGTCGGACGCCACATCAGACGCTTGAAGAAAGTCTTCGGGTCTTCGGCCTCGCCCATCTCCAGCCAGCCGGGGGTGTTCTGGGGGAACACCATGGTCACACCTGTTTTGCCCGCCCGCTTAAACGCAGGCTGCGCCGTTTCCTTCATGTAGAGTTCGGGCAGGCCCCGACGGTCTGCCCGGCTCAACCACGACTCCGGCACCCAGGATTCTCGGTCGCTCCACGGCAGCCTGGTCTGGACCCAGTTCAGGTAATTGGTCAGGCGTTCGCAGGTGAGCGGGGTGTTGTGGTGGTAGTTATACTGAAGCGGATGGCCGGTATCTACGCTGATGTTGTGGACTTCCTCGCCGCTGAACCAGAGGGTGACCATGTAAAGCGTTTGCTCGATGGGCTTGACCAGCCACCGGCCCTGTTTGGAAACACGCCGAAGGAAATCCTTCGGGTCTTCGGCTTCAAGAATAGCGCGAGCGCGGCTCATCGTTCGCAATAACTACGTGAGGTTACAGTTGCCAGGCACCGGCCTAGCCTCTGCGACTATTGTGTGGGTTTCAAGCCTTGCACACACCGCCAGGTGTCTGTTTACGTAACGGAGCGCACCTACTTGTCAGTGGAGCGCGTGTTCTTACTGGTGATGGCAACAGACATCACCGGCAGATATTTGGCAGTGGCCTATGGCGCTGGCACAAACAGCACCGCTTTGCTGATTGAATTCGTGCGTCTTGGCATCCGGCCAGGACTGATCCTTTTTAGCGACACGCTGGGGGAACGCCCTGAAACCTATGCGTTTCTCAGAACATTTAGCGCCTGGCTTCAATCCAAGGGTTTTCCTGAGATCATCACGGTGCGGAAGGGGCACAGAAAGGGTTTCCCGGATGAAGGGCTGGAACAGAATTGTTTGCGCAAAAATATGTTGCCGTCCATCGCTTACGGCTTCAAGACCTGCTCCGAAAAGTTCAAAACTCGCGCTCAGGAAAAGTTCATCCACCACTATTCTGAGACGCGGGCCGTCCTGAAGAGCGGTCAGAAACTGCTCAAAGTCATCGGTTACGACGCCGGGGAGGAGCGGCGGGCCAAGCCCTACGTCCACCCGGAATACGATTATTTTTACCCGTTGATTGAATGGGGTTGGGACCGGGAAAAGTGTTCTCAAGTGGTGCGGGATGCCGGGTTTAAGGTAGCGAAAAGCGCCTGCTTTTTTTGTCCTAGTACGACGAAGCCGGAAATCATTCAACTGCGTGACGAGCACCCCGATCTGCTTGCGCGTGCCCTGGCAATGGAGGCCAATGCTGCTGCCAATTTGGTTACGGTGAAGGGCCTGGGGCGGCGGTTCAGTTGGACTGAATTTATCGAGAGCTTGAAAAAGAACCAGAGCGACGCGTGCAAGTGGGAAGGCGACGTGGAAACGCCATGCGGTTGTTACGACGGAGGTTGAGGGCGGTCACTACTCAGGTCTCCCCTGAAACGGGAAGATAAACCGCAGCAAACATGAGCGTTCCGAACAAGTTCGGGTTCCGGTTGAGACCAGGCAGTCAATAC
>Ga0209039_10003662_pt1 | contig 11817 bp, 8 predicted proteins | sample BogFormECP12_OM1_FD_188238 | JGI IMG/M metagenome (GOLD analysis project Ga0209039, IMG submission 188238) | Bog forest soil microbial communities from Calvert Island, British Columbia, Canada - ECP12_OM1 (SPAdes) (version 2) | ecosystem: Environmental > Aquatic > Freshwater > Wetlands > Bog ...
TCCAGCGGAGCGCTCTTCTTGCCCTTATCCGTCTTTATGACCTTGGTGTCGTCTGCTTTGTCCACGTACCCCATCAGCTTGAATCTTCGTCCCGCAGGGTTCAGTTCCGGAGGCGCATAGTGGCAGCCACTGCACGCTAAGCCCGTCTGCCGCGCGTAGCTTGGCACCGCGTGGACGCTGGGCGGATTCACTGCGGCAAGATACAGCAAAACCATGACGGGAATTGCCACGAGCAAGAATAACGCCACTTTTTTCATCTGGAATCTCCTTTTTGTCTTTCGCTTCTCTGTTCTGTACGCGGGATGTCAGGCGTCGGTACCGTTCCCGGCGCTCCGACTGGTGTCTGGTAGTTGTGGTCACTGGAGCGCGTGTATTGACAGGTGGTGCAGGAGGTTCCGTACTGCCGTGAAAGGGCCGGAATAGCGAAGCTGCTGGCGTTCAGCAGGAAGAACGTCAGCAGCACTACTTTTAGCGCAAACACGGGGCCGCGAGAGCGCATTCGACTCGCCTCCTAGGATGAGTTTTGAAAAGTTGGTGCTTCTAGTCTCGTTTAAGGATGGGCCAGATACTACCGATGGTCGTAAAGGCCCTGCTGGATAGTGAATCACACTTGCGTGTGATTTCAATCACAATTTTCCAGAAGGCATAGTCCCGCACCAAATATCGGACTGATTCGGTCGCCGTTGCGGAAGCGATCGCGACTACGAAGGCTTTGACGCCTGGCTTGTTGTGAGATAAGAATCGTGCTTACTTAATGTTATGCGATCAATTGTCAGCGCATCATCGCAGCGTGTGGAAGCAGTTTCGGCCGGTAGTCAGACTGGTGGCGTGATATGAACCAGTTTCGATCCCTGCCTCAACTTTCAGAAGACGACTTCGATCAGAAGTTCTCCGGGCGCCACCTTGTTCATAAGGTGGTATCGAAATGGACCCAGGAGAGACCTGACAGTATCGCAATCATGAGCGCGGATACTGGTCAGGGTACAACATGGGCCGAACTGGAAGCCGCCACGCGGGGCTTGGCCGCTCACCTGCTTGAGCTTGAATACAAGAAGGGCGATTGCCTGGTCAGCGCCTTGCCGCTGTCCACTCAACACATCATTCTGGAGTACGCCTGTTTCCGGATCGGCGTGATCTTCACGCCCCTGGACCTCAGGTTGTCATTGCCGGAAATGATTCGCAGCATCAAACAAGTTCAGCCCAGGGGATTTGCCTTCCCCGGAGTCACGCCGCTCGGAGATTTTCGTGAAGTGGGAAGGGCCATCGAGAAAGAATGTCCGTTCGTGGGTCACAAAATTCAGTTTTCTGTCCCGGAAGAGACCATTCCAGGAGCGACTGCAGCGGCAGACTTGTTTGAGCGAGCATCGCAGCGGATGACTCGACTTAAGGAGCAAGTGTTCCCAGAGGTGAGTGAGAACGATCCTGCGTTGATCATTTTCACGACCGGCTCGACGGGATCGCCCAAACCGGCCCTTCTGTCCCACCGGAATATTACCTGCCAGAACATGTGCATCAGCCAGGCGTTCTTCGGCGGGGATTCAGGGATGAAGACGCTGGTGAATCTGCCTCCGTCCCACGTTGGTTGCCAGACTGAGCTTCTTATGGGTACGTTTTTTGGCGGCGGCACCGCCGTGATTCTGGGAAGCTTTGACCCGATGCGCTCTCTGAAGGCGATTCAGGACTACAAGATCGAGATCGTGGGGCAAATTCCCGCCATGTTCGAATTCGAATGGCGGGTCAAAGGCTACGAGAAGTTTGATTTGTCCAGCCTGAAGTTCGTGGCCTATGGAGGCCAACAGGTTTCTGAGGCATTCGTGGCGAGAATGGCAACCATGGCGCCTTCGGTCGGCACTGGCCTGGGATTAACCGAAGCAGCCGGGTTCTGCACTTATCAGTTACAGCCTCGGGAAACAGCGCGCCAATGTGCCATCAGCTTGGGGCCGGATATGCCGGTGTATCCGGTTTCGATCCGCAGAGAAATGCGGGGCAACGGCTTTGCAGGCGAGGAGTTGCCCGCCGGCGAGACCGGCCATATCTGCTTCCGCGGCCCGCAGACGTTTCTGGGATATCTCAACGACGCGGCAGCTACGGCCAAGGCCATCTCCAAGGACGGGTTCCTTTACACCGGCGACCTCGGCTACAAGGATGCGGATGGGCTGCACATGTCAGGACGCGCGAAATGGGTGATCAAGCCGTCGGGCTACCAGGTGTTTCCTGTTGATGTAGAGGCTCACATCTGCGCGCTCTCCGACAGAGTTGCGTCCTGCGCGGTCGTAGGCGTCGAGCATTCGGTGCTCTCGGAGGCGATTGTGGCCTTCGTGGAGAAGAAGCCCGAGACTGAGCTTTCGATTCCCATGCTGGAGAAGCACGCGCGTACACTTGCCTCCTACATGCGTCCGCGGCATTACGTACTGCTGGAGCCTGGACAAATGCCTCTGAACCGGGCCGCCAAAGCCGACTATGTTCGTTTGCACGGAGTGGCCAAGAGTGAGATCGAAGTTCTGAGAGCAAAAGGCAAGTGGGACCGCACGGGTTCGCCTAAGTAACGAGTCGCCCAAATAAGGACTTTGATGAAATCCAAGTCTCTGCTGCTCGCCGTCGCTCTCCTTTCCTTCGCCGCGGTCCTCAGTATCGTGAGTCACGAAATAACACCGCTGCCGGCTAAGCTGCTCTTCAGCGTGCGCTGGATCGCGATCGGCGCATTGATCTTTCACGGCTTCTACCGCAGAACGCTCACGACCTGGATTCTGATCGCGATGGTTGCCGGCGCCGCCATCGGGCACGACTGGCCCGGCGTTGCGGTCAATCTGCGCGTCATCAGCATGATCTTCTTGCGATTGATCAAGACGATCATCGCTCCTCTGCTGTTTGCCACACTCGTCAGTGGCATTGCGGCCCACTCCGACCTGAAGAAAGTCGGCCGTATGGGGATCAAGGCGATCGTCTACTTTGAGGTCGTCACGACATTGGCGCTCGTCATCGGACTCGCCGCTATCAATATCAGCAAGGCGGGCGTGGGAGCCCCAATTCCGCATGCATCAGCCGAGACCTTGCCGGTTCAGAAGCTGACCCTCACGGAAACAATCCTGCACATCTTCCCGGAGAACATTGCCAAGTCCGTCGCAGAAGGCCAGGTGCTGCAAGTGGTCGTGTTCAGCATCCTGTTCGGGATCGGGTTGGCCATGGTGCGCGAGGAGCGCCGCCGCCCGCTGCTCAAGCTAACCGAAAGCCTCGCGGAAACCATGTTCAAGTTCACCAACATCGTGATGTATTCTGCACCTCTGGGCGTCGGCGCGGCCATCGCGTACACCGTGGGAAGCACCGGCGTGGGCGTTCTGCTGAACCTGGCGAAGCTGTTAGTTACGCTCTACGCCGCGTTGCTTGTCTTCATTTTCGGAGTGCTGCTGCCGGTCGCGCTGTTGGCGCGAGTTCCCTTGCGGAAGTTCATTGCCGCCGTGATCGAGCCGGTCTCGATCGCCTTTGGGACGTCCAGCTCCGAAGCGGCCCTGCCCCGTGCCATGGAAGCGATGGAACGGATCGGAGTGCCGCGGCAGATCGTCGCATTCGTCATGCCGACCGGGTACAGTTTCAACCTCGACGGAAGCACGCTATATCTCTCACTGGCCTCTATTTTTGTTGCGCAGGCCGCGGGCATCCATCTCAGTCTTGGTCATCAGTTGCTGCTGGTCGTGACGCTTATGTTGACCAGCAAAGGCGTGGCGGGCGTCTCGCGCGCTGCCCTGGTGATTCTCCTCGGGACCGTGGGGTCGTTCGGACTGCCGACTGAACCTGTGTTCATCCTGCTGGGGATCGATCAGCTCATGGACATGGGCCGCACCTCGGTGAATGTGCTCGGTAACTGCCTGGCGACGGTAGTGATCGCCCGCTGGGAGGACGATTTCGACAAAGCGCCGCCGCAACCGCCCGGCCTCGGGTTACAGCGGTCAGACGCCCTCGATCTGAGCAATTCCGGGTGATACAATCCTGCCCACCGCCAGGACTGGTGGGAGCCTGGTTCCAACGCCGAGCAACTAAGCTGGTTTGGCTATGCAGTCTGCATCGTAGGTGGCCCATGTTTCGTCTTACTTGCTGTCTGCTCATCGCGTCGGTGGCCCAGGCCAGCACGCCCTTATTCCAGGCGTCGTTCCAGAAGCCCAACCGGGACTGGACGGTGGTTCGCGGCACGGCGACGCCAGACACCTCGGTCTTGCACGGCAACGGCGTTTCCCTTCGCGTCGAACGGGATGCTGCCTCCGAGGATGCGTGCGTTCGCCTTGCACCCGTAACGCTTACCCTCGGCAAGCGCTACGAGTTGAGTGGCTGGATCCGCACCGAGGGCCTTCAGGTGCGCGATCTTGATCGCTCGCCGATTGCCTCGGGTGCCGAGCTCACCATGGCCTCCATGCCGTTCGATGTGCACTCGGCCGCGGTCGGCGGTACGCAGCCCTGGACGCATGTGACGGTCCGTTTCGTCGCCAGCCGTACGCAGGACCAGATATTGCTCACGGCCGGCAGCGGCGGCTCGTTCAGCGGCAAGGCCTGGTTCGAAAGCATACGCCTGGAGGAAATCGCCTCCGCTGATGAATGGCCGGTTCGGGAGGCCGTCCAGACTTTCGGTCCGGCCTACCGGTATCCCGCTGCCGGCTGGATCTACCTGCACATTGAAGGCAAACCCTACGAGCGCGGATACCAGCACGGCCATCTGATGGCGCGAGAGATTCCTGAGTATTTCGAGCGCTGCGCCGCTGGACTCGGCTCCAAGGAACACTGGAAGGAATATCGCACCACGGCGAACGCTCTGTTCCTCCGTGGTTTCGACCAGGAGATTCTGGAGGAGATGCGCGGCATCGCGGATGGTGCCTCTGACGCGGGTGCGCGCTGGCAGGACCGGCGCATCGATCTCATCGACGTGGTCGTGGCCAATGTGACGGTTGAAATGAGCGAACTCGCCGGCGCGGTCTCTACCACTCCCACCGGACTCGAGGGCCTGGGCCTGCAGAAGCCTCCTTACGCCAATGAGAAACGTGATTCCGTCCTGAACCACTGCAGCGCGTTTGCCGCCACCGGCCCCGCCACGCGCGACGGCAAGATGGTCATCGGACATGTCACCTGGTGGCCGCTGACACTGGCGGAGCAGACCAACGTGATGCTCGACATCAAGCCCGCTTCCGGCCATCGCGTGATCATGCAGAGCTATCCGGGCGGCATTGAGAGTGGCACGGACTGGTACCAGAATGACGCCGGAGTGGTTCTGACCGAGACCACAATTGAGCAAACGCCTTTCAACATTCAGGGCACGCCCGTAGCCTTCCGGGCACGCTCCGCGATCCAGTATGGCGGCAACATTGACGAGGTCGTCCAGCGCCTCGGCGCCCGCAACAATGGCCTCTACACCAACGAGTGGCTGATCGGTGACGCGAAAACCAATGAAATCGCCATTTATGATCTCGGCACCAACCATACCCGGTTGTGGCGGAGTTCGAAGAACGAATGGTTCGGGGACACCCCCGGCTTCTACTGGGGCGACAACAATGCCAAGGACCTGAGCGTTCGCCTGGAGGACTATCCCGATCCACAAGGAGACGCGGGTTACATTCCGTACGTGCCCTACACCCGCGATCTTGCCTGGCAGGATCTCTATCGCAAGTATCGTGGCCAGATCGACGAGCAGTTCGCGTTTCTTGCATTTCGCACCGCACCTCTGGTCAGCGCTTCCACGATGGACGCCAAGGTTGTGACCGCGGACATGGCATCCCACCTTATGGTTTGGGCCGCCATCGGCAAACCCAACCAGCGCGAGTGGCTTCCCCAGAAATGGGATTCTGTGAAAGACGACGGACTCTATCCCTCGGGCTACTACCTGTTCGAGGGGCAACCTTCCGAGACCCTCCACGCGACCATCCAGCAAAACGAAAAGACCCGGCTGGCATTGCTGGATTCGCCCGCGAGTACGACCTCGGCAGCGCCTGATCCGCCCTCTTTTGAAGGCCGGCTTTGGAAAGGCTGGTTACTGCCTGCCACGGACGCAGACACATGGTTCGTTGCCGGATCAGCGGCCTACAAGCGGGTGCTCGAATCCCCGAATCTAGAAGAGGCTCTGGACAGCGAGCGCACAACCTGGCGTGGTTTGGAAATCGTTCCCGACACTCCTGCAACCCACTTTCAACGAGAGCGAACCAAGGGCGTACTTTTTCTCGACTCCCTGCGTCGCAAGATGGGCGACGCCGCATTTCTTAAGTTGATGAGCGAGTATTTCGCAGCGAGCACCACGAAAACCGTCACCGCACAATCCTTCCTTGATCAGGCAGGGACCAAGATCGACGTCATCGATCCACCCGATGGACCGGCCTATCTCGCCAGCGATATCTGGCGGAAACTGGCCTCCTCGGTGATCGTTTACGGCACGATGCGCGAAGCGGGCGCGAATCGTTACGCGGCGGAGCAGATGCAAAATCACTGGCTGGATTACTACGAGAGCCAGGTCCCGATCTACAAGGATTTCGAAGTCACGGACGAAGTGCTTCGAAATCACGATGTCGTTTTCGTGGGCCGTCCTGAGGCCAATGTAGCGTTAGCGCGCTGGGCCGAAAAAATTGGACTGAATTACGAAGGGGCTGCTTTTACGATCGACGGTAGGGTGCACGCCTCGGAACGGGAAGCGCTGATTCTTGCCGCAAAGAATCCGCTCGATGCTGCTCACATGGTCCTGGTGGTGGCAGGCAACGACGCTCTCAGCACGGTAAAGTCGCAAAAGACGGATCTATCTGGCGACGAGTATGTCATCTTCAGAGATGGCGACGAGCCGATCAAGGGCTTCATTCACCATGACTCGCCCGCCGCGCATGGTCCTGGCCAATCCTCTCCCTAGACTTGAGGCCGAACAAAAACCACGCATGCACGACGCGCTGCGCTACAATCGGGCGCTGCAGACAACACTTCGAACTGAGAACAGCAGTGTAGTTTGGCCCGGGGCCAGGCTGGTTTCAGAGGTTCGACAGAGTCGTGAAATCCAACTTTGACAAGGTCGAAGATGCAACGCTCCAGTGAATGGAATTTCGCTGGTCGCCTGGTCGAGCGACTGGGGAAGCATTCCGATCTCGTGGAAGCTGCAAACGGGCAGACGGTTCCCGCCGCAGATGTTCCGCGCCTGATTGTTGGCTGCGCTGCGGGGTTTTTGTCGGCCGGCCTGCAGTCGGGCGACCGCTTACTGATCAGCTGTGGCGTGGATCCCTGGAGCACGCTGGCGTACCTGGGCGCTATGTATGCGGGCTGCGTGCCGGTGCTGGTGGACGACCGCACGCTCGCGAACTCCGGAGATTTGGTTTTCGCGAAGGCGCAGGCGAAAGCAGCATGGACTGGCAAGCGAGTTCGCTGGGATTGGGCAAGAAAGAATGGGTTTCCCCAACTGGAAGGAAATTTTGAACCTCGTCCGGTTGATTCACTGCGGCCCGCTCCATCCGCGGAAAACGAACTCGCGGCGTTGATGCCCACCTCCGGTTCCACCGGCGCTCCGAGGCTGGTGATGGTCAGCCACGGCAACTTGATTGCCAACACCGAGGCCATCATCCGGAGCCAAGCTCTCGCAACCGACGAGAAAGCGATGCTGATCATGCCGGCCAGCTACTGCTTCGGCGCAAGCATCGTACACACGCACCTCTACCAGGGAGGCGGGGTCGTGTTTGACTCGAGGTTCATGTTCCCCGACAAAGTGCTGCAGGCCATCAACACATACGGCTGTACTTCTTTCGCCGGTGTGCCGACCGTTTACAACATTCTGCTGAGGCGCTCACATCTGGGATCGATCGCGTTGCCCGATTTACGGCGGTTCCTTCAGGCCGGAGGATCGCTTGCCCCTGAAAATGTGAAAGCCATGCGCGATAGAGTGCCAACTGCAAAGTTTTTTGTGATGTATGGCCAAACCGAGGCCACGGCCCGCATTTCCTGTCTCCCCCCGGAACGCTTGAGCGAAAAGCTGGGCAGCGCCGGCGTGGCATTGGACAATCTGGCGATCCGTATCGTTGATGACAACGGGCAAGAGCTCGCGAATGGGCAGACTGGCGAGATCCAGGTGAGCGGTCCGTCGGTGTGCGCTGGGTATCTTGACGATCCTGAGGCGACGCAGCGCAAGTTTGACCGGGGCTGGCTCAAGACGGGCGATCTGGGACTTCGCGATAACGAGGGCTACATCTGGATCAAAGGGCGTACCGGCGAGTTCATGAAGATTCGCGGCGTGCGTGTAAGTTTTGCCGAAGTTGAAGCGAGAGTCGCTGCCGTTCCTGGCGTCTATGAATGTGCCGCTGCTGCGGTGCCCCATCCGGAAGCCGGAGAAGCCCTGGCTCTCTTCATTGTTGGAGAGGACGGATCTCAAGGTATAGTCGAAAGAGTGCGGCAGGCGCTTCCCCCGCAGTGGACCTGCACCTCGGTGAAAGTCGTCACTGAATTGCCAAGAACGGCAAACGGCAAAATCGCCCGGTCCCAGTTGCAGGCGCTCCTATGAACGCGCTGGCGGAAATTGAACAGGGAATTGAAGGCCTGTTGGCTCAACCACCTTATGGTGTTGAGCCCGAGGAACACCATCGTGCTCTGCTCACGCTCCTGAAGAAAGAACTGGATTACGCCGGTGAGCGCAATCCCCGGTTTCGCAATTATGTCGAGCACTGGCCGGTCGATTTTCGCGCGGCTGAGAACATTGCCGATCTGCCTTACCTCCCGGTACGCGTCTTCAAGGCAAATCCGCCTCTGGCGCTGGTTGGCGCCGAGGATGTAAAGCGTACTCTGACCTCAAGCGCCACAACCGGACAGGTCCCCAGCCGCGTCGTTCTCGATGCCGCGACCGCAAGAAGGATGACGAAAGGAGTCATCACCATCATCCGCGACTTCGTCGGACCGTCGCGCCGGCCCTACCTGGTCGTCGACACTCCGGAGAACCTGAAAGGACAGGCCGAGTTGGGAGCACGTGGCGCGGCCATTCAAGCTCTCGGTTCTTTTGCGACGGAAGTCGTGCCTTGTCTGCTGCCGGGCGAAAACGGCGATGCGAGCCTTGATTTGGAAAAGCTTCTTGCCTTCGCCGGGAAGTGGAAAGACAGCGACGTGCTGGTCTACGGTTTCACTTATGTGATCTGGACCCAACTCGTTCAGACGTTACAGCGACGAGGCATCACTCTCAGCATGCCGAACGTGCGCGTGCTGCACAGCGGAGGATGGAAGCGTCTGGAGCAGCAAGCAGTGACTCGGGATGTATTCGCCCGCGGCGTCGCTTCGGTATTTGGCTGTTCACCGGATCGTATACTTGATTACTACGGCATGGTTGAAAATGTCGGCATTGTCTATCCGGATTGCGCGCATGGCAACAAGCACGTGCCCTGCTTCGGGGAAGTTATCGTGAGGGATCCGCTGACCCTTGCGCCGGTGGCAGCGGGACAGCGGGGGCTTATCCAGGTTTGCAGCGCGCTGCCGACGAGTTTTCCCGGGTTTCTGCTGTTGACTGAGGACATCGCCGAGGTTATCAGCTACGACCAGTGTCCATGCGGAAGACGAGGCACCAACTTCCGTTTTGCCGGAAGAGCGCCGAAGGCGGAAGTTCGCGGCTGCGGCAATTTGGAAAGGACGCGGTACCACCAAGTCGAGGGAAGCGTCCGATGAGCGACATGATCCAGGCAGTGGACTCTCCGCAGACCATCACCCACGCGGCAAAGAGAATTCGGGAGATCGCACTGCAAAAAGAGATCACTCCCGAAGTGGTCCTTGGCGTTTTCGACCAGTGGGCTGCCGCGCTGGGGGACCGCGAATTACACGATGTGCCGGGCATGAGTTTTCTGCGCCTTTGGCTCAGGCGCGGCAACCTTGAGCCCATTCTGCTCCGGGAGTTAGGGCCGAATTCGCTGCATGGGGGATGGCGGGAAGACGGGCGGGCCAGACTGCGGGCGTTTCCTTTAGGAGTGATTGGTCACTGGCCAGCCGGGAACGTCGAGATCCAGCCGGTCTTGTCCCTGACGTGCGCCCTGCTCGGGGGCAATGGCTGTCTCGTGCGGGTCCCGAGTGGCCTCGTCGAGATCACGCGTCGGATCATGGATAAGTTGCAACAGGCAGATCGAGAAGGCACGCTGACCGAGCGCGTTTTCATGGCCGGTTTCGATCATGCGCGCATGGATCTGCAGGAGGCGATGGCGCGGGCTGTGGACGGCGCCATGATCTGGGGAAGCGCGGAGGCTGTGTCGCAAGTGCGCGCACTGCCGTTTCCGCATTGGGCGCGGGTTGCGGTCTTTGGGCCACGGCTTTCCGCCGCGGCGATGGATGCTGCAACTTGGAGCGACCGGACTCAGCGCTCTTCGTGGTGCCAGCGCATTGCGCGTGACGTGTGGCAGTTCGACCAGCAAGCTTGCTCATCGCCGCAAACGTTATTCCTCGAGCGTGGCATCGGGTGTGACCCCGCCGAATTCGCGGAGGATCTCAAGAAAGCTTTTCAGGAGGAGAACCGTCAACATCCGCGCGCAGAGATCGAGCCCGCCTTGACCACGGCCATCTGCATGGCCCGCGCGTCGTGGCTGCTTGATGATGTCGGAAATCGCGCCCTGTTTCCCGCCACGCCGGATTGGACGGTCCTGTTAGGGACTGGTGCGGAGATGCCTGATCCGACCCAGGGTCGAACCCTGGTTGTGCTTGTGGTGGATGATCTCATGGATGTAATCTCGCGGTTCGATGGAACACTGCAGACGCTGGGGTTGGGTATCAGCGATCCGCGAAAAGAAGAAATGTTGGCCCAAGCCGCGGGACGGTGCGGGGTAGATAGAATCGTGAAGCTAGGCAGGATGCACGTGTTCGGCTCCCCGTGGGATGGGACGGAGTTGATTCGTCCCATGGTGCGTCTCGTGCGTCACGTGCTGTCTCAAGACTAAAGGAAATGAGGAGATCAGGATGGAGCACGCGGAGTTGTTTCTGGAGGCTATGGATCGAAAGGCGAAGATGTTCGCACGCTCCGCGCGCGCGACTTACGAAGCGAATCAAGAGCTGTGCTCGTGGTTGATGAATCCGCTGGCGCGCTGGGCCCAGTCAGCATACGGGAGCACTGTGTTCGATGCGGCCGCGCGCGGCTATGCCGAATACTGCGTCGGCGTCGCCAAGGCACAAAAGATTTACGAGAGCGCCGGCCGCTACACTCCTGAAAGCATGCCGGAGATCATGTCCGGCGTGTACGAGGATGAAGGCTATATGGTGCCCTACATGTGGGCCGCCATCCTGATCTATCCCTTCTGGCCTTCCATGATCAGTCACATCGCGATGTTCCGTGATGAATTCGTCAGGCGGTTGCCGCAAAACGCGACTGTGCGTGAACTGGCGGCGGGCCACGGCGTTCTCAGTCTTCTTGCCGCGGAGGAGCGGCCCGACCTGCAGATCGAAGGTACGGACATCAGCCCTCCGGCGGTGGCCGTCGCCAATCGCTTGCTAGGCGTGTCGGGACACGCGGGCCGCGTTCGTTTCGCAGTGAAAGACGCCCTGAACTCCGAAAATGGAAGCAGCGACGAAAAATGTCACGGCATTATTTCGGCGATGCTGGCCGAGCACCTGTCCGATCCGAAGCCACTTTTCAAAACAATGTCCCGTCAAATCTTGCCCGACGGGCTTGTTTTCTTCAGCACGGCCCTCGAGTCGCCGCAGCGGGACCACGTTTTTGAATACAACCAGGAAAGCCAGCCCTTGCAAATGGCGGAGAATGCCGGCCTGCGCGTGGCCCGGCTGGTATCCGATGCCAGCGCCGTACCCAAGGGTTCGCGGTTTGTGCCACGCGCGACGGCCATGATTCTCAAGCCGCGGTGAGGC
>Ga0209039_10003664_pt1 | contig 11814 bp, 6 predicted proteins | sample BogFormECP12_OM1_FD_188238 | JGI IMG/M metagenome (GOLD analysis project Ga0209039, IMG submission 188238) | Bog forest soil microbial communities from Calvert Island, British Columbia, Canada - ECP12_OM1 (SPAdes) (version 2) | ecosystem: Environmental > Aquatic > Freshwater > Wetlands > Bog ...
GTGGCCCCAACTTTTCGTAGTGGTCCATCACCTGACGTGACAGCGACAGCAGCGCCCTCGTTGCCTCCCGTCTTTTCATTCCCGCCGTCATCAGCATTTGCACCCCGGCCTCTTCCAGCGCCAGCAGGTGTCCCGCCGCAAATGCCCCCGCGGCGTGATACAGCGGCTTCATGGCGGCCGCGATGCTTACTGGAATTCCGCCCAACTCACGCGCGATCTTTCGTGCAATACGCACCGCGATCTCGTCGCCTTCAATGGCGAAGACCTTGCCTTCCAGCGGGGGCACGCCCACGCCGCTAAACGTTTGCATGGGATGCATGGAAGCAGCAGCCGCGCCGCAAACCCGCACGGACTGCAGCACGCTGGCATCCAACGCCCCGCTCGTATGAAGAACGGCTTTGCCGCACAGTTCTTCTCCGCCCATCCGCGCGAGTTCATCCCCAACGCTGGCGATCATGTCGTCTGGCACGCACACCAGAATCGTACTGCTGCCGAAAATCTGCCGGGTCACTCCCGCCTGTGGCTGCCCCGCTCCGATGAAGCGCACCGCCTTCCGCGCGCTGGCATCCGTCTTTGCCGCCACTACCCCGATCCTCCAGCCCAATTCGCGTAGCCGCCGCCCCAGCGCGCGCCCCACGCGTCCCGCTCCCACGATGGCAAGGCTCTTTGGCATCCGTGTTAGCATAACCTGAGGCTGGCTCTCGACTCCAATCCGCATGCATCTTTTCTGGCCGCTCCTGTTCGGGCTCATCGCTTTCCTCTGGGTCACCTACGGTTTGCGCGTGGCCTATGGCGCCGTGCGGTTGCCTTGGCTCAAGAGCTATGCCCCCGCAAAAGACGCTGATTGCCCGCGGGTTTCGCTGATCTTCGCCGCTCGCGATGAAGAGGAGAAGCTGCCCGACGCCCTCGCCACCCTCATCGAAATCGATTATCCCCGCCTGGAAATCATTGCCGTTGACGATCGTTCCACGGACGCCACCTCGCGCATCCTCGACGACTTCGCCGCCACCCACGACCGCCTCCGCGTCGTCCACATCGCCGAACTTCCCAAAGGCTGGCTGGGCAAGCCGCATGCCCTTCAAAAGGCCTACGAAGCCTCCAGCGGCGATTGGCTGCTCTTTACCGACGCCGATGTACGCTTCCAGCCGGACACGCTCCGCCGCGCCGTGGCCCTCGCGCGTGATCGCCAACTCGACCATCTCACCCTCTTCGGCGATATTGTCATGGTCGGTTTCTGGGAAAAAGTGTTCCTCACCTTCTTCGGGCTCTCTTTTATGATGGCCATCGACCCGCACCAGGTCAGCAATCCGCGTTCACGCGCCTATGTCGGTGTCGGCGCTTTTCAGATGGTGAAACGCACCGCCTACGAGGCCTGCGGTACCCATCGCCGCCTGGCTATGGAGGTGATCGACGACGTCATGCTTGGGAAGATGATCAAGCTGGCCGGTTTTCGTTCCGGCGTGGCCGTGGCGCAGGACGCCGTATCCGTGCGTTGGCATGCAGGCATCGGCAATTTCAGTCGCGGCGTGGAGAAAAATTTCTTCGCCAATGCTCGATTCAATGAAGCCCTGGTAGCCGCTCAATGCCTGAGCGTGTTCGCCCTCAATGTACTTCCCTTTGCCGGCGTGTTCTTTGGACATGGCTGGGTGCGCGCTTTCGCTGCCATGGCCGTTTTGATCGCCCTGTGCTTCCACATCGGCGTGGACATCGTCATGCGCGTTTCCCCGCTCTACTGCCTCACCCTCCCGCTCGGCGCGCTCCTCTTCAACTACATGCTCCTCCGCTCCACCTTCATCACCCTGCGCCAGGGCGGCATCACCTGGCGCGGCACCTTCTATTCCCTAGACGAACTCCGCCGCCGCGGCCGTTGATTCCTCTGTTTTGGAGTGCGGCGGCTTGCCGCCGCTTTTGCGATGCCTATTTCACTCACAAATTGTCATCCCGAGCGAAGCGGCCCGATTTTTTCTTTCGCGCCGTTTTCTGGCGCGTCGGGCCGCGCAGTCGATGGATCTCTCTTCAATGTCTGCAACGCCCGGCCTTCAGATTGGCCCGGCTGAATTCCCCCTCTCACGTCGCCCAACCCTCAATCCCCACCTGCCGCCTCCCCGCTCTCTTTGCCAAACATCCCCGTCAAATCCTGCTGCTTCAGTCCTCGTATGCGGTCCCGCAACTGCGCCGCCTTCTCAAACTCGAACTTCTTCGCGGCTTCCCGCATCTGCGCTTCCAGTTTGCCCAGAATCTCGGCGAGCTGCGCCTCGGAATGAATGTTAGCTGTAGCCGCGTCCAATTCCCCGGCATCCAGCGGCACCGTCACGTAATCCGCTTCCACGATGTACGCCAGCTCCATGTCCACACCCTTCACGATGGATTGCGGTGTGATGTTGTTTTCCTTGTTGTACTCAAGCTGTTTCGCGCGCCGCCGGTACGTTTCGCCGATCGCCTCGTTCATCGATTTCGTTCGCCGGTCTGCGTACAGAATCGCTTTCCCAGAGATGTGCCGCGCGCATCGCCCCATGGACTGGATCAGCGAAGTCGTGCTCCGCAAAAAGCCTTCCTTGTCCGCATCCAGAATCGCCACCAGCGACACTTCCGGCAAATCCAATCCCTCGCGCAATAAATTGATGCCGATCAGCACATCGAACTCACCCTTCCGCAAATCCCGCAAAATCTTGATCCGGTCCAGCGTCTCCACCTCCGAGTGCAGATATCGGCAGCGCACGCCAATCTCCGAAAAATATTCGCTCAGGTCCTCTGCCATGCGCTTCGTCAGCGTCGTCACCAGCACGCGCTCGTTTTTCTCCGCGCGCAGCCGTATCTCCTCCAGCAGGTCATCCACCTGGCCCTTCACCGGGCGTACTTCCACCTCCGGATCGATCAATCCCGTCGGCCGGATCACCTGCTCCACCACCACGCCCCCGGATCGCGTCAACTCATATGGACCCGGCGTCGCCGATACGTATATCACCTGATTCATCCGGTGCTCGAACTCCTCAAACGTCAGCGGCCGGTTATCCAGCGCCGAGGGCATGCGAAAGCCATAATCCACCAGCGTCTGCTTCCTCGAACGGTCGCCGTGAGACATTCCTCCCACTTGCGGAATCGTCGCGTGCGCTTCATCCACAAACAGCAGGTAATCCTGCGGCACATAATCCAGCAGCGTTGGCGGCGCTTCTCCCGGCAAGCGTCCGCTCAAGTGCCGCGAATAATTCTCCACGCCGTGGCAGTAGCCGATCGTGCGCATCATCTCGATATCAAACATCGTGCGCTGCACCACGCGCTGCGCCTCCACGAACTTGTTCTGCTTCTCCAGTTCCTTCTTCCACCAGCCCAGCTCTTCCTGAATGGTCACAATCGCACGGTCGCGCTGCTCCTGCGGCATCACGTAGTGCGTCTTCGGATAGACGGGCACGCGCGAAATGTCTTCCTGCCCCGCGCGGATTTCCCCCGTCAGCGGATCAATCTGCCGGATCGTATCGATCTGGTCGCCCCACATCTCGATGCGGTAGCCCTGGTCTTCATACGTCGGATAAATCTCGATGATGTCGCCGCGCACGCGAAACGTTCCGCGCCTCAGGTCTTCGCTGCGCTCGTATTGGATATCCACGAATCGCCGCAGCAGCGCCTCCCGGGAAGTCTGCTGCCCCTTTTCCAGCATCACCAGCATCCCGTAATACGCTTCCGGCGAACCAATTCCGTAGATGCACGAAACCGACGCCACAATCACCACGTCCCGCCGCTCAAACAGCGACCGCGTTGCGCTCATCCGCAGCTTGTCCAGCTCATCGTTGATCGTCGCTTCTTTATCAATGTAGATATCCGCGGAGGGCACATACGCTTCCGGCTGGTAAAAATCGTAATAGCTCACGAAATATTCCACTGCGTTTTCCGGGAAAAAGTGCTTGAACTCGTGATAGAGCTGCGCCGCCAGCGTTTTGTTGTGCGCCAGCACAAGTGCCGGCCGGTTGGCCTCCTCGATCACCTTCGCCATGGTGAACGTCTTGCCCGAGCCCGTCACGCCCAGCAGCACCTGGTGCTTCTCTCCCGCCTTCAAGCCCCGCATAAGCTGCTCGATCGCGGCAGGCTGGTCCCCCCGCGGCTGGTACGTGCTGTGCAGCTTGAAATTCATCCTGAGCGTCTCCTGCTGGCCCACAATCGCCAGCCGAAACCACTATTATACCAAGTCCCCCAAATCGCCACGGAATCACAACTAGCGAGGTAACGGGCCGGTTTCCGGCTACCGCGTTGACCACGCATTCAAAAGTGGGCCAGCTACCTACTGATTCATAAATACTGAAACATGTGACAGTTATCACTGAAAGTAACCTCTGTCGACAGTTATAAATGACTCTAGAACGCCCATGACCCGACCGCTGGTATCATTAGTCATAGCTCTCCTCCTTCTCTCCTCTCCTCCTCAGTCGGATCAACCGAAGCATGATCGCAATACCATCGAACAGCTGAATGCTCATCTTCGCTCGCACTACATGACGCCTGAAGATTACATAATCAGCAAGTTCAAGGATCACGAAGTAGTCTTCCTCGGGGAGAATCACCGTTACAAACACGATGTGGAACTGGTTCAGGGCATTATTCCTCGCCTCTATCAAGCGGGTGTCTTCACATTGGCCACGGAGTTCGCTCGGCGTGAAGACCAGCCCCTAGTTGACCGACTGTTGAATGGCCCGACGTACGATGAAGCGCTGGCGCGACAAATCACTTTCAATCAGTACGTATTCTGGGGGTATCAAGAGTACGTTGATGTTTTCAAGGCGGCGTGGCGCCTGAATCACGGACTTCCTGGGACACGCCGGAAGTTCCGGATTCTCGGTGTCAATTGCTCTCCCGATTGGAGTGTGGTCCAAAAAGAAGAGGATTTGTACCACGACCCCAAAATAATGGCTAAAGTCTGGCACGGCTGCAGTGAAGAACAGTGGGCGAAGGTCATTCTTGATGAAGTAGTAGCCAAGGGAGAGAAAGCGCTCGTGTACTCTGGCATGCACCACGCGTTTACGGAATATAGGCAGCCCGTATACAGCGAAGCAAAGCGGAGCTTCGTGCGATTTGGCGATGTCCGAATGGGGAACTACGTTTACAATGCCATTGGGAAGCGCGCAATCACGATCTCTCTGCACGGCATTTGGTATTCTAGCGAAGGATACAGCCGACCCAGCGTCTATGCGGCCGATGGCTACATTGATGCAGTGATGGCAGAGGTGGACCCTGGTCTCAGACGAGCCGGGTTTGACACTGGCGGGACGCCTTTTGGAAACCTTCCGGGCACAACAACCGTTTACAAATATGGCTACGACAAATTCAGCCTAAGTGTTTTTTGTGACGGGTATGTCTACCAACTCCCGTTGAGTCAATATGAAGGCGTGACGCCAATCAAGGACTTTGTTAATCAGGCTAATCTCTCCACAGCCCGTGCCCAGTCCCCCGAGCCAAAGTTCAAACATGCATCGGCTGACGACTTTAACAAGGAGATTGTGGCGGAAGCAGATATTCGGACACGGCTGGGCTCACTTCGCTGATCTAGGCCCTCACCCCGCGACAGACTCTCAGCGGGGTGCCCCGCCTTCATATTTTGAGAGTGGGTCTTGGGGTTGCTTTTTCTTCTCTCTCCGTCAGGACCCAGATCCATTCCGACAAGCCACGCTTCTGGGGACTTGCGGCGCGCCTAACCATTTTTGCTTGATTCTCTTCTGTTTTATTTCTCTGCGGAATCGTTGTCCGTCACCAGCAGCGCCTCAAACCGGCTGCTCGCCTCAATCGTGTAATGCACGCCATTCGATCCACCCGCATTCGCGATGGTAAAGTTCGTCAACTCCAAAGGCTGGAATCTTCTGCTAATCACAGGCTATCCTGTCAGCCTGCGACCTGGCGGCGAGGGCTGCCCGGCACAAGGAGTCATCATGGTTACACGGCGCGAGTTTCTCGATGCACTGGCAGTGGGCGCGGCGGGGCTGGCCGTGGGGGCCACGGCGAAGAGCTATGGCCAGATCCTCGGTTCCAATGATCGCCTCAATTTTGCCGTGATCGGCCTGAACGGGCGCGCCTACGCTCATCTCTCGTCGCTCAAGGCAAACAAGAGCGCTGCCCGCGTCTCGCATGTCTGCGACGTGGACAGCAATATTTTGAAGAAGTTCGCGGACACGGCGCAGCAGGAGATGGGCGAAGCCCCTGTGGCGCACAAGGACTTCCGCTGGATTCTCGAGCAAAAAGATGTGGACGCCATCACCATTGCCACTCCCGAGCACTGGCATGCGCCCATGGCCATCGCCGCGTTGCAGGCGGGTAAACACGTCTATGTGGAAAAGCCCTGCAGCCACAATCCGGCCGAAGGAGTGATGCTGGTGCAGGCGCAACAGAAATACCGCAAGCTCGTGCAGATGGGCACGCAGCAGCGCTCTTCGCCGCACACCATCGAAATCGTCGAAAAGATTCACGGCGGCGCAATCGGCAGGCCCTACTTCGCGAAAGCCTGGTACAGCAATGTGCGCAAGTCCATCGGCACGGGCAAAGAAGTGCCCGTGCCCCCGCAACTGGATTGGGACCTGTGGCAAGGCCCTGCCCCGCGCCGTCCGTATCGGGACAACGTTCATCCCTACAACTGGCACTGGTTCAAGACCTATGGCACCGGCGAAACGCTCAACAATGGCACGCACGAAGTGGATGTCTGCCGCTGGGCGCTTGGCGTCGACTATCCCAAGCGCATCACATCCTCGGGCGGCAGATACCACTTCAAAGACGACTGGGAATTTTACGACACGCTGGTCACAAGCTTCGAGTATGAAGACAAGTTGATCTCCTGGGAGGGCAAAAGCTGCCAGGGAATGAAGTATTACGGCCGCGATCGCGGCTCCGCAATCATGGGAACCACGGGCACGGTGATTGTCGATCGCGATGGCTACGAGATTTACGACTTGCAGGGAAAGAAAACCAGCGAATTGAAGGTGGGCACCACAACCTCATCAACAGACACCATCGGCCGCGATTCCATGACCGATGCGCATTTCGCAAACTTCGTCGCCGCAATCCGCAAAGGCGAGAAGCTCAACGCTCCAGTCTCCGTCGGCAACGTCGCCGTCACGATGCTGCAGCTCTCCAACATCGCCTGGGAAGTCAACCGCGAGCTGCATCTCGACACAAAAGACGGCCGCATCCAGGGCGACCCGGAAGCCATGAAACTGTGGGGCCGCGAGTACGAGAAGGTCTGGGCACCGCGCGTCTGACTATTCCTTCTTTGCTTCTTTGCTCCTCTATTTTTCCGTCGACTCGCCACCCGTCACCAGCAGCGCCTCAAACCGGCTGCTCGCCTCAATCGTGTAATGCACGCCATTCGTCCCGTCCGCTTTCGCGATCGTCACGTCCATGGACTGCTGTGTCTCTTCCGTCGCCCGCACGACCAGCCCGCTCTTTAGTGAAATGTACGTGACGATCTCGTCCGTGCCCTTGGCCGTGCCTGAAGTACGCAACTCGTGCAACCGGTAATCCTTCGGCGTCGCATCCTTCGCCGACGATTTCCGCTTCAGCGTCGCCCGCGTCAGAAAACTCGCGCAAGTCTCCGCCGGATTCAGCGGACACTTGTCATTTCCCACGTAAGTTGTTTCCTTCTCCCACACCAGGTTGGCGATGGGCGACGGCGATTGCTCCGGTTCCTCGGTTCTCCATTTGTCCCCGGGCTTCACACCCTCCGCCGGCAGGGTCCAGCCAAACGCAAAGCGCGAAAGCCAGAATCGCCAGGCCAGGCGCTCTTCCGGTGCAACATCGTCCAGACCTTCGGCCTTGGCAACCTGCCCGTCTCCCGCAATCGTGAATTCGATGTCCGCGCGCGCGGATGCGTTCTTCCCGGACGAGTCGCTCACCGTCGGAGCGAACTCCGCGTGCGCCACGATTACCGGCCGCCCGTTCACCAAATGGATTTCCTTCGCGATAAAAACCAGCGGCATCACCACATCGCGCTGCACATCACCCGGATGCAACATGGTCGCGACCCGGCTCTCCGTTTTGACATGCTTTTTCACGTTCCCGTGAACGTCATACTTCACTGCCTGTCCCGCCCGCAGTGCTGGCAGGAGCGCCACGCGCTGGTCGCTACGCGCCGCGCCAATCCATGCTGCCAGTAGCATCGCGCATCCCGCCGCGCGCCATGCAACGCTCTTACACCGCCTCGCCACTATTGCTTCTCTCCGCCGATTTGCCGGTCTAAGAATTCGCTCGCCGCCCGATAGGCCTCCAGCCAATGCCGGTGCAGCAGGAAATCGTGCACCTCATCCGGAAACACCAGTTGCTCCAGGTGCACGCCCTTGGCCCGCAACCGCGCAATCAAATCCACCGTCTGCGAAAACCCGACATTGCGGTCGTCATCCCCATGAATGAAAAGCACCGGCGATTTCCAGGTATCCACGAACGCCACCGGCGACGAATCGTGCGGCACCTTTTTCCACTCCGGCGCCACGTACTTTTCATCCCAGATATCCGCTCCCCAGTCGTGCACGCCGTGCACATCCACGCCTGCCGCAAATAAATCGGAATTGCGCGCCAGCCCCAGCGCCGTCAGGTACCCGCCGTAGCTCCCGCCCCATAATCCAATGCGCTTCGCATCCACGTCACCGCGCGCGGCCACGTACCTTCCCGCCGCCACCACATCCTGATATTCGCTCGCGCCCTTCGGCCCATGATTTGCGGCTTCGCGGAATGCCCGCCCGTAGCCGATGCCGTCGCGGTAATTCACGGAGAGCACGATGTACCCGCGATTCGCCAGATATTCATTCATCCCATACGCGTTCGAGTAGTAGTACATGTAGTGCCAGCCCAGCAACATCTGCCGCGGCGGCCCGCCGTGAAGAAAGATCACTGCCGCACGCTTCTCGCCCGGCTTCAAATTCCTCGGCACAAACAATTGCCCATGAATCTCCCGCCCGTCCCCCGATTTGAAGATCACCTGCTGCGGCGTCACAAGCTGCTCCGCCGGAAAATCCAACGGAACTGTTTGCGGGGCTAGCGCAACGGGATTCGCGCCCATCGCCATCCCGCGCACGAACGCCCGCCCGGTATGTTTCGCATCCGAAGAGAAGTAAGCCAGGTGCTCGCCGTCGCCAAGAACAATTCCGCCCCATTCGATGCTTTCGCCCTTGGTGATTGCTTCCGGCGCTCCTCCCGCCACATCAACGCGCCACAAATGCCGCCGGTCCACGTCCTCGCAGTTGGAATTGAACAAAATTGCGCACTTGTCCGCCGAAAAAGACCACTGCTCCACTTCGCAGCTTCCCGGCGTCAGCAGCTTGGCCGTTCCGCCATCCGCGGAAATCGCATAAAGATGCTGCCAGCCGTCCTCTTCGCTGGCGAACACGAGCTGATTCTCCGCCGCCCAATTCAGTACGCCGCCTCCCGTGTCCGCGGCCATCTCCGGATACGACGATTGCAGCGACGTTCCGCTGTGCCAAATCTCTCGCGCATTGCCCGTGTCCGCGTCCGCAACCCGGATTGCCCATTCCATCGCGCGGTCCGGTTCGCTATAGTACCGGTCACCCGCATCGCGCGCCTGGCTCGGCACGCGCACGTACGCCACCTTCCTTCCGTCCAGCGACCACACCGGGTCCATATCCCAGTCTGCCGAGGGCGCAATAAATTTCACCGCCTGCGCCTTTGCGTCAAAAATCCCGATGAAGCTGTGATCCGTGCGCCGCGAAATGAACAGCAGCCGCGCGCCATCCGGAGACCACGCTACCGGCTCATTCTTACCGCGCACCGCGACTTCCTTCGGCTTTTCGCCCGCCGCCGTGCTCGAAACCCAAATCTGCCCGTCTTTCGCGTAAGCAACCTTCCCCTGCGCCGAAACGCACGGCAAACTCCCGGCATCGATCTTTGCAGGTTCGCCGCCGCTCCAGGAAATCATCCACACTGCCTGCTCAGCTCCCGCCGGATTGCTCGTCGGGTTCGCGTACTGTCCCGACTCGTTCTTTCCTTCTCCGCGCACATAAATGATGGCCGCACCATCCGGCGTGAATCGCAAATGCGACAGTTCGCCGCCATCGTCTTCGTTGTAAGCGGTTAATCGCCGCGCCGCAAAGCCCGGCCCTTCCGTCACCCAGATATTGCGATGTCCCTGCTCATCCAGCGTCCACGCCAGCCGCTCGCCGCTTTTCGAGGCCGTCAGATTCGCCGGAAAGGGAGCGCTCAGAACCTGCTCGAGCGTAAACGGCTGCTGTGCGTCACCGCGCTGCACCGAGACCAAGGTCATAAAACTCAAACATACTAGAAGCCGTTTCATCGGAATCTCCTGCATCACCCTTCGCCCCGGAACTCTTTTCCCTCAGGGCTTCGTCTGCGCCACTGCCGCCACCGGCTCGATGCGGACGCGCGGCGCATCCACGGGGCCGCTCAGTTCAAAACTCCGCGCCGCCGCGATTCCCTTGGCTTTGCGCTCCCGCAAATCCGCCTCCGCTATCGTGATTTTCGCCTCCTGGCCAAAGCTGAGCGTCCCCGCAAGCTCCATTTCCCCCTTCGCACCTTCCAGGCGAATCCCCTCGAAATTCACGGTGCGGTCCTTCACCGCAAATTCTCCTTCTCCACTCATCCATCGCGACACGCCCATGCGCGGCGCCCCCGCTTCCAGGCTGCTGGCCACGTCCCAGCCGCGAAACTCCGCGCCCTTCACCTTTATTTCTCCGCTCCCCTCAAGTTCTTGCAGCAACTCCTCTCGGCCCACTCCCTTCGTCGTCAATTGCAGCGTTCCTTTCGCCGTGCCCGCCCAACGTTCCGTCCAGTGCGCGGCCCAAGGCACCTGCGCCAGATTCACGCCGTCAAACCTCGCGGCAATTTCATATTTTGGCGACGCCGAAAAAACCGCCTTCATCCCGCCATGCACCGTGCCGCCGGCCCACTGCGCCTCTGTCTCACTCACTTCTAAATGCAGGTCGTGAAACGCGAGTTTTGCCTTGGCCTTTCCCAGTTTCACTTTTTCAATCGTCAGGCTGTCCGCACTCAGCTCGCCTTCCGCCGAGATTCGTCGCAACAGCTCGCTGGGTTTCGCTCCAGTGTTGTTGTTCCCCAGCAGCGTCGGCAGCAGCCGCTGCAGCCAGTTAGGCCGCGCCCTCGGTCCAAACCAACGATCAAGCTCGGTGGCGTCCAGATGGTCCGCGTGCAGCCGGAATCCCCAGTCGCTCCCGCCCGAAGCGTTCAGCGCCGCCGCTTCCTTGATTCCGCCGGACCAGGTCGCCCCAAACCCTTCGGCTCGCGCGATCGTCGCCCCTCGCTGACCGTCTTTCCACTCAAGGGATACGTCCTCCAGTTTCAGCGGCTGGTTCAATCCCGCCGCCTGCAGCTCCGCTTTCTTCAAATCCACCGTGCCGTTCCAGTGCCTCGCCCGAAATCCTTGCTCCCAATTCAAGTCCATCGCCGTGGCGACGCCGCCGCTCAATTCCCAGCCGTGATTCAATGTGTGCCCCATGGCTGCGGCTGCTTTGAAAAAATCCTGCACTTTGTCGAGCCTTCCTTCGATCCGCAGATCACCACGGCCCGCCGCGAAATCGTGCGCAAATCGCAACTCCATTGAGTTTGCCGGCTCTGCCGCTGTGCGTCCCTTTACCGCGGGCTTCTCTGATCTAGACGCGGGCGTGGCTTTCTCGGCTGGCGGCCCCAGCGCCACGCGCACCGGCTCAACGCTGAATTTCTCACCGCGCATCTCCCCGCGCACTTCTCCGATCCGCGCGGGTTGCTGGAATCCAGGCAGCCGCAAGCTCCCGCCGTCGCTGGCGATCCGCGCCCCTTCCCATTGCAATGGCCATCCAAGTACCGTGCCTTCTCCCCTGA
>Ga0209039_10003665_pt1 | contig 11814 bp, 9 predicted proteins | sample BogFormECP12_OM1_FD_188238 | JGI IMG/M metagenome (GOLD analysis project Ga0209039, IMG submission 188238) | Bog forest soil microbial communities from Calvert Island, British Columbia, Canada - ECP12_OM1 (SPAdes) (version 2) | ecosystem: Environmental > Aquatic > Freshwater > Wetlands > Bog ...
GATGACAATCGTATGAGGGGGCGGAGGAGACGCTCCCAATGACAACAACGCAAACAAAGGACTTAGCTGAACGCTATTGCAGAGTTGTCATTCCTGTTTCAACCTGCCCCAGCAGGTCCGTTGCTCGTGATGACAAACAAGTACAGGGGCGGACTCGTGATGACACCTGCACGCTCTTTCGCAATGCGGACAAAAAACACATGCCTCGCTGCGCTCGTCATGACAACAGGCGTCGAGTTTTAGGCTTGTCATCACGAGGTCGCCTTGGCGACCGAGGGATCTGCTTTCGCCGGAACAGCGACAGGCTTGAGAGAAGCGATGGTCTTTTCCCAGTCCTCGGACCAGTCGTCCCATGTGGAATTTTCGCGATCAGTGCGACGCGCTTGGCGCGGTCCCAGCCTTTGATCTCTTTCTCGCGGCGGATGGCGTTGCCAATCAATCGAAACTCTTGGTAATAGACGAGGCGATTGATCTTGTATCGCTGGGTGAAGCCCTTGATTTCGCCTGCCTTGTGCTGTGCGACTCGCCGGTCGATGTTGTTGGTCGCACCGGTGTAAATGCGTCGCGACTTGCTCGCCATGATGTACACGAAGAAGCGGTATTCGCGGGGCATAGATTCCTGCCGGTTGGAGCGAAAGCAGATCCCTCGCTGCGCTCGTGATGACAGCCCTCAAAGGGTTGCATCAGTCAGCGAAAGCTGTCTGTGATTCTCGAGGGCGGCGGCTGTGACGAGGATCAGTGTACTCTCGGGATGTAGGTCCTCGCGGCCGAAGGGAAGGCAGATCCCTCGCCCACCGCGGCGGGCAAGGGATGACAATACAACATTGTCGCACTGCGGACGAAAAGCAGATCCCTCGCTTCGCTCGTGATGACAAACCGATATAGGGGGCGGATTCATGAGTTTGGTATCGCTGGCCTTATCCCAGTTTGACACCCCATCGGAACCTGCTACCCTAGACATTGCCGATGTCTGCGTCGTTGGCTTCCGAGGAACATCCAATCGCTATGGGAAAATTGCGCCAATACCTGCGTTTTATGACTGCCGTCCAACTCCTGCCTGCGCTTGAAAGCGGCGAGGAGACCCTGGTCGGCGGGCAGGCCGTGCTGGAGGGCGTGATGATGCGCTCGCCTCATGCCTGGGGTATCTCCGTGCGCAAGCCCGATGGCACGATTTCGACGCATTCGGAGCCGCTGGAGCGACTTTCGGAGAAGCACCCGTGGATGGGCTGGCCGGTGATTCGCGGCGTCATGACGCTGGGGCAGGCCATGGTGCTTGGCTTCCGCGCGCTGCGCTACTCGGCCGATGTGGCGCTGGACCAGGTTCCGGCGGACGAGAATGGCAAGAAGGCCGAGATCAGCGGCTGGGTCGCGGCGGCGAACATCATTCTTTCGGTGGGATTCTTCATCGCGCTCTACAAGTTCGTTCCGCTGGTGGCGGCCACCAAGCTGAAGAATGTCTATCCCGTGTTCGGCAACCAGGTGATGTTTAACCTGGTCGATGGCGTGGTGCGCATCGCGATCTTCCTGCTGTTTATCTGGGGCGTGTCGCTCATGCCGGACATCCGGCGGGTTTACCAGTATCACGGCGCCGAGCATAAGACGGTGTTCGCGTTCGAGTCGCGCGGTCCGCTAGTACCGAAGAACGTGCAGGCGTATTCGACGTTTCACCCCCGGTGCGGGACCAGCTTCCTGATGACCGTGATGCTGATTTCGATCGTGATTTACATGCTGTTCCCGATCCATACCTTCTGGGCGAAGTTCGCGCTGCGGGTGGCGCTGCTGCCCGTGATCGCAGGGCTGTCGTATGAGATGATCCGCTTCGCCGCCAAGCATGGATCGTCACTGTTCGCCCTGCTAACCAAGCCGGGGCTGTGGCTGCAACGGATTACGACCAAGCCTCCGGCGGACGACCAGGTGGAGTGCGCCATCAGCGCGCTGAATGAAGCCATGGAGCTGGAAAAAGTTCGCGGCGGCGAACTGGTGATTGCCTAGCGGCGCCCGCCGCTATGAATTGATTTCCCAATTTTGAATGTGCGGAACCGATGGGGCTAAAGCCCCGGGCCTTAAGGGCCGCTCTTGACGCTGGCCCTTCGGCTGCGCTCAGGGCAGGCTCTGAAGTCCAGCTCTACCAAGTTCCGTTTTCATGGTCCCGTAGAATGAATTGTTTGGCTTGCGCGCACGTTGGTGCGAATCGGCCCAAGTGAGCAATCATGTTTGAGCGTCTAGAACAAACCGAATTGAAGTATGAAGAGCTGAACAAAGCTCTAGCCTCGCCGGATATCGTCTCTGACTCGCAGCGTTATCAGAAGACCGCCAAGGCCCACAGCGAGATCGCCCCCATCGTCGAGAAGTACCGCGAGTACAAAGACCTGACGCGTGGCATCGAGGAGAGCAAGGGCCTGGTCGAGGGTGAGACTGATCCCGAGATGCTTGCCTATGCGCATGAGGAGCTCACGAAGCTGGAAAAGCGCGTGCATGAAGTCGAAGAAGAGCTGAAGTTTTTGCTGCTGCCCAAGGACCCGAACGACGAGAAGAACGTGGTGCTGGAAATCCGCGCGGGAACTGGCGGAGACGAAGCGACACTGTTTGCCGCAGAGATGTTTCGCATGTACAACCGCTTCGCGGAAATGAATCGCTGGAAGGTGGAAGTGCTGTCGAGTTCGGATTCGGGCGTCGGCGGGCTGAAGGAAGTGATCGCCATCATCGAAGGCCAGGGCGTGTATTCGCGGCTGAAGTACGAGAGCGGTGTGCATCGCGTGCAACGCGTTCCGCAGACCGAGACCCAGGGCCGCGTGCATACCTCGGCGGTGACAGTGGCGGTGCTGCCGGAAGCGGAAGACGTGGACGTGAAGATCGAGGCGAAAGACATCCGCATCGATACATTCTGCTCGTCAGGTCCGGGCGGGCAGTCGGTGAACACCACGTATTCGGCGGTGCGCATCACGCATCTTCCGACCAACACGGTGGTCAGTTGCCAGGACGAGAAGTCGCAGATCAAGAACCGCGAAAAAGGCATGCGGGTACTGCGCGCGCGGCTCTACGAAATGGAGCAGCAGAAGCAGGCGGACGCACTGGCCAAGGAACGCAAGGCCATGGTGGGATCGGGCGACCGCAGCGAGAAGATCCGCACCTACAACTTCCCGCAGAACCGCGTCACGGACCACCGGGTCGGCTTCACTGCGCACCAGTTGCCGGAGTTCATGGACGGCAAGCTGCAGCCCATGATCGATGCCCTGATCACGCACTTCCAGTCGGAGAAGCTGAAGGCGGAATCATCGGTGCTGGCCTAGCGTACTGCGAAGAAGGCTAACAGCCGCTAGAATCTCTCCGTGCAACTCAAGCAAGCGCTCGCGTCGGCGGTAGAGCAGTTGGAATCTGCCGACGTAGGCTCGCCTCGCCTGAACGCGGAGACGCTGCTGATGTTTGTGCTCGGCGTCAATCGCGCCTACCTCTACGCTCATCCTGAGCGTGAATTGATCTCCGAAGAACAGGCGCGTTACGACGATGTCATCGCGCAGCGTTCGACGGGAATGCCGGCACAGTACATCACCGGACACCAGGAGTTCTGGGGCCTCGATTTTGTGGTTTCGCCTGCGGTTCTGATACCGCGGCCCGAAACAGAACACCTCGTAGAGACCGTGTTGGAGTTGGCCCGCTCGGTGCCAACGCCCCGCATTGTTGATGTTGGGACCGGCTCGGGCTGCATTGCCCTGGCGCTCGCGAGTGAGTTGCAGACTGCGGAGGTGTACGGGGTCGATCTTTCCGCTGATGCTCTGGAGATCGCTCGCGCTAATGCCGCGCGTCTGCAACTGGACGGTCGGGTGAAGTTTCTGCAGAGCAACGTGCTGGCAGCGCTGGCAGGCGTTTGTGATTTCGATTTCGTGGTGAGCAATCCGCCGTACGTGAGCAACAACGAAGCCGACAAGGTGCAACGATCGGTCTTCGAGTTCGAGCCCAGGATGGCCGTGTTCGCAGGCGAGAATGGCCTAGATGTCATTCGTCCGCTGATCGAGCAGGCGCACGCCGCGCTCAAGCCCAGGGGTTGGTTGGCGATGGAGATTGGCTACTCCATGCGCGATATGGTGCTGGAATTGCTAGCTCCCACAATGTGGGATGACGTTCGCGTCGTGCCGGATTTGCAGGGGATACCAAGGGTGGTGGCTGCGACAAAGAGATAGCAGGCCTGCGAGGCTTCGCTATTTTCATGCCAGCCGCTCTCTCGCAGGGCACATTATTGTGCCCACTTTCTAAGATCTTGCCTTCGAGAACGCGACCCATTCGTAACGGTCCCCGAGCAGCTTTGAGGAGCAGCTACGTCAATCGAACAACTTTCGCTTCGGAGCAATCGGCTGGTTACGTCCATCGGCCATGAAGTCCTCCGAGAGAGGGTGACGCTCTAGTCTCCTGAGTCATAAATATCTTGTATATTACTTCCGAATGTTCTATGGTGAGACATGCCCTGGGTGTCAACCTCCCCCGAGTTTCACCCCGGCAGAGACGCCCCAGGCCACCTAGAGGGTAGGAACACGCTGGCCGCGCGTCAGCTCGATTGCTTGCGCACGCCGAAGGGGCAAAAGGGTGGTCGGGTGGTGGGGTGTGGCATGAAGCATTGCACGCTGCCCCCACAATCGCGCATCCGGCTCCATATTGCACCTCTTCAGATTCATACAGTGTGCAATCTTGACCAGACGGCGTTTACGCCCTTGTATTATGGTTTGTGATATGAGGACTGCTACTCGATAGGGCTCACCACATTGGGAGCATTGAGCAATCCCACGCTCGGATTTCCCCCGAATACATGTTTGCCCCGGAAGTATGGAGTCTGCTGATACTCAAGAATTCGGGCTGCTAATGACGAGGCGGAAGACATTATGAATAAAGTGGATCAACTTACGACCGAGGTTAACCTCTTGCGAACGGACGTGACCAGCCTTACCAACCTGATCACCAAATCTGTCATCCCTGGCGTTCTGACAGCGGGTCGATGCCCTAGACGGAGTCGTAAGAGCCACAGATGCCACTGTGGAGGAATTGGAGTCGGCTACGGCGATTGACCAAACGTCGCAGGGTGCCACGGGCGGAAGCAGCGGAACGTCGCCTGCAACGTCTACAAAGAAGTAGCTAGGGGTTCGTGCGGCGCATACGGCAGAGGCGGCGCAACAGGAAAAGGGACACGCCCACGCCAAGGGCGGTCAAAATGTTGACTCAAGCAAAAAGCATTGAATCGTTGCATGTGCGGTTGAGGCGGCTTATGGACGAGTTGTCGTTGATTCGGGCCGCGTTCCTCATGAAAGTGCACCCATATTGCCCGATTGACAACGCGTGCGTGATTTGTCACGGCACGCCTGACCAACCCTCTTTTCATAGATTCCACGACTGGTCAGGAATGACCACGCAAACACCAACCACCAATGAAAGCGCCGGTACGTTGTCAGACGCACGCCAAAAGCTCACGTACACCAAGGTACTGTGACGGCAGTGCGCGTTGCGGGTGACGGCGGGCGCTGCATATTGCCAGTTTCTGGGGCAAGTGCGTTCGGGTTTCGTTTCGCTTTTCGGAGATCCTGCCCTGCGATACCGTTTACTTGTGTAATGGCCTGTCCACAACAGTTATCGTCCGCGTGGTCCGTCCTAGCGGACGATTTTAGAACTTGCCAAGTTTCTGGTGTTTCCGAGGATTCTTGGATACTCATAGGCAGTTCTCAAACCGCCTCGTGTTCGGGCGTTCACCGCCTTACGGAGTTAGCGTCACTAAGTGAGCGGGAACGCCAAAGGCCGGAGATTTGGGCTCCGGCCAGTGACATTGCAACGGTTTCGATTTAGAAGTTGAGCTTGCGACGGAGCACGCTGGCCAAGGCGAGAAGGCTCGTGCCCAACAGAGCCAAAGTTCCAGGCTCTGGAACAGGGGTACCAATCACTTCACCGCTCGATATGATGCCCTGCGTGGAGTTACCTTTATGGCCATATACGTAGTCCACACTGTGGGTTGTCTTCGACAGGAAGACATCGAAATCCACGGTGCCCGGTCCCCCGGCAAAATCGTTGTACAGGATGCCGGCCACCTTGGTCACGGTGATCGTTCCGCTGATATTGACCAGCGCGGGATTGGCGTCAGAAAGGTAAGAGATCACGACGGTGCCGTCGAGCTCGTTGGCGCAACTTATGATGCAGACGTCCAGCGTCAGCGGAGCCGTGCCCATGGTCACGTTGTAGATGCTGGGTGAAACCTTGGTTAGGAACGGGAGTGTGCCAGAACCGAAGGTGAACGTATACGGCCCGGAGAACGGCATCGTATCGGGGTAGCTGGCCGTGCCTTGCAGCGTGACACTCGGCTTGTTGTTGTTTGTGAACCCAATGGTTGTGGGGCCTGTGCCTTTGGGGTCCGTGATGATCACATTGTTACCCTTAATGCTCGGTCCAATGGTGATCTGGTCTGCGTTCGCAACGATGGCGAACGAAGCGAGTAGCGCCAAGCATCCCAGTGCGACAATTACTTTCTTGGTCATACCGTTCTCCTGTGCGGGCATTGAGGTGAACGATTATGCACGTCGTCCTCATGCTCCCCTTGAGGCTCAAATGTATGTTGAGATGGAAATGGTCACAAGAGAGCGATCAGCCCACGGCATGGCTTCCCTGTCATGGCTGGGCACCGCGGTACAAGCTGCTAGAGAAGATAGCGTGGGGCGGATGAGAAGACCGGCCATGAGAAGGCGGGAGTAGATGTTAACGTCATGCGACATCGCGGTGTCGTAGGTAACTGCTACGATGATCTTTAGTCGGCTATTTAGCATGGAGAGCTTGTCCTATGGCCGCGTGCCCCACATATCGCGGTATTCGATACGTGGGAGCCCGTTCCATCCCGGGAACTCCGGTCACCCTCGTAATGTCGCATTGCCGATTTCGCGTGACTCGGCCTCCATCCAATCTCTATCCATAAAACTGGCGTATTTTGCGTCAAATGACCGGCGCGGAACTCGACGCCTGCCGGATCCGGCGAAAAGGTCGCTTCCGGCGCGGTCGGAGGTGCTTTAATCTTGCGTTCGTTTTGCGAAAAGTTGGAGAAAGAACGAAATAGATCGGCCTTTTTGCCACCCAAGTTCTTTGATAAGAGGGCTTTGCCTATAAGTCTCACGAGCTCAGGAATTTACGCGCGAAATCATGCGATCGCTGATTCTAAGGACTCGAGGGGTAGGGGGTAGGGGGTGCAAGTTAACACCCACAACACGGCAAAGCGGTTCGTCGACTCGCCGCCGGTTAACCGATCACCTTAGTACGCGAAGTACGGTCCGTTGCCGCCCGGAGTGCTCGCGCCGTTGATCGCGGTGAATACCGAGCGCCCATAGAAGAACGGCACTCCAAAGAGAAAGCCACCGGTCCTGCCGGTTCCCGGCCCTGCCAGGTTGGAGAACGCTGTGTTGCCCGAAAGCAGCAGCGTGTCTGCATTGCTAACGGTCAAAGAAACGGCTCCGCTGGCGCCATTCGTACCCGTGTTCGTCACCGCGACGGTCTGGTCGGAACTCGGGCAGTAAAAGGCGGTGTTGGTGGTGCAGCCGGGATAACCCGTAATGCCCGAGCTCAGAAAGTAGTTGGCGTTCGCGCCGCTGCTGATGGAACCGGGATAGGCGGTGCTGTTGTAGGTCGAAGTGAAGCTCCCGGGATTGAGGCCCGTGGCGGTGACTGCGTACACCGTCGCGGTTAACAGGCCGTTGTTCGGTTGCGTCCCGATGCCGAAGATCAGCGATCCCTGGGCGGTCGGTGAACCGCCGCTAAACACCGGCGGAAATTGAATCAGCGACCCGTTTTTGTCATTCGGGAACAGGGTCACGGGATTGGTCACCTGCTCGCTGGTCGCCACCTGGATGGCGAAGCATCCCGAACTGGGGCAACTGTAATAAGAATAAGTGTTGGGCGCCGGAGTGCCCGTAGCGCACGTGCTGCCGCAATCCTGCACAGACAGGCCGATGCCCAGAATTCCATTTGCCTTAAGCGTGCTGACAGTGCTCAGGGCGCCACCCGTGGTTTGGGTCGTGCAACTGACAGGCGCGGCGGAGAATCCTGACGGCGCGATGACCTCTACCGGAATGGGCGCGGCGATTTCGCCCGCCACCTGCACTTGCGCCAACGCTACCGATCCCCACGCGTAACCATCGGGACGCACGTAGCACTCCGCCAGCCAGCTACCGTCGGATAGTTTCTGCCCCTGCAGAGACACACTGCCCAGAGCGGACGACAAAACGCGAAAGCCGACCGATCCCGTATCCACCAGCACGTGATCAATGGTCTGGCAGGTGGTGGCGTCCTTGGTGCAGACCGTGACCGTGGCGTACACGCCGTTGGGATAGCCGATGGAGACGCCGTTCACCGTTGGTCCGCCGTCCACCACGAGGGGCGCGGTGTTATTCACATTCACTGTCACCGACGTCGTGCCCGTGACGTTGGCCACCTGCGTTACCGCGGTGATGGTGGCTTGAGTGCTGGCAGTGACCTGTGGCGCCGTGAACAGGCCCGATGCCGAAATGGTGCCGAACGGGATTGTGCCGATATTGCTGCTCCAGTTCACGGTGGTGGTACTGCTTCCGTTCGCCGAGGCGATGCACTGACTGCTTTGGCGCGGCTGAATCGCGGCCGGCGTGCACGCCACGCTAATGGCTGATACCGGGGTGACCGTGACTGTAGCGGATCCTACTTGCGTCGTGTCCTGGACGGACGCCGCATTGACGGTAACGGAGGTACTGGCTGTCACGGCCTGCGCCGTGAACACGCCGTTGGCGTCGACGGTTCCGGCACTGGAACCCCACGAGACCGCGGTATTGAAGCTGCCGGTACCCGTGACTGTCGCCGTGCATGAACTGGTCTGGCCCGACTGCACTGCGGTCGGACTGCACGACACCGTCACCGCAGTGATGGTCGAACTGCTTGAACCGCCACCACCACAAGCAACGATTCCAAAAAGAGCCAACAACGCCACAATCAGAGCGAGAGTACGCAAACCCTTCCCCCAGACCTCTAAGGCACAGCATCCATACTGCAAATGAGTATCTTAACGATAAACCGCTCCCATGAACACCGGGCCGGTGGCTTTGTTTCGACGCGGTCATGGCGCACGTTTGGGGTGTGCCCGTAGGCAGGTGTTAAACTATTCCCGGTTTCATAAACCCCTTCGGTTCGCTGGAACCGAACCTCCGCTTTCGTCGGGACGTGGCTCAGCCTGGTAGAGCACTCGCTTGGGGTGCGAGGGGTCGGCAGTTCAAATCTGCCCGTCCCGACCAGTTCAACAACTTACGCGGTTTTCCTCCGCTAGATGAGTACTCGCCTTGGAGGAAACCGATGCTACCGAAATTTGAGCAGTTTATCCGCGAGCGGCAGTACCTCACGAACGTTTCACCCGCTACGCTGGAGTGGTACAAGCACAGCCTTAAGTGGCTTCGCACGGAATCGCCCACAGACGATGAACTGAAGGGCGCTGTGCTACGGATGCGTGAAAAGGGCCTGAAAGCCACAGGCTGCAATTCCGCCATTCGCGCCATCAATGCTTATCTGCACTGGAGCACAGCGGGGGCAGACGTGAAATGCAGTCCCGCGTGCAAGCACCTCCGCATCCCGCAATTGAAAGAACCTCAGCTCATATTGCCCACCTTCGCCACTGCTCAGGTTACTCGCCTTGTGAATTGGAAGCCAAAGGCCAAGGTTTTTTGGCAACGACGGCTGCATTTGCTCATTCTTTTCCTGCTGGACACTGGCTGCCGAGTGAGCGAGGCATTGTGTATTAGGGTGCGGGAAATTGACTTCGATAATCTACTGCTCACGCTGGACGGCAAGGGGCGCAAGCAGCGTGTTGTGCCGTTCTCGTTTGAGTTGCGCCGGGCAATGTTCCGTTACATCTCCGACTTTCACCGCAAGCCGGACAGCCTCTTGCTGGCGACGCGAAACGAAACCAAACTCGGCAGAAGAGTGATGCTGCGGGCGGTGAAGAATCTGTGTGATCGTCTCGGAATCCAGCCGCCCGCGCGCACCCTCCACTCATTCCGGCACACATTCGCGGTGAACTATCTCAGGCGGGGCGGGTCTGTGTTCCATCTGCAAAAGGTGCTTGGACACAGCACGCTTGAGATGACGCGGAGATATGCCAACATGACAACGGCGGACCTACAGGCAGTGCATGAGCGGGTGAGCCTGCTCAGGGGATAGCCATTTAGCCTGCGAAGGCATATAGTGTTGGCCGTTCCGGGATTCCTACTACCTGCGAAAGAGGAAGCCAAGATGAGGAAGCATTTTGCCTTTGCAGTTTTCGTCTGTGGCATAGGCCTGTTGCTGATTGGTGCTGCTCAATCCAGCTCTACAGTGAATACTCTCGATCCTCGATTAGAGGCGCAACCGGGGCAGTCTTCGGATTCTTCAGGGAGCAGGGAGTTTAGAGTTCATTGGGGGACTTTCTATGTCTCGCCGGGACTGCTTCGTTTCAATGAGTCTAATGGGCACGGGGGTATAGACGAGCAACATTCTTGGTCTGTTCCTTGCGATCAGATGGTACGTTGGCAAAGTAAGAGTTCCAAAGAAATCGACGTTTACGCCACGAGAGGCAACGAAGTCGTTTATATGAAACCGCGCATCTATACAGAGACGAAGGAAGAAAAGATGGCGATTGGGGAGGCAATAACGGAGGCTTGTGGGCGGAAGGAAGGGCAACTGAAGTGAGATCAATCCCAGGAGTGTCACACATGAAACGCCGAGATGTCGCTTTTAGACTACGCGCATCACAGATGCACAGTCGGGCGAGGGGGGGGCGGGTCAAAATCTTGACGACCTCCCCTGAAAAGAGCGCCGCAATCCTTTTTGCGGTATAGACGAGAAATTTCCGAAATCAAGAATTTGTTGTCTATGTCGGAAAAAGAGCGGCGGAGGGCTATTTGCGAGTCTTCCTTAAGATTCTGCCCCCTCCCGGTTGTACGCGCCTATAGGAGAGAGAACAAACGTACAAACTTGACCCTTCATCACATCGTAGTGTGGGGAGTAGCGAAGCTACTACTCCCCCACAACGCTGCGATTGTGTCCTGCGAACACTCACCCGCCCACGGTCATCTCTCCTGTCTCTGCTTGAATGCGGGCGCGGGCCTTCGCTATCCAGGTTGTGCCCCGGCTGATGTTGAGAGCCGCCAACTGCTCTTGCAGCTTCCGCACCGGCAACTTGATGTTGGCTCGGACTGCGGCCTCCGCCGCGTCGTCCAAACCGTCTTTGTTGGCGCGGTTGCCCTTGCGTGATTGTAGGGTGACGGTCCGCGTTGCGGGGTCGCCAACAATGTGCATTCGGCAATCCGGGGTGCACGTGACTTCTATGTCCTTGCTCTCAAAGTCGCGCTGCTTGAGGTTTGACAAGAAGCTAGGGGATTCATAGGGGTGTGCGGGGTCTTGCAGCTTGGTGCCCCAACAGCAACACAAGAACGCGCCCATATCGCCAGAGCCGCGCATCGCGTTCTCAAGCGTCATCATGTCCCCGCTGTCTTTGGGCGAGTGATGCAACAAGACAATGGCTTCCGCGCCCGCACGTAGCAGCTCAAAAATGCCGTCCGCGAACGCCCGTACATCTTGCGAACTGTTCTCATCCCCTTCAAGGAAGCGAATAGCGGTGTCCAGAATGACCACGGAGCCGGGCAACGCTTGCGCTAGAGCAGGGTCCTTGAGGCTGAGCGTTCCTTCCGCGCTGAGCGTCCGATAGAACAGAGTCTCGCCCACGTAGTCCAGAAGCCCAATCTTCTTGAGCCGGTCCGTAAACGGGCCAAGCGAAACTTCCGGGCACAGATACAAGACGCGCTCCGG
>Ga0209039_10003666_pt1 | contig 11813 bp, 12 predicted proteins | sample BogFormECP12_OM1_FD_188238 | JGI IMG/M metagenome (GOLD analysis project Ga0209039, IMG submission 188238) | Bog forest soil microbial communities from Calvert Island, British Columbia, Canada - ECP12_OM1 (SPAdes) (version 2) | ecosystem: Environmental > Aquatic > Freshwater > Wetlands > Bog ...
ATTCTGGCGAATGGCGCCACCTTCTCGCCGGATGGAGCGAGCATCGCTTTCACCACCTCCACCGGAGTGTTCGTTGCAAAGCGGGATGGTTCCGGCGTTCGCCAGGTGGCAGCCGTGGCGGACTGCTGGGACATTGCGTGGTCCCCGGATGGTAGGACCCTGCGCTTCAACGCTCATGGTCCACGTCTCTGGCAAGTCACTCCCACCGGCCAGGACCTTCATCCTTTCCTCCCTTCGTGGACCGCATGGGAGGGCCGCTGGACCTTCGACGGCTCGTATTACATCTTCACCGCGAACAAAGACGGGCGGGCGGGCCTCTGGGCCCTACGCGAGTCCGCTTCCTTTCCCTGGCTGCATCCCGCCCCGGTGCAACTCACATTTCCTCCGCTCACCATAGGTGATGGATTTCCTTCGCGAGACGGGCACTCGATCTATGCCCTGGGCGGACTTAGTGAACAGATCGACGTGATCGATTACGACCCCGCCACTCACCAGTTCAAGCCCGTGATGCCCGGCTTCAACGTCAAGGAACTCGCCTATTCTCCCGATCACCAATGGGTGCTTTACAACGACTGGAGTCAGCTGTGGCGCAGCCGGCCCGATGGCAGCGATCGTCTGCAACTCGCCGGAGCCCCGTTGTTGCCGGGTATCCACTTCGCCCGCTGGAGTCCCGACTCGAAGCAAATCCTAGTCAACAATTTGGTCGGCGACAAAACGGAGATTTATCTCGTGTCTGTCGACGGCGGCGCCCCCCAACAGCTGCTTCCACCCGCTGTCCACGGACGTGGGCCCGCTTGGTCGCCAGACGGACACACCATTTCGTTCACCATCACGCACGACATCGGCGAAGCCTCTCCTTCGAAACCCGGCGTTTATCTGTTCGATCTCGCCCAAGGACGCAGCACGCGGATTCTGGGTTCCGAGGGTCTTTCCGGAAGCGCATGGTCTCCGGACGGTCGCTTCCTGGCGACCCAGTCGGAAGATGATTCCATGATGAAGCTCCTCGACCTTAAAACCCACCGCTGGAAGGTGGTCGCTCACGCGAAGGCGATTTCCTTTCCGGTGTGGTCGCCGGATTCCATGCTGTATTTTCAGGACCTTCTCGAGCCGGGAGAACCGGTGTACCGCCTCCAGCCCGGCTCCTCCGGTCCGCAGCGTGTCTTTAGCTTCGAAGATATTCTGCAGGGAAGCAGCGCTCTACGCTGCGCATTTCAAGGCTTTGCTCCGGACGGTTCTGCCCTCGTTCAGGTCAGCCACGGTGGCGGCGACGTCTACGCCCTTCGCGTCGACCTTCGCTAGCTCATGTCGTACAACTCGCTACGCCTCGACCCAGTTGCTCCGCTCCAGAATGGTCGGCGGCTCGTAGGTCTTTCCGCGCGCCAGGCGTTTCTCTTCGCGCCGCGTCGTCCACAGCAGCACTGGACCGAGCACCGCGGGCAACATGCGCGACACAATCCCGGACTCCCGCTTGAACTCCCCGCGCAGCGCGCGAATTTGATCGCTGACTTCGCGATCCACTTTCCTGAATTGCCGTTCCATCGCCCAGAGCGCCGAGCTGTAGATGCCGCTCAGCCGTCCCATCTCACGCGCAAACCGTTCCCGCACACGTGCATCGGGCGAGTCTTTGTATCGCTTCCATCCCGCCAGCAAGGTTCGCGAAATGCGGTACAAGCTCGGCCCGTTCAGCTCGAAGTCGCGCCAGAACGCCCAATCGAGAAAACGTTTCGAGTCCTCGCGCGAAATCGCCGCATGTTTGAAATTGAATTTGAACTGCCCGTGAACGTCGGCATAGTCCACATCGCTCAGCATGCGGCCCTCTTCCGACATCTGTTGATACAGCGGAGTCCCCGGCACCGGCGTGTAGAGCATGAATTGATGGAAGTCGGTGTCGTGCGACACGGCGTGCTCGATTTCCGCCATGATGTTATCGGGCGTGTGGTGCTCCAGCCCGATGATGGTCGAACCCTGCACGCGAATTCCGTGCTCGCGCAGTTCGCGCGTCAGTTCCCGCGTGTCCGCGCCCTGCAGCTTGGTGTAGCCGGCCTGTGGAGATTCCAGTCCCATCCACAGCCACGAAACGCCCAGCTCGACCAACTCCTCCATGGTGTACTTGCGGATCGCGTTGGCTGACGCGAACACAGACATCGTCCAACTCTTGCCGTTTTCCTTCATCCGTTTCAGCAACTGCATGGCCCGCTCGCGATGCAGCAGGAAATTCTCATCCATGATGAAGAACGACTTCACTTTTAGCTCGCTCTCCATCCGGCACATGACTTCGAACAGGTCGTCACCGGTCTCGAAGAAATTGACGAACTTGCCTTTGCCGCCAAAAAACGCCGAGGTCGTGCAGAAGTTGCATCCCATGGGGCAGCCCACCGAAGGAATAATCGTCGCCGCCGTCGAGCCCTTACGCTCCGGCAAGCGAATGCCCATGATGCGCGTGCGCATTCCGGAAACGATCGCCGGATGACGGATGGGCGCATTTTCGTCTTCGCCCAGATAACGCCGCATCCAGGCAATGCCTTCACCGCGCACAATGTGATCGGCGTCGATCATCTTCTCGATTCCGGGGATCGCGGCCACGTGCCCGCCCACAATGATCACCGACTGCGGCGAGAGTTCGCGCGTCATGCGGCACATCTCACGTACCTTGACGACATTCACGATGATCGACGAGATGCCGACCACGTCATACTGATTCGCTTTCAACTCACGCGCAAAGTCCTCCCGCGTGGGAAAGTCGAGCACGGCACAGGGCGCAGAAATATTCGCCTGGATCATCATGATGCCCCAGGAGCGATGAAACATGCGCAGCGAGAAGCTGCCTTGCGCGCGCGTCACCTGATTGTGATAAAGCTCCATCGGATTGATGGAGCGGCTGCCGAACTCGTCGTCCTGCGCGTACGGCCCGAAGACCGAGCTCAGCAGAATGCGGGCTTGTGTGCCCTTGGGATGTTTGTCGACACCGCCGACCTGACTACTATGATTGCTCGCTTGAGGACTGCTGGTACGATTTTCCACTTCTGCACTTCATCCGTTTCTCCCCACATGCCGTTACTGCAATCGTAACCGGACGCGGCTTTGCTGCAACCGCGCTCAGCAAGAAAACACAAAAAGATTACAAAGGGAGTTCCGCACTCGTACATGTACCTTTGGGCTATTTCACTACAGAGTCACAGAGACACAGAGAAAACCAACTGCTTGGCAAACCCTTCCCCTTGTCGTTTTTACCGGTTTAGGTTTTCTCTGTGACTCTGTGACTCCTGTGGTGAAAAGAGTCAAATTAGGAGATAGCCCAGTTCGAACCTGCTTGAACCCGGCTTGCCATATGGCCTAGAATCGGTTCTCCATGCCGTCAGAACCGCTGCAAGTCGAGCGTCTGGAGCGCGGCGTACTTAGCTTTCGCGGCCCGTTGACTATGGAGAACTCGGCGCCTTTTCTGAATGCGATCCGGCGCGAAGATGCACCCACGGTGATTCTCGATTTCTCCGGTGTTCCTTACCTCGACTCCTCGGGCTTGGGTTCCCTCGTCAGCGCCTGCACTTCCTGCGCCAAGGCCGGACGGCGAGTGGCTCTCACCGGCGTGAACCAGCGCGTGCGCCGCGTCTTCGAGATCACCAAAGTCGAACAGGTTCTGCTCATGTTCCCCACACTCGGCGATGCGCTGGAAGCTTTGACCAACGCCGGTACGGCGTAAATCATGTAGGGACAGCCGCGCCGGCTGTCCGCCGGAGCGCCCGGACGCAATTTCTCTGGAACCACCTCAACCGTGGAGATTGGGTAGTGGCTTAGTTTCAACTGTTACGATTCTTCTCCGCCGGGCTGTCATCCTGAGCCAAGCCGTTCTTCAGGCGGAGCGAGGAGCCTGCCCTGAGGGAGGTCGAAGGGATCTCGCGTGGACGCAACGTGTGCCTATATTGCACGCGAGATCTCTCGCCCCGCTGGTGAAAGCGCGGGCTTCGGGATGACGCCGAAGCAGAGGTTAAGATTCAAATTGAGCTACTACCGGAGATTTACTTTAGTTGGCTGGCGATGCGCTGGACCACTTCCTCGACTGCGCGCTCAACTTGGGGCGAAACTGGGCTCCCAATCTCAAATTGTTTGCCCTCGATACCATACACTCGCAGGCGTGCGGGAAGAGAGTCGAGGGCGCGGGCCAGTTCGATAGCTTGGGCGACTCCAAGGCCGTGGGTTGATCCGGCAGAGGTGGCGAATGCCGGCATGTGCTGTCCATCCCACACATGCACGGCGCCCGCGGCAGCGCCAGTGACGACCGCGTCAATCAGGATCACGTCCTGAATGCCGCTCCATGCCGCTAGGAGCTCCGAGGGCTCGCCCGAGCACACTTCTGCTGCAATGCCGAGCGCGCGCAGGCGTTCGGCCGCCAGGATACCGGCGCCGTCGTCTCCTCGCTGCCGGTTGCCGCAGCCAAGAATCAGCATGTCAGGGGAACCCGCGTCTTAATCTCTACCTGGCGATCCTACTCGCTTAGAGCATTTTCACAGTTACTGTAACCCATTACGAAGTGTCATCCCGAGCGCAGCGAGGGATCTGGGTGTTTGCTGCGGCGGCGATACTGCTGGTGCAAGCTAGAACCTGGATCCCTCGCTACGCTCGGGATGACAAGCGTGTTTAGTCCACGCTCTTAGTCCACGCTCCAGCTGAGAGCAGTCTTAATCGCGCTCGATCACCACTTTCAAGAAGTGGGTGGCGCAAGAGATGCACGGGTCGTAACAGCGCACGGCCTGCTCACATTTCCAGGTCGCTTCTTCGAGAGACCAGGCCGCCAGTTGGGCGGCGTATTCGCGGAGGTCGTCTTCGATCCGCTTCTGGTTTTGCGAGGTAGGAGGAACAATCTTGGCGGTAACGATCAGACCATTCTCATCAATCGCGTAGCGGTGGTAGAGGATGCCGCGCGGCGCCTCGGTAATCGCCTGGCCAACGCCCCTGCGGTTGGGGGCCGCAACGCGCGCCACAGCCGGCGGCTCGTACTCGGCGATTACCCGCAGTGCTTCAGCGCACGCGAACACCAGCTCTACCGCCCGCACCACAATGCTGCGGAACAGGTTTTTGACCGGGGGCTTGAGACCCACTTCGAGCGCCGCCTTCTGCGCCACCTCGGGGAGCTTGTCGAAGTTCAGGTTGAAGCGCGCCAGCGGTCCGACCAGGTAGGATCCTCTTCCACGCACCACCGATTGCAGCGCATTGGAGTGTTTGACATGAAACTCGGCGAAACGATCTTCGTACTCCGCGGCGTCAATATCGAGTCCCCGGTTCGAAACCAGACGGCCTTCGTTGAAAGGATATTCCTGGGGATGGCGCAGGGCTACGAACTCGTAGTCTTGCTCGAAGTCCGGAAACTCCAGGGTGGAAGTCCAGCGCACCGTCTCCAGAGAGGCTTCCAGCGCCCACTCCAGGTCGCTCACCAGTTCACGCAACTGGCTCTTGGCCGGCGTCTTGTGGAACCCGCCCACAGCCGCAGAGATAGGATGAATCTCCCGCCCGCCCAGCAATTGCACCAGCCGGTTCCCGATTTTCTTCAGCCGGAGCGCCTTCTCGACCACGGGACGGTGATCCTTGGCCATCTCGATGACATCCTGATAGCCGAGAAAATCCGGGGCGTGCAGCATGTAGATATGCAGAGCGTGGCTCTCGATCCATTCCCCGCAGTAGAACAGACGCCGCAGCAGCCGGACCTCGGGAGCAATCTGGATTCCCAGCGCCCGCTCGATGGCATGGATGGCGCTCATCTGGTAGGCAATGGGACAGATGCCACAAATCCGCGCCGTGATGTCAGGCGCCTCGGAAAAATGGCGCCCTCGAAGGAAGGCTTCAAACAGCCGCGGCGGTTCGTAGATTCTCAGCTTCACATCGGCCACGTGGTTGCCGGCCATTTTGATGTAGAGGGCTCCTTCGCCCTCCACCCTTGCCAGCGTGTCAACCTTGATCGTTCTGCCGCCCCGTCCGGTCATGCGCGTTCACACTCCTCGCTGGCTTTGCGGAACTGCCATGCCCAGGCATTGAAACTGCGGAAAGCGCGCGAGATCTGGTCGCCAGACTGCCCCAGAATGCGGAATTGGCTGGTCAGCGACGCCGTATTCGGAGTCTCCATCGGCCCGTAACAGCCATAGCAGCCGCGGTCGTAGCTCGGACACAGCGCGCCACAGCCGGCGTGGGTGACCGGGCCTAGACACGGGACGCCACGCGCCACCGCAATGCACACGGCCGCCTTCCGCTTGCACTCCATACAGACGCTGTAGGTGGGAATATTCGGTTTCCTCCCCACCAGCGTCGCCGTGAGCAGCTCGATCAACTGATATTTGTTGATGGGGCAGCCGCGCAGCTCGAAATCTACCGGCACATGCTCGGCGATCGGGGTGGAGAGTTTCAGCGTGCTGATGAACTGCGGCGAAGCATACACCGCCCGGACAAACTCATCTACGTCCTTCCAGTTCCTCAGCGCCTGAATTCCGCCTGCCGTGGCGCAGGCCCCGATGGTGATCAGCGTCTTGCATTTCCGCCGTATTTCCTGAATCCGCTCGGCATCGTGGTGAGTCGTGACCGACCCCTCCACCAGCCCAATGTCGTACGGCCCCTTGAGCATGGTGCGAGTCGCTTCGGGGAAATACGCGATCTCGACCGCTCCCACGACTCCCAGCAGTTCATCCTCGGCGTCGAGCAGGCTTAACTGGCAGCCGTCGCACGAAGCGAACTTGAACACACCAATCTTGGGTTTCGACTGGGTCTTAGGAGCTTTGCGCTTGGAATCAGAGCTCATACTTCTCCAGTAACGGCCTCATCTGTTCATAGGGGAAGACCGGGCCGTCCTTGCAGATGAAGTGCGGTCCGTACTGGCAATGCCCGCAAAAGCCGACGGCGCACTTCATGTTCCGTTCCATGGAAAGGTAAACGTCATTGCGGCTGAGGCCGTGCGATATGAGTTCGCGGGCCACAAAGCGCATCATGATTTCAGGTCCGCACACCATCGCAACCGACTGGGATGGCTTCAGCCGCGCGTACTTGAACAGGGTCGTGACCACGCCCACATGACCGCGCCAGCTCATCCCGCCGTAATCCACCGTGACCAGCACCTGGGTCTCGCGCTGCCGCGCCCACGCCGCCAGTTCCTGCCGATAGAGCAGGTCGTGCGGACTGCGCGCCCCGTACAGCACGACCAGCCGTCCGTAGTCCTCGCGGTGGCGCAGCACTTCATAGATCACCGGCCGCAACGGCGCCAGTCCAATGCCGCCCGCCACCACGATCACATCGCGCCCGCGCGCCGCATCCACCGGCCAGCCTTTCCCGAACGGACCGCGGACGCCCACGCCGGCTCCCACGCGCTGGGTCACAAAAGCATTGGTCGCCTGACCGACGGACCGCACGGTATACACCAACTGCTTGTGCTCGGCCGGGTTGCCGCTGATTGAGATGGGCAGCTCGCCCACCCCAAACACCCACAGCATGCTGAACTGCCCCGGCTGGAATGAACTTCCGTTCGCTCCCTCTTCCGGCGCGAGCTTCAGCGTGAACGTGTCCGGAGTCTCCTTGGAGACGGACTGCACCAGGTAAGCCTGCGGGAGCATGGGATCGGTTGTAACCGCTGTCGCCATAGTGAGTCTCACCGTGCCGCGTACACGTCGAGCAACTGCATACGCGTGGCCTCCAGCCGCCTTTCCATGATCTGGGCGAAGCGCTTCAACACCTCGTATCCGAGATCGTGATTCTGTTCACACTTGGCGCGCAGGCACTTGCCGTCAAGCGAGATGGCCCGAATGTCCTGCGTCGCATGCGCATGGAACTTCCACAGATAGGGCGGCAGCAGCCACGACCAACCCAGAATGTCGCCATCCTCCAGCGTCTCGACCACAATCGGCTTGTGCTGGGGAGCAAACAGTTCCAGCGCGACCTTGCCCGACCGGATCAAATAAAACTCGTTGGCTTCCTCGCCCTCTTTGAAGATATAAGTGCCGGGGTGGAAGCGCACGTTGGCCGCGCAGCCCACTAACAACCCCGTGTAGTAGGACTCGAGGTCGGCAAAGAATGGATGTTCCGCAATAATCCGCTCAAGGGTTTCCATGACTTCCTCCTTCCCGCAGGGCGCGAACCTCTTCGGTGATGTCAATACCCACGGGACACCAGGTAATGCAGCGCCCGCAGCCTACGCATCCGGAACTGCCGAACTGATCGATCCACGCCGCCAGCTTATGGGTCATCCATTGCCGGTAGCGCGCCTTGCTGGAGGTACGCACACTGCCTCCATGAATGTAGGAAAAACTCTGGGTGAAGCAGGAATCCCACCGCCGCCAGCGTTCCGCATGGTCGCCGGTCACGTCGCTCGCGTCTTCGACTGTGGTGCAGAAGCAAGTGGGGCAGACCATGGTGCAGTTGGCGCAGGTCAGGCAGCGGGCAGCGACATTATCCCAGCGGGGATGGTCAAAGTTCTGATACAGCAGTTCCTTGATGCCGTTGGTGTCGATGCTGCGGACCTGTTGGCTGGCGGCTCTTTCCACTCCCGTTTTCGCTTCGTGCAGATCAGCGTCGGCGGCAGAACTGGTATGCACCTCGGTCAGCACTTCGGCGCCACGGTCGCTTCCCGGCCGCACCAGGAAGCGATGGCCTTTCGGCCCCAGCAACTCCGTGAGCACCAGGTCCGCCCCGTTAGCGACACCCGGCCCGGTTTCCATGGACCGGCAAAAGCACGTCGTGGCGGACTGGGTGCATTGCACCGCGATCAAGAACGCGCCCGAGCGGCGGGCTCCGTAGATGGGATCGTGATACTTGTCTTCCAGCAGCACGCGGTCCTGGGCGGCGATCGCCGCCAGTTCGCAGGCCCGCACGCCCAGAAACGCTTGCGGCGCCTTGGGCTTGGTTTCGTTGTTCAGGATGCGGAAGGTCCCGCCTTGACGTTCGGCGGACAAGAGACGTACATCGGCCGGGTGCAGATACTTCTTCCAGCTCTGGGGGCCCACGACATAGCCGAACAGGGCCTCATCTTCGCGCCGCTTTAACCGGTAGTGCCCCGGCGCCTGCTCATCCGTCCAGCCCGCGGGCAGGTCTTCGACCGATTCCAACCGATCGTAAACGATTGCCCCATCGCGCACCGTCGGCCCAACGACCGCATAGCCCTTGCGCACCAGCGCTGCGATCAGTTTTCCCAGTTCGCTGGCCAGCAGAATGGCATGCATTTCTTGCGACACTGCTTCACTCCGCGATGTTTCCCGGGTTGCTAACACGCTTTCAGCAACCAAACAGACCTCCTTGCCCTAGGGCTTAACCAGGAGATCGCCGCTGCTTCGTTGTCATTCCCTCGACCTGTTCGAGGTACAAAAGCCAGCGTACCATAGCGCGGCGAAGATCGTTGGCGTGTCGCACTCTAGGAGCGACACAAGAGGATGTACCAAGCTCGGAAAGATTTTTGCATACGCGTAGAAGCGCGCCAGTGACCTCAGTCACGGACGAGTGTGATTGTGGAGGGGCGGTTTTGACGATTAACTTTTTCTTACGCGGCGCGCCCGGGATTTGGCCTCTTCGTACTTCCGGCGTTGACCGCGTCGAGACGGATGCGGGTCGCCCGCGTGGTCTCCTCCACCAGTTCGCTGGTGAACTTGCCACCCTCGCCTGCCATTACCGAACCCGCGGCGAGCGCGAACCGCAACGCGTCCGCCTGATCGTCAAAATACAAAACGACCTGTCCCGACATAGTGCTTCTCCCTGGGCTGAGGCCCAAAATCCGAGAGCCAGTGGCTTGGAAAGATCAATACGAGCGAAAGCACCTCGACGAGCCTGCGCGACGGACTTCTTCCTGATTCTCAGAGCATACGCATTCCGCTCAAAGTGATTCTCTTGGTTCCGGGCGACTCGGTAGGACATTCCCAAACTTTCTTCAGATCGCACATTTCGCGAGTTCTACGAAGATGCCGCCCGCAGCGGAAACGCGCTGCTTCTCGACATCAGCTAGGCCCGCCCGTCGGGCTTCGAGTATCATGCGGTGAGACCCATGCTCCGCGCACTGGCCATCATTCTCTTTGTTTGCGGGACGTCATGGTCTCTGCCGGCTTCTGACAAGGTTGTTCTCGGCTCCTGGGAGGGAGAGTCCAAGTGCACCGTTCCGGATTCCCCTTGCCACGATGAGCATGTGCTCTATCAGATCACGGAGGACAGGAAAGATCCGTGGCAGTTGAATCTGGATGCGTACAAGATTGTCGAAGGGGCGCCGGAATTCATGTTTACGCTAAATTGTCATTATGAAGCGAAGGCGGGCGCCCTGAGCTGTACCTCCAGAACGAGAGAAAAAGACGATTGGGAATTCCATGTCATGGGCGATGCCATGTCTGGCAGGCTGATCATCGATGACGGGAAGACGCTCTACCGTCGCATCACACTGCACAGGGGGCCGAAGTAATTCCATGCCCGTTCTGATCTCCATGCTGCGCGGCGTCAACGTCGGTCCACACAACCGGATCAAAATGGACGCTTTGTGCGCGCTGTACGTTTCCCTGCATCTCAAGGATCTGCGGACTTACGTGCAGAGCGGCAACGTCATCTTCCGAACGAAAGAGAAGAACACCGCGCAACTGGCAAAGAAGATCCAAGCGGCGATCGAGCGAGAATTCGGGTTCAGTACCCCAGTGATTCTGCGCACACCGGACGAATTCAAGCGCACGATCGCCGCCAATCCGTTCGCGGGGCGGCAAGGAATCGATTCGGCGAAGTTGCTCGTAACCTTCCTCGCCAGTGAACCCAGCGCCGCAGCGCGAGCCCAGCTTCACGCCCTGAAGCCCAGCCCGGAAGAACTGCATCTGGTGGGCCGCGAACTCTACATCTACTTCCCCAACGGCGCGGGCCGGTCGAAGCTGCAGTGGTCCGCGCTCGATAAGAAGCTGGAAACGACAGGCACCGCCCGCAACTGGAACAGCGTCACCAAGATGCTGGAAATCGCCGACGAAATGGCCGACGACCGCGATCCGGCGCAGTAATCACAATCATTAGTCGGTGCTGCGTCGCGTGAGGCCGATGACCGTCAACACGGAACCGCCAGCCAGCCAGGCGACTCCAGTCCACTTCCAGTCCACCGCAATGCAAGTACTGCCGGCGCTACAGCTGAGACTGTTCTGGTTGCTCAGGCCATAGGCCAGTGCTCCGGCGCCGCCAGCCATCAATCCGGCGCCGATGTAGGTCATGATCTTCCCACCCTTCGTCCAATGCTTCTGCTTGGCCGGCTGGTTCGCTGGAGCACTAGGTTCCTGGCCAAAGCTCCCGTGGAAGTTATGAATTCCAGCACGCAGTGCCGCGGGAGGAGGCAACAGCTTGTGTGAAACCAACTCCTGGGCCGATGCTGGCAACGAAGCCAGCGATATCGCCATCACGAGGAGGATGGCCCAACAACGTGTCATGAGAGTCTCCTTCGAAACTTCGAATTGGGTTGCAAACCGCCGGCGCCAGTCTAGTGGTTGCATGGAAGACTTGCAAAGATTATTGAGCGCCGTGGCAGCGTCAACGCAGCCTGAGTGAACCGAAGTGGGAATCTCGCTGGCGATATCCTGAGAGGTAAGGAATTGTCGGCAGAAGAAAACCACGAAAGATTGGTCGGGGCGCGCGGATTTGAACCGCGGACCCCCTGCGCCCAAGGCAGGTGCGCTACCAGGCTGCGCTACGCCCCGACAATGTTGATTATAAATGAGACCCCAGACCTCGGCCCTCAGGCGTCAGGCCTTTTCCCGTAACATTGAGGCCCTGAAGTCCGAGGTCGGGGTCGCCCTCCGGCTGCCTGCATCCCGCGGGCAAGGTATAATTTTCAGTCGGTATGCAGAGTC
>Ga0209039_10003667_pt1 | contig 11810 bp, 9 predicted proteins | sample BogFormECP12_OM1_FD_188238 | JGI IMG/M metagenome (GOLD analysis project Ga0209039, IMG submission 188238) | Bog forest soil microbial communities from Calvert Island, British Columbia, Canada - ECP12_OM1 (SPAdes) (version 2) | ecosystem: Environmental > Aquatic > Freshwater > Wetlands > Bog ...
GCCCTCAGCCTCCAATTGGTTGGCGCGCGCCAAAACTTGATAGGCACCTTCCGGCTTGAGATGATTGATGCGTGTGGCGTAAGACATGGATTTCCTTTGCGCTGGCTCAGGGGCGCGTTCCCGCGGCCCTGCGAATCTAATTCATCATCTGCTAAAGTTCTTCAAACTCTTCATCTGCTGTGGACTGCGCCTGATCTAGCGCTGGATAGTTTTGCCGGAACGCCTACGCCACTTCGGCTTTAACTTTTTCACGCGCCCGGAAGGCCTTGATCCAATGCATAGAGTATTCATCATGACCCATTAACAGATCGCAAGCGAGCAGACTGGTCTGGATTTCCGGAACCGTCGGGTCCGTGATGGCAACTGTGAGACCACGGGAAATAGCGAGTACCAGGTAAGCGACGTTTACAATCTTGCGGTCTGGCAAACCAAACGAAACGTTACTAGCACCGAGACTTATGTTGACATCTAATTCTTGCTTGATGAGGTGAATCGAGTCTAGGGTCACGCGCGCCGCGTTGTGATCCGCGCTGACGGTTAAGGCCAGCGGATCAATGACGATATCTTCCGGGGGAAGGCCGTAATCACCGGCTCGTTTTATTAATTTTTCCGCCGCTTTCAGGCGATCCTGTGGCGTTGGAGGGACCCCCTTATCATCTGTGATCACGCCGATGACCGCCGCTCCAAATTGCTTGGCGAGCGGTAGGACCGTGTCCATCATTTTTGTTTCAGCGGTCGTGGAATTAATTAATGCCTTTCCAGGATAAACCTCAAGCGCAGAAGCCAGAGCTCTAGGGTTGGCGCTGTCGAAGCATAGAGGAAGATCCACAACCTGCATAACGGCCTGCGCAACCCCACGTAGCATGGCAGGTTCGTCCGCACCAGGGACGCCCGCGTTCACATCCAACACCGTTGCTCCTGCCTGTGCCTGCAGGCGAGCGTCCTCCTGCACCATGCTAAAGTCACCTTGTTCCATGGAAGCAGCTAATTTTTTTCGACGGGTTGGATTAATACGTTCACCAATCATCACGAATGGGTGCGATGGACCTATGATAACGGTTCTATCTTTGAATGAAAGTTTGGTTTCCATATTCATCCGGCCAACTGGCGTGCAATACGTATCGCGCTGGATGCATCCGGAGCAAAAGCATCCGCGCCGATCCGATTGGCAAAATCCTGAGTTACTGGGGCGCCTCCAATCATGACCTTGACCTTGTTCCGCAAGCCCGCGGATTTCAGGGCCTCGATGGTGCCCACCATGCTATTCATCGTAGTGGTAAGCAATGCCGACATACCAATAATCTGCGCGCCTTCTTGGACGGCGTCCACAAAAGCCTGAGGAGAGACATCCACGCCAAGATCCATGATTTCAAAGCCTGCACCTTCCAGCATCATGGCAACCAGATTCTTGCCGATATCATGAAGATCGCCTTTGACTGTGCCGATCGCTATGCGTCCGGCAGCCTTCACTTCTCCGTGTGCGAGATAGGGCTTTAAGTGTTGAAGGCCGGCTTGCATGGCACGCGCCGAGATCAACATTTCAGGAACAAAGAAATCTCCGTCTTCAAAGCGTCGCCCCACCTCATCCATTGCGGCAATCAGCCCATCTTTGAGAATGATGTCCGCACCGGTGCCAGCCGACAACGCGGCTTTGACCCCGTTTTCCACATCAACTAGTTGTCCGTCAATCACACTATCGTAAATTTGTTTCAGATCCATTTTATCTCCTTGCAGAGTTTGAGTTGAGAATTGCAAACCTTAGTGGATTTGTTTTCAACTAGAGCCTATAACTTTCGTGGATCACAGGTGCCAGTTGTTAGAGTCCTCCTCCATAACGCCATCCAAAATGGCCTCATGTGCCCGGTCTATATCATCAAGCAGAGCCTGCCGAGCCGATTCCATGTCATGAGCCTCGAGCGCATCCACAATGCGCTTATGAGTGATTTCCTGTGTCTTTCCAGCGTGGCGCATGACCATAAAACGAGCGAGCTGGTCATGCAATCGCCCGATCATTTCAGCAAGCTCATTATTGCCGCTTGCTTTGGCAATCAGATAATGGAACTTTCGGTTTTCATCTGTATAGCGATCATAGGATTCGTCGTCGTCACCAGTGTAACCCGCATGAACCGTGCGCAACTCGATGATTTGTTGATCGCTGATGCGTAACGCGGCTCGCTCCACTGAAGTTAGCTCCAAAAGGCGGCGAATATCCAGCAAATCCCTCAGCTTCTTAAGAGTAATTCGCGCTACAAAATAACCCGAGCGCGGCTTAATATCTATCAAGCCTTCATGGCTAAGCATTTGCAATGCATCGCGTACCGGCGTAACGCTCGTGTTGTACTCGGCGGCAATCTCTTCAATCTCTAGGCGCTCCCCCGATTCACGATGCCCCATCATAATGGAGCGCCGCAGCTTTTTATAAATCAGGCTTTTTGATGTTTGATTTATATCTGGGGTTGTCATGCCAGCATTCCAATCTACCCAAATATTACCACAAGATATATCAATTTGCAATTATTTTCAATTCTGATACATCAATTATTGACCTCTGATATATTTAATGATATTATTAAATATATCAGAATTCCTTTATGAAAACCTAACCTTAGAGTTGTGTTTACTGCCGCTCCATTCTATCAATTCTCTATGTATGAAGGAGGTGGCCAGTCTCCATAACAGAAATGTTTCAACGAACCAAAGGAAACGTTCGCTCAAAATTTTTTTAACCAGAAAGAGAGAAACGTATGGAACCCTCAAAAGTTCATCCTCTGATTACTGAAGCTAGTGAAAAGCTTCGCAAGGGAAATATTTCCCGACGTGATTTTATCAGGCTCTCGACACTGCTCGGTCTAACGGTTGCCGGAGCCGAAGTTTTGGCTGCTTGTGCTCCTGCTGCGACAGCTACCACTGCACCTCAAGTAGCAGCGACTGTTGCCGCGACGACTGCTCCAGCCGCTACTCCAACAGCCGCCGCATCAGCCATCACTCGCGGCGGCACGCTGAACGTTGCTTGTCGTATTGAGCGCGTTTCCGATCCAGCTCAGTTCTCGCTGGTCAGCGCCTCGCATCCTTGGCGTCAAGTGTTCGAGTATCTAACCCACACCGATCCGCAGGGCATTACCCATCCCTACCTGCTCGACAGCTGGACTGCCAGTGATGATTTGAAGACCTGGACACTGAAGTTAAAGCAAGGCATTAAGTTTAACAACGGCCAAGATTTCACCGCTGACGATGTTGTCTTCAACATCAAACGCTGGCTGGATCCGAATACCAAATCCTCCATGGCCAGTGCGATGAGCTACATGGATGGCACCGGCGTTGTGAAGACAGACAATTACACCGTCACCCTGAACCTCAACAGTCCAACGATCTTCTTGCCGGATAACTTGGCACAATACCAAGCCTGCATCGTTCCCGCCACCTTTGGCGGCGATATCACCAAGGAACCTATCGGCACCGGCCCGTTCACGATGGTTGAATATGTGACCGCTGAACGCGCCCACCTCAAAGCGCGCACGGATTACTGGCAAATGGCTCCTGACGGCAAGCCCCTGCCTTACTTGGATGAGATCGTTATGGTTATGTTAGGCGAAGATCAGTCCGCTTATGTTGCCGCGCTGCAGAGCGGTCAAGTAGATACTCTCCTTGAGCCCAACGTCTCGAGCTGGGAAGCAGTTAAGGACGACAAGCGCTTCACCGTTGTCTCGACCCCCACATCCGCCACGCGCGTTCTGCGTGTGCGCACCGACCAGGATCCTTGGACGAAAAACGATGTGCTTACAGCACTCAAGTACTGCCACAATCGCCAGAAAATCCTGCAACTGGCCCTTCAAGGACAAGGCATGATTGGGAACGATAGCCATGCCACTCAAGCCAACCCCGACTACTCCCCGTTGGATCCATTGCCCTTTGATACCGCCAAAGCTAAGGCCCTACTCGCTGGAGCAGGTTATCCCAACGGCTTAACTGTCAATCTGACGGTAGCCAGCGATTGGCCCGAATCCATGGCCTATGCTCAAGCGCTCAAGGAAGATGCCGCGGCTGCTGGCTTCACCATTAATTTGACGACCATGCCCGCCAGCCAATACTGGAACGGTTGGACCGATTTCAACATGGGTATCACTTGGTGGGCGCATCGCACGCAAGCCTTGATGACGATGAGTTTGGCTTACACGGCCGATCCTAAGACCGGCAAACCGGGCGATTGGAATGAGAGCCACTGGGTGGACCCGGAATTTAGCCAGATCATCACTCAAGCGGAAGGAACGCTAGACCTGACTGCCCGTAAGGCACTGGTTCTGAAACTTGAGACCATCCAGCAACAACGCGGCTCAATCTGCACGCCGTTCTTCATGGATGTCTGGAAGATTTACACCACCAAGGTGCATGACATCGAACCTTCTCCAGATGAGTACTGTATCTTGACCTCGACTTGGAAAGAAGCCTAATCACCTCGGACACTAGATTTTCAGCCCACGCTGCCATGTTCTCCTTGAATGGCAGCGTGGGAAATCTTCAAGGAACATTGAATTCATGAGGCAAGACAATGATAGAGACTAACGAAATGAAGATGGTGGGCACCCATTATTCCCGATTAAGTGCTCAGGAGTGTGAAAAGATTCATTTAGCTAGCTTAAAGGTTCTCCAAAAAATTGGTGTGGACGTTCATGATGACAAAGCTAGAGAAATTCTAGTCAAGGGAGGTGCAAAAGCCGAGGGCTTGCGAGTGCGGATTCCAGAGTCTATGGTGACGCGGGCGCTATCAACTGCTCCAAAGTCAATCACGTTTTATGACCGCAAAGGGAATGTGGCTATGCAGGCCGGCAAATACAATACCTATTACGGCGGTGGCTCTGACTGTCTGAATATTCTTGATCACCATACCGGGCAACGCCGTCGTCCGCTCCTGACCGACGTTAGAGATGCCTCGATCTTAATGGATTCTCTCCCTGAGATTGATTTCGTTATGTCAGCATTCCTGCCTGAGGATGTAGATCAGCGCATTTATGACCGTTATCAAATGGAGGTCATGCTCAATAACACCGTCAAACCGATCGTCTTCGTCTCACCTGATCTTGAGGGTTGCGTAGCTGCCGTCGAGATGTGCGAAGCCGTGGCGGGCGGAGCTGAAGCGTTCCAACGGAAACCGTTTGCCACATGCTATATCAACGTTACCTCCGGTTTGATCGCTAATCAGGAGGCTCTCCAAAAATGTATGTATCTGGCGGGAAAAGGATTACCACAGTTGTATATTCCGCTGAATGCAGGCGGGGTCAATTCGCCGCATACGACCGCTGGCTGCATGGCTACCATGAATGCCGGAATCCTGTTGGGCGTCGTGCTTTCGCAATTGGTTCATCCGGGCGCGCCGATTGCAGTTCCGGGATGGAATGGCGGTCCTTATAACTTACAAACAATGGTAGGCAACTACGTTCTTGCAGATGAGCAGGGCGTACCTACTTCGATGGGTAGATATTACGATCTGCCGGTATTCGGCTTGGGGGGCTCAACTGACTCCAAGGTAATGGATCAGCAATGCGCCTTCGAAGCCACGCTTAGTTTGATGACATCACTTCTTAATGGCGCCAACATCGTGCATGATGTCGGCTTTATGGATGCGGGCTTGCAAGGCAGTTTGCAACTGATCGCCATGTGCAACGAAATCCTGGGCTTTCTGCGAGCTACCACCAAAGGCGTGGAAGTCAATGATGAGACTCTGGCGCTAGATGTTGTGGAAGAACTTGGCCCGACGGGAAACTACATGGGACACGATCACACGCTCCGTCACTTCAAGGAACCTTTCTATTCAAAACTGATTGATAAGAATCCCTATTCTATTTGGCAAAAGCGCGGGAGCACAACCATGGAACAACGCGCCACCAAAATGGTGGATGACATTCTGGCAAAACACAAGCCTGAACCTTTATCGGCTGAGATTCAACAAGCCGTCCATGAAATTGTCGTGCGGGAGCAGGCTTGGATTGACAAACAAAAATAATTTACAAACGGTTTATAGGTGTAAGATCATTTTTGTAAGAAGCTAAGCTGAATACGGAGACACAATGGCAAGATACATCGTCCGGCGATTACTCACCATGTTGCTCACCATGTTCCTAGTTTCAATAATCGTTTTTGCCATTGTGGAGATTGCCCCGGGAAATGTCGCACGAAATATGCTGGGGACTTTTGCAACACCGGAGCAGGAAGAATCGATGCGAAAGCAATTAGGGCTAGAACGACCTGTGGTCATCCGTTATATTTCATGGCTTTTCGGTTCGGACTGGCAAGCGGCCCCCAAGGTTGGACTATCCCTGCGCGAGACAATTAGCCAACAGGGCTTGGTGGCGAAATCTCAGCAATGGTGGGCTGTTGAGCCAAACGGTGACTTGGTCCAATGGGATGTTGAAAACGGCCAGCTTGTCCGGTTGACCCGACAGCCGGATGGCAGCACAATCAAGCAACCAGATGACCAAAGCTGGAAAGTAGATGCAAGCGGTCAGACTTATTTTTGGGGAGTTGATACCGGCAATCGTGTTGCCGAATGGATCAAGGGTTCGAAAAACATTCAATATACTTACGATTATTCCGGCTGGCAAGAGAAGACGGATGCACCAGTGGAATATATTCCTTTGAGCAAGGGTCTACTACGCGGTGATGCGGGTGTGTCGCTCCGCTATATGGAGCCCGTCTCTGAAGTGATCGGCCGCAGAATCATCAACTCTCTGATTCTAGCGGCATTTGCATTCCTATTTTCGATTCCCACGGCAGTCGTGCTCGGATTAATTGCAGGGCTGAACGAAGGAAAATTGGTCGATCGCATCATCTCCATTCTTGGGCTCATGACAGCAGGTTCTCCAGATTTTGCGACCGGCATCTTGCTGATCATCGTTTTTGCGCTGTGGCTCAAGATATTGCCGGGCGCTGCGGTATTTACATCGGACAATGCGATTTTACAAAATCCGCGCTTATTGGTTCTGCCGGTATTGACCGCAGGACTGGTTGAGCTTGGTTATGTATTGCGGATCACGCGTTCGAGTGTAGTCGAGGTGATGAATAGCCCTTACGTCCGCACTGCAATCCTTAAAGGGTTATCGTACCGGCAAGTGGTGCTGCGCCACGTGCTCCAGAATGCCATGATGGCCCCCATCACTGTGATTATGCTTCATGTCAATTGGTTCATTGGCGGTTTGGTGGTGGTTGAATCTGTATTCGGTTATCCAGGACTTGGAAATTTCATTCTCAATGCTGCGCTTTATAAAGACGTCTACGCAATCGAAGCCGCCTCGATGGTCTTAATCATATTGGCGGTTGGCACGCAGTTAATTGCAGACTTGATCTACTCGCTGATCAACCCGCGCATCCGGTATACCTAGGAACCGACAATGGCAACAGAGAATCTGACTTTTCCAAAACAAACACAGAAGGCCCCTTCCGGTTTCATGGAGGCGATCAGAAATTTGGCTGAGGTAATTTTCGCCTCTCCCACGGCAATCGTTGGTCTTACTGTCGTATTGATCTGGGTGTTCATCGCTGTTTTTGCTCCAGTCATCACTCGATATGATCCGCTCTCACAGGATTATATGTTGATTGATAAAGGGCCATCGTCATTACACATATTGGGCACAGATGATCTGGGGCGCGATGTATGGTCGCGCGTAGCTTATGGAGCGCGCACCATCCTGATGCTGGGTCCCCTCTCGGTGTTGGTAGCCTTTATTTGTGGTATCGCGCTCGGTCTTCCTGCTGGCTATTATCAAGGCTGGATGGACGAGGTTGTGATGCGCATCCTGGATTCATTTATGGCCTTCCCAACCATTCTCCTGTATATGATTATCATTTCGGCGGTCGGTGCTTCATCCATTAACGTGGTAATTGCCATTGCGATCGGAGGCGCACCAGGAATTGCCCGACTCGTGCGCGCTCTGACCATGGATATTCGCACCCGCGAATATGTCTCTGCTGCCAAATTGCGCGGCGATCCCGATATCCTGGTCATGTTGCGCGAGATTTTACCTAACTGCCGCGGACCGCTCATTGTGGATTTCCTGCTCCGCATCGGCTACGCGGCCTTCTACATCGGTACGTTGGGGTTCCTCGGTTTGGGCCTTCCACCACCGACGCCAGATTGGGGCGGCATGGTTCAAGAAGGACACAGCCACATGACGAGCAATGTATGGCCGGTCTTGTGTGCCACGCTGGCAATTGTCACACTGGTCATCGGCTTGAACATGTTTGCTGATGGCCTGCGCGAAGAAAGTATGCGCTATCAATAATCAGAGAGGAATGACTTATGATTGAGATGCCGATCCTCTCTGTGAAGAACCTGGCTGTGTCTTATAAGACACGCAAGCGTGAAATTGACGCAGTACGGGATGTTTCGTTCGATATTTATCGCGGCGAAAATCTGGGACTAGTCGGCGAGTCTGGATGCGGCAAGAGCACTGCCGCATATGCCATCGTGAACTTTTTGGGACCGAATGGCCGTGTCAGGCGAGGTGAAATTCTTTTTAAAGGGGAACAGCTTCGGGGTCGATCCGAAGCGGAATTGAGAAAGCTGCGTGGGGCCGATATCTCCATGGTTTATCAGGAACCACTATCTGCTCTAAATCCTTCGATGCGCATTCAAGATCAATTGGCCGAGACTCTCATCACACATCGCAATTACAAAAAAGCGGATGCTTTTGCGGAGTCGCTTGAGGCGCTCAAGAAAGTATATATGCCGGATCCGGAAGGTGTGATGCGCCGCTATCCGCATCAGATTTCAGGCGGCCAGCAGCAACGTGTATTGATTGCGATGGCGATGTTGAATAACCCGTCATTGCTCATTATGGATGAACCGACCACCGCACTTGATGTGACTGTGGAAGCGGCAGTGTTGGATCTGATTGCTGAACTACAGGAACGTTATCATACAGCGACCCTGTATATCAGCCATAATCTGAGTGTGGTGGCGCGCGTTTCCGATAAGGTCGCAGTGATGTATGCGGGTGAAATCGTGGAGCTGGCTCCCGCCAGAACCATTTTCCATAATCCTATGCATCCATATACCATGGGGCTGATGCGGTGCCTTCCCGATGTTGATGCACCCAAAGGGACTCGTACTTTGCATCCGATCCCCGGACGCGTCCCATCTCCAGCCAATTTACCCAATGGATGCATCTTTGCACCGCGCTGCGAGCAGGCCAATAATCAATGCAGTATTGATCATCCAGCGCTGATCGAAATAGAACCCGGTCATCAGGTGCGCTGTCTACGGCGCAGCAAGGATTGGAAGGAAGTCCAGCGCCTGTGGGCTGCTGCCGAGTCGGCGCCACGTGAGCCGGAAATGGCTCAGCTCCAACTTGCTGACGAGACAGTCCTGGACGTGCAGGATGCCAAGGTCTATTATCCAGTGCCATATAAAACCGTGGGCGGCTTGGTCGGGCTCGAAAAGCGACAATATGTGCATGCATCCGATGATGTGAGTTTTGCCATCAAGCGCGGCCGCACGTTGGGAATCGTTGGTGAATCGGGTTGCGGCAAAAGCACGATCGCCAAGGCGCTGGTTGGATTGGAACCTCTTTTCGGTGGCAAACTGGAATTCCTGAATGTGGATATTTCCAAGCCTCTAAGCAAGCGCCATATTAATACTATTCGCGAATTGCAAATGGTGTTCCAGGATCCCAACGGCGTACTAAATCCATCTTACACAATCGGAGAACAGATTGCCTTTTCATTGCGACGTTTTCAAACGGTGCCGCGGAATCAAGTGCGTGCTGAAGTAGAACGATTGCTAAACGCAGTTAAATTGGACGAGAGTTATTACAACCGCTTGCCGCGTCAATTAAGCGGCGGAGAAAAACAACGCGTCGGGATCGCCCGGGCTATTTCAACGAATCCTGCCATGGTGGTGTGCGATGAACCCGCCTCTGCGTTGGATGTTTCGGTGCAGGCGGCTGTGCTAAATCTGTTGCTTGAGATTCAGAAGACGCGGAACACAACCATGATCCTGATTTCGCACGATCTCAGTTCAGTGCGATTCTTCTCGGATGATGTGGCCGTAATGTATCTGGGACGGATTGTTGAGGTTGGCCCGTGCGAAACCATCTATCGCCCACCGAATCATCCATACACAACCGCTTTGCTGGCAGCTGTCCCTCGCCCGGATCCGGATGCCGAGCCATCCAAAATCCGTTTGGGCGGAAGAGTGCCCAGTGCCATCAACCCGCCTTCGGGATGTCGCTTTAACACGCGCTGCCCGTTCAAGATTGGAGAAATCTGCGAGCAACAAGAACCGCCCAGACGGGATTTAGGCCAAGGGCATTTGATTTACTGTCACTTATCGCCGGAAGAGCTGAGCAAGCCGCAGATAAGTTGACGGGATGTGTTTTCTAATTTTTGGAGGCTTTTCACCATGACTGACAAAAAACTTTTTTTTATGCGCGATCCCTGGCACTTCGACCAGGCTTTCAAACGACCGGCGCGTTCCGGCGACAACCTTGGCTTCGATACCAAAGCTTTGCATGCTGGGTTCCGTCCCAGCGATGACATGGAACGCTTCCGCGCTTTCGTGCCGCCGATCGTTCCCTCGATGACGTATCCGTACAAGAAGTTTGACGAAATTCCATATCCCGTCTATGGGCGCACGAAAACGCCAACCGCGGATTTGCTCGAACAACGGCTCGCCATATTGGAAGGCGGTCAGGCCGCGCTGACAGCCGGTTCCGGTTCGCAAGCATTGTTCAATCTGATATTCACCATTGCGCGCCCCGGCGATAATATCGTCACAACGCTCAATACGTTTGGCGAAGGTTACAAACAAGCCGTCTCGATCTTTCCCGAGCGTTGTGGCATTAAGTTCCACTTTGTCAAAGATCCTGGCAACCCGAAATCGTGGGACAAGGAAATTGACCCAAAAACAAAACTTGTTTGGGTTGAGACACCCTCCAACCCGACTCTATTTGTCACTGATATAAAAGCAGTTGCTGAAGTTGCACATTCGCATAATGTCCCATTGATGGTCGATAACACTACTGCCACGGCAGCTCTGCAACGACCGCTGGAATTGGGCGCAGATATCATCTTGCTCAGCATCACAAAGTTTTTGGCAGGCAACGCGACGGTCCTGGGTGGTGCCATTGTCGGCCCGGAAGATTTGACCGAGGATATTCGCTGGAACACCACCGAATTTGTCGGCGCAATCATGCAGCCTTTTGATTCGTGGATGACGCTTCAATACCTCGAGACTCTGCCTCTCCGCATGGAGAAGCATTCCTCCAATTCGCAGAAGCTGGCTGAATTTTTAATCAATCATCCAAAGGTCAGGCAAATCAATTATCCCGGCTTGAAATTGCACCCGCAGTATGAGTTATCGCGTCGTCAAATGAAGGGGGGCGGTGGACTGCTTTCATTCGTGGTGGATGGCGGTATAGGTGGAGCGCGGACGCTGATCGATAGTTTCAAGCTCATCATTCATGCCGTGACATTCGGGACCAGCCGCACCATCTGTATGCACCCGCGCACCATTACGCATGAGCATATGACTCAGGAAGAGCGCAATACTGCGGGCATTGACGATGGGCTGATCCGTCTCTCGGTTGGACTGGAAGATCCTGCTGATTTGATCAACGATCTGGATCAGGCACTCGCGAGGTTATAAGCAACACTGGATGTTCTATGCTGACCGTTCAGTTACAAGTTTCCAACGGAACGTTCGTTGTTCTAAGAAGCGAGGGTACTTGTTTACCGTGCGAAAGCATAATTTTGTAAAGGGTCGAAGGTCTTGAAAAAAACAGGCTGAAAAACTCTTGTCAAAGGAGTGTTGAAGATTG
>Ga0209039_10003668_pt1 | contig 11809 bp, 10 predicted proteins | sample BogFormECP12_OM1_FD_188238 | JGI IMG/M metagenome (GOLD analysis project Ga0209039, IMG submission 188238) | Bog forest soil microbial communities from Calvert Island, British Columbia, Canada - ECP12_OM1 (SPAdes) (version 2) | ecosystem: Environmental > Aquatic > Freshwater > Wetlands > Bog ...
TCGAGAACCAAAGAACTCAACCAGGACCGCTACCAAAATATAATACTCGTGGGCGGCTTTATCTTCAGCTATCACTCGTATTCGTACATTGGAAACGAAACCAGGCGCGGATCGTCTCGCCATCGGGCCCCACTCAACTTGCCGCTGAAACAGTCCAATCTTCAAACAAGGCTTTAGGTTGCATCACTCTTTGTGACATCGATCCCGTACAACAATCCGCTAAAAAAGCACCCACCAAATAAAGGTGCCGACCATGACCACGCCAAGCGCGATCTTGACGACACTGCCGACCATAAAACCTATGAAGGTTCCCCAGCCGGAACGAAGAGCCTCTCGATGGGTTCTGCCTCTCAGCAGTTCCCCCGCCGCCGCTCCGACAAAGGGTCCGAGGATGAGGCCAGGAAACCCCGCTGCCAGCGTGCCGATCAGACCGCCAATGAGCGATCCGCACGCCCCGAATCGTGATGCACCATACCTTTTTGCGCCTATCGCTCCCGCGTAAAAGTCGAGAAGCAGAACGAGACCGGTAACCACGGACCAACCGACAATCGCTGCCAGACCGTAAGCTTGCCAGCCTGTTGCAAAACCGTAAAGGAGATAACCTGCGTAGATGAGAAGAATGCCTGGAATGACCGGCAGGACCGTTCCCACAAGACCTACCGCCATAATCAGGAGGGTGACGATCGTCCAGAGCGCCTTCATCAAATAAATCTAATGGCGAGAAGCCATAATTTCAATCGAAGGGGCGGCTATCTTTCCATGAAGATGTCGGGGTTATCGGGTGGACCAGCAGCATGGTCGCGAAGGAGGCCCAGAAGCAGAAGGTGTTCATCAAAACTGGGGAGAGCCTCGATGAGCTGGCAAAGAAATGCGGCATCGACGCGGAAGGGCTGAAAGGAAGTATAACAGCGGCCCTCGGCCCATTTGTCACGCTTCGTAAGTGGACCATGGCGCAGGCTCCTTCCTACAAGATATTTTCTCATTGCATCATTTCGTGCTTCATTACAGTAGGTGGTAATGGCCGAGATTCTCGTCTCGTCGGCGTACGATCTTTGCAGGTGTTCTTGAGACTTTTCAAGCTGAGAAATTCTTCCTACTGAAATGCGCAACGCCGCCTGCTCCGGAGAGATTGAAGATTACGCATTGGTAATGTGCAATCTCCAGGCGATTCTTGACTACCAAATTTGTAGATGCTGTACGACTTCTCCTTTCATCTTCTCATTGCAGTAGTTCACAATACTCGCCTCAGTCAGGCTTGATCACACAACTCTCTTGAAATCGATGAATCCCTGTTCCACATCTGTGTGAATCAGTTGCACCCGAATCTTCTGGCCCACGTCGATGCCTTCGAAACCATGCACCAGTCTCCCTTCAACAGGAGGATCAAGAAGACGGGCCCACGTGCCTTTCGGGGCCGCGCCGGTAACGATGGCATCGAAGCGTTCCCCGATTCTTGCCTCCAGCAGCATTGCGGCTGCCGATTTTCCGACCTGCCGTTCCACCTTTTTGGCTGCATTTTCTTGTTCTGTGCAGTGTTTACCCAACGCCTCCAGGTCTTCTCTTTCATAAGGTACGGGATGTTGACCCATCGCAGCCTTCAGCAGCCGCTGCGTGATGAGGTCCGGATACCGGCGGTTAGGGGCTGTGGAATGAGTATAGTCCCCAACAGCGAGACCAAAGTGTCCGGGGGCAGTCTCTCCGGGAAGTTCTGCAACGTATTCACCCGGTCCCATGAGCTTGATCACCGAGAGGGAGAGGTCGGGGAATCTAAGCGGATCGGCTGCTTTCTCTTTCATTAGAAACTCCTCCAGCGCCGCTGCATCTGGATCATAAGGAAGCTTGAAGCCATGTTCCGCCGCAAGGTCGACAATCCGTTCCCATCGTTTTGGAGTGCGCACCACGCGGCGGAGCGAAGGGAATGTTTTTGACGAGAGATACCGGGCGCTCACACCGTTTGCGGCTATCATGAAATCCTCAATAAGCTCGGTAGCGCGGTTCTTTATCTCCACTTCCAGCCCACGGATCTCATTACCGTCAAATACCGGTCTGGCTTCAACGGTTTCAAGACTGAGGGCCCCGTGCAGGTGGCGAAGGTTCTTCATGCTTTGTGCTACCCTGTCCTGGATGCGCAGATTCTCATCGAGTCCATTTACCGCAGCAATAGCCTCGGGCACCGTCCCCTTCCCCTCCAGCCATGCCGCGACGCTGTTATACGCGAGCTTTGCATGATTGCGGACACGGGCCCGGTAGATATCCGAGGTCTGTAACGACCCGTCTTGGCCGATCACCATTTCAATCACAATCGCCGGTCGATCCTCATTGAAGTTCAACGATGTGAGGTTGGTGGAAAGTTCTTCGGGAAGCATGGGGAACATCGTGGCAGCCGTATATACCGAGGTAGTATTGTAGCGGGCGTGATCGTCAATTGCCGAGCCATTCTTGACGATCGAGTCCACGTCGGCCACGGCAACAAGGATCCTTACTTGATCTCCGGGCATCCCTTCGGCAACGGTAAGCTGATCCAGATCAAGGGAGTCATCGTTATCAATGGAAGCCCACGGAAGGCTCCTGAGGTCGTGAACCTGCTCACCGTCGGTTACGGCAGATAGCGAAGCATCCTGTAAGGGAGCCGGAATCCCGGCAAGTTCGGTGAGTGCTTCAGCAGAAAAGTCAGGGAGTAATCCTCTCTCAAGCATCGCCCTCCGGGCGATTCTCCGGAGAGTGGCCCGGTGCCCTTTATCGTTCGTATTCATGGGACATGCCTCCTGCCTCTTATTTCAGAAATCACCGACTACTCAGTATTGGAACATTGCATAAAAAATATGGCAACAGAAATGAGTCTGTTTCCACCAGAATCCCATTTTTATCGGAAAGTTGGTCCTTAAAAAAAGATCCCATAGATTCCAATCAATACGAGAAGCAACCCGGAGACCGGTCCGGTCACAGTCCCGATCCATCGATACCGTATAGAGCGACCCGCGCTTCTACCAGCCCAAATGGCAATAATACTAAAGATAACGACAAAAGAGGTGACCAGAGAGAGGCTTAAGCCCAGCAGGCCGGCTGCCACGCCGTTGACTAGATTATTCAATGTCAATGCGACGCCCAAAAGAACAGTTTCTCGAATATGAATATGCGTGGAGCAAACCTTATCTAAAAAAAACGGGTCGTCAAGAAACTTCAGTATATTGCTGAACATAACGTGTTGCGAAATGACTTTTCTTGCGTCCTGGAGTTGCTCTACGGAGGACCCGGCTTTGCGCACCCGCCTTGTCCCCTGTATGATGACCCAGACCCCTATCCCAATCAGTATCAATCCTCCGACGACAGTGGCCAGCTCAGGCTTTAAGACACGGTATAGTGAAGCCCCCGCAAGCATTGAGAGGAGAGTTCCGGTACCGCTTATAAGGGCGATGATAAGATTGGAAGTAAAGGAGATACAGGTTCCTCTGACTCCATAGACAATTCCTACGCCTACGTTGTCAAAGTTACTCGAAGTTGCCAGAGCCAAGATCGACAGCAGGTGTATGGTGTGCATTTCCTTATCCCGAGAGAATCACGGTCTATGTGCTTGAGCCGCTCTCAATCCCTTCGAAGAGAACTTTTCCGGGCTGGCACGCTACCGTGCCCGTTACTCTTGAGGCTCCCTGCTTTCAAGGCCGGCCCTCCATCCGGTCCGTCTCCCTCTTGTGCAAGAAATAGATGATATAGACCAGGGCACCGGTCCAAAGTATGCCGAGAATGATCCAATGTTCGTACTGTCTCACATTGACCATGACTGCCCGTGCTGCAGCCCCGAAAAGATAGCCGACAAACGCCACTACCACGGACCAGACGAGCGCCCCGATCAGATTGAGGATAACAAAACGGCTGGTACTGATGCCGCTCAAGCCAAAGGCAAACGGTGTCACCGTGCGAAGGCCGTACATGAAACGAAACCCGAGGACGACGAGGGTCCGGTACTGGTCAAAAAGCTGCAATACCCTTGCAACCTTGGTCTCCCAGGCAGGTCGCCTGTGCAGGAAGGTCTTACCCTTCATCCGTCCGACAAAGAAATAGAACTGATCTCCCGCCAGACTCCCCAGAAAGGCGGCCAGTATGACCCATTGCAGCTTCAGGTATCCGCCGTGCGCTGCAAAGCCTGCGGCGATCAAGATGGTTTCTCCTTCGAAAAATGTGCCAACAACCAACGCCATGTACCCATAGTGCGAGACCAGATACTCGAAAGTCATGCGCTTCTTCTCAAGCCCCGAGCCCGTGACAAAAACCAGACTCCAACGTGGAGCTTAACCGGGAACTTGGAATAATTCTTTTCAACATCGTTGCACGGCCGCCATCTTATTTCTGTACAGGACACTCAGGCATTTCTGCAGAAAAAAGGGACCCCAACACTGAGAAAGCATTATGGTCCCTGCAAATAAGGATAGTACCGGTCTTGGAGTAAAGCAAGGAACGCAGAACGTGGTCCATTTGACATCTCACCCATTGTAGGGAAAACTGTTAACCTCTTCAGGCTTCCGTGGATTGAATGAAGCCACGGCTGGGGTGGCACCAGGACGACGTGCTGCGGATGCGCGAAGGCGGCATCCTGCAAAGCGGGAAAGGAGAAGATCGTGATGACTAAATCACCGGTTGCTCAAACCACTGCGTCAGGGAACCCCCTGAGCGCCGACGAACTTCGGAAGATCGACGCCTATTGGCGTGCAACTCTTTATCTCTGCGTCGGCATGATTTTTCTAAAGGACAATCCTCTCCTGAGAGAGCCCCTTAAGATGGAACACATTAAGCGGCGCCTCCTGGGCCATTGGGGATCGGACCCCGGTCAGACGTTGACTTGGGTGCACCTGAACCGGTTGATCAAGAAGTATGACCTGAACATGATCTATATCTCAGGGCCCGGTCACGGCGCGCCCGCCACCCTTTCCAACGCTTACCTCGAAGGAGCCTATTCCGAGATCTACCCGGATAAGAGCGAAGACTTAGAGGGCATGCGAAAGTTCCTCAAAGAGTTCTCCTTCCCCGGAGGCATCGGCAGCCACTGCACTCCCGAGACCCCCGGCTCGATTCACGAGGGTGGCGAACTGGGCTATAGCATATCCCACGCCTTTGGGGCGGCCTTCGATAACCCTGATCTGATCGTTGCAGTCATGGTGGGCGACGGTGAGGCCGAGACCGGGCCTCTGGCCACGGCCTGGCACTCCAACAAGTTTCTCAATCCCATCCGTGACGGCGCGGTACTCCCCATCCTGCACCTGAACGGCTACAAAATTGCCAATCCAACGGTGTTGGCAAGAATTAGCCACCAGCAGCTTGAGAGTCTGTTTATCGGCTACGGGTATAAACCCTACTTTGTCGAAGGTTCTAACGTTGAAGCGATGCACCAGTTGATGGCCCAAACGCTGGAGACGGTGATCGCGGAGATCAAGAAGATCCAGCACGAAGCCCGCACCACTGGCATTACTCAGCTGCCCGAGTGGCCGATGATCGTGCTTCGCACGCCCAAAGGCTGGACGGGCCCCAAGGAAGTGGACGGTCACAAGGTGGAAGATTTCTGGCGTGCTCACCAGGTGCCCTTCCAGGTTCACGAAAATCCTGCTCACCTGAAGCTGCTCGAGGAGTGGATGCACAGCTACAGGCCCGAGGAACTGTTTGACGAGAAGGGCAAGCTGATTCCGGAGCTGAAGGCATTGGCTCCCGCCGGCACTCGACGCTTGAGCGCCAACCCCGTTACTAATGGAGGCTTGGTGCGCACTTCACTTCGCCTGCCGGAGTTTCGTAACTACGCTGTCGAAGTGACCAGGCCCGGCAGCGCCATGGTCGGGAACACACAAGTTCTGGGCGTCTTCCTGCGCGACGTGATGCGCAACAACATGACCAGTTTTCGGGTCTTTGGTCCGGATGAAACTGCCTCCAACCAACTCACGGCCATTTACGAAGCCACCAAGAAGACCTGGATGGAGGAAATCAAGCCCGAGGATGCGGATGGCAGCGAACTCTCCCCTCACGGTCGGGTAATGGAGATGCTCAGCGAGCACACGTTAGAGGGCTGGCTGGAAGGATACCTGCTGACCGGGCGTCACGGTCTCTTCGCTTCGTATGAAGCCTTCATCCATGTGATCGACTCGATGTTCAACCAGCATGCCAAGTGGCTGGAGAAGTGCCAGGATGTCCCTTGGCGAACTCCCGTTTCTTCACTGAACATATTGATCACTTCCGTCGTCTGGCGCCAGGACCACAACGGCTTCAGCCACCAGGACCCCGGCTTTCTGGACCTGGTCACCAACAAGAGCGCGAAGGTGACGCGTATCTACCTGCCGCCCGATGCCAACTGTCTGCTGTCGGTGGCGGACCACTGCCTGCGCAGCACAAACTATGTCAATGTTATCGTTTCGGATAAGCAGCTTCACCTCCAATATCTGACCATGGATGAAGCCATCCAGCACTGTTCCAAGGGCATCGGCATCTGGGATTGGGCCAGCACCGACCAGGGAGGCGAACCCGACGTAGTATTGGCCTGCGCGGGCGACATCCCCACCACGGAAGCCCTGGCGGCAGACGCTTTGCTCCGTGAGCACTTTCCCGATCTCAAGATCCGTTTCATCAACGTCGTCGACCTGTTCAAGCTGGAACCGCAGACCGAACACGGCCATGGCCTGTCAGACCAGGAGTTTGACAGCCTGTTCACCACAGACAAGCCGATCATTTTTGATTTTCATGGCTACCCCTGGCTGATCCACAAGCTCGCTTACCGGCGCACCAACCACAAGAACCTGCACGTGCGCGGCTACAAGGAACACGGCAATATTGATACGCCGCTGGAGCTCGCCATTCGCAACCAGATCGATCGTTTCAATCTGGCGATTGATGTCATCGACCGGGTCCCCAAGCTGCGAATTATAGGGGCTCAAGTCAAGGAGTGGTTAAAGAACCAGATTATCGAGAATACCAACTATGCGTATGAGCAGGGTATCGATAAGCCCGAGTTCACCGATTGGAAGTGGCCTGGGGGACGTGAGCCGGACACAGGGTCAAGGGGCATGGGTCAAGGGTCAAGGAAAAAATGACCACGCGCACCACAATGCTTTCAATGGATACCCGCCATCACACCTCGCGAGCTTTGTTTACCACAAAACGCCGGTAGAAGAGTTGCTTGACTCCCTCTGCTGCAGAGAGGTAGACCACGACCATACCGGCAAGCAGCAGGAAGAACAAGGGAGGGGGCGCCACAAAACCCAGGTACGCGCCTAATGGTGACAGGGGCAACACAACGGCTACGGCTACGGTAATCAGGGCGCCGATCGCCAGCCATCGGTTCGGGCGGCTCTTCAGCGGGTTTCTCTGGGTACGGATGATAAAAATGACCAGCACCTGCGTGGCCATCGATTCGATGAACCAGCCCGTATGAAAGAGGGCTTCACCCGCATGGAAAATCTTGAGCATAATGTAAAACGTAAGGAAGTCAAAGACTGAACTGACCGGTCCCATAGCAAGCATGAAATTGCGGATCAGCTTCATATCCCACTGCCGCGGACGGATCAGATACTCCTCGTCAACCTTGTCTAAAGGGATCGGTATCTCGGAAAAGTCGTAGAGGAGGTTGTTGAGGAGGATCTGTCCCGGCAACATCGGAAGGAAGGGAAGGAAGAGCGAGGCGCCGGCCATGCTGAACATGTTGCCGAAATTGGAGCTGGTCCCCATCATGATGTATTTCATTATGTTGCCGAAGGTGCGCCGTCCCTCGAAGACCCCTTCGGCAATCACATTCAGGTCACGTTCCAGCATGATCATGTCCGCGGCATCTTTCGCTACGTCGACAGCAGTATCAACAGAAAAGCCGATGTCTGCGGAATGGAGCGAAGGCGCATCGTTTATGCCGTCACCTAGATAACCGACTACTCGCCCGCGCCGCTTGAGCGCCAGAATGATCCTGTTTTTCTGGGCCGGCGCAACCCGGCAGAACAAGTCTACAGTCTCTACCTGCGCCAGCAGCGCTTGGTCATCCATCTGCTGGATTTCCGGACCCGTGAGCGCTCTCCCCTCGGGAAGACCGAGTTGCCGGCAGATATGCTGTGTCACGAGGTCATTGTCACCGGTAACGACTTTCACCTTAATTCCTGCCGAAGTAAGCCGGGCGAGGGCTTCTTTGGCGCTCGCCTTGGGCGGGTCGAGAAACGCGGCAAAACCGACAAAGGTCAGCTCTGTCTCGTCACTTACCACGGCATGAGGGTGATCGGCGGCCACAGGATGCCATGCGATGCCCAGAACCCGAAAACCGTCGCGCCCCAGGCTCTCATAAAGACCCTTGATTGTGTTACGCGTCGTTTCGTCCAAAGGCCGCAGATCATTCTCGCCCTCCCCTTCACACCTGGTCGAGAGCCTGAGAATATCTTCCGGCGCTCCCTTGACTACGAGGATCCTTGCCTGGCTCCTCTCGATAAGCACCGAGACGCGCCGCCGCTCGAAGTCGAAAGGGACCTCATCGATCTTTCGCCAGCCGCTCGCGTCAATCTCTCGGTGCTCGAGGATCGCGTCATCGAGGGGACTCTTCAGGCCGGTCTCGAAGAAGCTATTCAAGTACGCCAGTTCCAGGACCCGGGAGCTCTCCTGTCCAAGACCATTCACGTGGCGCTCCAGATGAATGCGAGCCTCCGTGAGGGTACCTGTTTTGTCCGTACAGAGCACATCCATGCTGCCGAGGTTCTGGATGGCTGACAATCGTTTCACGATCACCTTTTTTGCCGCCATGCGCAGGGCCCCCTTCGAGAGGGTGACCGAAACCACCATGGGCAACATTTCCGGGGTGAGGCCAACAGCGAGGGCTACGGCGAAAAGGAAAGATTCCAGCCACGGCCGATGAGAAAGGGCGTTGACCAGCAGAACGAACAAAACAAGGAGAATCGTTAACCGCATGATCAGGAGACCGAAGCGGTGGGTGCCATGCTCAAACGCCGTGGGGGGCGCCTTTGCCACGAGACTATCCGCAATTTCGCCAAACGCAGTATGTGATCCCGTGCGGCAGACCAGGATTTTCGCAGAGCCGCTGATGACCGAGGTGCCCATGAGCACTGCATTAGCGGCCGAGAGAAGCTCCTTTTCCTCAGGCAATTCACCCGGGATCTTTTCTACGGGATAAGGTTCTCCTGTGAGGAGGGCCTGGTTCAAAAAGAAATCCTTTGCTTCGAGAATTCGCCCATCACCGGGTATCAGGTCCCCAGCCGCGAGCAGGACAACGTCTCCGGGCACCAATCCTTCCAGCGCAAGGTCGGAAGGTTTACCGTCCCGTAGCACCTGGACGCGCACGGCTACCGACTGGCGAAGGCGTTCTGCCGCTTCCCCGGCCCGGTGCTCCTGAATGAAATCGAGAGTGACGCTGACGAGAATGATGGTGCTGATGATAATGAAGCCGGTAAGATCGCCGGTAAGCGCTAATATGCAACTGGCAACCAGCAGAATGATGACGAGAGGATTGCGGAATTTCGCCAGATACTGTAAAAGCACCGCACTTTTTTTTGTTGCGTGCACTTGATTGGGCCCGAAACGGGTGAGGCGTGCGGCCGCCTCTGCACTTGTCAGCCCGGAAGGGCCGGAGGCAACCTGTTCCAGGAGAACAGGGGTTGGCAGTTGCCAGAATGCGTTCTGTTCTTGAGGAGTAAATTTCACCGGCTTACATTCCTTTTCCAGAACTTAAGTTTACTTTACGTGGAGATTGTTGCTGTCTCTTGCATTATTGCACGAGGGGAGAAGATTTTCCACGTCAATCGAGACACCCTCGCATAGGAGAATTGACTGCATAGTTGAAACACGTCCGGCCGGCAGAGCAATAGGACTTTCCGACGCCGTGTGCGGCACAGCCGACCGGTCTGTTGAAAATAGCAATGGAAAGGTTCAACTAACAGCTTGACATCGCCTTTTTCATTTCCCTATACTCACCTAATGGACGGCGAAAGCCTTGCTGGTCTGATGTCAAAAGACTCCCAGTCGGGGAAGTTCCCATGACGCAGAAACAGGAAATTCACGGGAGACCTGCCGGCCAGTCTGGCCAGCCTAAGAGATCGATCCTAAACCTGGAGTTTGGTGAAGACAGGGGCTTCGAGATAGATGTCCGGCAACGGGTCAATGCATACTTCCAACAGGGCACCGGGCGGTCGCCAACGGGTTCCTGGCCGATGTACCTGAAGACGGCTATCATACTTGCCTGCTTCGCGACCTCCTACGTGCTGCTGGTGTTCGTGGCCAGAAGCGTGTGGCAGGGCCTGCCTCTGGTTATTCTGCTCGGCTTGTCCGTGGCGGGCATCGGCTTCAACATTGCCCATGACGGCGGACATAGGGCCTATGCGAAGGCCATCTGGGCCAACAAGTTGGCGGCAATGACGGTGGACCTAATTGGAGTCAGCTCCTACGTCTGGTTCTGGAAACACGCCGTCATCCATGACCGGTATGTCAATATTACCGGCTACGACACCGATTGCGATATCGGCATTCTCGGTCGACTCTCGCCGCACAGCAAGCGGCTCCTGTTTCACCGATGGCAGCATTTTTGTCTCTGGCGGTCCGCGTTACTAGGATCGGTACCCCAATTGACATTGAGCGTTTTATGCCCATCTTATACGATAGGAGCAAAACCGCCTCGTTCGGCCAGCAACCTCACACGAGGAAGGCAGAGAAGGACGGAAGAAACGGAGGAGAAGGATGATCCCACAAATTAAAAAGATTCTTTACGCCACCGACCTTACGAAGAACTCGTCGTACGCATTTTATTTCGCCGCGGATCTGGCGCAGAAGCATGATGCACAGATCGTGATCCTCCACTGCATAGCATCGATTCCAAGCCAGGCGTACTTCGAAGTAGGCTCGAAGGGTGACAGGATCCTTGACAGGGCGAAAGCACAGGAGAAGGAGGACGATGTTGCCGACATCAAGAAGCACTTACAGGAATTCTGCCAGAAGGTCGAACCTCAGATTGGCCTGCCCTGCGTCAGCCTCGTATCCGAGGTCATCGTCAGGGAAGGCCACCCCGTGGAAGAAATCCTGAACGCGGCAGATACGAAGGGGTGTGACGTGATCGTCCTCGGGACCCACGGAAAAGGGTGGTTGAAACAGGCCTTTCTCGGCAGCGTGGCCCGTTCAGTGCTGGAGAGGACCCGAAGACCGGTTTTCATCATTCCGCTGCCATCTGACAAAACGAGCGTCGACTGGGCTGCGATCTGAGGTATCCACGCCGGACAGATTGAATTGTTTCACAGCTTCTCATCGCTGGATTTGAAGCGAAGTTATTAAAGGAGGACACATGCCGACATGCGTCAAATGCGGTTCTCCAACCGCGTGCTGGGCGATCGTCGATAAGGAAAACTACTTAAAAGAGTACTGTGACAATTGCTTTAAAAAGTATGACCTGGCGAACTATAAAAAAGAAATGGATGAGTACCACAGGAAAGAGAAAGAGGAGAAGGCAAGACAGTGATGACCGTTATCATTGCCTTGAACTGCTTTCCGAATAACTATTAGTACCCAACACAATGGTTGGGCTCGCGTTAGTCTATGCACAATGATCTCTGCTTCTAAAGACCAGACTGCTTTCTGGCGGCTGTGACGATTACGGTCCTGCTCGAACAGATCACCGGGACAATCGGGGGAATAAAGGTGATAGTAAAGGAGCCTTTCAAGAAGGAGAAGTAACCCGGTCAAGCCATGAGGGCTTCCAGTCATTGTCGTAATGACTATGCTCGTCTTCATTAGTGTGCTATCATAGGTAATGAAGGCCCGGGTCTCTGAGGTGAAACGGAAAGCGGAGACCCCAGAGGACGGCTAG
>Ga0209039_10003669_pt1 | contig 11809 bp, 15 predicted proteins | sample BogFormECP12_OM1_FD_188238 | JGI IMG/M metagenome (GOLD analysis project Ga0209039, IMG submission 188238) | Bog forest soil microbial communities from Calvert Island, British Columbia, Canada - ECP12_OM1 (SPAdes) (version 2) | ecosystem: Environmental > Aquatic > Freshwater > Wetlands > Bog ...
GCCGACCTCAAGAAGGCGGAGCTGATCTCGGATCCTGTTCCCGGGAATTGGAAACTAACGAAGAAGGGAAAAGAGATGGTTAGGAAGTCGCTCGGGTAAAGCCACTGGCACGAGTTGGATCGGTGCACTTGGAATAGTGATCGTCGGATGGTTGATTCTGCTGATTCTTGACTTCTTTTGGGTGGAATTCCTCTGAATCACTTTCCCTGATTCCATCCCATTCTGATGCAGTTTGAATTCGCTACTGCTCCACTTGATTGTCAGATAATCGTTGGTTCCTTCGTAGTATCTGTGGGAATGGGTTTCGAAGAACGAATCTTCAACATGACGAATGAGATGAGGATTACCAGGGCAATCCCCGCAGCAATGTAGGGTATTTCGCTCGCGGTTGCGAGTGCGAGCTGCGGATTCATGTATGTCCCCAGAACCAGCGCGAAGATCATGACTCCAATCGATAAATAAAACATGGCCCTGTAGAACTTGTCCGTCTTATCCGGCTTGAACTTTAGCAGTTGCTTCCTGTCGAGCTCGCCTCCTACGAAGTTCAATACGACCCCCACAGCACCAATGGCGAATGGAAATGCGAATGGGAGATTCATCGGACGTTTCCCAATGACAATGTCGATGAACTGCATGTCGATGAACTGCTGAAGGCCAAGAGCTGAAAAGAGGAGCAGGAGAAGAGTGATGGCTGCAGATCCAAGAAAGATTCCCTGGTCAAGCAGCCCTCCGGAAAGTGTGGGCCCATAGGTTCTCCTCCATGGAAGTGTTCGCTCGCCTGGTTTCAAGTCCTTAGTCGTCTTTTTCGTCAGCACGGGCAGCTCGTTCTGAAGGAGGTAGATCTTGTTCTTTGGGTCAAGTTCCATTCTATCGCCGTTGTAATTGTAGACGGCTCTGTTTAACAGCCTCGTGAAAGGGTACAACCACTCGACTCCTCTGTCTCTGGCGGTTGTGAGAGCGTCAAGGAGGGTATGAAGGAAGGCTCCAAGGCCAAGGAACGGATTGATCAAGTAGACCAGTCCGAGAAAGAGGAAATTATGACAAAGCGCTCGGTGTACCTGCCGGCGAGTGAAGGACTCCTTGCTAAGGAAGCCGTATTCTCGGTCCAAATCGGGAATCGCGGAACCAAGCCCGACCAGGAGTATTATCTCCGGCTTGCCGAAGAACACCGCTCCGACGGCTATTCCGAACATCACATGTGTAGGGAAATTCGCACCGGCCCACCTTGGCTCGAGGAACTCGCCTGGCTACTATAAATGTCAAAGCCGTCAAAAGGCGCACGACCACGCTAAGAAAAGCGATTCCCCCGACAGGTCCGATGAAGGCGGCTGGTGGCAGGTTGATTCCTTCAGCGAACAGAAGATTTCTAGTGTAGTTCTCTACTATCGTTCACAAGCATGACAAGGGAACGCGGTCATTTGCCCGTAACCACATTTCTCCCCATGAAGAGTCTGTACAGTACCACGATTACAGCGATAATCAGTAAAAGATGAATCAATTCCCCGCCGAATCCGCCGATGAACCCGAATAGCCATAGAACCACAAGGATTATCGCCACGGTCCAGAATAGATCTATCCTCAAGTCCTGCCGCTTTTCACTCGCCTCATCGACTATTTATTGTCTTCAATCAGTTGCCTAGAGGTGGAAGAATGACGCGGGAACCACTATGCCGAAGACGGCTCCGAGAATCACGCTCATGATGGCAAAGATGATTACCGCGAGTATGGCTATCCCGGGGCCGCCCAGCCAGCTCGTTCCGTCGAAGATGTGCTCTTGGGGAATACACTTCGAAACCCTGGGAATAGAAACGAAAGACTCTTCTTAGGCTGTATGGAACCAACGGGGAGAGGAACACAACCATTGAAGACGAGACAGGGAACAGTCTTCGTTGAGGTTTGGGATGTCGAATCGGGCTGGACTACAAACAGTCCCGCGTTCCACTCCGCTAGGGAGGCCCGGAGGTACATGAAAGAGCACAGAATTGAGGAGGGGACGCACGCAAGGGTAATGGACCACGGAAGTCTGAAGAAGAATATAGATGTGGAGCAGGAATTCCGAAGGAAAAAGAGGAAGCGGGCAAAAGAAGAACTGAACAAGTGAAACCGATTCTCATCGAAATCCACCTACCCATCAGATACCCAGGGAGGTTCCGATGCGTCAGAAATCTTTGCCACGAATGGTTAATAGTTCACGTGAATTAATGTGGAGCGAATTAGGATGGGGAGGAACGTAAGGAGGAAGAGGAAGGTAAGGCATGTGATTGATCGCCACTCCGGGGGTCAATCTCGATAGAGGATTCTCTGGCAAACACGCTCCAGGCGTTCTGATACTCTGCTGATTTGGTCTAGCCCGAAGCTCGCTCTTCCTTCGTACCATACCCATCGTCCGAGGCACGACCGCGGGCCGCATCAGATTTCTCTGAGGGGGAGGCAATCGTACTGTGCTTGTCCTTCCCTTTGCGAGCCGTTTTGGTCCTTCTGTCTTCTATCTGCTCTGATTCGTGTTCTTCAGATTCTTCTTCGGTCTCTGCTTCCATCCTTTCGCCTTCAGCCTCGCTAGCCGGCTCGACGCCTTCGGTAGCTTCTACTTCTCGCTCCTGTTCAATTGCCTCAGCTTCATCTTTCTCTTCGCTCATTTCTGGTTCCTCGTAGTTCCGTACAGCCTAAGAAGAGTCTTTCCTGACAAGCGTCAGCGGTCTCAAATCCCTGCTGGTGCGCCAGTGAACCGTCAGATCGACGGCTTCGGTGGAAAGACCAACTCTACAATGCGATTCTTGAGCTGGTGGAGCCCGTCTCCTCGCTTCGCTGAGGTTCTGATCGAGGCATTGGATTGCATCTGAACGCAGAAAATACCTTGCCTCTATATGCAAGCAGCGACTATGAGATGCCAGTGACCAATCATGAACACATACGAACGAGTGAAGGCACCAGCTACATCAGCCATGTCGGACAGCCGAATCAGGGACCTTCTCAGGCGGCTGACGGAGAGGTCACACCGCTAGAGATGAGTTGACAACCATGTCCAAAACCATGTCAGTGAATGAAGAGGGAGCGCTAGCCGCTCAGAAGGCAAAGAAGGCCGCGCTTCCCTTTGGAGAACGTCAGACCAGTTGGATCAATTCTGTGAACACGCTGCTACACGCTTCCCCTGATCCCCTGGGACCCCTCCAGTGGGTCTGAGTGGCCTGTTAGCATGAGCTACCGACGCGAATACCCTACGTCGATGTCATTGATCATGGCACGGGGTATGTCGTTAAGGCTGAGCTTCCGGGGTTGAAGAAGGAGACGCTGGCATCGAAATGATGTCCATCAATAGAAATTGAGTAGCGAGGGGAGGACTTTCAGGGGATCGCTCCCCATTTGAACGTACGGCCGGGCTTTGGCCCGATCTCCGCTCTGCGGGTTATGAGCCCGCCGGGATGATCCTTACCCCCACAGGGGGTCTGGCTTCCCCACCTCGCTGAAATGCCCCAATTCACTGGCGTTTAATAGGCTTCTCGGCTTTCTGAGTCTGGTTGGTGGAGGGCAGTCAGCGAAGAATTCTGGTGTGGATAATCTGCCATGAACAGTACCTACTTCGCCAAAGGTCTCGAGAATCTTTGCCCCACGGCATTTCTTGGAAGGATCTCTTAGGTACGGTAGTATGATTCGCAATACTCTGAGCGCTTTTCGATGAGACACCGAGGCATACCATCCGACAAGAACACCGTGGTCTCGCCTGGGGAACGGATTCATGCCCATTAGTCGCGCTGCCTCGTCGATTATTGGTTTTGTCGTGCCATAGATTCTCATACGCGGATACATCGTCCCTCTATCGCTTCGGTACCGAATGTGAATGAATCCTTCACCATCAACAAGTCCAGCCAGCCACCCGATCTCCAATCCAACGCCAGCTTCCAAAGGAAAGGAGTTCGTGATTTTGTATCCGGTCTGGTCTAATAACGGCCCCTTAGCTCAGCCCACGATCTGCATGCACGCCGCCCTGTTGTAGGCGCAGCAGGTGCACTTCGAGCAGCTCTCAAGGTCCTTGTGCCTGCACACCCTGCAGATGCACGATGCCAAGTGAATCGACCCGCCTAGCTTGTTTCTTTAAACTTGGCTAGGACCAGGGCCTCTGGGTCGGTCCCGAGCTCCTCCTGGAGCTTCCTCTTGAGAGCCAGAAGCCTCGCCACGTCATGAGACTTGATCGTGAACCTGTGCACCTCCTCGTCGAAGGGCCTGACATTGTTGGAAGCTACCATCTTGTCTGAGAAGCACACAATCCTCTCTTCGAGGGTCTTGGGGACGTAGTCGAGCTCGGGGAGCCCAAGCTTCTCAGCTTCTTCGGGAACCAACCCCGCGCCCACGTGCTTCCTGACTATCTCGACGACCACCCTGTCTGCGCCTTCCTTCTCGACGATTCCTGAACCTTCGACCCCGTGCCTCACCGTCTGTGTCCTCGACCTCCCGATGTCATGGAGCATCGCCCCCGCAACCACAGCCTTGGTGTCGACTGTAATCCCTCTCCGATTGAACTCGTCCGCCAGTATCTTCGCGACCTTCGTTACGGTCTTGCAGTGCTCGATGATTCTGTCGCTGGACCCGTGCTTCCTGTGAAGTGCTACCGCCTCCTCCTCGGAGGGGATCACTTGGCCAGTTCCTCTTCCAGCTGTCCTATCTTCCAGCGAAGGGCCGACTTGAGCTCGGTGTTGTCGAGCCTGTTGAGGGGCTTCCCGCAGGTCGGGCACTTGAAGAAGTTCTCCATGGCGTCCTCGAAGGTCCTGTTGAGGCAGGTCGGGGTCCCGCAGTGATAGAACTCGTGGGTATCCTCGTAGTCGAGCCTCTGCTTCAGCCGGTTCAGGACCTTCTTCCTCTGGGTCTGGATGAACCCGTCCGTCTGGTCTCTCTGGGCCTTCCACCTGTAGACGAACCACCCCCTCTTGGGGTCCCTCACCCTCACACCTGTGATGAGGCTCCTCCCGAACAGGTCGTAGAGGGCTTTCCTTACTGTCTTGATCTTCAGCCCCGTCGCGGAGGCGATCTCCTCGTCGGTGGCGTTCTCGTTGTTCAGAAGAGCCCTCGCTACCCTCACATAGTCGGGGCCGCCTATCAGGCCGGCAACCTTCACAAACGTGTCTTCATACTCGATTTTCATGTTTGAACAACTCTCTTGCCCCTGGGCGAGGGCAGGATACGGAGTCTACTTTTTTGAAACGCCCTCTTAAGCTCTTCTCCGCTCTGGATCTCATGAAGCGCGACGGCCAAGGCGGCTACCTCGGAATGAGGCTGCGAGGTCACAGCAACGTTGTAGTCTGCTTCCCTGTACATTTCTCCTGGGACCTTCGGACCTCCTACTACTAGGAGGATCCTGTCTAGGCTCCTCAGCTTCTCGGCTACTTCTTGAATCGGGAGGCCATACATCGTCAGGTGCACCACCGTTCTCCCCTCTTTCTTCGAATCTCTTACCACCTTCCTCCAGGGGACTCCCAGAGCGACCCGAAAATCCCCTCCCCAAGTCTTGTTGACTTCGTCTACGGTCTTGATGACGTCGTTTTCGGCATCTTCGAGGAAGATCGACTCCGCCCCCAAGGCCCGCGAGACAAGGCAGAGATGAGTTAGCGTTCGGTCGTCTCTGACGAACCTCTGGCCGATTCTCAGCACAGTAATGTTTTGATGCAGCTGTACCATCGACTCTGGGTCCCGGAGTGCCATTAATTGAACAAATCAGATGTGCGGGGGACTCTACGAAAAGCCCGACGCAATCATCATCACGAGGACGATGAGCAAGAGTGCGGCCGCAATTAGCGATCCCATCCCTGCCCTCTTTGCCCGCTTCATCATTTCTGGCGATGGGGGCTGTCCGCTTTTCAGCGCCTCGCCTGCAAGCTTGACCACTTTCCCCAAAGACGGCAAAACGACAACGAACGCTATGACGGCAGCTACGAGGGCGAGGCCCATCCCGGCGTAGATTTCGTTGGTTTGGTCGGGCCTAAGCTGATCGCTCACGACGTAGAAGAGGAGTATTCCAAAGAGGAGGGTCGAGGCGACGACCGTCTGCATGAACCTGATCACCTTGGGGAGGACCTTGGCGTTGAATTCGAGTGCTGCAGCTGGGGCGAGATTCCTCAGATTGGGCACCAGCACAAACGACAAAAGAATTCCGCCGCCGAGCCACCCCATGGCGGAAAGGACGTGTCCGTAGGCCAGGATGTCGATAAGAATCTGGCTCGCCATCTTGGCGGCGCACGCCTTTTACTCTATTTAAGCGGTGGCTCTGAAGCCGAGGATCTTCATGCCTTCGACATCGCCCCACGATCGCTCTTCCGCCGAGCATCGTCGTCTTTCCATCATGGTCGACTACCTCTTCGGGAAGGGCGTGAGCCGAGTGCTTCCCCGCCAGGGGATCCGTTTCGCCTACTCGCGCCGGTCTGGGAGACTGAGGTTCGTCTACGAATCGGACAGACTCTTCGCGACTGTCAAGCCCTCGGGAGCCATGGCGCTGACCCTCCATGGGGCCAGGCTACTGATGGAGAGCAGGGGGTTCAGGCAAAACTGCGTCCAGGTCGCCGACGAAACGGCTCCCTTCGTAATGGGAGGGAGGTCTGTCTTCTGCAAGTTCGTGAGATGGGCTGGGAGGAACATCCATCCGAAGAGCGAAGTCGTGGTGGTCGATTCCAAGTGGAAGGTCCTGGGCGTGGGGACCGCCGTACTCGCCGGGGAACACATGGCACTCTTTAAGTCGGGGGCCGCCGTGAAGGTCAGAGCAGGTCTGAAACCATGAAGATGGACAACCGTAATGCAAGGCGCATGATGGACAAGCTCGGAATCGACATGAAGGAGCTCGCTGGGGTGGAAGAGGTCATCATCAAGACGACGGACAAGGAGATTCACATCAGGAATGCGTCCGTCTCCGAGGTCAACGCACAGGGGAACAAGGTCTTCCAGGTCGCCGGGGACGTCGAGGAAGTCGAGATTGAGAAGGCGAGCTTCAGCGACGAGGACGTGTTACTTGTGCAGCAGCAGGCGGGAGTCTCCAGGGAACGAGCGATGGCAGCCTTAGAAGAATCTCACGGCGAAGTGGCAAGGGCTATCCTGAAGCTCACCTCGTAGAACGGCCGTGGTCTCTCCGCAACTCATCGGCCTGGGGCTTTTCGTCCTTGGAGCTATCGTATTCTACATCTTCCTCTCGGGGTTGATCTGGGGCTCGGGCTACTATCCTACCCGGAGGAAGCAGCTAGAGGCCGCCGCGTCCCTTCTCGAACTGAAGGAGGGTGACACCATCTACGATCTTGGGTCGGGGTTCGGGAAGGCGATCATCTTCTTCGCGAAACAGTACGGTGCCTCGGCTGTAGGAGTCGAAATTGACCCATTGCGCTGCCGCTTGACTAGATGGAACGCGAGAAGGCATGGTGTCTCTGCCAACGTAAAGGTCCTCCGGGGGAATCTGTTGGACACGGACCTGCGGCAATCCCCCAAAGTCTTCTTCTTCCTCACACCGCTGCTGATGAGGAGGCTTCAGGAGAAGGTGGCCAGGGAGATGCCCGAGGGGGGCCGGGTGGTCTCCGTCGACCACCGTTTTCCCGATTGGAAACCAGTCGAATCCGCCGAGAACGTCTATCTGTACATCGTCCCTCGGAGGACTGAGGGGTCCCAGCAGCAGGAAGCCCCCGAGTTCACCGAAGCACCTCCTAACGTTTAATACGCAAACCGGTGGCAGACGAAAAAAGCGCCCACATGAGTTCCGCCATCGAATCGACCATCAAGGCTCTCGTCGAGTTCGAATCCGAGCTCGACAGCGCGAAGGCCGAGGCTGCGGAGTCCAAGAAGAAGCTCGTCAAGGATGCTTCAGGCTGGGCCATCGCCGCGCAGTCAAAGACGATGGCCGAAGCGCAGCGCATAGCATCGGAGAATGTGGCGATCGCCCGCGAAGAAGCCGAAGCCGAGGCCGAATCCATCAGGAAGAAGGGCCAGGCTTCACTGAAGACGTTCGAAGATTCGATTTCGAAACACAAGTCCAAGGCAGTGGAGCACACAACATCACGGTTGCTTGGAGGATCTCCATGAAGGTGGTAGCCGTCGGAGGCAAGGCCTTCGTGACGGGGTTCGTTCTCTCCGGGGTCAATGGCGAATATGCTTCCACATCCTCGGCGGCCCTCTCGAAGATCGAAGCTCTGACCCGCGACCCGCAGGTGGGGCTGATCATGGTAAGCGACGAGGTTGCACAACCAATTTCCGCCGAATTGACAGCCCTCAGGGCCAAGAAGGCGGTCCCTCTGATCTACGAAGTGCCCGGCCCCGGGAGCAGGAAGGAGAAGGTCGAATACCGGGCCATGCTCCGGGCGATCCTAGGAGTCTGAGAAGAGTGAGCAAAGCGGCTGCCGACACACTGCAGAAGGTTGCGGCCGAGTTCGAGGCCGACGTCCTTTCCGACCTTCAGGCGGGAAAGGAGCAGGCGCTCCAGAACGTCCAGGCGGTGCGCAGAGAGACTGCCCAGGCTGTGGCGAAGACCATCGAGGGAGGGGAAAGGCAGGCCGAATCGGTGAAGCGGCAGATAATCGGGGCGGCCGAACTCGAGGTTCGTAACGCCCAGTTGAGGTCACTAGAAACCACCGTCAACGAGGTCTTCGACTCCGCTGTCAGGAAGGTCTCCTCGCTTTCAGATTCAGCCCTCGAGGGTTCACTGACCTTTCTCATCAAGGAAGGCATGGATGTCATCGGCCCCAGGGCCGTGGTCCACTGCTCTGCGAACCAGAGGAAGGCAGTCTCCGGAGCGGTGAGGAAGCTGAACAAAGGCCCGGTGAAACTCACCGTCGACGAAAAGGGGATTGAAACCATCGGAGGGGTGGTACTCGCGACGTCAAACGGGTCCATGAAGTTCGACAACACCTACGAGGCCCGACTTGAGAGGATGAGGCAGACGCTGAGGAAGGAAGTGGCGGGAATCCTGACCGGCTCCTAGTCTCAGGACCCGAAGTGTCTTCGAAACGTTATAATCCCGACCCTTACGACGTCGCCAAGTTCTCTCTTGCCCGCTAAAGGCAAAATCGAGTGGATTTCAGGCCCTGCGGTGAAAGCCTCGGGGATGTCCTCGGCCAAGATGTACGAGGTCGCCCAGGTGGGCGAAGAGAAGCTGGTCGGCGAAGTCATCAAGCTCACAGGGGACATCGCCTTCGTCCAGGTCTACGAATCGACCAGCGGTCTCAGGCCAGGGGAGCCCGTCCTTGGGACCGGTCAGCCTCTTTCCACCACGCTGGGACCAGGGATGATAGGGACAATCTACGACGGACTCCAGAGGCCCCTCGACGTCATAGCCAAGAAAACCGGAGCGTTCATCACAAGGGGTGTCACCGCAGACTCGATATCGTTTGAAAAGGAGTGGGAGTTCGTCCCTTCGGTCAAGAAGGGAGATCCCGTGGAGGGCGGGAGCATACTCGGCACGGTGCAGGAGACCCCGCTGATTGAGCACAGGATCCTGGTCCCCACTAGCACGCCGAAGTCCACCCTGAAGGACGTGGCGAAGGGAGGGAAGTACAAGGTCACACAGACCATCGCGACCGCCGAAGACAAATCAGGGAAGAAGCAGGAGCTGATGCTGTACCACAAGTGGCCCGTCCGCACCCCCAGGCCCGTCCGCGAAAGGCTCGACCCTGAGATCCCACTGCTGACCGGACAGAGGGTCATCGACTCGTTCTTCCCGATGTCGAAGGGAGGAACAGGGGCAATCCCGGGTGCGTTCGGGACAGGGAAATGCGTCGTACCAGGCACTCCAATCCTTCTCGCTGATGGGCGGCTGGTCCCAATCGAAGAGTTGTATGAGTGGTTCGCTGCGGGGGCAGAACCTCAGTTCGAAGAGTCGTTCCTCCCAGCCGGAGGGGTTTCAGTGCTGGCTTTCGACGGGAAGGGTCTCGTGGAGCAGGAGATCTCCCATGTATACAAGGGAAAGACCGAGAGGCTCCTCAAGATAAGAACAGCCAGCGGAAGAACCGCGACGGTCACGCCGGCGCACAAGCTTGTCCATTTCAGACCAGACGCGCGGTTCGAAGAGCGCGCTGCGGCCGAGCTCAGAGTCGGGGACTACGTAGCGCTCCCACGCAGGATTCGCCTGGGCCTGCCACCACAGGCCATCGACGCCTACTCAATCGAAGGGCGAGTCGTCGAGCCACAAGTAATCAAGGCCGTGAGAGAGCTGATTCGCGCCCTGGCCGAGCAGCACGGCAGCGTAAAGGCGCTGGCTGACAAGCTGGGGGTCTCGGCGGTCATGCTCCGTGGATACCTAAATGGACCGAATCGCCCGTCCACGGGTTTCGTCGTCAAACTCTATTCCAGGGCGGGGCTCGAGAGACCGGAAATCTCAGAACTCAAGGGGGAGCGGGGCGGGAACACAATCAGGGTTCCAAAGCTCTTCGATGCAGACTTCGCCGAGTTCCTTGGCCTGCTTCTCTCCGATGGTATGATAGCTGGGAAGGAGGTTCGCTTCTTCAACAACGACCCAGTCCTCCGCGAGAGGTTCCGCAACCTCGCAGAGACACTCTTCGGAGTCCAAGCGACGAGGAAGTGGTTCCGGTCGGTCGACGGGATGGCCGTTCACAGCACCGTGCTCATTCACCTGTTGCGGAGCCTAGGATACCCCAGAGCGAGGAAGTCTAGGAACGCCATCGTACCGCCCATCATTTTGAAATCCCCCGACGATGTGGTGGGCGCATTCATCCGAGGATATTTCCTAGGAGACGGTTCATTCAGCGAAGGTACACTGGAGATTTCCTCAGAATCGAGAAGTCTCGTCGAAGGAATGGGCTACCTTCTGACCCGGATGGGCATCCTCTACTCGTTGATGGGAGGCCGAAGAGAAGGTCGGAGGGTAATCGTAAGCAGCATCAAGGAGCTCCGAAACTTCCTGGGTGCAACTGAGCTGGAGCAGAGATTCGCGAAGGTCGAGAAGGTCTCCACCCTGATAGGTTTCTCTTCGAAGGACTGGTCCAGTCAGACGAGAGACCTGGTGCCCATCGATGCGAACCTGCTGAGGACCGGCTTCAATCGCAAGGCGGTCGAGAACTACACAAGAGGCGGGGAGCGGCTGGGCATCGAGAAGTTCAGGGAGCTAATCGTAACGCGCTCTTCGGAGGACATGCTGGGGGAGCGTCTGCACAGCCTCGCCGAGGCCCTGGAGTGGGTCTTCGTCGACCCAATAGAGAGCATAGACGCCATTCAGGGAGAGCAAGTCGTCTACGACGTGACAGTACCGGACTACCACAACTTCGTCGGCGGCCACCAGCCCATGATACTGCACAACACCGTGACGCTTCACTCCATCGCGAAGTACGCCGACGCCCGGGTCGTCTTCCACATCGGGTGCGGGGAGCGCGGGAACGAGATGACAGAAGTCCTGGTCGAATTCCCCGAACTGATCGACCCTCAGAGCGGGAGGCCGCTGATGGAGAGGACCATCCTCGTGGCGAACGTGAGCAACATGCCTGTGGCCGCAAGGGAGGCGAGCATCTACACAGGGGTCACGATGGCCGAATACTACAGGGACATGGGCTACGACACTGTGCTCGTGGCAGATTCCACAAGCCGCTGGGCAGAGGCGCTCCGTGAGATCAGCGGCAGGCTGGAGGAGATGCCTGCAGAGGAAGGATATCCGTCATACCTTGCTTCAAGGCTGGCAGAGTTCTACGAACGGGCCGGGCGGGTCGACGTCCTAGGGACCCCCGAAAGGACAGGCTCCATCACCCTGATCGGAGCGGTCTCGCCAGCGGGAGGGGACTTCACCGAGCCCGTCACTTCGCAGACCATCAGATTCGTCCGGAACTTCTGGGCCCTGGACGCAAGG
>Ga0209039_10003671_pt1 | contig 11806 bp, 11 predicted proteins | sample BogFormECP12_OM1_FD_188238 | JGI IMG/M metagenome (GOLD analysis project Ga0209039, IMG submission 188238) | Bog forest soil microbial communities from Calvert Island, British Columbia, Canada - ECP12_OM1 (SPAdes) (version 2) | ecosystem: Environmental > Aquatic > Freshwater > Wetlands > Bog ...
CGTGTAAGTCGCGTCCGGGCGCTGATAGGAAAACGTCAGCCGCAAGCCTTTGATCAAATCGATCAGAAATATCCGCCGGAGAAAATCTTTCCAGTCCATCGTCACCTGCCCAGCCACGCTACCGCCGCCGCCGCGTGGTGGGATAACCAAAGATATCGGGCCACCGCGGTCACAATCAGATTCGCCAGCGCCAAAGGAATCATCCACCGCCAACCAACGTCCATCAACTGGTCATAGCGATAACGCGGAAAAGTTGCACGATACCAGATGAAGGCGTAAAGGAATCCGAGCACTTTGACGCTAAACCAGAAAATACCCTGAATGGCATTGAGCACCGGCGGATAAGCCAGCAGAATCGCGAGCCCCACGAAACATGCGATAAGGGCAATGAAAAAGTAACGGTCCAGCTTCGCGGAGCTCTTCAGCCACAGCCAAAGCACAAACACTCCCGACCCCAGGGTAGCAAGGATCGGCGTGAACTTGAGGAAATCGAGCGCCGTGTAACTGGCAAAGGGCCGCAACCACCCTCCCAGGAAGAGCGTCACGGCGATGCACGACACCACCACCATATTGGTGTATTCCGCCATGAAATAGAGGGCGAAACGAAAGCCGCTGTATTCCGTATGGAAACCGGCGGTCAGTTCCGATTCCGCCTCGGGCAGGTCAAAGGGGTTGCGATTGGTCTCAGCGACTGCCGCAATGACGTAAATCATAAAGGCGACCGGCTGCAAGAACACGTTCCAAACGCCCATGCTGAATTGCCGATTGACAATGTCAATCATGCTCAGGGAATTGGAAATCAGCAGCACGCCCACCAGCGCCATTCCCGCCGCAACTTCATAGCTCACCAGTTGCGCGGAGGAACGTAGCGCTCCCAACAAGGGATAATGGCTGTTGGACGCCCAGCCTCCCAAAATAATCCCGTAGATACCGAGGGAAGAAACTCCCAGGATGAAGAGGAGGCCGATATTGATGTCGCTCACATAGAAATTGCCTGCGAAAGGGATGGCGGCAAAAACCGTAAAGGCGGCGAAAATACTGATGGCCGGCGCCATCAGGAAAAGCCACTCGTCCGCGCCCGCGGGAATAATATCCTCTTTGAGCAATAGCTTTATTCCATCCGCCACGGGTTGCAGCAGCCCCCAGGGGCCCACGCGCATGGGTCCCAATCGAGCCTGCATGAAGGCCAAGACCTTTCGCTCCATATAGACCAAGTAGGCGACGATCCCCGAGACGACCAGAAAAATGATGAGAATCTTGATAAAGGCGAGGAGTAGCGGGTTGGCGATGAGGAAGATACTTGTGCTCTCGAGCATGTTAAGTCCTAAAAAACCGGGCCTCGGGACACGGGACACGGGATTCGGAACTTGCGTTTTCGCTGGAACCCCTGATCCCTAACCGCAGTTCCCGTCCGTGGCGAACATGCACCGTAGTGGCGCACGGCATGCGCCCCTTCTACCCGCATCTCCCCGAGGCTCGAATCCCGTGTCCCGTGTCCCGAATCCCGTTATCGATCCACTTCTCCCAGCACGATGTCGATCGTGCCGATGATGGCGACAATATCAGCAATCAAGTGGCCTTTGGCCATCTTATCCAAGGCCTGCAGGTTAATGAGTGACGGGGGCCGTACCCGCACGCGGTAGGGATTGATCGTCCCGTCGCTGACCACGTAATAGCCAAGTTCGCCTTTAGGTGCCTCGATGGAGTGATAAACCTCGCCCGCCGGCGGCTTGATGACTTTTCCCACTTTTCCAAAAATCGGTCCGGGCCCGAGGCGCTCAACGCATTGCCGAATGATGCGCACGGACTGGCGCATTTCCGCCATCCGCACGATATACCGGTCGTAGGTGTCGCCGTGCTCACCCACCGGGATATCGAACTCGACCTTATCATAGGCTTCGTAAGGCTGCGCCTTGCGAATGTCCCACTTTACGCCCGAACCACGCAGCACGGGGCCAGTCACCCCGAGGGCGATGGCGTCTTCACCCGAGATGATCCCGATGTTTCGCGTGCGGTTGATCCAGATGCGATTCTTGGTGAGGAGCTGCTCGTATTCATCGATCTTGGGCAGGAAGTAGTCGCAAAACTTCACCACATCCCTTTCGAACCCATCGTAGAGGTCGTATTGCAGGCCGCCGATGCGGAAGGCGTGCGTGGTGAGGCGCGCCCCGCAATACTCCTCGAAAATCTTCAGGACTTCTTCGCGCTCGCGAAAAGTATAGAAAACCGGCGTCATGGCGCCGATGTCCAGCGCGTGCGTCCCGAGCCAGATCAGGTGGCTGGCGATGCGCTGCAATTCCGCCAAAATCATCCGCGTGTACTGCGCGCGCCCAGGGATTTCCACCCCCAGAAGCTTCTCGACGGCCTCGACGTATCCCATGCCGTTGGTCACGGCCGCACAGTAATCCATGCGGTCGACATAAGGGGTGAACTGGGCGTAAGTGCGGTTCTCCGCGATCTTCTCCACACCACGGTGCAGATACCCGATGATGCATTCCGTCCCCAGCACGCGCTCGCCGTCAAGCCTCAGCTTGACGCGCAAAACCCCGTGCGTGGCCGGATGCTGCGGCCCCATGTTAATGACCAGCTCGTTGGCGTCGAGAAAAGTGGCTTCCGGCATGGGTTACAGTACGCTCTCAGTTCCTGGGGCTGCTTATTGGTTTGTCACTTGTCACTGCTCTTTACTGCTGTTTGCTTGTCACTCGTCACTCGTCACTGGTCACTACTCTCTCACTGTCCGCTCTCGATTCCCAGGTTGGTTCTTACCCAATCTTCGTCTTGCTTCAGGATGTCGTAATCCTTACGCAGAGGATGTCCCACCCACCCGTCGGGCATCAGAATCCGTTTGAGGTCCGGATGGCCTTCGTAAACCACGCCGAACATATCGTAAATCTCGCGCTCCAGCCAATTGGCCGTGGGCCAAACGCCCGTAACCGACGGAACATTTTCTCCGGCGCCCACTTGCACCCGCAAACGCAAGCGGTTGTTCCGTTCAAAGGAGTACAAATGATAGACAATGTCGAAGCGTTTTTCCCGCTTGGGATAATCCGCCGCGGTTTCATCCGTTAGCAAAATGTAAGCGCCGCCCTCAGGGCCCTTCAGGAATTGGCAAACTTCCACCAAGTGTTCCTTCGCCACATTCAAGGACGGCATGTTGCGGAAGATCACCGCCTCGCTGATCGCGCCCGGGAATTTCTTCTGGAGGTCATCCAGCAAGGGGTTTGACCACGGATCAGGTTTGACGGGAGCTTTGGCGGCTGGGGCAGCCGGTTTGGGCGGCGCACCCGCCGGGGGCTTGGGCGGCGCGGCGGCCGGAGGCTTGGCGGGCGCGCTGGGCACACCACCGCCGGCCCCCGCGGGTGCAGGCGGCTTGGAGGGTGCGCCGGCGCTTGGCTTGGCTTGCGAGCTTGCCCCGCCGCCCTCCGCCGCAGGCTTTTGGGTTCCAGCCCCTTCGGCCGCCTTGGGCGGCTCCTTTTTTTCGTTGGCCATGGGCCTATAGTGGTTTCCGGTGAGTTCTTGATACCCGCCTTAAGACGTTGAATTCTCGCATACGCCATCCACCATGTCAACAACCGCGGCGCATTTCACACCCGCCTCTTTCCCCGCCCCTGATGAATAAAATCTAACGCAAGTTCCTCGCCCGTCTGCCGATAGAACAGACTGAATCACCGGTGTTGGGGGCCGCGCCACCCGGTCCTTCGAGACATGGAGTATTTTGCATGCGATACATTTCGTTCAAAGCCACAGGGATCTCAACCCCAGATACAGCCCATCGGCTGGAATTGAAGCCGGCATTTAACCATTGGGTAGAGCCGACCAAACCTGCCAGCATCCTTCACGTGGGTTTCTATCACGACACGATAAGCCATAATGGAGGCTTTCAGGTGTTTTATGATGAGCCGTTCGAAGAATACTTAGCCGTTGACCAGAAGTGTACGGAATGGGAGTTGGCCACCGTTTGGACCGGGGCCTTGGTTGGGAGCTGGGCACTCGTGATCGGCTGCGTGTTGATAGCCCGCGCCCTTCTCCCCTGAGAACAGATGTGCCGAAGGCACCTTGGACTGCGGCGGCTCGACGCCGCCTTGGCCCTCCTCCTCGGCGTTATTTCAAGGCGGCGTCGAGCCGCCGCAGTCCAAGGCGCTTCGCGCATTTTCATTGACAGTAGTGAGCCCCAGGCTTATGGGAATCTGCCATGAACTACGCAAATAGCGCGGGCGTCTCGCCCGCTGTGCCGGGAGCGTCCCGCTCCCGCAGGCGCAACCGCAAAGCCCCCTCTCCCACAGATCAAGAGACTCCAATCGAGGACTCAGACGAGGCGCCAATGGACGCGGGCTGGTTGCCCGTGCCACCGCTCGTGGCATGGCCATCCCTTCGGCAAGCTCCTGGTGGGCACGGGCCTTGACGGCGCACGGGCGGGACGCCCGTAGGCGCTAAGATAAGCCGCATTCTGATGTCTGCGGCTCGGCTCCCCCGCTCTCAGCCCGCGAAGCGGGCGCCGTCCTGTAGCCCACGGCGAAGCCGTGGGACCCAGGCCAGGCAACACATTACCCAGCCCCGGAGGGGCGGCGTCAGGGCACTGCCGGTCGATTCTCAACCCTCTCGGTGGCCGGATGTCGCCCCTACCGGGGCTCAGGTTGTGGCCAGTTCGTTTTTCCCACGGTTGGCACCGTGGGCTACAGGACGCCGCCCGCTGCGCGGGCTCGGAGGCGGCCGGAGAGCTTATCTTAGCGCTTATGGGCGGGACGCCCGTGCCACAGAAGCGGTGAAAAAAACCCTGAACGAGCCAAAGCATCTCGCGCAGAGGCGCAGAGATTCAAGATAAACAACTGCTTTGTCTTCTTTTCAGCCTCTGCGCCTCCGCGCCTCTGCGCCAGATTGTTCATTTCTTCACAGCTTCACAGCGGGCGAGACGCCCGCGCTACCTCCCTACCCGCGCCTTTCTCCCCCAACGCCTAACATACTCATACGCAAGGACGGACGTGATGGATCAAGAAAAACCTCCACCTTCAACTTCTATGTCGCACACTCCCGAAGGTCTGCGCTTGACATACCGCGGGACCCGACATAGATTTCAAACCATGTCAGATTGGATCAAATCCGAAGCAGAACTTGAAGACCGTCTTTCCACGCCCAGCGCGGAGGATGTGGCACTCTTTCGCGATCTGGATGGCGATTTGCTGATCATCGGCGTGGCGGGCAAGATGGGTCCCAGCTTGGCACGGCGGGCGGCGCGCGCTGCCCGGGCTGCCGGGGCGCCAAGGCGAATCATCGGTGTTTCCCGATTCTCCACTCCCTCATCAGAACTCTCCCTCCAAGAGGCCGGGGTTGAAACCCTTCGCGCCGACCTGCTGGATTTTGGAGCCGTTGCCGCCCTGCCCGATGTCCGGAATGTCATCTTCATGGCGGGGCGCAAATTCGGGTCGACCGGCGCGGAGAGCTTAACCTGGGCGATGAACGCGTACCTGCCGGCGCTGATTGCCGAGCGCTTTCGCCACTCTCGCATCGTGGCCTTTTCGAGCGGCAATGTTTATCCCCTCGTGCCCGTGGATTCCGGCGGCGCCACGGAGGAAACCACTCCCGCGCCCCTCGGTGAGTATGCGCAGTCGGTCCTGGCGCGCGAACGCATCTTCGAGCATTTTTCTCGCCAACACGGAACTCCGGTCACCTTGCTGCGGCTGAACTACGCCATTGATCTTCGTTACGGCGTTCTGCTCGATATCGGCAGCAAGGTTTTCGAGGGCCGCGCCGTTGACGTCACCATGGGAGCCGTCAATGTGATCTGGCAGGGTGATGCCAATTCCGTGGCGCTGCGCAGCCTCATCCACGGCCAAACGCCTCCTTTCATCCTGAACTTGACTGGCCCAGAGACGCTCTCGATTCGAGACCTGGCCGATCGCTTCGGCGAAATCTTCGGCCGAGCGCCGATCCTGGAAGGTCAGGAAGCCGCGACCGCCCTGCTCAATAATGCCAACCTCTGTTGCCGCATGTTTGGCGCTCCCTCCGTGACGGTTGAGCAGATGATCCAGTGGACGGCGCGATGGATCATTTCCGAGGGCGCCACCCTCAACAAGCCCACGCATTTTGAAAGCCGGGACGGAAAATTTTAGAGCCGTCAGGTTAAGCACGGTCGGCAGCCAGCCCGCGTACCGGGCGAGGTCATGTAGCCCACGGCGAGCCAGCCGTGGGATGCTGACGGCATTCGAGATTCGTCAGCCCCGGTAGGGGCGGCGTCCGGGCATCGTCCGGCAACAACCTACCGCGGCGCGCCGTCGCGCCCGTCGTTCAAACTATAACCAGATGTCGCCCCTTTGCGGGGCTCTGCACCCCTTCTGCTGCATTCTTTCCCACGGCTGGCTCGCCGTGGGCCAAATGACCTCGCCCGCTACGCGGGCTTTCGGCACCGCGAACCGTTATTCCAACGCCTATCCGCACAAAAGTCGTCTTGATCGAACTCCATCCCATCGTGTCAGCGCCGCCACATCGTCTGCCACAGGACACGCTTCGCCTGCCGTGATTCATCGGTAACAAGCCTGGAATCAATTACATCGCCTCCGGCCGGTGGCGTGCTTTCTGCTATGGCGTCAGACGCAAGAACAACCGGCGCAGGGGGATGAACATGAGGGGCACGACGAAGCGAGAGACGGTGGTAGCGACGCGAGTGCGGAGCCGGATCGGCCTTTTCTTTGGAACCGTAGCGCTCTTCTGGTCGGCACAGCTTCTGGGAAAGGACCAAAGCTTGGCCACTGGCCGTCGTGATGAGAGCGAGGAAGCGCCTCGGCACGTGCTCGTGATCAGCATCCCGGATCGCAAGTTGGCGGTAACGGAGGAAGGCCGGGTGTTGAAGGTCTACTCGGTGGCCGTGGGAGCCGTAATGAGCCCCAGCCCAACGGGGACGCTGAAGATCATCAACAAGGTGATGGGTCCCACCTATTTCCACCAGGGCAAAGTGGTCCCACCCGGAAAGTTCAATCCCCTCGGAGACCGTTGGATGGGTTTGAGCCAAAAAGGCTACGGCATCCACGGGACCAACGTTCCCAGCTCCATCGGCAAAGCGGCCTCGCACGGATGTTTCCGGATGGGCAAACACGATGTGGAGGAGTTGTTCGAACTGGCGCGCGTCGGCGACGTGGTGGAAATTCACGGCCAGCGCGACGCGCAACTGACCGAGATTTTTGCTAACCCGGCAGTGGTGGTCGCGTCCTCGGTGCGGTCAGCCGCGCCGGCATCGGCGCAGATTGCTACCCGGCGCTCGACCGAGTTTTCACCCGTGGTAATGGCCGCGATGGCAGAGGAAGCAGCAAGCGGGGAGTAGGTAGTGGGCAGGGGGCAGTGGGCAATGGGCAGCAGGCAGTGGGCAGGGGGCAGGTGGGGCGCGGATGCGAAGCTTTGGAGTGCGGCAGCTTGCTGCCGCTTTGCTTCAAGCCAGCTTGCTGGCTGGGATTTGCGCCCTCAGTTGAAATTCCCGCGAGCAAGCTCGGGGGGGGAAAGCGGCAGCAAGCTGCCGCACTCCAAAGCGGGCTGTCCCCGCACAAACAGTCAATCGAAAATCGTCAATCGAAAATCAAAGAAGGCACGTATGTTACTACTGAAATATCTCATGATGATCGCGGGCATGGGGATGTACCTCGTGGCCGCAACCTTGGTAGCTTATGACGTTTACATGGCTGATAGACACCGGCGCCTGCTGGGTCTGGGCGCTGCGGATAAAACACCAACTCCGAAACCCATCCGCTGGAAGGCAGCAAAAAAGCTGGCGATGATCGCCTGGCTGCCCTTGCTCATCGGACTGAGCATTGTGGTGGTACCCAGCGGCATGGCGGGAGTGCGCGTCAGCCAGATTTCCGGCACGCGGCCGGGGACGTTGTATCCCGGCATGCACTTCATCAAGCCGCTCATCGAACGCGTGGTGCTCTTCGATGTGCGCGACCACATCTTTACCACCGAGGCGACGGAAACCGCAAAAAAGGCCGAGATTCTGAGGGTAACGTCGCAAGAGGGACTTACCATCGGGCTGGCCGTCAACGTCCGTTACCGGCTCGATGCCCGCCGTCTCGACTACATCCAGAACAACCTGCCGCAACCGGTGGAAGAGGAAATCGTCCCCCCGGTGGTGGCCAGCGCCTTCCGCGAAGTGGTGCCCAATTACACTGTTCGCGACGTTTTTGCGGCGCGGCGCGAGGAGATCCAGAAGCGCACCGCCGATGAAATCTCGAAGCGCCTTGGCGCCGATGGAATCGTGCTGAAGGAAGTGATGGTCCGTGACATCAAGCTGCCCGACGAATACGCCAAAGGACTGGAAGGGCTGCTGTTGAAGGAGCAGGAAAACGACCGGCTGGTGTTCGACACCCAGATTCAAGAAAAGCAGGTGCGCATCGCCGAACTCCAGGCTGAAGCCGAGAAGGTGCGGGCGGTGAAACATGCCGAGGGAGAAGCGCAGGTCCGGGTACTGCAAGCCAAGGGCGAGTCCGACGCCATGCAGTACACGCTGCCCCTCAAGGAAAAACAGATTCAGCAAACCCGCATGGAAGCTGAGGCGCGCAAGGAATCGACGGTGAAGAACGCCGAGGCCGCGGCGCAAGCCAAGGTGATCGACGGCAAGGCGGAACTCGAGCGCCGCAACATGATGGCGGATGCCGAGGCCAACCGCATTCGGGTGACGGCGATTGCCGACGGCGACCGCCTGAAAAGTGAGGCGAGCGTACTCAAGCAGAATCCGCTGCTGATTAATAAGATCATCGCCGAAAAGCTTTCCGACAAGGTCCAGATCATGATGGTGCCCTCCGACGGAAAATTCTTCCTGACGAACGATCTGATGCACGGCGTGCCGACTCAGCCGGCGGAGCCTGAGGCTCCACAGGAAAAGGCCGAGGCACGCCAGCCGAACGAGCAGTAGGGGACGAGCAGGAGTCAGGAGTCAGAAGCCAGGAGTCAGAAGCCAGTGGGCAGTGGGCGGAGGTGGCGCGGGCGTCCTGCCCATAGGCGCTAAGATAATCCCTCCGGTCGCCTCAGAGCCCGCGAAGCGGGCGCCGTCCTGTAGCCCACGGTGCAACCGTGGGAAAAACGGACCAGCAACAACCTTAGCCCCGGCAGGGGCGACGTCCGGCCACCGGGAGGTCGAGAATCGGCGGCAGCGCCCTGACGCCGCCCCTCCGGGGCTCGGTAGCCTGTTGCCTGACCTGGGTCCCACGGCTTCGCCGTGGGCTACAGGACGGCGCCCGCTTCGCGGGCTGAGAGCGGTGGAGGCGAGCCGCAGACATCAGAAGGCGGCTTATCTTAGCGCTTATGGGCGTCCTGCCCGCGCCACACGCTTCCCGTTCCCAACCATCGCCGGTAATGCCAATGAATGTGGTTCTGAATTGGGCTGAGGAGTTGAACCACGTCGACGAAGAGTAAGTAACACAGCCACTCCTGGCGGGTAGAGAGGAATGCACAGGCAGGGGTGCCTGTGCCACGCTACAGGCCGCGATAAACGTCGCGACGGTGCCCGACGCTGATCACCAGAACCATCAGCCGGACATCCTCAATCGAGTAGATGATCCGGTAGTTTCCGGAGCGGAGACGAAACAGGTCCGACTCACCCTTCAATTTCTTCACCCCTGGCGGACGCGAATGGGCTGCCAACCCGTCGATGCGTTCTTCAATCCTCTTCTGGTCGTGGCGCGGAACCTCAGCCAACTGGCCCAGCGCGGACGGCAGGATCGAAACCGTGTAGGTCGCCACTAAAGGCTCAGCTTCTTCTTCGCTTGCGCCCAGGGAATCGGCTTCTCGCCCTTAACCCTCGCCTCGGCCAGGGTCTTCCGCGCTTCTTCCGCGTCTTGGCGATCCTCAAGTTCCTCGAGCAGCGCCAGGTCCTCGAGGGGGATCAGGGCAGCGAGATTCCTGCCTCGGCGATGGAGGACGATCCGCTCACCGCCATAGGCGACACGGTTCACCGTTTCAGCAAAATCCTGACGTACCTTGCCGGTCGGGAGATAAGCAGCGCAGCCGGACGTCTTGTTCGTTTTGTACATCTAGCCCTCCTGTACGATGATAGAAGCAGCTCCGGTCTTTGTCAAATGCGACCTTTACCGATTGAGTCCCCTATTCGCTGCGAAAAGCCGCGGGCCTACAGAACAGGTCCGCGCTATCTGCTTGCCATCGTCGATGCCTATGTGCGAAGCACAGCTATTCTCAGGAGCGCCGGGGTAGCGCTGCCCACTTGCTCTCCTCGGTGATTACGGTTAGGATATCTTCATCATCAGGGCAGTCACTGTCAGCGTTCATTGAGGCTCAGCGCAATGACCGGCACAACCGTCTCCCACTATCGCATTCTGGAGAAGCTTGGGGGTGGTGGGATGGGTGTCGTCTACAAAGCGGAGGACATCAAGCTTCACCGCTTCGTGGCGCTCAAATTCCTGCCGGAAGAAATGTCCAAGAACCATCAGGCGCTCGAGCGCTTCCAGCGCGAGGCCCAGGCCGCCTCCGCCCTCAACCACCCCAACATCTGCACCATCCACGATGTCGACGAGCACGGGGGTCACCCGTTCATCGCCATGGAATTGCTGGAGGGGCAGACCTTGCGGGAGCGAATCGAGAACGCGAAACTCGAAAATCGAAACGCGAAACTCGGGGCTGATGCGCCTTTCGAATTTCGAGTTTCGAAAATCCCGGCGCCAACCAAAACATCCTTGCGGGTTGATGAGGTGCTCGACCTTGGCATCCAGATTGCCGACGCCCTGGATGCCGCGCACGCCAAGGGCATCGTGCATCGCGACATCAAGCCGGCGAATATTTTCGTCACCACGCGTGGGCAGGCGAAGATTCTGGATTTCGGATTGGCGAAACTGGGCCTAAGGGCGGGCGTTGTGCCCGGCCAGGCAGGGCGCCTACAAGAGCCTGCCCTGAACGCAGTGGTGGGGACGCCGCAACACGCCACTCCTACCATGTCGATCGAGCCCGAACACCTCACCAGCCCGGGCGCGACCGTGGGGACGGTGGCTTACATGTCCCCGGAACAAGCGCGGGGCGAAGAACTGGACGTGCGCACGGACCTGTTCAGCTTCGGCGGCGTGCTCTACGAGATGGCCACCGGCCGGCAGGCGTTCAGCGGCGCCAGCACGGCCACCATCTTCACGGCCATTCTGCGCGACGAACCGCCCCGGCCGTCCCAGGTGAATCCGGAATTGCCGGCGGAACTGGACCGGATCATCACCAAGGCGCTGGAGAAAGACCGTGACCTGCGCTATCAGCACGCCTCGGAAATGCGCGCCGATCTGAAGCGCCTGAAGCGCGATACGGATTCGGCGCGTCCGGTAGCGAGGGGGTTACCCCGCCACATCGAAAATGACGGCGTAGCGGCGGGTTTACCCCGCCAGACCGAAAATGGAGGCGTAAAGCCGCCGCTACAGGACTCCGATTCACAGATGATCTCGGGCTTGGTGAAGCGCCATAAGGCGGCCCTCATGGCATTGACGGCTGCCGGGATCGTGATCGCCGCCGCCCTCATCTATACCCTCTATCGCGCCACCCACCATCCGCCCGCACCGCCAGCGGCCCTGGAGATCACGCGCGTGACCAGCAGCGGCGACGTCCAGCGCGCCGACATTTCGCCTGAAGGCAAGTATGTGGCCTACGATCGAGAGGTGGCGGGCAAACGAAGCCTCTGGCTGAAGCAATTGGCAACGGACAGTGACGTCCAGATTGCCACTCTGGGAGAGGATTATTGCGCAGGCCTAGCGGTAGTTTACTGCGAACACGCCAAAAAGAGCGGGATGTGGTTGATTTCTCATTGAGTTGCCATGAGACGGCTGTATTACCCACGTGGGGT
>Ga0209039_10003672_pt1 | contig 11804 bp, 7 predicted proteins | sample BogFormECP12_OM1_FD_188238 | JGI IMG/M metagenome (GOLD analysis project Ga0209039, IMG submission 188238) | Bog forest soil microbial communities from Calvert Island, British Columbia, Canada - ECP12_OM1 (SPAdes) (version 2) | ecosystem: Environmental > Aquatic > Freshwater > Wetlands > Bog ...
CTTGGAATAGGTATTTTCGATTAGGTACATTCTCATATTTTATTATCTCCGGATTAACAAGAGATGACAGAGTGATGGAAGGGATAGGCTAAATAAAGGGATGCAGAAGTGTCCAAAGTGTTTCAATACGAAGCATCAAAATAAAGCTGGAAAGATAGGGGCCGGGAGTCAAAGGTATCGTTGCATGTTTTGCGGAAGCAAGTACACATACGAGAAGAAAGCGCAGAGATATGATGCCAAAGTTCAGAAGCAAGCTTTGCGGCGGTATGTGGATGGCACGAATTTGCACCGAACGGCTCGCCAGGTGGGAGTTCATCACACTACGATCATGCATTGGGGAAAAGAATATGCCAGCCAATTACCTGCAGCGCCTCAGCCGAGGCAGGTCAAAACGGCAGAACTAGATGAACTGTTCACCTTTATTGACAAGAAAAAAAGGAAAACACGGCAAGTGACAGGCATTATGTGCCAAATTTCCAGCGGCGGATGACTGCATCAACCACGACCAAATCATTGATCCGATTGAACGTATGCGTTGCAAGAATCTTTGCGCGGCGCGGCGGTTCAAAAGCAGATTCAATTATCTCCTCATAATCTGTTTCACTCAACTTGACAATGCGATTGAATTGAATTGCATAACCATAACGGCGCGAGTTGTCCTGCGAAGGGCGGATTATCCTTCCATCCTGCAAAAAGATGCGGCCAGCTGGCCGCGCTGAATGAATATCGCAAACAACTGGATTAAGCGGATGCGGCGTCCAATGATTCGATAACGGATCATCACTTAAGAATAAATGCAAGGCGTTAAGACTCGAGCCACCATCTTCTTTAACATTAGCGAACAACCACCATTCGTTTTTGTGCTCAAATAAAGTTGCATCCACGGCATAAATTCCATCCATCAATGTCTTGACGAATTCCCATTGATCGGGAAATCGCACACAACGATACACTTCAAGTGTGCGATTTTGTGCAGTCTCCGGGAGCATATATGTTTCATCTTGATATTCGAAGATGAATGGATATGAAAGATGATAGGGACGCTCAAGCACAATTTGATGAGATTGCAAATTGCCGCTGTCATCAAGCGTCAAACATGCAATCCGCCCTCGACCTGTCGCATACAGCTTTTCTTCGATGAAGATGTAATATTGATTTTCATGCTCAACGATAAACGGATCAGCCCAATAACGATCTTTCCCCGGAACAATGGAATGGAACATCGACCACCGAAGCGAATCATAGCTCGCGCCTTTTGCCGTTAAGATCATCCACTGATCAAGAAATAAAAATGAGGTAATGGTTTTATCGATGCGGCGAAATAGACGCGCGAAAAAAGGTCGAGGTGCCATTCAGCCTTCCAGTGTGCTTTCACCATCGGTCAAGATGTAGAAACTGCGTGGTGTATCTTCGCTTTTATCGAAAACAAAATCGGTGACAATGTAGCCTTTTGCAAACGCCGTTTCGAAGAATTCGCGCGTAAAGAAACGCCAATCGCGAGCAAGGGTAAAGTCCGCCGACTTGAGTGCCATGAAGTCGGAGGGAATTTCAGCCGCGATCAGTTGTGCTTCGAGGGCAGGAATATGTTCCGGTGGACGCGGCAAATTGTCGGCTCCGGTTTGAGACGAATATAAAGGATGCACACCAACACGCGCTAGATGAGTCAAACTCAGAGGTGGGCGAGGGCGCCTGCTTAATCGTCGTTCGACGCGCTTGGTATTGATCCACCAATCCACTTGAAAACGGTCAGAAGGAAGTCCAGCGTTGAAATCATCGCGCATATCGCCATATTCGGAACGGCGATATGTGGAACACACTGCACCGAGCCGCGCGATGTTTAGATTTGCATTGCGGCTGAGCAGCGGATCATACGTCCACGTGATATGATCGAGTCCTTGATGCCGAACCACTTGCCATTGTGCGCGCTTGAGTGCAAAGCCAACGCCGCTATCGCGATATTCGGCATAGACGCCCGCGATATGCGAACAGTGTTTTGGGCGCGGACCATCAGGTGTGGACTCCAGACCCGGAAAACCAAACACAAAGCCGATCATCTTTTCATCCACGAATGCGCCGAGTACAAGTCCGCCGTTATGAACAGCGGTAATCAACAAATGCGCGGGGACAACATCCGTCTCACTGCCGGGCCAGACTTCACGCTGAAGCGCTTCAACCGCGGACATTTCTTCAATGGTTTCCAACAAACGAATATTCCAAACAGGCATAGTTAAAACCGAAACGTGCGAACCGATTCCAGAATTTTCTCGGCGGCATTCGAGGAGGCTCTGCCGATTCGTTTCCATGCAGATTCATACCACGGCAAACGCTTCAGATAATCAAGGCGATAGGTAAAGCGCGCCGGCATCAATCCGAATTGACGCGGCAGGTTGTCCACGGGGCAGGTGCGATTGACCGCGACATAATCCAGCCAGAACGATGATAATGGAAAGTTCAGCCAGAACGATTCCAAGGTCACTGTCAGGGCACGAATCGTCGTCGGTGAAAGATCAACCAGCCACCGGCGGACGTGTTGCAAACCCATGATAATCTCAATAATTTGCCTCAAGCTGAAATTTTCGCTTCCCCCGATTTCATACGTGTGATTGATCGTTTCTGGATTATCGAGGGACCAAAGCATTACATTTACCAAATCCTCCACCCACAAAGGCTGAAGCATGGAATGTCCGCCGCCGGGTAGTGGAAAGATTCCCGGCGCCGCGCGCAGGAGATAGGCAAAGCTGGTTGTGAAATGATCTTCCTCTCCGAAAACAATGGATGAACGAAAAATGGTATGCGGAACGCCCGAACGGCGAATATGTTCTTCCGCAATACCCTTGGCCTTGAACACAGGATACGCAGATGAACGGCTGGCGCCAATGTGACTGAGATAAACCATGCGCTTTACGCCTGCATCCACAGCCATGCGCGCCAGATTATCTGTGCCGCGCATATCAACCGCGAGTAGGTTGGCATTGCGTCCCTGCGACTCAGCGCTGGCAAGATGAAATATCGCATCCACATCTTTCAAAGCCGCGCGGATAGCGCGTTCATCAGAGAGACTGGCGACAGCTGCTTCCACCGGCACGCCGGTGGGGAGTCGGGGAGAACGGCGCGAAGGACGAATCAAAACACGGACCTCGCGTCGGGTCTCGAATAAATGGCGAATCAGCGAACGACCAATAAAGCCAGTGGCACCGGTCACCAAAATCATAGGAAGGATTATAGCAGAGGAGTCGGATAGGTTTATATCCATACCGCGGAGCGTAAAATACCTGAAATAAGAATCCGATAATATGAAACTGCACTATAATACACAAAGAATACTTACAGAGGGAATAACCCCTCAAAATTATTCTAAAAACTTTATCTTTCAGATCGTCTTAATTTAAGGCGAAAAGGTTCTGGAAAGGAGGCATCTTTATAGCTTGAAAGAAAAAACGAAGGTGTCGGCCAAACCCCAAAGGAAGAAAACAGTCCAGAATCCAGACCAGTTTTCTTTCCTTTTCCAAAATAATCCTTTACCCATGTGGATCTATGATCTCAAGACGCTGAGGTTTCTCGAGGTCAATGAAGCAGCGGTAAAACATTATGGCTATTCGCACGCCGAGTTCCTGCGGATGCGCCTCCCGGACATTCGCCCAAAGGAAGATATAGCGCGTATCAAGGCACATGTACGCGCGAAGCGACAGCGCCTCGAATATTCCGGGGAATGGCGGCATCTCAAAAAAGATGGCACGCTCATTTATGTTGAGATCATTTCACATATGATGACCTTTAAAGGGAGGAAATCCGCTTTAATCGTTGCCAAAGACACTACGGAATCCAAACAAGCCTATTCAGCCTTAAAAGAGAGCCAGACTGAATTGAAGGATGTATTTGACTCTGCAATGGATGCCATCATTTTGGTGGATGACCATCAGCGCGTTGTACTATTCAATCCCGCTGCGGAGAAGATATTCCAGTATTCGGCGGCGCAGGTCATCGGAAAATCGTTAGGATCGTTGATCCCTCAGCCTTTCCGTAAAACTCATAAAGAGCAGGTTCTAAAATTTGGCAAATTGGGGACAACGAGGCGTTCCGCGTTCCACCTGGGCTGGGTATTCGGCTTGCGCGCGGACGGAACCAAGTTCCCAGTGGAAGTCGCGATCTCAACGGTGAAATTATCCGGCAAAAAATTTTATACTGCCATTCTGCGCGACATCAGCGAGCGCATTCGCACAGAAGGAATTCTGAGAGAGAGCGAGGCCCAATATAAACTGCTCTTCGAGTCGGCGCCAGTGGGAATCGGTCTCACGGATTCATCAGGAAGATTCCTAAATTTCAATGATGCTATTCTAAAACCCGGTGGATATCACCGCGAAGATGTCACAAAAATCGGGAATGTAAATTTCCTTTACGCTGATCCTGCTCAGAGAAAACGGGTGCTTTCGCTCTTCCGCAAGCAAGGATACGTTTCCAACTACGAAGTTAAATTTAAACGGAAAGACGGTTCGATATATGAAGCACTGCTCTCGCTATCAAAGATAAATATCAATGGCAAGCCCTGCATGCAGGCAATTGTTGAGGATATTACCCAGCGCAAACGCGCCGAAGAACTATTGCGGCTTCAAGTAGAACGATTCCAAGTCGCCCTTGGCGCTATTGACATTGCCGTATTCAATCAAGACAAAAGGTTGCGGTATACATGGATATCCCAACCTCAGTTAGGCTATCAAGCAGAACAAGTCATCGGAAAAACGGATGCCGAGTTATTATCTCCCCAAGATGCTTTGGATATCATGAGAATCAAACGAGCGGTCATCGAAAGCGGCCGCGGAACGCGCAAAGGGATTGCTGTTCATACTCCAGACAAAACTCTTTTCTATGATTTGATCGTTGAGCCGCTCAAAGATGGGAGTGGAGAAGTGATCGGCTTAACCGGTGCATCGCTTGACATCACCGAGCAAAGGCACGCTGAAGAAATCTTACGCGAAAGTGAAGAACGCTTCCGAAGTTTATACGAGAATACAACCATTGGAATCTATCGCACTACGCCTGATGGTCAAATTCTGATGTCGAATCCAGCTATGGTCAAGATGCTGGAGTACGAATCGTTCGAGGAGCTTGCCAGCAGAAATCTGGAGAAAGATGGGAATGACGCAGGATACTCTCGCAAAATATTCAAGAAACTGATTGAACACGAGGGAATGATCCGAGGGCGTGAAGCCTCCTGGAAAACAAAGCGTGGAAACACCATTTACGTGCGAGAGAGCGCTCACGCGGTGCGCGATGAGAAGGGCAAAGTTTTATATTACGATGGCACGATCGAAGATATCACGGAACGCAAGAAAGCAGAAGAAGCACTGCGCGCCTCAGAAAGTGAATTGCGCGCGCTATTTTCGGCCATTCCCGACTTGATCATGGTATTGGATAAAGACGGCCGCTATCTTAAAATCGCCTCATCAAATCCGGATTTGGTGTATCAGCCGGCAGACGACCTAATCGGCAAAAGGATGCACGATATATTTTCGCGGCAAAAGGCAGATCGACTAGTAAAGTATATTCGAAGAGCTTTGCGGACTCAAAAGCCGGTGCGGTTCGAATATGCAGTGCTGGTCGGCGGCAAAATCGTGTGGTTCTCAGCCGTAACGGCTCCGCTTACGAAAGAGACGGTTGTCTGGGTGGCACGTGATATCTCTTCCCGAAAACAGACTGAAGAACAGACCCAACACCGCCTGATCGAATTACAAGCACTTTATGAAAGCGGTCTGGCCTTTGGCCATACGATGGATATCAACGCGATTGGCGAACAAATCATCCATGTTCTAAGAAATCATTTCTATTGGGATCAGGCTACAGTGCGCCTGCGTCGTGAAGACAGCGATGAAGTGGAATTAATCGCATTCAGCGGCGGGAGAAACAAATCCAGCGCAAGCCTTAAAAGAGCGCTTGCTAGAATTACGCGCGTGGGTCAGGGGTTATCCGGATGGGTGATAGAACATGGCGAGACAGTCCGCGTCGGCGATTTGACAAATGACATTCGTTATATAGAGACTTTTACCGGCACAAAGTCCGGTTTGTATGTGCCCATGAAAATTGGCGAGATCGCCATTGGCGTTATCAGCGTGGAAAGCAACCAAAGCGAAGCTTTCGATGAGGATGATGAACGCCTGCTAACCACGCTGGCAACGCAGGCCGCGTCGGCGATTCACAACGCACGTTTATTCGGCCAAACCCAACGGCGCGCAATGGAGTCAGCAACGCTGTATGAAGTTACCAGCGAAGTGGCAACACTGAATGACGTCCCCTCGTTGCTGCAAACTATTGCAAAGGATCTCGCGATGATGTTAGGCGTGCCAGGTGGGGTCGTATATCTCTATGATTTGCAACGTTCTGAGCTGAAAGTTGTTGCGACCACAGATTCCAATATACCTGTTAATGGACAAATGCGGCTTGGCGATGGAATGACCGGACGAATTGCCCAATCCCACGAACCAATGATCGTGGAGGATTACAAATCTTGGGTGGGCGCCGCGGCTCAATATAAGGATCAACCTTTTTACAGCGTGCTTGGCGTTCCCATGCTTTATGGCGGCGAATTGGTTGGCGTATTGGTAGCACACGGTTTGCATGCGACCTCGTCAGCCAAAGAAAGCAACCGAAAATTCACAGAGCGTGACGTGCACCTGCTTTCTCTGTTTGCCAGCGCCGCGGCGGGCGCGGTGTACAGTGCACGCTTGCTGGAAGACACTCGCCGCCGCGCTTTAGAATCTACGACACTTTATGAGATTACCAGCGAACTGGCAATGCATAATAATCTCTCGACTTTATTGAATATGATTGCGAAACGCGCCGCTACCTTGTTAAATGTTGCTGCCGGAGGAGTGTATCTCTATGACTCATCCCGTCAGGATATGGAAATCGTAGCGGCCACTCATGATAGTCTGATATTGGGTACGCGGCTTCAACTTGGGGAAGGGATGGCTGGCCGTGTGGCTCAGACACACGAGCCATTGATTATAGACAATTATCAAGCGTGGCCTCTTCGCTCGCCGCAGTATGTAAACCAACCGTTTGCATCCGTGCTGGAAGTTCCCATGCTGTACAGCGGCGAATTGATCGGCGTGCTGGTGACATACAATTTGCATTCCAAAGAAAACGATAATGCCTGGATATATCGAAAATTCACCGAAGGAGATATACGTCTGCTTTCCTTGTTTGCCAGCGCCGCGGCAGGCGCGGTGTACAGCGCGCGCCTGCTTGACTCTGAACGGAAGCGCCGTCTGGAGGCAGAGACTCTCCAAAGGGCCGCGGCCGCTCTCACGTCAAGCCTGAATACAAAAGAAATTCTTAATTCGTTGTTAGATGAACTGGCAAGTGTCATCCCCTTTAACGGTGCCACCGTTTTCATCAGCGAAGGCAATTTCATACGCGTCGCGGCAGAAAAAGGTGCCGACTCTTCAATATCATTCGTCGGCCAATCCATCCCGCTTGAAGACTCTATAGAAGAATATGTACTCGAACTCCGCGCTCCGTTGATCCTGGCAGACGCACAGGCCGATACGCGCTTCCATCAATTTAATGCATCGCAAATCATCCGCGGCTGGATGGGTGTGCCATTGATCGTTCACGAAAAGCTGGTCGGCTATCTGTCGATGGGCAGTGATCAGCCCAATGCTTTTAACGAGTTGCACGCCGAGTTAGCTCTAGCGATTGGAAACCAAGCCGCGACCGCCATTGAAAACGCCAGATTATTCCAAGACGCAGTGCGATATGCACAGAGGTGGGCCACTTTGCATGCTGTGAGTCAGGAGCTTGCACGCGTAGGCGAAGATCTGGAACAGGTCTATGCCGCCATTCACCACGCGGTCGAGAAGTTATTGCCAATTGAAGTTTTCACGATCACGCTGATCGACGACAAACGTTCTGAAATATCTGCTGTCTATCTTTATGATCGCGGTGAACGCAGTCCGGTTATGAAAATTCCATTTGGGCAAGGATTTTCCAGCAAAGTAATTGAAAGTGGCGTTTCCATAAAAATTGATGATGATTGGGAAAGCCCGCCGGTCGATCTGGTAATGTTCGGTGCTCCAGATATGGCACGTTCGATCTTGGCCGTGCCATTGCGTGTGAGCGACAAGGTTATTGGGGCGATGTCGGTCCAAAGTTACCAGCCTAATATATATAGTTCAGAGGACCAGCTGTTATTGGAACTACTGGCGACTCAAGCCGCCATTGCCATTGAAAACACGCGCTTATTCGATAAGATTAGGCAACGCGCCCATGAATTTGAAGCGCTCTTCGAGACAACACGCGAAATATCCCTTCAACAGAATAGCGGGTCGCTCCTAAAAATAATAGTCGAACGTGCGGCTGAATTGCTTCATAGTCCCACTAGCGGTTTCTATCTTTACGACGCTCAACATCAAGAACTTGTAAATTCTTTTTCCAGTGGCCTGAACCTGCAGACAAGCACGCGCTTGAAACTTGGAGAAGGGGCTTCTGGGCGCGTCGCCCTCAGCCGCGAGCCAATTCTCATCAACGATTATCAAAATTGGGAGGGCCGTTCACTAAATTATGAGGGCATTCCATTCCGTGCCGTGCTTGCTGTCCCTATGCTTTATAGCGGAGAATTGATCGGCGTGATAGACGTGAGCGAGATTGGTGACTCAGAACGCATATTTACACAAGACGATGCAAATTTGTTGTCGCTGCTTGCTGCACACGCCGCCGGGATTGTGCATAATGCGCGTCTGCTTGACCAGTTAAAGGAACGCGTGGAACAATTTTCAACATTGCATTCCATTGATTTGGTCATCGGGTCTACCACTGATTTGCGCGTCAGTTTGCAGGTTGTGCTTGAGTCAATTATGCGTCTGTTAAAAATAGACGCGGCGGGAATATTGCTTTATAACCATACAACGCTCAATCTCGAATATGCAGACAGTGTGGGATTCCGTTCCGATCCGACTCGCTCGGTTGTCCGTCTCGGCGAAGGCTTGGCGGGTCACGTTGCGTTGACACGCCAAATATTAGACATTCCCGAATTGGCGAAGGTGGAACTTCCTCCGCCCTTCCGGGATCTGATAGACCGTGAAGGTTTCACCTCTTATCGCTGCCTTCCGCTCATTGCCAAAGGCGAGGTAAAAGGTGTGCTGGAACTGTATCATCGGTCCGCGCTTCCATCCAATCCTGAATGGAACGATCTTCTCAATCTGCTCACGAGTCAGGCTGCAATCGCGATGGATAACGCCATGCTCTTCAGTAACCTCGAATACGCAAACACCGAACTGGAACTTGCCTATGACGCCACCATCGAAGGCTGGTCGCAGGCATTGGAATTACGCGACCACGAAACCAGCGGTCATACTCGCCGCATGTTGGACACAACCATCGCTTTGGCGCATAAAATGGGAATCCCCGATTCAGAACTTCCAAGTATCCGCCGCGGTGTGCTATTGCATGATATTGGAAAAATGGGCGTGCCGGATCAGATCCTTCTCAAGCCGGGTCCGCTGAATGAAGAAGAATGGAAGATCATGCATCAACATCCATTACACGCCTATAACCTGCTTTCTAAAATTGCATATCTCCGTCCAGCTCTTGACATCCCCTATTATCATCACGAAAAATGGGATGGTTCCGGTTATCCGCGCGGTCTAAAAGGAGAACAAATACCGATCTCTGCGCGCATTTTCGCCGTTGTGGATGTATACGATGCGCTCTCCTTTGACCGCTCGTATCGTTCTGCATGGCCGAAAGAAAAAGTGCTTGCATACATCAAAGAGCAATCCGGTAAATATTTTGACCCGCGTGTAGTTGAAACTTTTCTGGGAATGGTTGGCTGATCATTACAGGCGCGATCACGCCTATATTTTACATGACAATTCGTACTGCTACGGCTCTGGCTCACCCAAATATTGCTACCATCAAATATTGGGGCAATCGCGATGATGCTCTGCGGCTGCCCGTTAACGGTTCGATCTCGATCAACCTAGATGAATTATTTACGCGCACGACAATCAGCTTTCAGACATCCCTGCCGTTCGATGAGTTGATTATCAACGGACATGAAGTAGCCGGATCAGCGCTTGAACGTGTTTCCCTGATTCTCGACCTAGTTCGCCAAATGGCTGGGATCAAAGAGCGCGCCGAGATCGTCAGTGAAAACAATTTTCCTTCCGGCGCGGGGATTGCATCATCGGCATCGGCGTTTGCCGCGCTGGCTTTGGCTTCTAGCAAAGCAGCGGGATTGGACTTGAGCGAACGCGAATTATCTCGCATGGCGCGGCGCGGCTCCGGCTCGGCGGCGCGTTCCATTCCGAACGGATTCGTCGAATGGCAAATGGGAGCGGGCGACGAAGATTCGTTTGCATATTCCATCGTCCCGCGCGAACATTGGGCTTTGACTGATTGCCTTGCCATCATCAGCACCGCGCACAAAAAAACCAGCTCCACGGAGGGACACGCTCTGGCGGATACCAGCCCATTGCAATCCGCCCGTGTGGCCGATGCGCCGCGTCGAATCGAAATCTGCCGACGCGCGATCTTGGAACGCGATTTCGATTCGTTCGCATCCATCGTCGAACTAGACTCGGATATGATGCACGCTGTGATGATGACATCCAACCCCGCGCTGCATTATTGGCTTCCGGCTTCGATGGCAGTGATGCAATCCGTGCGCGAATGGCGCGAGGCGGGCGCGTCCGCTTGTTATACGGTGGACGCCGGGGCAAACGTACACGTCCTTTGTCCGGAAAAAGAAGCGGACGAACTTGCGATGCGCCTTCGCAAAATCTCCGGCGTCAAAGAGGTTTTGACTGCGGGCGTCGGGGGCCCAGCAAGGATCGTCGCAGAATAAAACCGAGGGGCAAAATTACTGCTCGGCAGAATCTACACAAATCTGATCAGGGAATGATGGAGGGGATGGTTCGTAGTACAATTGTTCTATGAAGATCCTGCGCGCCCTTAAGACCGAGTTGGATTTGAATAACCTGCAAAGAACTGCCTGCGCGCGTCACGCCGATGCAGCACGCTATGCTTATAATTTTGGCTTGGCTCGCAAGCAGCAGGCTTACCTGGATGGACAAAAGACACCCAGCGCGATCGATCTGCACCGCGAACTCAACCGGCTCAAGAAAACCGAATTGGCTTGGATGTACGAAGTCTCGAAGTGCGCTCCGCAGGAGGCTCTGCGCAATCTAGATCAAGCCTTCGCAAACTTCTTCCGGCGGGTGAAGGAAAGAAAAGCTGGCAAGAAGCTCAAAGTCGGATTTCCCAAGTTCAAGTCGAAGAAGAAGGGCTTGGGCAGTTTTCGATTGACGGGTGCGATCCACGTTTTTGAAAAGGAGATTCAACTGCCGCGTTTAGGTCGCTTGCGTTTGAAGGAGCGCGGCTACCTGCCAACGAGTGGCGTCCATATCCTGAGCGCCACGGTCAGAGAACACGCGGGGCGTTGGTTCGTCTCAATTCAGGTGGAGCTGGAAATCGCTGATCCAGAGCCGATCGAAAAGCCGATCGCCGGCGTGGATCTTGGCATCAACCGGATGGCGCAAGTCAGCGATGGAAAGTATTTTGAGAACCCCTACGCCTTGAAAGGCAGTCTGCGCAAGATCAAACGATTGCATCGCACTCTTAGCCGTCGATAGCAGGGCGGCGCAAATCGACGTAAGGCGGCTCGGCAACTGGCCAAAGCCTATGCTCATACTGCAAACATCCGCAAGAACGCACTCCATCAAGCCACCACTTGGCTGGCGAAAAACAAGTCAGCTATCATGTTGGAAAACTTGAATGTGAGCGGGATGTTGGCGAATCATCATTTGGCA
>Ga0209039_10003673_pt1 | contig 11802 bp, 9 predicted proteins | sample BogFormECP12_OM1_FD_188238 | JGI IMG/M metagenome (GOLD analysis project Ga0209039, IMG submission 188238) | Bog forest soil microbial communities from Calvert Island, British Columbia, Canada - ECP12_OM1 (SPAdes) (version 2) | ecosystem: Environmental > Aquatic > Freshwater > Wetlands > Bog ...
GGTGGCGATTCTGCAGTCGGGAGTTCACGCCACCATCGCCGGCGTGGTCCTCGGATTCATGGTTCCCACTTCGCCCCGCTTGTCACTGCAGCAATTCGAGGAGATCGGCATCGACATGATGCAGCGATTCCGTGCCGCACAAGCCGAAGGTGACATGGCCACCGCGAACCGTCTGCTCGGTAGTTTCGAGCAACTGGTGAACGCCACCGAGGCTGACTCGGAGCGCATAACGCGCAAGCTGAACGACTGGGTCTCGTTTCTCGTGCTGCCCTTGTTCGCGTTGTCGAATGCCGGGGTGACTTTTTCCGGCGGCGCGCTCCAGGAGTTGCTGGCCAGCCGGATTGCCTGGGGTGTTTTGCTCGGCCTGGTGATCGGGAAGCCACTCGGGATCGTAGGCTTCTGCAAGCTGGCAGTGAGACTGGGACTGGCGCGTCTCCCCAGCGGCGTGACGTGGCTGCAGATGGCCGCCGTTGGCACTTTGGCGGGGATTGGGTTCACGGTTTCAATCTTTATCAGCTCGCTGGCTTTCGAAGACCCTGCCCACTTAATGGAGGCCAAGACCGCGGTACTGGCTGCCTCGCTCATCGCGGGCGTAGCGGGATACTTTGCGCTTAGGCATGACGTAAAATTGGAACCTGTGGCTGAGGTGGTTGGCGTGAGCGAATAAAAAGCTGGCTCTGCCCCGGAATTCGGCTCCAAGCAGGAGCGAGGAGCGGGAGTTTTTGTTTTGAGTTGAACCACGCGGCTGCTAATCTAGGGGGTGCGGGAACGTACAACCTGGAAGTACTGAACCGACCGCAACCAGCGGACGTGCTGATTCCGATTTATTTCACACCAAGGAGAAGTTTATGCGTTCTCGAATCGCGATGGTTTTGCTTGGCGCATTGCTCATCATGAGTCTGGCGGGATGCAAGAAGAAAGAGGAAGCTACCCAGGCGCCGCCTGCGTCCACCGAACAACCCGCCCAGCAGGCGCCAGCGGCGGCTCCCCAGGCCGAGCCGAATCAGGCCGCGCCCGGACAACAAGCCGGGGCTCCCGCCGCCGCACCTGCCCCCGAACCGGCAGCCGCGGCTGCACCCGCGCCGGTAGCTGAACAGGCTCCTCCTCCTCCTCCGCCTCAGCCGATTGTCATCGCGGCTGGAAAAACCGTCACCATCCGCATGGGCAACTCGCTTTCGTCTAAGACCACCCAGGACGGCCAGACCTTCACCGGCACACTGGCCAACGGAATCGCCGTCAATGGAAAGGTCGTGATTCCCGCGGGCGCAGGCGTTACCGGGACCGTGTCCGAAGCCAAATCGGCTGGCAAGTTCAAAGGCGAGGCGATTCTTGCCATTCGTCTCACATCCATCAACGTCAAGGGCGTTCCGCGCAACGTGAGCACCGACGAGTATGTGGTTACCCAGAAGGGCAAGGGTAAGCGCACGGCCGTCATGGTTGGTGGCGGTGCAGGCGGAGGCGCACTCATCGGCGGAATCGCCGGCGGCGGCAAGGGCGCGCTCATCGGAGGCCTGATTGGCGCCGGCGCTGGCACCGCGGGCGCGGCGTTCACCGGCAATAAGGAATTGACCATTCCGGCCGAGTCGGCCGTCAGCTTCAAGACCACCTCGTCGATCACCCTGCCACCCGCGGCACCCAAAGAGTAGTCGCAGATCAAGGCGGAACCTGCGAAACGCAACCCAGGGAGGCTTCCGGGCCTCCCTTACTTCTTGTTGCTGGGCATTATTTTGAAGCCGACGGCACGACAGGCTGCCGGTCCAGCGGTTCGACGGCGGTCTCTCCTTTTTGTGTGCGCAGGTCTGACCCTCTACACTTGAATGGAGAGAGCCGTGAGCAAGAGCCTGCCGCTGAAGCTTCGCCACGCTATGTATAACCTGCGTGGCGGCTTTTTGATTCGCCCGCTGACCATCGCACTGGTGCTGGGGAGCGTAGGCGCATCCTTGTCGTGGTTGGAAGAAGAGTATCCGGCCGCTAGCGCCTGGGTGCCCTCCACCCTGTTTCCCTCGCACGCCGACCCGCAAGTTGCCCAGGTCATTCTGGCGGGCATCGCCGCCTCCATTATGACGGTGGTGTCGATCGTGTTCGCCATCCTACTGATGACGCTCACCCTGGCGTCGATGCAGTTCTCCCCGCGTATCATCGTCAGTTTTTCCAGGGACCGCGTGACGCAATGGACGCTCGGTATCTTCCTCGGCACCTTCGCGTACTGCATGGCGGCGCTTCCGGCGGCACGCTCGTTCCCTCATCCCTTCGCCCCTGTGGCCACTGTCCTGGGCGCGATGGTGCTGGCGCTGGTCTGCGTCGGCTTGCTGCTCTTTTTCATTCACCACATCTCCCAGGCCATCAGCGTCAATCACATCGTCGACCGGATCGCGGAAGAAACGGAAGCCATGATCGATGAGATGATGCCCCGGCCGCACCGGCCGCACCGCATGGAGGAAGACGAACCGCTCCGACCCAACCCGAGCGAGGTTGTCGTTTCGAGCCATGATTCCGGCTACATCCGCTTCATCGATACGCGACGCCTGGTCGCCTTTGCGAAACACCATCACGTCAGCATCCGCGTTCTGCGGCGCGTCGGGCACTTCATTCCGGCGGGGGTACCACTGATGATGGTTTCGAAGGGAAACCGGCTGCCTCCCGAAGGAACCGCCGAGCTGCTTGCCGCGTTCGACATCGGGCCGACCAGAACGTTGCAGCAGGACGTGGAGTTCGGCGTCCTGCAAATTGTCGATGTTGCATTGAAGGCGATCTCGCCTGCCGTCAACGACCCCACCACGGCCATCACCTGCGTCGATCAGTTGAGCCGCATTCTGATACGCTTCGTGTCTCGAGAGCCGCCGGAGGAGTTGCTCTACGATCCGCCGGGCATCGTTCGCGTCAGCATTCGATGGATCCACTTCGAGCGGCTATTGGAGGCCGCCTTTGAGCAGATCCGCATGTATTCGAAGTCGGACGTGGCTGTCAGCTTGCGGTTACTGCGAGCCCTCGGTGACATCGCTACCTCGACGCCCGATCCGGAGTACCGCCGGGCACTCGTCGAGCGTGGAATGCGGATAGTGGCAGGCTGCGCCGAACAGCTTGGCGACGAGGAGTTGATAGAGTTGCGGGCCCGACAGGCCGCGCTGGAGAGCTTCACCGCAATCGCGCAGCCGCAGATTGAAACCGCTGGCGGGGGCTAAAGCGGTTTCACGATTGTTATATCCCTGAATTCTTCGGGTAGTTCGGCGCGGATTCCGCTGGCGGCGATTTTCAAGAAGTCACGACGACTGCGCGAATCAAGCATGAGTGCTCCAGGAAAATAGGATCGACGACCATAGCTTGCCGAAAAAATTGCTTCGCATCAGTTCCCCAAGCAGATTCGCGATGGATTGTACTCGTCTTGAGCTTGCAAAGTCTGTGGCACGTCTTACAATGATTCCGGAATCCAATTGGTCGACCATCGTACGACCCAATCGCCCAGCTCATGGCAAGGAGACAAGAAATGTCAGCTTCGATCCCTGAAAGCCACAAAGACCTCTTTCAGAAACCCGCGTTTGGCAGCTTCACCACCCTGATGCCCGACGGCAGTCCTCAGACAACGCCGGTGTGGGTAGACTTTCAGGACGGAAAGGTGATCGTGAACACCGCTCTTGGTCGTCAGAAGGACAAGAATGTGCGGCGCGATCCCCGGGTTGCCATTACCCTGATCGATCCCGAGAACCCGTATCGCTACCTGGAAGTTCGGGGCAAGGTCGAAGAGATTACGCAAGAAGGCGCCGAGAAACACATCGACAAGATGGCAAAGAAGTACCTCGGGAAGGACAAATATCCTTTTGCCCAGCCTGGGGAGCAGCGCGTCCTGATCAAAGTCTCGCCGGAGAAGTTCAGCGCGATGGGATAGATTTCTGTATTGCTGTGGGTTAAAGAAGCGGGTCTTGCGCTCGCTTTATTTTTGTGCTCGCTGCTTGCGTTCGATAGGTACGTCCGCGGAGTTCTCGCGCTCGAAACCGTACGGACAGTGCCGGCAGCCCGACGTGCAGCAATAGCCCCGATCGCGCAAATACTGGACTGTAAATACCATCAGCCCATTTTCCAGGTAATAGTCGATCCCTTCGATGAGTTCGCGGTCAATCATTGTGCCCCAGCCTCCCGCAACAACGAGTTGCGTTCCTCCGGGTCAACCGCAACTCCATCGCGAAACTTCACATACCTTCCAGAAATCGCCGGTACCCGCTCTCCGGGAACAATGAATCCCACAAGATTCAGCGGATCGGCAGCGGATACGATCAGGGTCTCTCCCGTCGCCGGCAGGTTTCGCATCGCGCGCAACGATTCCACCGCCTCTGGCAATGCAAACTGTTCGCCCAGAAATCCGCTCACAAAGCGCCCGCCACGCACCTCGCCCCGGTCTTCCAGACGGCGGAAGGTGAGGAGCAGCTCGCGCCACTTGGGCAGGTTCGACTCACGCGCCAACACTTCGCGAAAGACAACTCCATAACGTCGCAGCAGCATTTGGCACATCGCCTCGACGGCCTTGTTTCGGTCTGCCACCTCGGCAGCGTAGAGCAGCGACCAGCGTCCGGTGGAGTGGCGCGGCTTGGCGATTTTTGGCGCACCATGCGTCGCACGATGGCTGGGGGTGATCAACGAACGCAGATTCTCAAAGCCGTCGGCTGTCACTAGCCCCGCAGCTACGAGTTCCCAAAGCGCAGTATCGATCTCGGCCTTGAGCTTGCCGGTACCGCGGACAATATCTGCAAAGAACGACGCCCCGCGCCGGCGAAGAAAGTCCGCCACTGTTCTTGCGCTCTCGCTAAGAACTCGCTCCTCATTTTGGGTGTCTTCGGGATTGCGCGGCTGCATCCAATCCGAATCCTCCCGCACGAAAAACGTGATTGGGGCCACGCTGGTGGGCACCACCCGTCTTCGCCCGCTGCCCGAGTCTTCAAGCGTCGCGGGGTGCGGCGAGACGCGTCCCCATCCCACTGCGCCGGTCAGGCACAATTGATCCAGGACCGCCGGATCGTAGGCGTTCATGCGCGGCTTGAGGATTTGCTTCTCCCATGCGTTGGCGGGAATCTCAAATCCTTGTAATTGCCGGATCACCTCCAGCAATCCACGCTCGCCGCTGGCTTGCGCATTCGGAGCGACATGCTGCCAGCGCAGCAACCAGCGCATGAATTGCGCGGCATTGACCGGCTCCACCTGCTTGCGGAGTGTGGCAACCGTCAGATGATGGATGCGCGCCAGCAGCCGCCGATCGCACCATTCCGCCGTGTCAGGTTCACCGCCCACTGCTTGGCCGGTAAAGTTTCCGCGCAGAGCCGAACCGCTTGCCTCCATGCGCAGTAGGGCGCGTGCAACGTCAGCCGGTGGGATGCCGAGCAGAAAGCCTAGCGCAGCCGCACTGGTCGGGCCGGAGTGCATCATCCAACCCTTGATCATGGCCAGCAGAGCATCGTCCCGCGAATCTGCACTCGACGGTAATTCCGGAGGCGTGACCTCGAACTTCGCATCCGGATAGATGAGCGCGAACTCCCTGGCGCGTTCCGACGCCACGATGTAACGGCGATCGCCGGCCATCGCTTGCACCACTCGCCAGCCCTCCACCAATTCCGCCAGAAAGGGAACCCACCTCGCAACCACCGTCTGCCATTCGGGATCGAGAATCTCTTCGGGCAAAGCCACCAGCGTTTGCAAGGCATCGTGCAATTCATCGGCATCGCGCACGTCCGGACGTGCTTCCTCGCGTACGCGCGCAATTGCCGTCTGATCGAGGCGCCCGATCTCGTTCAGCACGGCCTCGGGTAACATGCGGCGCATCGTTACCGCGCGGGCACGACGCTCCTCCAGCGGCGCATCGTCGAGGAAGGCATACGGATTCGCGTTCAAAATCTCGTGCGAAAACTGTGACGGGACGGGAGTATCGACCGCGATGCAGCGAATTGACCCGTCGCGAATGCCAGTCAGCACCTGGCGCAAGCCATCGATGTCCATCGCCTCGGTGAGGACATCCTTCATCACCTCCTGGATAAGCGGGTGATCGGGAATCTGAATGTCGCCGACGATGTTCTCCTGGCAGGCCGACACATCGGGAAAAACCGACGCCAGAAGATCGTCGCTGCGGATGCGTTGGATGTACGGCGGTACCTTCTTGCCGCCTTGAAAACGAAGCAATGCCAGGGAACGGTTGGCGTCCCAGCGCCAACGCGTGGCAAAAATCGGTGAGGCCAGCGCGGCCTGCTCCAGGATTTCCTGCACCGTTTCTACTTGCAGGTAATGAAAAACATCACTGAGCGGAAAACTGTGCTGCTCGGCCAACGCGATGTTCAACCCGTCGTCCGTTGCGGCAGCCTGCAACTCAAAGTTGAACGAGCGGCAGAAGCGCTTGCGCAGCGCCAGTCCCCATGCCTTGTTGACCCGTCCGCCAAAAGGCGCATGCAGTATGAGTTGCATGCCTCCGCCCTCGTCGAAGAAGCGCTCGGCGATGATGGTCTTCTGCGTGGGCACTTCGCTCAGCACTGCCCGCCCCTCCACGATGTATTCAACCAACTGCTCCGCGCCCGAGTCATCAAGACCGCACTCGCTCTTCAGCCAGGCCACCGCGTTCTGCACTTCAGAGCTTGATTCAAGGCCGCGTAGCCTCGTACGGAGCTTTGGCTCCGCAGTACCTTCATGTTCGACCGTGGGCGCTGGTAGCGGCGCCGTGTTGGGCAACATCGCGCTCACCTGTTCGCGCAGACGCGCCACATACTGCGAATGCTCAGCGGTGCGAGCAGGAGCTTCTCCTCGCCAGAATGGCACGGTGGGCGGCGCGCCATGGGCGTCTTCCACCAGCACACGGCCAGACTTCGCCTCAATTCTCGTAATGCGCCATGACGTGTTCCCCAGCAGCATGATGTCGCCGGCATTGCTTTCGACCGCGAAGTCCTCGTCGACCGTTCCCAACACGATTTCTTCTGGCTGCACAACCACCGTGTACAGCGATGTTTCGGGAATCGCTCCACCGCTGGTGATCGCCGCCAGACGCGCCCCGCGCCGCGCCCGCAGCTTGCGGTTGACCAGGTCGCGATGGAGATACGCGCCGTAGCGCCCGCGCTGAGAGGAGATGCCCTGCGACAGCATTTCCAGGATGCGCTCGAATTCATCTTCGGTCAGTTCGCGATACGGATAAGCGCGGCGCACACATTTGAACAGCGCTGCATCGTCCCAGTCCTCGCAACTGCACATGGCGACGATCTGCTGCGCTAGGATGTCGAGCGGCTTTTCGGGTATCTGAATGTGGTCGAGGTCGCCACTACGAATTGCAAGGACGGCGGCAGCGCACTCAACCATGTCGTCGCGCGTGGTTGCGAACAGGCGCCCTTTGGGAATGGCTCCCCGCCAGTGGCCGGCGCGTCCAATGCGCTGCAAAGCCACGGAGATTGCCCGCGGCGAATTGATCTGGCACACCAGATCGACATTCCCGATATCAATTCCAAGTTCCAGCGACGCTGTCGCAACCAAAACTCTGATTTCACCGTTCTTGAGTTTTCGTTCCGCCGCAAGCCGGAGCTTTCGCGCCAAGCTGCCATGGTGTGTGGCAACCTGGTCTTCGCCAATGCGCTCGCTCAAGTGAAGTGCCACGCGTTCGGCGAGGCGGCGCGTGTTCACAAACACCAGCGTCGAGCGGTGCTGTTGCACCAACGCCGCGATGCGGTCGTAGATCTCGCCCCACATCTCGTTGCTTGCGACGGGTCCAAGCTCGGACGCTGGAACCTCTACCGCGAGGTCGAGTTTGCGGCGGTGCCCAATATTCACCACCGCCGGTGCAGGCCGGCCCGCGCCAGTGAGAAAATGCGCTACCAACTCAATCGGTTTCTGGGTCGCCGACAGGCCGATGCGGGTCGGCTCACCAGCCAGCAGGTCGAGGCGCTCCAAGGACAAGGCAAGATGCGCGCCTCGCTTGTCGTCTGCGACAGCGTGAATTTCATCCACGATCACGGTTCGCACATTGCGCAGGATCGCACGGCTTTTGTCCGCAGTGAGCAGAATGTAGAGGGATTCCGGCGTGGTGACGAGAATATGTGGCGGGCGCTTCAGCATGTCGCGCCGTTCTTTCGCCAGAGTATCGCCAGTGCGCACGGCGGTGCGGATTTCCGGCATCAACATTCCGCGCTCTGCTGCCAGCGCGAGAATTTCGCTAAGTGGACCTTCGAGGTTCTTCTGGATGTCATTGCCCAGGGCCTTCAACGGGGAGACGTACAGGACTTCGGTGCGGTTCACCAGCGAACCGTCGAGTGCCTGGCGTACCAGTCGATCAATGCAGATCAGGAATGCTGCAAGCGTTTTGCCGGAACCAGTAGGCGCCGAAATCAGCGTCGTGCGTCCTGCAAGGATTTCTGGCCATCCCTGCTCCTGAGGCTCCGTGGGAGATCCAAACCGAGCTACGAACCATTCCGCAACCAGCGGATGCGCCCATGCCAGCGAGACTGGAATTTCACCCAACGACATGTTCGTAATTCTAGCCGCTTTTGAGACTTTCGCCAATTCTTCGCTCTAATCTGGTCGCAGAACACGCCGACTGGAGGTCGTTCAAGTTTGGTTGCTGCCGATCACGTCTATAACCGGCTGTTAAGATGACGCCATGTCCGAAGAGCGCGCCAAGAAGATCAAACTGATGATTTTTGACGTCGACGGAGTGATGACCGACGGCACGATTTTCCTTTTTCCCGCTCCCGCAGGAGCGCCCGGTTCCAGCACACAGGACCACCGTGAAAAAATGGCTGACAAAGGCGGCTTCAGCATCTCCAGTTCGAACGTGGTGGAAGCCAAGGGATTCAATGCCCATGACGGTACCGGTTTTTCGCTGGCGCGACTGGGCGGGCTGAAAGCTGCCATCATCACCAAGCGAATTTCTGAAACCGTTGCTCTTCGCGCCCGTGACTTGAAGATCGAACACGTGTATCAGGGACAGCAGGACAAAGCAACCGCCTTCCACGAGATCCTGAGCAAAGAAAATCTTCAGGCTGACGAAGTCTGCTATGTAGGCGACGACATCATCGACCTTCCGGTGATGCGGCTTTGCGGTTTGGCGATTGCCGTGAAGAACTCACGCGAAGAAGTATTGCGCGAGTCGCACTACGTCACGCCGCACGAAGGTGGAAAGGGCGCGGTGCGCGACGCCATCGAATACGTTTTACGGGCCCAAGGATCGCTGCAGAGGGTGATTGACGATTACATCTACTCGCGCAGTCAGGATCCATCCACGAAAGTGCAGTGATCCTCCAATGGTAGCAAAAAAGAGCCCTCCGATGCGCAGGGGCGAGTTGCCCATCGGAGGGGGTCGCTTTCGCGACCATTCTCAGGGTTGTTACTCCCCGAAACACTCGTGATTTCGGGAAGTTTCGCTACTCACGGAAAATCTTTGATTAACCGGGCTCGCCGCTTAGATCGGTTACCGAACTGGTATCGGAAGTTCCATCGTTTCAAAACGGTCCCCCTTGGGGTAGGGGAACCACAAATGGTACGGCGACGCGGGCTGCTTTGTGTGGTAAGTAATAGAAGGTGTACAAGACGAACTCGTTGGTTTATCGTTCGGTACTCGGTATTGGAAGTGTGCGAGGTGTTCTTAAGCGGTTGGATGATTGCGGCTTTGCCAGAAGAAGGCAGCCAGGGCTGTTGCGCCACAAGCTAGCAAATTCGGGGTTGATATAAGGGTCCTAATGAAAAATCGCTCGGTCACATACGCCTTATTGGTGATTTCAGGTCTTCTGCTGCCATTCACACTGGCGTCCGCAGCCACCATCGCCGCTCCCAAAAAGCCCCATTCCAAATCGCATCACGTGACCGAGAGTGCAGCGGCGCAGAAGAAAATGGCGCGCATGAAGCACAGCAGTCGCACGACTGCCAGCGACAATAGGTCGAGCCACGTGGTGGTCGCGGTGAATGGGAAAAAGGGGAGCAAGAAAGCCGCGTACTACGAGCGGTTCCATGCCAGTTCCTACGCCAACGACCAGGTCGATGGTGACATCACGACAGGTGAGGACCGCATCGTACGTGCGGCGGCGATCGAGGCCCTGGGCAACATGAACGGAACGATTGTCTCGATCGATCCCGAAAGCGGACGCATCCTGGCGATGGTCAACCAGAAATTGGCGCTGTCGGCCGGAGCCCAGCCTTGCTCCACCATCAAAGTCGCTGTTGCTCTGGCTGCGCTGAGCGAAAACGTCATCACTAAGGACACAGAGATTCCGCTCGGCAAGTATTGGCGGATGGACCTGACCGCCGCTCTCGCACATTCCAACAATGCGTATTTTGCTGCGGTGGGACAAAAGCTGGGTTTCGAGAAGGTGAGCTATTACGCGCACCAGTTCGGGTTGGGCGAATTGGCTGGCTATAACATTCCTGGCGAGCACCTTGGCACGTTCCCGTCCACCGAACTTGATCCTAAACTCGGCGGTGTAGGGAAGATGTGCTCTTTCGGCGAGAGCATTTCGCTCACGCCATTGCAGCTTGGCGCCCTAGTGGCTGCCATTGCCAACGGTGGGTCTTTGTACTATCTTCAGCACCCCACGACGCCTGAAGAAATCGCGAATTTCACGCCCAAGCTGAAACGTAATCTGGATATTGGACCGATTATTCCCGAGATCTCAGATGGAATGTCAGGTGCCGTGGAATATGGCACCGCCCGGCTTCTCCGCAGCAGTTTCGTCGAAGAGCCGGTGTTGGGCAAGACCGGTACCTGTTCGAAAAACGGGACCCGATATGGCTGGTTTGCTTCCTACGCTAATACCGACTACGGGCGGATCGTCACTGTGATCTTCCTCGAGGGCGGACGTCCGACGTTCGGCCCGAAAGCCGCCGAACTCGCGGGACACTTCTACCGCAACCTCTACGATCACGACTATTTTGCAGCCAAGACTGCGACGGTCCCTGTGCGCTCGGCCGGCGCGACTGAGGCTGGTGTAGTCCACGAGTAACCTGAACACGCAGCCTGAGCCTCCCGTACGGGAGGCTTTATCTTTGCGATCATCTCCGCGGTTATTGAGCAGACGCCGCAGGCTTTTGCGGTTGCAAGGCCTCGACAGCGTGTTGATAAATCGTCTTGGAGGCAGGGTCCTGGGCCTCCGCCAGTTTTTTGTTCAGCCATTGCAGAACGGCTGCACGCGACGGATGAGGATAGTTGGGTTCGGCGTCGGTGATGCGCCAATCGCCGTTCACTTCCGATACCACAAACTGGACATCCTGGACCGCCTTTACAGACTCGTTCGAATAGCCCTCGGCCATGTCGTACTTGCCAAGCAAACGATAGTGAACCGTGACCATGTACTTGCCGTGTTCCGGCGTCGGCTCGGGATCAACGTCGAATCGTATCGTCACCATCATCAGTGGAAACTCAGGGTTTGCCCGCCAGGAAACCAGGGGTTGCACTTTCGGCCACTGTGACTGATCAAGGCGTGCGCCAGCGTAATCCATTCGGCAAAAGCGTTCGACCAGGTCCCGCGCATTTTCAGAATCCTGCTTCGGGTCAGAGCGGTTCAGAGGGATTCCGAACTGCGCCTGTGCACCAGCGGCGAACGCCGCGAGGAAAGCGAGAGAAGCGAAGACGACGCGTACGGCTGAAAACAACGCTGGACCTCAGATCTGCGAACTTCGACTGCAGCAGAATACCTCGTTTGCAGCGGAAGTGCGAAACGCCCAGCGCTATCGTCAGGCGTTCCGACAAGAAGTAGGTTCGCTACTAGGAGTGTGTCGGGAATAACAAATTTTCAACCAAGAATCAATAACTTACAGACATGGCTATGTCCATAACTTATTGATTCTACGTGCGACAAAATC
>Ga0209039_10003674_pt1 | contig 11802 bp, 7 predicted proteins | sample BogFormECP12_OM1_FD_188238 | JGI IMG/M metagenome (GOLD analysis project Ga0209039, IMG submission 188238) | Bog forest soil microbial communities from Calvert Island, British Columbia, Canada - ECP12_OM1 (SPAdes) (version 2) | ecosystem: Environmental > Aquatic > Freshwater > Wetlands > Bog ...
ACAGCTGCTCGGGTTGCAGGGTTATGGCAAGGGCGAGGTGGTGAAACGCGTTGATGTATTTGCTGCTCTGCTCAAGCATGGCGGAAAGCTCGTAGACTTGCTCGATGCAGAGTTCGCGTACGCGCCGCCTTATGGCCCTGCCGTTGATCCGCTCTACTCCATCGCGTGTGCCGCCCGCAACGAGGTTCTAGAAGGGGTTGAAATTTTACCGCCCGATGCCGCTATAGGCGAGTGTTTGATCGTGGATGTGCGGCGTGTCAAAGAGGCATCCAAACAGCCTCTTCCGGAAACGAATACGACGAATGTCCCATTCGAGGAGTTCCGGATCCTTTGCGATCAGGTGCCGGAAGACAAGGAGATAGTCTGTGTCTGTTCGAAAGGGGTCCGTTCGTCGGAGGCGGTCCGTGTCCTCAGGCAGAAAGGATACGCCAAGGTCAAGTATTTGGGCGGCGGTTCATTGATGAAGCCTGTCCAGGAGTAACCGTAAGAACGCGTTTGCGGACAGACGAGATTCACTCTTATGCGGGAAGGCTGATATGAAACGATACGATCTTGTATTTGTGGGTCATATAACGTTCGACGACATTGAAGCCAGGGAGGGATCTTCGCGTGATGTGCCGGGAGGCGCACCACTCTTCGGAGCGGTTGCAGCAGCAGCTTCGAACAAAAGCATCGCTGTGATCACGAGAATCGCGAGAGAGGATGCGCATATCCTTGCGCCCTTGGAGGCAAAGGGCGTAGACATTTTTTTGCAGCCCGCGTCCCAGACCACGCACATGCGTGTTGTCCATCAGACCGAGAATCTGGATGAAAGACTGCTCTGCCAGACGGAGAACGCAGGGTTCTTTGTGATTGAAGAGATGCCTCCCCTTGAGCCTTGTTTGATCCACCTCGGGGCCCTGACCGACAGGGAATTCACTCTGCAATTCATGCGACAGTTGAAAAAGCCAGGGTTTCGATTGTCGGTAGATATGCAGAACTTTGTGCGCCAGGTCGATGCCGCGACCGGTATCGTTCAGTTCAGGGATGTATCAGCCAAACGAGAGATCGTCAGCCTTGTCGACATGGTGAAGCTTGATGTTGTCGAAGCGGAACTGCTCACCGGAACGCAAGATCTGAAGGAAGCAGCTGCCATAGTGGAAGACTGGGGAAGCGCGGAAACAGTCATAACCCGTTCAGACGGAGCTCTCGTCCGTTGTGGAGGACAGACCTATTTCGAAAGATACGTTAACAAGAGCTCGCACGGCAGAACGGGCCGCGGTGACACGACGATGGGAGCGTACCTGGCCTGGAGGCTGGGTCACGACGTGCATGAATCGTTGCAGTTTGCTGTAGCCCTCGCCTCGATCAAGATGGAAAGCCCGGGTCCGTTCAGGGGAACCCTCAGCGATGTGCTGGCAGTGATGGCCAGGCTGGGTCGTCCTGCGTAGCAACGGGCCGGCACGACTTGCTGGTGGGCATTATTCCAGAAGTTCTGCGCATCTTTCAAGGGTTCTTCGTCGATTGTTTTACAACCCATGCTGCGAACGCGTCCATGAACTTTTTGAGGAATTCGCGAGTCGTCTCACGTGCAATATGGCCGTTCGCATCGAATAGCTCCGCAGCGCCGCCCATGTACGCCTCAGGCTGCTGCATAGCCGGGACATCTAAGAAGACCAGTGATTGCCTGAGGTGATGATTTGCGCCGAATCCGCCGATTGCGCCCGGCGAAACGCTCATCACGGCGCCGGGTTTTCCTCCCCAGACGCTTTTTCCATAAGGACGGGAACCCACGTCGATCGCGTTCTTCAGCACACCGGGAACCGAGCGGTTGTATTCAGGCGTCACGAACAGGAAGCCGTCAAACGACTTTACGCGCTCTCTGAACTCTGTCCACGCTGCAGGCGGTTTTCCCTCATCATCGTAGTCCTGGTTGTAGAGTGGAAGTCCGCCGATCTCGATGATTTCAAGCTTCAGTGGTTCAGGGGCCAGTGATGTGAGCACGTTTGCCATCTTCCGATTGAATGATTCTTTGCGAAGACTTCCCACGAAAACAGCAATCTTTTTCGACATGGTCTTACTGCCTCCTTTGTGGTGTGCTGCTGTGATCGAGACTGCGTACGTAACGGCTTTTTATCGTCCCGTCGCAAGCAATGACTGTGGCTCGTTCTAACCTCAACCCATTTCTGGTTAACTCATCCATGAATTTGAATGTTTCCTCGGGCATGAACCGATACGATCGGCCAGTACTAAAGTGAAAGTCCTCTTTCGGCAATTTTCGGACCGGTTTTCTTGGCGCGTTTTTTTCTCTTCCGGGGCTCTTCCGCCACAGCGAGCTCGATGCCGTGATTCAACGACTCACTCTCGGCCCCGCCGCGCGTCTCCCCCTGCAGACTACTGCCGGTGTCTCCTTCAAAAAATGGCCAGCGGCAAGGTACCCCTTTCTCCTGTCTGTTCCCGCAGATCAGGCACTTCAAGGCGTGGACCCTCCCCGCCATCGAGTGATTGTGGTCGTTGTCACTTACGATCGCCTTCGATCCGCATTTACGACACGTTAAGCTCGTCTGAATCTGCCGTTCCCGTGCATTGTGTAAAGCCATACTGTTCCTCCTCATTTCATGCGGCCATGGTTCTCCTCTTTCAACCTATGGAACCGCTTACGCAAAGCAATGGTGGTGCCGAAGGATTATCCCCCTAAGTCAATGAAAGTATTATGCGTAAGCCTGGCAGCATTATGAAAAGAACGACAAATATGTCGGAAACAGAATTTGGCCCGACAGAAATGTCGCCCGACGAACTAACCTTTCGAGTGTCGCATCCTACCTACAACTGCCGTCGATACACATCAAACTTTTTTCTTTGCGATCACCTCGCTTTATTAAGGATAATCACTTATGCAGGAAAAGCAACCCGCGACAAAAAAATAACGCCACGTGCATTACTTTCTGCATTCCCCTCACGATGGCTGCACGGGCCCCGCAGCTCCTATCCCCAGTCCGTATTCGGACAACATCTTCCTCAGTTCTTCCCCTTCCACGATCTCTTTTTCGGTAAGGAGACGGGCCAGAGCATCGAGAACCTTTCTGCGTTCGGAGAGGATCTTCCGCACTCTCTCATGGGTCTCACTCATCACCCTGGAGATTTCTTCATCAATTTGGGTTGCCTTTGTTTCGCTGTAGGCCTTGCCGGGAGCATAGTTTTCCGGGAGGAACAAGGGCTGGCGAGGCCGCTCGTAGGTGACCGGTCCCAGGCGGTCGCTCATCCCGTACTCAGCCACCATGGACCGGGCAATGTCCGTTGCTTTCTGCAAATCGTTCTGGGCTCCTGTTGAAATGTCTCCGAACACGAGTTCTTCCGCCACCCTGCCCCCCAGGAGAACTGCGACACGGTCCAATAACTCGGGGCGCGTCATGAGGTAGCGATCCTCAGTTGGTCGCTGCTGGGTATAGCCGAGAGCCGCAACCCCTCGTGGAATGATGGAGATTTTGTGCACCGGATCGGCATACTGTACCGATTCTGCGACAATCGCGTGGCCGGACTCATGGAAGGCGACAATCTCTTTCTCCCGTGGACTCATCAGCCTGTTCTTTTTTTCCAGTCCGCCCACCACGCGGTCGATCGCCTCATCGAATTCAGCCGGCCCCACCGCCTCTTTATTTTTCCGGGCAGCAAGCAAAGCAGCCTCATTGACCAGATTGGCCAGATCAGCCCCCACAAACCCCGGGGTGAGGGCCGCGATTTTACGCAGGTCGACATCCGGGCCGAGAAGGACATTCCTGCTGTGGATTTTCAAGATAGCTTCCCTGCCGTTTATGTCGGGGCGGTCCACCACAACCTGCCGGTCAAACCTTCCCGGCCGTAGAAGCGCAGGGTCAAGGATCTCCGGCCGGTTCGTGGCCGCCATGATGATCACCCCTTTGTTCGATTCGAACCCGTCCATCTCTACCAGGAGCTGGTTGAGCGTCTGTTCCCGTTCATCATTGCCGCCGATAACGTTTATGCCCCGGGCCTTTCCCAACGCATCCAGTTCATCGATGAAGATGATGCAAGGGGCTTGACCCGCTGCCTGAGAGAAGAGATCGCGCACGCGGGACGCCCCAACGCCGACAAACATCTCTACGAACTCGGATCCACTGATGCTGAAGAACGGTACCTTTGCCTCCCCGGCCACGGCTTTTGCCAGGAGAGTTTTGCCCGTCCCAGGAGCGCCAACCAGAAGCACCCCCTTAGGAATCCTCCCGCCCAGCTTCTGGAATTTCTCAGGATTTTTCAAAAACTCCACCACTTCCTGGAGCTCTTGCTTAGCCTCGTCGATGCCGGCCACATCAGCGAACGTGACCTGAGTCTCATTTTCCGCGAAGAGCTTGGCCTTGCTCTTGGCAAACGACATGACCCCCATGCCCGGGCCCATCTTCTTTATGGCGTACCGCCAGATCAGGATCATGATGCCGATGGGAAGGACCCAGGAAAGGATGCTGCTTAAGAATTTACTCTCATACTGTCCCGAATAATCCACCTTGTGCTCATCCAGCTCTTTCACCAGGTTAGGATCGTCTACCCGAATCGTGATGAACTGCTGGCCCGGTTTCTTCTCTTTCGCTTTCAGTGTTCCCGTTATGTTGTCCGGTCCGACGGTCACCTTATCAACGTTGCCCTGGACCAGCTCCTGTTTGAATTGGCTGTAAGGAATCGTCTCGATCTTCCGGGTAAGAAAGTATTGCTGCAAGTAGATGATCAGGAGCATCATGATCAGAAAATACCAGATGCTGAAATGAGTCTTGGGGGGCAGGCCTTCTTTTCTCTTTTGGGTATCCCGGGCGCTGAAAAGAGAGCGAAACTTATCCGTCATAGTCTCCTGCGGTTGCTTCTTCTGGTCGGATGCCATATTCTCCTCCCTCGGAGTCACTTCTTAGTAATGTTAATAAGACGGAAAGTGTTCGAGTTCAAGGTGAAAAGGATTGACATTCTGCATATCTTGCAGAAAGTTCTACTATGATGAAAGATACAAGTGAACTGTCAGCGCTGGAGGATTGATAAATTTCCACGGGCAAGCCCAGGGTACTCGTGCACCACGCGTCCGCGCCGCCCACCACCTCGAAAGGTTTTATCAGACACTTCCCCTTAACGAGCGCGGAGATGCAAGAAGCACCATTATAGTTTAGCTGCACCTTTGGTACACTACGACTCAACACATCCGCTCAGCAAATGGAACTGGCGATTAACGAGAGTAACCTTCATTCGACAGGCTGATACTACGTGCGGTCCGGCTTTATGATCGAGTAGGCGGGGGCTGTGAGGCCCAGCCTACTCGATTCCGACCATCGGGATAGAGGGCTAGAGATTGGGTTCGGGCCGCTTCGATGGCCTCAAGCTGCGGGTCAATAGGAGCATATCAGCTCGCTAGCATCACTCGACGATCGAGGGTGCCGGTCTAGACATCGCGGGTCTGTTATAGAAGCCCGTTCCCGTGCCCTGAAACTGTTCAATGTCACTCTCGTACCGGCCGGCCTGCTCATCTATCAGTTTTTCCAGGCCTGCCAGGTCCATTGGCTGCTGTCTGGCCAAGGTCTCGACCTGGCGTGCGCCCTTTGGCGAAGAGATGGAGCGCAAGACCTGGGCGTATTGTTTCAGGGCGTTCAAGCCTTCCTCCTTCTTTCCTTCTTTCAAAAGGATGAGGGACTTGTAACCAAGAGTACGCACGTATGAGTAATCTTTTCCATCCAGCCGTTCAGCTTCAATCACGTAACGTTCCGCGCTCGCCAGATCGCCCATCTTGTAGCTTGCGGTTGCAGCAAAGGCGTAAGCCGCAGGCCACCGTTGCGCTTCTGCCGCCTTCACGAAGTCAGCCCTCGCCTCCGCGTACTCCTGATCCTGCAGGAGCCGTTTCCCATGAAACATGTCCTCGGCATACCTGTTCCACGACGTTGAGCAGGAGAGTGAAAGCAAACCTATTGTAACAGATATGCACCACAAAACTTTCTTCATCAGATGTCCTCCCTTCGATCCGGGGATCTTCCGAGTCCCCTATTTTAAATGTAAGCAGCCGGAATTGACGTGTCGCATCCACCGTACGTAAAACGTTCGGTTTTCACCGCGAGAACTCTTCTCGGCATCACCTGCAGGTACAATCCTGGATTTCATACCCATCCGCATCCAGAAGTGGGTAGCCATATTGATCGTAAACGGGCACGCACTCCTGGTAACAGCCTGGTCCGTAGGATCCGGCAGGCACTGCATAGTATCCGGTTCCGTAATAACCTACGGGCGCGTATCCAACAACCCCACCTGTTCTAAACGGAGCTCCCCCGTACCCAAATCCTCCGCCACGAAACCCTCCACCGTGGCAACCTCCTCCATGACCACCACGCGCCTCGGCGCTCACGGCCGGGAGCAATGATAACCCGATGATAATAGCGAGTGAAACGACCAGCAGCTTACTCCTGATAACACACATGATACTTACCTCCTGCCTGCTATTCGCAGCCGCCTCCACCGAAGCAGAGTCCATTTACTTCTAGGTGTAATGCAGGCCGTCCGTTGCAACGCGCATGCTCCCCTAAATCGCTCATTCTTAATCCATACCTATATAGTAATTTGACCTGGGTAATCGAGTAAACTCCCTTTCGGGTATAGCGACCGCCTCTTCCGGGTATATCTTTCGGGCATAAATCACAGTAGAACCCCAGCAACGTATTGAAACGCCTTGATCATAGCCGGGTACCCGTGGCGTCTTTACACGGGTGTTACTAGCAATACGCGTTTACGCAAACAGCGAATGTTTCACCTACGCTTGCATGGCATATATCCCTTCGGCTTGGCTAATGCTACAGGGTTAAGCCCTTTCACCGACAAAAAATAACCCACCGGCCGATTTCGTTTCTGGTTAACATCTCCGATACTATCTCAATTACAGATGCACGGCCGATCAATGCACATGCAGCGGCCAATCAGGAGGAGCCATGCGACAGGAATACTTTGGCAATACGAGACGTTGGGGTCTCAAGGCGGTTTGGCTGTTTGCGGTGGTGATGATCGCGGTGGGGTCCGGCTCGGCCCTCGCCGGTCAACCCAGGGGAAGCATAGGGCTGGGAGCCAACCACTCGTGCCTTATCGCGAACGATGGCACGGTTCAGTGCTGGGGGTACAATGCTGATGGTGAGCTCGGTGACGGCACAACCACCGAGCGCAATACACCGCAGCGCGTGCTCAACCTCACCGGCGTCATCCAGGTATCCGGGGGCGATAATCACACCTGTGCGCTCAAGAGCGACGGAACGGTTTGGTGCTGGGGCGACAGCAGCCTCGGCCAGCTCGGTAACTATACCGGCGGTGACCCGTTCAATAAGACCCACAGCACGACGCCGGTCCAGGTGTGGGGCCTGAACAACATCGTTGAAATCACAACCGGAGGAAGCCACAGCTGTGCGCGCAAGAACGACGGCACCCTATGGTGCTGGGGATTTGGAGGTTCGGGGCAGGTGGGCAACGGGGGAAACGGCATCTGGAAGACGCCCTACCAGGTCGTCGGTTTGACTCTTCCGGCAACGACGGTCGCGGCGGGAGAATCATCGACGTGCGCGCTTCTCAACGACGGATCGGTCTGGTGTTGGGGGGACAACCAGTGCCGCGAGTTGGGGCGCAACCCTTACGACAACTTTTGCTGGGCGTGGGCCTGCCAGGATCTCATTTCTACCAACCGACCGATTCAGGTCCCGAACATTCCCCAGGCGGTGAACAAGCTCACCATGGGAGCATCCACCATCTGTGCGAGCGACGGCGTAAACACGTGGTGCTGGGGTAACAATGATAACGGAGAAATAGGCGACGGCACGAAGGACACGAGCACGGCGATATGTACTAACGCCAAGACTGCGACGCTGATCACCACCAATGCAACCGATATCAGTGCGCTCGTCGCGGGGAGCGAAACTAGCTTTGCGCTTCTCGCCAACGGCACGGTCCTGTCGTGGGGATTCAATTCCACCGGCATATACGGCAACGGGACAGGGAATAGTGGTAGCACCAGGCCTACCGCTACCATGTCCAACGTGGCGGAGTTTGCAGCGGGCAGCGCTCACGCCTGTGGCCGATTCACAGACGGTAGCTTCAAGTGTTGGGGGAGCAACATCTACGGCCAGGTAGGCGACGGCACGAGCCAGAACTACCGACCGTGGCCCACGCAGGTCGTGGGTATCACCCCGTCCACCTATACCCTCTCACTCGCCAAGAGCGGCTCGGGTACGGGGATGGTTACCTCGGACCCCGCAGGCATCACCTGCGGTGCCACCTGCACCGGGAACTTCACGGCCGGCGCGCTCGTGACCTTGACCGCATCGCCTGTCGGCGGTTCCACCTTTGCGGGCTGGTCGGGCGCCTGCTCAGGCACCGCATCCTGCGCCGTGACCATGAGTGCGGCGCAATCAGTCACCGCAACCTTCAACCCGGCGCCAGCCAATTACGCAGGCTGCTTCACCGACGATGGGAATCGTGCGCTGCCTGCTGAGCTATCGTCGGGCGGCGAGACCGTGGAGAGCTGTGTGCAGAAGGTCGCCGCGGCAGGTTACGCCTATGCGGGTCTCCAGTGGTACGGCGAATGCTGGGCCGGTAACACGCCGGGCTATGTCCCGGTTGATGACTCGGAGTGCAACACCCCCTGCAAGGCCAACCCGAGTGAGGCATGCGGCGGAGCCTGGCACAACAGCATCTATCGTACGGGCGTCACCCCGTCGAAGACCCTGTCAATAGCCAAGAGCGGCTCGGGCAGCGGGACGGTGACGTCCAGCCCCGCAGGCATCAACTGCGGTGCGACCTGCACCGCAAGCTTCGCAACCGGTACCGCAGTGACGCTGACAGCCTCGCCTAATACCGGTTCCACCTTTGCGGGCTGGTCGGGTACTTGCTCTGGCACTGCGTCCTGCGCCGTGACCATGAGTGCGGCGCAATCAGTCACTGCAACCTTCAACGTGGCTGTTGCGGGTCCACAGATCTCCGCAATTGTGGATGGGATCACGTATAGTTATACTATCAGCCCCACCACGACCATCGCAATCTTCGGCTCGGGCTTCTCAATCGGCGGGAATATGGTTCACTTCCAGCGCGCAGGCTTCGGGGACGTATGGCTCTATAACGGCGACGGCCATTACTTCTGGGATGGCAACGGGACGCAGATCAACGCGAGCCTCGACAGCAGGGTAGCCTCCGGCACCTGGAACGTGACCGTGCGAAACGCATCAGGCGGAGTTTCGAACACCTACACCCTGACCATTCAGAACAGCACGGTCAGCAACGCATACTATTGCTACAGCACTTCATATGCATCGTACGGCTATCAGAACTGGCTCTGCAATGCTGCCTACAATCCTACCTACTGCTACACGTCTGCCTGGCAGTGGACATCCTGTCCCTCGTCGGGCAATAGCGCAAAGTGCGGCAACGGTATCTGTGAGGCGGGTGAGAACGGCTCGAACTGCGGTCAGGACTGCTGCGACCAGATGACCACGTGCGGCCAGACAAAGCAGAACCAGGGGCTCTATTACTGCCGCAACATGTATTACTACGACTGGCAGCAGGGGAGTGTCTCCTGGCACGGCTTCATCTGGGTCACCGCCAACGACACGATACAGATGTGCAACGAGTCCTGGGAAGCACAGGAGGGTTCGTACTACCAGACCCAGTACCAGTGCGGCGGCTACACGGGGAAGTGCCACTCGATTCCTGGGGGTTACTATTAACCTTCATACCGCGCGGTCCGACGCGAGCTGCCGAGGACCGCGCACGTGTGCGAGGGCGAAGACGTCTTCTGTGCGCGCGGACCCGTGGTGCACGGAGTGCCACTGGCTTGCCCGTGGAAGTCTATTAATGAAGGCACGTTGCTATAACAAAGATAGGTCCTTCATCCAGATAAATATCTGGCCTTTCGGGAAGGGCACGTGGAGCAGAAGATCGAACCCGAAGTAGATAAAGGCCCAGGCGGTAGCGGTGAGGAGGAGTGTGAGCAGCCATCCCTCGCGCTCGCCGATCTTCAGTTGTATGAAGGTACAGAGAGGCGCGCCGATGTTGAAACCAAAGAGCCAGATAGATACGAACCAGGCGAACGTCCACATGAACACGTTGGCCGTGCGACGATTAACCACCTGTCTTGGCAGCTCCGTCTCCAACTCCTCCATTTCGGCCTCGTGACCTTTACGTGCGCTACGACCGGTCAGGTCAAGCGCAAGCTGTGTCCCTGCTAGCGCGAAAACAGGAAAGCCGATAACCCATGGGAAGAACCCGGCGGTAAACGTAAACGTTCTGCTCTGCCATAAGGCAGCACCAAAAATCACCACGAGCGCAAAACTGAACGCCGTCCCCCAGTTGAAAGTAAGGCCCGTCCTCGTTTGAGCAGACAGCGCTGCAGCACCGGCTAAATCCTCCTTCCTCTCCTTTTTTTCTCGCATTCTTCTAAACAGTGGATAGAAGGCGCCTGCCAATGTAAGTGCCATAATGACGAGTACGGCCGGGCGCAAGAGCCAGGCAAGACCGTAGTTGTTGACTGAGAGGAAGAGCCTGCTTTCAGCCAGATTACCGAGCACGAGCCCCAGAATGAAGGGTGGCCGCGGCCAGTGAAGGCGCTGCATCACCCAGCCGAGCACACCAAAGAAGAGCATGAGGATCAGATCCGGAAAGGCATTCTTTTCTGCGAAGGTGCCGAGATAGATCAGCAGGAGAATCAGGGGAATGATCACGCTTCCGCGCACATACGTGATTTTCACGAGTTGGTTTAAGAAAAGCAGGCAGATCGCAACCGTGATGATGTTGGAGACCACAACGATCCAGACAAAAGAAAAAGTCAAACCGAGGTGCCCACCCCGCGCTTCGGGAATCAGCATGTCTGGGCCGGGCACTATACCCTGGATGAGGAAAGCTCCTATGAGAATGGCCATCAGCACGCTGGCTGGGACACCAAAGGCCACGGTAGTGATCAAGCTCCCGCCCATGGCCGAGTTATTCGCTGCTCCCGGCCCAAGAACCCCTTCGACGGCACCTTTTCCAAAGCGTTCCTTCTCCTTCGAACTTTGCAAGGCCTGGGCATAAGCCAGCCACTGGGAGACGGAAGGACCCATACCGGGAATGATGGCACAGAAGGTCCCGAGGGCGCTGCAGCGCATCACGAGCCACCAGTGGCGAAAGGTGTCCTTCACTCCCTCCATGACTCCGCCCAGTTCTCCTACCTGTCCTGTTGCAATGCTGGAACGCTGAATACCGAGGTCGATGATTTCCGGGATAGCGAAAAACCCCATGGTAATCGGTACCAGGCCTACCCCATCCCACAGGAATACCTGGCCGAACGTAAAGCGTTGTATCCCGGATTGCGGATCCATTCCCACGGTGGCAAGGAAAAGGCCTATTCCTGCTCCGAGAAGCGCCTTGAGCAGGTTCCCGCCGCCCAAGGAGGCGATAAAGGTAAGACCGAGAATGGAGAGCATAAAGAGTTCAGGCGAACCAAACGTAAGGACCAGCGGACGCACGATAGGAATGAAAAGGGCGAGCACAAAAGCGCCGAAGATAGCGCCCACCAGCGAGCTCATGAGCACTGCTCCCAGCGCGCGGCCCGCTTGCCCTTTCTTGGCCATCGCATGGCCGTCGATGATGGTGGCTGCCGTGGTGGGCTCGCCGGGTACACCGAAAAGGACAGACGTAATATCACCCGTCGTGGCCAGCACCGATGCCATGCCGAGAAGAATGGCAAACGCTTCCACGGGCCGCATCTTGACAATGAACGGCAGCATCAGCGCAATGGTCGCCGGTCCTCCCAGCCCCGGCAGGATGCCGACAATGAAGCCG
>Ga0209039_10003675_pt1 | contig 11802 bp, 11 predicted proteins | sample BogFormECP12_OM1_FD_188238 | JGI IMG/M metagenome (GOLD analysis project Ga0209039, IMG submission 188238) | Bog forest soil microbial communities from Calvert Island, British Columbia, Canada - ECP12_OM1 (SPAdes) (version 2) | ecosystem: Environmental > Aquatic > Freshwater > Wetlands > Bog ...
CCGAGGTCACGATCAATTGGGGTGGTAAGGGAGCGAAAAAGACTTTCAGGCTGGTTCGCTCCTCGGGCCCGGGTGATCTAGTGTTTCAATCCCTCAAGACGGGCGCACCCATGTCGGACCACAACATCCTGTCACGTCACATCAAGCCGGCGGCGAAGAAGCTCAGGCTGGGTACTGTGAACTGGCAGGTGTTCCGCCGTTCCTATGCGACCTGGCTGGTGGAAGCGGGAGCGGACCCCAAAGCCGTGCAAGGGCAGATGCGGCACTCGCGCATCGGTCCAACCATGGACATTTACGCGCAGATCGTTGCCGCGGCACAGCGGCGAGCGGTCGCGAAGCTCAGCGAAATGCTTGCGAGCAACGTCAGCAATTGGGACGAAATGGGACGTAAGGGACGTTCCGAGGACTCGCAAGTGCTTGAAAACTTGGTGGAGCTAGTCGGGATCGAACCGACGACCTCATCGTTGCGAACGATGCGCTCTCCCAGCTGAGCTATAGCCCCACATCAGGCCGGTCACAAGGCCTTGCACCCGGTGGGAATCGCAGTCCCGCCCAATTCATTATACAAAATGCAAATTACTTCCCGGCTCTCAAAGTAGCGCACTACCACTTCCAACCCAAAGACAAGAACTCTCCGCTTGGGAGCAGCAGTTCGGTGTCTCAGTTTGAACTGAAGCACTAGCGTGGTGAATCAGAGATTCGTTTGCCAATTCGCTGCGGCGTTCGATTTTCGCCTCAGGGCCTAAAGGCCATGTTTTCTTGGTGAATGGTTCGGCACGGCTGAAGCCGTGCCCTGATACAAAGCTCTACTTTATGCAATGAACTTCTAACTCAGTACACTAGCAGCAGTTCTCAAGACTTGCGCGCCCCACTGCTTACCAAATTCATTGACCGACGCACCTCTGCGCAAAACGAAGTCCTTCGACGAGTACCTTGACGGCACTCATCGAAGGACTGTGACAAATCAATTCCTCAGTTGGTTGACCCCATAACCGAGACCGCCGGGTTGGGATCGGTGGCTGGAAGCAACGCGACCCGTGTAGGTGAAATCACATACATGATGGCCGCCGGACTACCGCTGATGACTGCTCGACCAGTCCCGTCGATCTGGTAAGTGGCCTTCAAGGCTTGGGTCCCGGTCCCTGATGGGCCACTCGTATTGATCGTCCCAGTCAGGTTGCCTTTGCTATCGGAAAAAGCCGTGACGACGGAGTCGGTAACTCCGGCTGTAACCGGCATGTAAGTTCCGCCCCAGTAGTTTCCGATTGCGGAAGCATTGGTAAACGGCGCACCGGATTGCTCCAGGAAAAATCCGGAAGCGACCGACGCGTCCTGGCCAACCACGAACGCCTGGTTCTTACGCACGAGATAAAAAACGGGAGGAGTGCCGTTGCCGAATCCGGTAAGACTCACTCGTCCGTTGGAGGCGACACTGTAGGTGCCTTGCGCGGTCTGCTGCTGGTTGAGTGTCCCACCGACATTCTCATCGTACCTGATGCTGCCTGTACCTTTGCCATCAGTGGTGAGTAAGCCAACGACAATGTCGGGCACGGGCGGGCTCTGAGCAACGCCGCTCGTCCTCACAACGCTGACCCCATTCAGCGAGGTGTTGTCGAACGAAGCAGTGCTTTGCCGCAACATGGTCTGCTGCACCAGGGGAGAGGTGCTGCTGACGGGGTCCTTCGAGAGAAGGGTCCACTCACCCGCCGATGTTACGTAGTAGATCCAGTTGGTCGTAATACCACCTGTCACAAACATGGCCAGGCCACGCCCGGTGGACGGGTCAGGTGCGAGCAGGATGCCAGCGGTCGGAAGCGAATTTCCCAATGTGCCAGCGTCGTTCCTGTCCACGGTACCCTGCACGTTGCCGGTCCCATTGATCTGGTACGCTCCAGCGCCGGCGTAACGTCCGGTGCTGGGATCAACTCCCGAGAAACCCGAGGCGAAGTTGCCGGCAATTTGTGCCAGTGAAAGAGCCGCTGGATCTTGCAGCCTGATTCCGCCAGAAGCCCACGCATTCGGCAGATAGCTGCCGCTTTCGTTTTGCAGCGCCAGTCTTCCATCGCCGTTGCTGGAAATAGCAACTGAGAGATGGAATGGTGGATTCAGGGTGGGGGTGATCGTCATGGTTCCCAGCCCGTTGGATTGTATGACGTAGGTACCGGTGAAGTTCAGGTGGAGGACCGGCTGTCCGCCGGTGCAGTTCAGGTCAAGCAGCCCGTTGATGTTCCCGTTTCCATTCGCCACAAAGCTCCCAACCATGGCGAATTGACCTCCGCTAGAGCACGGTGGAGGAGGGGAACCGCCACTGGACGAATTGTTGAAGCCGTTCACATCGAAGGTGTAATTCCCGCTCAAGCCGCTGGGCAGCCCAAAATAGTCGAAGACATCGACGATGAGTTGGGTGGGATTGAATGCATAGGCGTTTACCCAGCCGTTGCTGGTCGGCACCACCGCCATATTCGATGTGATCTGTCCATCGTAGGCATTTAGGGTCGAGGTGTTCGGCTGAGGTTGGCCATTCGCCCACAGTGTCAGATATCCCATTGGGCCGGGTGGTACTACGGTCGCGTTCACTACGAGCTCCTGTGCCAGCGCGGGGATGCTGCAGGGGCTCTGCACCCCATCCACCGCCAGGGTTCCGGAGAACTGACCGTTGGGCCGGGTATCCAGTACGCGGCAGGGCGTCAGGGTAAACAGCGACAGCCCGCCGGGTGCCGAGGTCGCCGGGGCATAGTAGCCGTTGATGTCGATCACCAGGTCGATCTTGTCGGTGGGATAGACGGCAACTTTACCGCCGTTCCCCGCTCCCACCATGGCGGCGTTAGCGACCACGGTGCCGGTCGGGGAGTTCAGGGTCGAGACGTTGGGTAGCGTTCCTCCGGCCGGCCACACGCTCAGAAAATTCAGCGGTTCGTACGGAATGGCAGTGAAGTTCAGCGAATAGGCCATGGCAGTGGAGGGTATGTTGCACAAACCTGACACCGGAAAGTCCGCCTCCTGGCCGCCCGGCAAAGGTTGCCCCGACTGGCGGGTGTCCTCTATGCGACAGGGGGTAACGGGATAGAACGCCAGCGTCGAAGTGTCGGGCGTGGCAAAGTAGCCGTCCAGATCCAGGATCACATCGGTGGTGTCAGTGGCATAGACACTGACCGCTCCACCCGCGCCCGTGCCCGCCCCCACGATGGCGGCGTTGGCTTTGATGCGCCCGTCATACGAGTTCAGCGTGGAAACTCCCGGCCTCGGCTCTCCCGAGGGCCACACGGTTAAGTAATCCAAAAAATGATTGTGAGGCACCACGGTGACGTTCAGCGAGTAGGCGGCTGCTGTTGAAGGAATATTGCTGCACGCGCCTTGATTGCCCTGAATGGCAAAATCCCGAGACGTGCCGCCTAGGATGGGATCGTTGTTATTGCGGGTGTCCGCAATACGGCATGGCGTGGTTAGGGCCACAAACTGTAGCGGAGAACTCTGTGCACTCGCTGCCAGCCCACCCGCCACAACCACCAACGCTAGAGTGAGAAGGATAGTACGGTTAACGGTTTGCATTGACTGCTCCTGATCGGTGGGGTGAAGGAACTGAAATGAAGACCGTGACCAGTTTCGTTGCTGTGCATACTGCGTCAAGTGATTCTTCGGCAAAAAGAGCCGATAAGCTTAGGCCTCCAGGCCAAGGAAAGCCGCTTCCGCCGCAATACGAAACTCAAGTCACCGCCTGCCGCTAAAGTCTGCTGATTTCAATCAAACAGTACGGCTTTGCAAATATCGTACCCGAGAAACACCCTTGGTGCTAGTCCAGGTGAGCGATTGGTGCCATGCTCGGGTTGCAATTCCTGATCCGCGTCAGCGGACGTTCATTGGTACCTCTGCCTCTTGCTGCCTTTTACATCGCCGATCCCGTGTTCACTCCCATGCCGCGCGTTGACGTCACCGCGACCCGTTCGTATAGTGCGGATAGTGCCCTGGTTCTTCGCTTTCTTCTTCGTCTCCGGGTTTTGCAGCATTCTGTACGAGCTGGTATGGTTGCGGCTCGCGATGGCAGAGTTTGGGGTCACTACGGCCCTGGTTTCCATTGTGCTGTCGGCCTTCATGGGCGGTCTGGGCGTCGGCTCGTGGGTGGCCGGCGCCTTGCTGCGGCGTTATGGTATTCAGATAAGATTTCCACCCCTGCGGTTGTATGCCTGCGCCGAGCTTTTAATTGCCGTTTCGGCGCTGGCCGTTCCGCTCCAGTTGGTCTGGGGCAATCACGTGCTGGGACGCATGGCAGACCGGGTCCCCATTTCCTCGGGGACATATTATCTGGTTTCAGGCACGTGGCTGGCGCTGACTCTGGTGCCTTGGTGCGCCTGCATGGGCGCGACCATTCCTCTCGCAATGTTCGCTATTCGCAGCGCCCTGGCAAATGACTCCCGGCGCTCTTTCAGCTTCCTTTATCTGGCCAACGTGCTGGGGGCGGTCGCCGGCGCCATCGTTCCGCTGTTTCTGATCGAGCTTTATGGTTTTCATGGGACGCTACGCATCGGTGCGGTGCTTAACATCCTGATTTTCGCGACTGCTTTCGCGCTGACGCTGGGATCGACACGCCGTACTTCAGGGGCCGCCCAGTCCGAGCGAGCTGAAGCTGCTTCGACTCCGGCTTACGGCAGCGTCGCCATCCTGCTTCTTCTGTTCACCACCGGCCTGACCACCATGGGCATGGAGGTAATTTGGATCCGGCTGTTTACCGTCTACATTGGCCCGGTGGTTTACGCTTTTGCCAGAATCCTAGCCGCGTACTTGGGAGCTACGTTCGTAGGTTCTCAGGTGTATCGAAGGTGGAGCCGCCGTCATGACCGCGAGAACCCACTCATTTGGATTTCGCTGGCGTTTTTCGGCTTGCTGCCGCTATTGACCGCCGACGGCCGGATCCCGCTGAATTCCAATCTTCGTGTCCTGCTCGGGGTCGTGCCATTCGCGGCGGTAATCGGCTTTCTGACGCCCATGTTAGTGGATCGCTGGTCGGCAGGCGATCCCGATCGCGCTGGCCGCGCCTATGCGGTGAACGTCGTGGGCTGCATCCTGGGGCCGCTGCTATCAGGTTTTCTCTTGTTGCCCTGGTTCGGAGAGCAGACATCCATGCTGCTACTGGTGCTGCCATGGTTTTGCCTGACTGTTCCGCTTTTGTTGCGAGTGGCGCGCCGGTTACCACAATCGGTGGCGGCTGGTGGCCTGATCGCAGCCGCGTTGGCGGTGTTTTTTCTGACTGAGGACTATGAGGTGGATTATCCGGACCGCGTCGTTCTGCGCGACAGTACAGCTACCGTCATTGCCACCGGAACCGGCATGGAAAAGATGCTCCTAGTCAACGGCACCGGCATGACCTCGCTCACGCCAGTCACCAAAATGATGGCGCACATGACGCTGGCCTCCCTGCCGGAACCGCCGCGTAATGTGCTGATTATCTGCTTCGGCATGGGCACTACCTTCCGTTCAGCAATGTCGTGGAATGTCCCGGTCACCGTGGTAGAGCTCGTCCCCAGCGTACCCAAGCTATTCACCTACTATCATCCGGACGGCGGCGTGGCCCTGGCATCGCCGCTGGCCCACGTCGTCATCGACGATGGCAGACGTTACCTGGAGCGGAACCCGCAGAAGTACGACGCCATCATCATCGATCCTCCGCCTCCGGTGCCGGCAGCGGGATCGAGCCTGCTGTACTCCCGCGACTTCTATGAAGTCGCGAAGCAGCGGCTGCGTCCGGGCGGCATCCTCCAGCAATGGCTGCCGCCGGAAGGCGACGCTGAGGACCAGGCCGCAATCGCGCGCGCCCTGATGGAGGTCTTCCCGTATGTGCGGGTTTACGGTTCCGTCTTTGTCAAAGGGTTCCATTACTTCGCGAGCACGAGTCCCATACCCGAACGTAACGCCGAGGAGTTGGTCGCTCGTATGCCTGCCGGCGCTGTCGCCGACATGATGGAGTGGGGACCCTCTGCTACACCCGTGCAGCAGTTTCGTCTCATGCTATCCAATCCGGCTTCAGCCGCCGAACTGATAGCGCGATCCCCCAACACGCCTGCGCTCCAGGATGACCGCCCGGTGAACGAATACTATTTGCTGCGCGAGTTTTTCCCCAAGAACGGCACCGTAAACCACTAAAGGCTTCGCCACCGCTGAGTCCGAATATTTACTTGACATCCGTTCCCAGGCTAATGCAAGCTGCTTTGCATCGTGACTGAATCGTTACGGCGTCACACTCCTGCCTGAGTATCTCTTAAGCGGGAGGGAACTCGCTATGGCGCATTTCCCGGTCGAGTACCTTCAAGGGCCGGAGCCCGGCGCTTCCACCGGGTTACAGAAACTACGAAACTGCTTTCTACATTCGGTAAGGAGGATATGATGACAAACTCAAGACAACTTCGGAACTTGACACTCAGCCTGAGAGTAGGAGCAGTAACTGGCGCGCTGGCGCTGGCCATTGTGTTTACGCTGACGGTCGTCGCAAGCCCAGTGGCGCAGGCGCAAACCTACAACGTGCTTTATACCTTCTCCGGCGGAAACGACGGGGCAGGTCCCTATGCCGGCTTGAGCTGGGATAAGGGAGGAAAGCTCTACGGCACCACACATAGTGGCAACTCCGGCAGCAACTGGGGCAACGTCTTCCAGTTGCAGCACAGGGGATCAGGCTGGACCTTCAACCCGCTCGGCGTTTTCGACGGTACTCTATCGGCCAGAGCAATCTTCAGCCCCGATGGCCTTCTCTACAGCACCAGCCCTAATAACATAGCCGGCTATATCTATGGCTATGTTTTCAGCATGAGGCCCGGAGAGAAAGCTTGTACATCGGCAATCTGCCCGTGGAAGACGACTGTGCTCTATGCCTTCTCGGGGGGAGCTGACGGAGCTAGCCCTCGCTATGGCGACCTCCTCTTTGATCAAGCGGGTAACATGTACGGCACTACGCCCGGCGGGGGTAGCGGCAGCGGTGTGGTTTACAAAATGACGAAGTCGGGTTCCGGCTGGACGGAGCAGCCCATGTACACCTTCTCAGGCCCCGACGGAGCACAACCCTTTGCCGGGGTCATCTTCGACAACGCCGGCAATCTCTATGGCACGACGGCGCAAGGTGGTGCATACGGGTACGGCACGGTTTATGAACTGTCGCCCGCAGGGAATGGCTGGACGGAGAAAGTCCTCTACAGCTTCCAAGGCGGCAGCGACGGAAGCACCCTTATTGGCGGCCTGATCTTTGACCAGTCCGGTAACCTCTACGGCGCCACCGACAACGGCGGCTCTGGTGGCGGCGGTACGGCTTTCGAACTCACACCCGACGGGGACGGCACTTGGACCTATAACTTGCTTTATAGCTTTACCGGAGGCGCCCAGTGCGGGCCGCGGGCCACTCTGGTCATGGACGGCGCCGGCAATCTCTACGGCACCACGTTTTGCGATGGCGCGAAGAACTTCGGCAGCATTTTCAAGCTGACACCCTCAAGCCCCTATTGGACGTACACCTCGCTCTACGACTTTACCGGTGGCGCCGATGGCAGTAAGCCAATCAGTAACGTGATATTCGACACGGCTGGTAATCTTTACGGCACCGCCTCCAGTGGCGGCAATATGTCAAATTGCACGAACGCCGGTTGCGGAGTCGTCTGGCAGATCACTCCGTAAGGTAGATCGGGCCTGAAAGCTGCTCTCAGGGCGAGCTTTTTCAGGCCCTCCACTTGGATCGTCATCACACCGCCTGTGTGACCGATGTCCTTGCGTTTGCTTACCCCTGTGCGATAAGAGCATAGATGAGGACGGAGATCCGCCTTGCGTCAGATGCCCCTGGTGGGCGGGCGCGAAACGGTCTTTGAGAAGTCGATTCCTGGTGGCGGGCAATCGGCTCTTTGGCATTTCACCCGTAATTGTCCGGCCGATTGGAGGTGTTGGATGCGGATAGAGAGAGGAAGCGATAAAGCCTTTCTTATCTATTGATTAATTATAAGTATATTATTATCAATAGCTTGCTCCATAGACTGCATGTAAACGGTTGATTCAAAAGAACCGTGGGGGGTGGCATGCAGATTTGGCCGGAATCGACTCCTCTGTCCCGACCTCCAGGCGATGCCCGCGAGTAGAATCGAATTCATGGCTTTCCGCGGCACCAACCCCGACTCCAACTCCCGGCCAGGCAGGAATTCTCCTCCCGACGACACTCACCAAGAAGCGGCCTATCTCAAAATGCTGGGCGAGAAGCAACAGCCGGTATGCATCAAGCTGACGGACGGCGACGTCGTCCGCGGTTGGATCGAATACTACGACCGGCGCATGGTGAGGCTCACGCGCGAAGGTAAACCCAACCTGTTCATCTTCAAGCACGAGATCGCCTACATAGCCGAGGACACCGGTCGCCAGCCGCGTCCGACCGTTGGCGAGAAGAACGGCAACTCCGCGGGCAGCGCCGGATGACGGGCTACCGCCACGACATTGAAGCGATTGCGCGCGAGGCTGGGACCGTGCTGATGGGCTACTTCGCTCCCCACATCGCGTTCGAGTACAAGGGCGACGTTGATATCGTGACCGAGGCTGACCGCGCCTCGGAAAAGCTGATCGCCGAACGCCTGCACGCGCGCTGGCCCGGCCACGGCATTGTCGGCGAAGAAGGCACCCGCAGCGATACCGCTGCCGACTATCGCTGGTATGTCGATCCCCTGGATGGCACCACCAACTTTGCGCACGGGTACCCGGTGTTCTGCGTCTCGATAGCGCTTGTCCACAAGGAAGAGGAGCTGGTGGCCGGCGTCCTCTACGATCCGACACGCGATGAGATGTTCTCCGCCGAACGAGGTGATGGCGCGACTCTCAACGGAAAGCCAATCCACGTCTCCAAAACGCGGGAGCTGGCTGAGTCTCTGCTCGGGACTGGCTTTCCCAGCCACAAGCGGCACCTGAATCCGAACATCCACTTCTATCACCAGATCACCTTGCGCTCGCACGGTGTGCGGCGTGCGGGATCGGCGGCCCTCGACCTGGTCAATGTCGCCTGCGGCCGCTATGACGGCTTCTGGGAATTCAACCTCAATCCCTGGGACACCGCCGCCGGCGTGCTCCTGGTCCAGGAAGCCGGCGGTCTGGTGACCCGCTTTGACGGGTCTCCGTTTCGGATTGACAGCCGCGAAGTAATGGCTAGCAATGGCCTTGTCCATCAGGAGTTGCTGACCAACTTCCAGGAGATCTTCGCAGGGCGGGGGCTGGAGGAGTTGCCGTCAGCAAAGAACTTCGCGAAATCGCGAAAGTAGTCGCGTCTTGTCTTTCGGGGCAGTGTTTAAGAGCTGATGAGGAGGTATTTCTCCATGTACAGGTTGGCAAGCCGGACGCTCATCCTCTCATTTTGCCTGCTTGGCCTTCATGCGTTGGCGCAGGAAAACCAAGTCGTAAAGGTCGGCGTTCCCGTCATGAAGAATGCGGCCGGACGCAGCGTACCGGGCACTCTGGAGCGCGACCGGCTAGTGGCGGCGCTCAACCAACTGAAGGCGGACAAGAAAACGCACCTCAAAGTACAAGGCATTCCGCTCGAGGGAATGACCCCCGATGAAGTTGGCGACGAAGCCAAACAGAAGAACTGCGATTACGTGGTTTACACCACCCTGGTTGAATTGCAATCCTCCACCGATCCCAACATGCCACAGCGGCCCGGCAGTGGGCCCGGCACCATCCAGACCAATCCAAATGGCGCGTGGGGCGTTCCCCCCGGAGGTCGAAACCTCAATCCGGAGTACAGGGCAACAGTGGAGTACCGTTTGTACCGCACCGGGAACCCCAGCGCCATTGCCGGCGCTCCGTTCTCCAACCAGCAACCGGCAGACGAGGAGACTGTGGTTTCGCAGGTGATGAACCAGATTGCCAATAAGGTGTGGGGCGAGATCAAGAAGGCGCCGCAGCCGATGCATGAGTAGCTCGGGCTGCAGACTGGCCGGGCCTGTTGCAACACCTAGTTGCGAAACTCCGGCAGCAATCCATTTGGAGTTAACACAGATACCGGGACTCCCAGCAACTCCTCAGGGCCGAGGATTGGGAGTAAAATACGCCTGCGCCATCACCGGAAGGACGAGGAACTCATGACCGGAATCCAGTACGTGACCGATGAGAGGGGCCGCAAGGTGGCCGTTCAAATCGACCTGAAAAAACATCGGGAACTGTGGGAAGACATCGAGGATGTTCTTACTTCCCGGTCACGGCGGCACGAAAAACGTATCCCGCTCGATAAAGTTAAAGCGGGACTCATCAAGAGCGGTAAGCTGCCGCGTGAGTAGCTATCGTGTCGCTTTAACCGCAACTGCGGAAAAAGAATTGCACGGGCTGCCCGCGCAAATGGTTGCCCGCATTATGCCACGCCTTGAAGGTCTCGCATCGGCTCCCCGTCCTCCGGGCTGCAAGAAACTCAAGGGCGGCGATAAGGAATGGCGCATTCGCGTGGGTGATTACCGCATCGTGTACGAGATTGACGACAAGGCAGGAATCGTCGATGTGACGCGAATTGCACACCGGCGCGAGGTTTACGAATAGTAGCGCCAGGCGAAGGCTTCCGGGTGGAGGGCGTAGCCGCTGCTCATGCCGGGCGGTTGCGCTGTGCCTCGGTATTCGCTTTCAGGCGGGCAAAAGCTTCCTCACCGTCGATGGGCTTCACCCTGCCGCTTTTCAGGTCGTCATAGCGGCGGTCGAGCATCTCCCGTGCTTGCAGCACTTCGTCAAAGTATCCCGCCATCGCGTCCTCAACGAGGTCGTCAGTCGCGCGTCCGCTCTGCGCGGACAGGTCTTTGAGTTTCTTTTCCGTCTCGGGAGTGAAGTGTACTTCCATGGCCTTCAGAGTACGGGAAAACCCCTCTCGGTGGCAACGGCTTTCAACGGATCGGGCGAGGGCTTTCATCGGGAGGGATCGCGGTCCCTTTCCTGCTCGTGGCCCCGCCGCTGCTCAGTTAGCAAGTCATCAATCTGCTGTTTCAGCGGCGGCAAGTTGTCTTTGATGGTGTTCCAGACGACGGTCAAACTCACGTCGAAGTAATTATGGATCATTTTGTTGCGCATGCCGCGCATCTCAATCCATGGTAGTTCAGGGTGGGCGGTAACGAATTCCGGCGCTTGCTTCTGAATCCGGCTCGCCGCTTCCCCAATAATCTCAATGTTGCGTATAACAGCGTCTTGAACCTGTTGGTCCTTTTGGAGCGCCTCAACGCTGTCGAAACGCTGCACATATCCGGTTGCTCGCTCAATGGCTTGCGCGATGTGCTCCAGATAGTCTTCGACACGCTCTGGATGCTTCATAAAGGCTCCGCCTGCTGTAACACCCGGTCACGAAATTTCACTGACAGAAACTCAGGCGTTAGCACCGTAACGGGCACGCCTAGCAATTGTTGCGCGGCATGCTCCAGCCCCGCGAGCGTGAACAAAGTCGTGGTTTTCGTGGCGTCAACCAACAAATCAAGATCGCTCTCATCCGTGTCGGTGCCGCTCAAAACCGATCCGAAGACGCGCGGGTGCGACAGGCCGTAGCGGCTGACAAGCTGCCGCAACTCCGCACGGTGGGCCATAAGTGCTTCGGATGGTTTCATAATGGTGACCACACTAGCGGAAAAGCGGCGCGCCGCGCAACCTGCAGATAGTTCTTGATGTTTAGTAGATCGTCGGCGGCAGGGACAGTCCAGCGGATGCGCATCAGGCCTTGAACATGGCCTCAAGGCGGGCGTCCATTTCTTCTTCTTAGATAAACTCGCCGCGCTCGGCTGCCGCTATTCCTTTTTCCACGGCGGCAAGGAAGCGGGCTTCTTCGTCGAGATAGCG
>Ga0209039_10003676_pt1 | contig 11801 bp, 11 predicted proteins | sample BogFormECP12_OM1_FD_188238 | JGI IMG/M metagenome (GOLD analysis project Ga0209039, IMG submission 188238) | Bog forest soil microbial communities from Calvert Island, British Columbia, Canada - ECP12_OM1 (SPAdes) (version 2) | ecosystem: Environmental > Aquatic > Freshwater > Wetlands > Bog ...
GAGCAGAGCCCAACTCACTATACCGCCTCAACTGGGGTACGGCAGCAGCGGCGCGGGAAATGTGATCCCACCCAATGCTACGCTTATATTTGATGTGGAATTGGTCGGAGTCAAATAGAACTGCTGTAGTGCCTGCCAAAAGTTTTGACTGATTCCCCCGTCCGGAACACATACCGACTCGGGACACACATTGGTGGGACAGGCGTCTTGCCCGTCCCCACCGATTCATCCTCGGCGTCCCACAGTAATTTTGGCAATTGCAACGATGCCGGTACCGGAGCGCGAGGAGTTGTAGGGGAGGCTGTTTCCAACAAATGGCTTCCTCCGCAACTCCTTTGATACGTCGGAATAAGCGCATCGTGAAGGCATTCCATCGGTCCGATTTCGCCAAGGACCGCTGTCATCCTTGGAATAGTCGAAGGAATAACCGAATTCTTGCCGGTTTCATCCACAGGGCATTTGATCGTTGCAGGTCACTTGCTTGATTTTACCGGGGAGAAGGCTTCCTGCTTCGAGGTGTTTATTCAGCTCGGCGCAATTCTTGCCGTTGTGTGTCTTTACTATTACCGTTTTATCGCTCTTATACCGTGGAGAACGCAGCAGTCGGCCAATCCCGCTGGCTTTGCCGGATTTCGGGGGTTGATGCTGCTCGCAGTGACCACTCTGCCAGCGCTGGCGATAGGTTATTTTGCCCATCGAGCGATCAAGGCGTATCTCTTCGGCCCCATGACCGTGGCCTGGGCTTTAGGAATCGGCTGCATAGGCATACTCCTGGCAGAGAAGTACAAACCGGATTCCCATTTGGAGGACCTGGACGGTCTCACCTATCGACAGGCATTGGTGGTTGGTCTGTTTCAGTGTCTCGCCATGTGGCCCGGCATGTCACGATCCGCTTGTACTATCGTCGGCGGACTGTTCAGCGGCCTTGATCGAAAAATAGCTGCCGAGTACTCCTTCCTTGCGGCGGTCCCGGTCATGATGGCAGCCACTGTTTATGATCTGTACAAGGAGTGGAGTCTTCTCCAGTTCTCCGACTTCAGTTTCTTCGCACTGGGTTTCGTCGTATCATTTGTCTTTGCTGCAGCTGCTGTGAAGACGTTTATTGCGCTCGTTCAACGGTGGTCTCTTGCCCCGTACGCATGGTACAGAATAGCTATTGCTCCCCTCATTTATTTCGTGCTCGCGGGCCACTGATCCAGACTCCGCAAGTGGGAGTCTTGTACGATGCGAATGGGAATAGTGACTTTGGGAAGCTCTTATTGAGCGAAAGAGTTTGAAGGTGGGATAAACGCGGTCCTCATCATTTTGGACCGTACTGTCTCAGTCATGAAGTCCTGTAATGGTCGTCACCGGTTCAGCGGCGGAGATTCAGGAAGACTCCTCCAACCGAGTGTGGATGCCTTGATTGAACTGATCGCTGAACATATCCGCGTATTTCAGGATCCAGTCAATGGCTGCATCCATGCCCAGATCCTTGCCGGCCTTTTCTGACTCTATCCACTTATGTCGCTCTATTTCTCGGCTCTGAATCTTCAGATATGACTTCAAGTCCATTTCTGCACCTAAGAATCTGCGTTGTCGATATCTCCCTATTTGTGTAATATGTCCGTCCATTATCTATAGACACCCGCCTTCCGTATGTCAAGTCTAATGTGTGTGGGTGAGGATCAGGGAACCGGAGGCTTTGAATGACCAATCCATTGCGAGCGATAAATGCGCTGGGCCAATCAGTCTGGTATGACAACTTGAGCCGAGATCTCCTGAGATCGGGTGAGCTGCAGAGGATGATAGAAGAGGATGGAGTATCGGGAGTAACGTCCAATCCTACAATTTTCGAAAAAGCGTTAGGTAGCGAAAGGATTTACGACAACGACCTCCATTTTCTTGTGGACACCGGTATGGACGTATCGGGAATTTACGAAAACCTGGTGGTGCCGGACATCCGTGATGCCGCTGACCTGTTGATGCCAACGTATGAGAAGACCGCGGGTGCGGACGGGTACGTGAGTCTGGAGGTATCTCCCACTCTGGCCTATGACACGAACGGGACTATTGTCGAAGCGAGGCGTCTTTTTGACCTTGTGAATCGCGAGAACCTGATGATTAAGGTCCCTGCCACACCGGAGGGGCTGGTCGCGGTGCGGGAGCTGATAGGCTCGGGTATAAACATCAATGTCACTCTCATCTTTTCCCTGGAACAGTACCGCAATGTGGCCGAGGCATACATAGACGGGATGGAGAAATGGGTCGCTGAAGGCGGACATCCTAGAAAAGTGGCCTCGGTGGCATCCTTTTTTGTCAGCCGAGTTGACACCATGATTGATGAGAGGCTTCAGGAATTTGCGGACCCCAATATCAAGACCGTTGTTCTGAACCTGATGGGCAAGGCGGGGATCGTCAATGCCAAACTGGCATATTCGCTCTATGAAGAACTTTTTCATGGAGACCGTTTCGCGGAGCTGAAGGCAAGTGGGGTCAGACCCCAAAGGGTGCTCTGGGCTAGCACGAGCACCAAGAACCCCAATTATCCGGATACCTATTACGTGGACAACCTCCTGGGGCCCGAAACGGTCAACACCATGCCGCCTGCGACTCTGCAAGCCTATCGCGACCATGGACAGGCGGTTCCTCACCTTCAAGAGGGTTTGGATGAGGCCCGTGACCTGTTTCCTCAATTGGAGACCCTCGGAATATACGTTGGGGACGTCATGGTTCGGCTTCTGGAAAATGGCGTTAAATCATTCGCAGACTCCTTCGAAATGCTAATGGAAGGGATCCGAACAAAACGGACCCGTTTGCTGCGCGGCTGGGGACACAGATCCGCTTCGATGCGAGAACTTCAGAAGCCGGTGGACGACATCCTTTTTCAGTTCGACAAAGACAAAATCGCTGAAGGCATATGGGCCGGTGACGTGTCACTCTGGACCGATGATCCGGAGAAACGGTCAGCAATTGGCCAGAGACTCGGCTGGCTCCAAGCTGTAGACACGATGATGGGCGAAAAGGAGCGTCTCAGGGATTTTGCCGACGAGATCAGATCCGAAGGATTCACCTGTGCGGTCTTGCTGGGAATGGGAGGTAGCAGTTTGGCGTCGGATGTTTTCATTTCCTGCTTCGGCCGAGAGGATGGATATTTGGATTTAAGGGTGCTCGACAGTACCGTGCCCGCATCGATTTTGGACCTGGAGCGCAGCGTAGACATCGAGCACACTCTGTTCATTGTTTCCAGCAAGTCCGGCGGCACCATCGAGGTTCTTTCGCTTTACAAGTATTTCAGGTCACGTATGGAGCGGCTTTTGGGCGACCAAGCGGGGTCCCGCTTCATCGCCATTACCGATCCTGGGACCAGCCTCGGAAAGCTCGCGTCGGAGCATGGCTTCCGAAGGGTATTTCTCAATCCACCTGACATCGGCGGGCGGTTCAGCGCGATCTCCTATTTTGGGTTGGTACCCGCGGCCCTCATAGGCACCGACCTAGATCGTCTTTTAATGAGGGCCTCTCAGTCAGTGGAAGCCTCGGGACCGGAAGTGCCCGCGTTAGAGAATGCTGGGAGCTGGCTCGGAGCCATTATGGCTCAAGCCTCTCTGGCGGGTCGCGACAAGTTGAGTTCTATCATCTCCGACAAGATCAAGAGCTTCGGCCACTGGCTTGAACAGCTCATAGCGGAAAGCACGGGTAAGGAAGGGAAGGGAATTCTCCCTATCGACGCAGAACCACTCGGAAATCCGGAATGTTACGGGCAAGATCGAATCTTTGTATACCTCAGGATGGATGACGACCCCACCCTTGATACGGATGTTTCAGCTCTTGAACAATCGGGCCAGCCGGTAATTACTTTACGGCTGCACACACCGTATGATGTAGGCAGAGAGATCTTCCGATGGGAATTTGCCACGGCCGTGGCCGGCATAGTTTTGAAGATCGACCCGTTCGACCAGCCTGATGTCCAGGAGTCCAAGGATATTACTAAGAGATTCCTTGAAACTTATAAGAAGGAAGGCCGGCTCCCCGGCGGTGAGCACTTGAAAGGCGATGATCCGGGGTTGGCCTTAGCTCTTAGAGAGTTTATGCGTCCGATAAAGCCGGGCGATTATCTCGCATTCAATGCCTTTATCAGCCCGAGCGCGGACAACCTGAATATTTTACAAAGCCTACGAGTGCCTGTACGAGACAGGTTAAAGATTGCAACCACAGCGGGGTTTGGCCCCCGGTATCTTCACTCTACAGGGCAGATTCATAAAGGTGGCGCGGCCAACGGTTTTTACGTACAGATCACCGCCGACGATCCTGAGGATGTGGCGATACCGAGCGAGGCGTACTCATTCGGAACGCTCAAGTCTGCCCAAGCGCAGGGAGATTATGAGGCATTGAAGCAAAAAGGGCGGCCTATCATACGGCTGCACCTCGCGTCTGAGTCCGACATGCGGAACCTGGTGGAAACGTTCGAGGCAGCCCTCAAGTGATGGCTCGCCGGTCGTGAAATAATGGTTTCCATCAACTGGGAGGCAACTTGCAATGTATACAAACGGATGCAAGATGAAACAGAATTCGGAATTGAGCCCTTATCAAAAAAGGATAGAGGGGATCGACAATGTCATCTTGTGTGTAGCCGAAGCTGAGCGGATGCTGACACAGATCGGGAAGTCGCTGGTTTCCGACCTTGACGCTCCCAAGAAACGCGTTGATAACTGTGCGAAACCGCGAAAATTCTCGTGGAGAGGTCGCGCTATCGGGTAACCATTCACCAGGGGACATCGTTCGCTTAACAGCTTGGGACGCGGGATTTTTGCAAAGAGGGGGCTCTTGGTGAATGCCTATCGAAACGTGATAACGCGTGAGCTGACTACTCCTAGGCATTCTGCCGCAGCTTTGTCACATGAATTATTATGACCACGTTCTGCAACTGGGAATTACAGCGATCATCTGGGCCTGTTGGTGCGCAATACATTCATTGTTAAACAGTGAGGGGATCGTATCCAAAGCCTTGCCCCCCGGCAGCCGAATTAGGCCCTATTATCGTCTGCTCTACAGTCTTTTCGCCGCGATTGCGCTTGTAATTGTCGGTGCATCTATACAGGCGGTTGATCTTACTTGTCCGGCCAGCTATTTTACCAAGGTAATTATCTTGAAATCGGAACAAAGAGGTCCTCCGCTTGTGCTGCAAGAGAAACAGGGACGGAAGGGCCGCCAAAATAAACGGAGGTAGGGGGTTGAATTTGACGCACACGAGACTCGAAGTTGCCAATGGGATTGCCACCGTAACGCTTTATCGCCCCGAGCAGATGAACGCCTTCACATCCACCATGGCTCTGGAGTTGATAGAGGTCTTTGCTGAAGCTGACCGAGACGACGCAGTCAGAGTTGTCGTCGTCACAGGAGCGGGAAAGGCTTTCTGCGCGGGAGCTGATCTTTCTTACGGCGCGTCCACCTTCGATATTTCCAAGAGGGAAGGCAAAGAGATTCCAATTAGTCAGCACAGAGACCGCGGGGGGAAAGTGGCCCTGGCAATCTTCAACTGCCGGAAGCCGGTTATCGGAGCAATCAACGGTCACGCTGTCGGAATTGGAATTACCATGACTCTTCCTATGGATATACGTATCGCTGCGGCGGACGCCAAGATCGGTTTTGTCTTCGCGCGACGAGGGGTAGTGCCGGAAGCTTGCTCGTCCTGGTTTCTGCCTCGCATCGTAGGCATCTCAAAGGCCGCGGAACTCGTATACACTGGCCGAGTCTTCCGCGCCGAGGAAGAGGTGACTTCCGGATTGTTCAATTACGTACTTCCTCGTGAAGAGGTACTGCCCAAGGCAATGGCCATTGCCGCGGAGATTGTCGAAAAGGCCGCGCCGGTTTCGCTTGCGCTCAGCAAGGCTATGCTGTGGCATGGGCTCAGCGAGCAAGACCCTCAGTCTGTGCACCTTGTTGAATCGCGATGCTTCTATTGGTGCGGCCGCCGGAAAGATGCGATCGAAGGGGTTCAGAGCTTCCTGGAAAAACGGTCTCCCCATTTCACCATGAGTCCTTCCGCGGACATGCCCGATTTCTATCCATGGTGGAAAGAGCCCAAAGTGTAGGCGCTTCATGGGGTGGTTAAAGGAAGATCGCGTAGGGGCACGGTCCCGCGTCTCGCGGGATGCCCCTACCCTGGCAGCCAGCCGACCGACGAGCTGTCAATTTCCTTACACGTCATTAAAGACACGCCCCGAGAAGAATATATCTACCGAGAAGACAAGATCCGAGAATCACGGAGTTAGGCGTTGACCGGTTCCCCTCAGTCCCAGCACCTATATGCCTTCTGCGCTATAGTCGGACAGGATTCAATGAAACTACAGTGAAACCGAGGAGAGTAATCATGAAAAGGATATCTTTCGCGTGGATGATCTTCGTGTCAGCCCTCTTGATCACGAGTCTGGGGGCTTCCATCGCACACGCTCAGAAGGCCGGGCCGTCTGATCAGGAAGTACAGGACATGGCTCGCGGCATGGGGATGGATCCCCGGCAGTGCGATGATCTTCAGAATCGAATCAATCAAATAGTGGCCATCTCTGAGTCGTCGCTCAGTGACAATGAGAAGATGGCAAGCCTGACGGAGGCCGTGGCGCAATCTATGGAGGAAATGCAGCAAGCGGCCTCGAAGGATCCCGAGGTCGCGACGGCCGGTGGCCAGTATCTTGGTCTCATACAAGAACTCTTGGCGGCTGCGCGGAAATCTGCCTCGGGAGATGACAAAAAGGTTTCAGACGCGGTCAAGGATGATCTACAAAAACTTAAAATTATGACAAAAGACTACGTGCAAATGATGAAACTCATGTGCCCCAAGCTGGCTCTACCGGATGTGATGACCAAATAGCCTGTCCCTGCGGGGCAATAACAACCTGCTGATAACCAACCGCGTTCATGTGAGTTAGCGGAGCAACAGACCTGATGCATTAGAAAAAAGTACCCGGCCTTAACTCTCGAGCTGGGAGGGAGTAGTTGAAGGCCGGGCTTAAAAAACTTGTGAATCAATCTCGGAGTGGCAGTCGTCTGTTAACGCCTTGTGCTATTGTCGGATCTTCCCTTTGGGGAGCGTCGGCCAGCCTGATATTGCCGACTCCTTACGCTCCGTCGCTTGATAACCCCGACGTTAATCAGAAGATGAAGCCAAATTCCATGTAACCGCCCTCAAGCGCGTGGTTGAGTAGATAGTCGTTCTGAGCCTTCTTCAACTCAACAAGCCTGTACCCGGCCTTCACGTATCCTGATCGACCGGAATTCAGAGAGATTGCATATTTAGCTCCCGCCTGGGCATCCACTCCGACCACATCGTCCAGGAAAATAGCCCCGGCTTTGCAATCGCAAGACAAGGTGGCCCCATTGGCACTAGCTTTCACGAATCTCTGATATTCGATTCCGGCAATAGCAGCGTCTGTGCCTTTACTGAAGACAGAATTTTGGTTGACGGTAAAAGAGGAGACTACTTCGATCCTGTCCTCGGCATGGACCCAATCGGCAAATATTCCCACCGACGACCGGTAGCTCTTCACAGCGTCATAGACCAGGCCGACCCTGTGGTAGATATGCTGATACTTGCTCTGGATGCTTTGGCCTGCGCCAAAGAATTGCTGCCAAGGCCCGAATGTGACGGTACCGGATGATACCCCGCCACCATTGGCCTCGAATCCCAGACCAGAGTACCGCGCAGCCCAATTGGGACGGAATGCGTACTTGATGTTCCATGTGGGCACAGCAATGTGCCCTGGAAGTTGGAGACCGTCCGTGAAATCGGTTTCATTGGTCCCGCCCGCAACAAAAGCACCGGACCATGCGTATCGCGGCCACGCAATCTTGCCTCGGAGCCTCGCAAAGAGAACTCCTCCACCCACGTCCCACCGGCCAACGCGAGGAGCCAAAATGCCTTCCGGAAACTGGGCTTCAGTTCCGTAGGAACGCATGTAACCGGGCTTGACTTTGGTTATTTCCGGCCGAGGACACAAGTACTCGCAGGGTGGAAACGCGGCCGGGCGTTTCACCTTGGTTATAGCTTTGGGTTTCGGCTCTCCGACCACACCCTGTGATGGGGCCTGAGATTTCGCAAGAATTTTTTCTGCGGAGTCCTCAACCGTAGACGCCCAAGCAGGCGCCATAAAAGCTGTTGTGATTAGGAAAACAAGACAGACCAATAGCGTATAAGGTATTCTTCTCATCATACCCTCCCTCCAGGGTTCAACTATTTGCAGGGCGACTATTAGTTACGACAAATCAGATGTCAAGAAAAAAATGATAACTTTTCAGATGATTGTGCTTTTTTTCTAGAATTTGATTTTGCTGTAGATATAATATCTGGATATCTTAGTATATTTATGCTAAAGGCTTTTTGACGATGGCATCATCGCTATAACCCGGCACCAGAGCTATCTTTAACGGCATAGCAGATAATTAACATTACTAAGTAGAGTTATAGCCTCATTATTACTTGCTAAATTGGCTAATGCACTCAGCTTAGGGCTCTGCCCAGATCCTGAGTTCGTCGGTGCAATCATCCTATGGCCAAGCTTTGGATGAGCCAAAAAAGCGGAAATTTTCTTTGACTAAAGACTTTTCGGGCGATATGGTCCGAGACTGGGTTAGTTTCTCTTTTCAATCAACGTGGTTGCAACCTGTCTCCAGGCACCACGCGCGAGGCACGCCGCAGCGGCCTTTTCGGGTCCGAAGAACCCTCGAATGGCGATCGGGCCTGCTGGGACCCGCGAAACCGCGTGACCGTCGCCTAATCCCGGCTGAAGCGAGTTCTTATCAACACATCGGATCAAGGAGGACCACTATGGACCAGGATCGCAGGAATTTTCTGAAGGGAGCGGGCATCGTTGCCGCCATGGCCGCTACCGGCGGATTTACAGCAGCGCACGCTGAGACCAAGCCTGTGCAGGCACAGGCGCGGGGCATGGCTCGCGGCCTGACCCTGTTGACCATGCGTAGCAACGGCGAGTACCGGCTTGGCGTTAAAACCGCCAAAGGCATTCTGGATGTGCCGCAGGCAGCGCAACTGCTCAACATGCCCGCACCGGCCACTATGGATGATTTGCTTCAAAAAGAGGACGGCCCCAGCCTCAATGCACTGGTGGACGCGGCTCTCAAATCCCCAGCCGCGGGCAAGGCGTTTGTCAAGGAAGAGACTATTGAGTACGGCCCCGCGGTGACCCGTCCGCAAAAGATCATTTGTGTGGGGCTTAATTACCGCAAACATGCCAAGGAAATAGGCATGGAGGAGCCCAGCCAACCAGTGCTTTTCAACAAGTACAATAATACGCTCAACCATCACAACGGGAGAATCAAGCTGCCAGTCGATGTGGCCAAGAAATTTGATTATGAAGTCGAGCTGGTGATGGTCATGGGCAAGGAAGCCAAGAACGTCCCCGAGGCGGATGCGCTTTCATACGTAGCGGGGTACTGCACCGGCAATGACTTTACCGCAAGGGACCTGCAATTGGAGACCCCGAGCAAGCAATGGATGATCGGCAAGACTCCGGACCAATTCGCGCCCTTGGGACCATACATGGTTACCGCGGATCAGATAGATCCCGACAACCTGAAGATCGAATGTCGGGTCAACGGCGAGACCAGGCAATCCTCCAACACCAGCGATTTCATTTTCAACAGCCGGAAGATGATCAGCTTCATTTCCCGATATATCACGCTCAAACCCGGTGACATCATTTTCACTGGTACCCCGGAAGGCGTTATATCAGGCCATCCCAAGGACAAGCAGGTTTGGCTCAAGCCTGGTGACAAACTCGCTTGCAGCCTAGAAAAGCTGGGGGAATTGAAGTTCGAGCTGGTTTGACCCCCAACCTTGACCTCCGCATCCTTGCTTGAGATTCGCCGGCCGCAATCTGCGGCCGGTTTGTCTTTTACTGGCAACCCGATCCGTGTGGACTGAGACCGGTTCATTCATTCCAGAAGAGAATTCTGCTCTTTTGCAGCAAGTCAGTGGCTTGTTGTCTACCGATTTTTCTTGACCGGAGGACCGAGCGGCGCGAATTCCTTTATTGGGGGGAAAAGTAGTTATTTTCCAGCCCCCCTTTTCTTCACTGCATGGCGGACCTTGAATAAGACGGACAGTTGGTTCTTTTGGCCAGAGGGAGAGGCGGTCTACGTGGATGTCTATTAGGTGTCCGGATAAATGGACCGATGTCCCGCAAGAGCCTGGGCCCATTGCGGCTCTTGCGCATCCAGAGAGATCCGCAAGCGGCTTATACTGCAAAATAGCGTCGTTAGGGTTCTTATACAGAACCATATAATCGCTAGTTCGGCGGCTGCAAAAGCGCGCCACCGTAATCGATAGCAGGAGGTTCGGCAATGCCTGGCGGGTATGTTGCGCTACTAGACGTTCTAGGTTTCTCTGCCCTGGTCGCGGCAGACTCGACTGGTCAGAGTGTTAAGCGCTATCTCAACTGCCTACAGCGCGTGCGAGGAGAAACGGAGGTCAATTACGTCGTTTTCTCAGACGGCATAATGCTCACCCTAGGGGACGAAGGACCTGATTCTCTGATTACGATTGCGGGCGCCTGCTCTCGGTTAATGGGCGAACTGTTAGCGGAGGACATCCCGATTAGAGGCGCGATTTCCCAGGGCGAATTTGTCAGATCGGCTGTCCGTGACAGCGTGTTTGTTGCAGGCCGAGCTGTCATAGACGCATACCAGTTTGAGCAGGCACAGGACTGGATTGGGATAATGGTTGCCCCGTCAGCGCTGGCACGCGTTCGCGACCTTAAAGAGCGCTGTCGACTCGAGGGCTGCACTACCATGCAAGCGTTTCGTGCAATAGAGCCAAACCTTGAATGGGCACCGTTCATCCAGCCATGCGCCATTCCATTTCATACCGAGAATCCGTTTCAAAGCTCGAGCTTCGATGGATTCGGAGTTGTTCCCACGAGCGGTGTTGCTGAGCCGGTGGCATTGCGAGACAGCATCGAGGCAGCGATTGACCGACTGAACTGGCTTCGAGCTATCGCGCCGACGCCCGCCTCCCAGCGGAAGTATCAGAACACTACCCAGCGGCTGGGGACTGTCCACCGCCTTTGGAGTGACGTCGTTTTTTTTCGGGAGCAAGCCGGTTAGCGATGACACTAGAAGCATCGCCGAACTTTAGTTGGAGCGGACTTGCCGGAAGCGCCCTGCCAAATTGGACAATCGTAGCGAGCCGTTGCTCAACACAACGTTAGCCCGACAAACGAGGAGCAATCAAGTGCCATGACAATAATTCAACGGAAATAAGTGCCCATGTTTGAACAACCCTAGGGACACCACTCTTATTTTGTGCGCATGGGCACCAGCACCACCGAATCAAGTACGGTGTCTCCGAAATTCCGAGAAACGTCGTATCTAGAGAATGAAGAAGCGGCTCCGTAAGAAGAAGCATGATGGTGAATTCACCGAGTGGAGTCGGCAACTAGTCATTACGCGAAATCGGAAGGACGGATTCGAGGCGTTTCTTGATGCATTTATAGAGGAAGCCATCGAGGCAAACGGATGCTACTGTGGTGGAGGCGGCAAGGAAGACAAGCTGGACGTAGTAGTAGAGCTTGGACGCTGCTCGGATGATCCTGCTGCCAGGCTGCAGAAGATCACGGCATGGCTCGATGATCGACCGGATGTGCAGGGCTGGCGGATGAGCGACGAGTTCGACCTATGGCACGGGGACTTTCAGGATATTGAGGACGAAATCGAACCAGCAGCAGCAAGTGACGCGGACAAGCCGTGCGCCTGATCCCTGCGGTCTAGCCTTATTGTGCAGAAAGGAAACCAATCATGAGGAGCATTCA
>Ga0209039_10003677_pt1 | contig 11797 bp, 14 predicted proteins | sample BogFormECP12_OM1_FD_188238 | JGI IMG/M metagenome (GOLD analysis project Ga0209039, IMG submission 188238) | Bog forest soil microbial communities from Calvert Island, British Columbia, Canada - ECP12_OM1 (SPAdes) (version 2) | ecosystem: Environmental > Aquatic > Freshwater > Wetlands > Bog ...
ACCCCCCTAGAAATCCTGCGCTGGCCTGAACTGTCGCTTATCGATAAAGCAAAACTTGCCCTGCTGACCCGCAAAGCCAAAAAAATAGATCCGCTCACGCTTGATGATATACCGGCAGAGACATACATCCTCGAACATCTCGGTCCCCGTATCTATGCCTCGTTCTTTGAACCCCTGCTGAGAAGCAAATTCGGGAAGAACCGAAGCAAGGTGTCTGCGGCCTGGCTTATCAGCCGCATTGCAATCCGATCAAACAGGGGCGTCTCCGGCGAACATCTCGGATACCTGGACGGCGGGTTTCACCAGATTATTGACAGGCTCGAAAAATCCATAGTGAAAAAGGGAGGGAAAATTAACCTGCACACACCAGTTACCTCACTCTCCGGAAATGGCCGCTCGTGGCAGGTCAACGGCGAGAGCGTGGATGTTGTTATATCAACCATCCCCCCGCAGGAGCTGGGAAACCTATCCGGGCTTGCGATGCCGGAGATTCCCTACCAGGGAGCTGCCTGTATGACCATGGGGATCGAACGCGACGTCTGTAAAGGTGTGTACTGGACCAACATGAAAGCCGAAGGACCATACGGGGCGGTCGTAGCTCATACCAATTTTATCCCGCATGAACGATACGGTGAACATATCGTCTATTTAGCTTCCTATTTCAGTGGTACCGTTCCTGCGCGGTTAGACCAGAAAATGAAGGAAGATTTCTGTTTACGGTTTGACCTCAAGGAGGATGAGATTCACTGGAGCCGGATGACCATCGACCCCTGGGCCGGACCGATCTACACAACCGGGTACCACTCATTGATCCCTGCGTACGAAAAACACGGCATCTATCTGGCCGGGATGTTTTCAGAGGAGAACTACCCGGAAAGAAGCATGGAAGGTTCTATCAGGGCGGGCAACCGGATTGCCGGTTGCATCCGGGAGAAGGAACACTGATGGCTGTACCCGAAGTCACTGCAATTATCCCGGTGTATAATGACCGGCCTGCACTTGAACACACAATTCCGGAGTCTCTCAGAGTACTTTCCATGATCACGGAACATTTTGAGGTGATCGTGGCCGAAGATGGAAGTTCAGATGGAAGTGCAGAGTTTGTCCGGGAGTACGAGACAAAATCAACCCGCGTGAAACTGTTGCACTGCGACAGACGGCAGGGAAGGGGAAAGGCGCTCAAGAGGGCAATACGACAAGCACAGGGATCGATTGTCTGTTACTATGATGTTGATCTTGCGACCGATATGCAGCACCTTCCCGAGCTCATCGATGCAATACGAAAAGGAGCGGATATTTCCACGGGATCCCGCCTTCTCCCGGAAAGCGACATCCGGCGGACTGAAGGCCGCGAAATCGCAAGCCGATCGTATAATTTCCTAGTCAGGTTGATCCTCGGCAGCAGGATCTTCGATCACCAGTGTGGATTCAAGGCGTTTAACAAGGTAAAAATTCTCCCTGTCCTTTCCACGGTCCGATCGGATCACTGGTTCTGGGATACCGAACTCCTCGTCAGGGCACAGCTGAAAGGATATAAGGTCACAGAATTTCCCGTCCGCTGGCGCGCAGGGAAAGGAACAACCGTCCGGATGAAGGATATATTCGGGATGGGATCATCCATCCTGCGTCTCTGGTGGCAGATTCATGTATCGAAAGATTAGTGCAATCCTTATCCCCAGCCTGATAGCGGTCGGGATCATCGTCTACATGCTCTACCGTGTCTGGGATGATCTGCTCACTGCACTCCAGCACATCGTTCCCGTCTACCTGGGAATGGCGATCATCATCTGCCTTTCTGCCTGGTGGTTGCGCGGATGGCGGTACAACCGGATCCTTCTTGGCCTGAATTACCGGGCCGGTGTTGCATTCTCCACAGCGTGTGTCTTTGTGAGCCAGACCGTTAACCTCATTGTCCCGGCACGACTGGGAGATTTTGTCAGGATTTTTATCCTGAAACATGATTACAATGCAACCTATTCTGAGGGAATCTCATCTCTCGTGGTGGAGCGGGTCTTTGATATTGTTGCCATTGCCGTGATTGGGGCGGCGTCTCTCTTCTTTATCCCCACTATCCCGGGCTGGCTCAATGTATACATCTCTATCATGATCGTCATTCTCGCGGTAGCAGTTGCCTTCTTTATCTTCCTGATCTTTGTGGGGGAGCTGACCACCACGAACAAGTATGTCAGGTATGTCCTGACGATGCTCGATGAGATCAGGAGGGCCTCGCTCTCCCTTCGTTCTATTCTGATTCTTGGCGTCTCATCCCTCATCATCTGGATGCTTGACATCCTCGTCTGCCACTCGGTTGCAACGATGTTTGAACAACAGATCCCATTTGCCGTGATCGTTCTTGCCATTGTGCTCGGGAATCTGGTCAAGGCAGTACCGATCACTCCGGGCGGGATCGGAACCTACGAACTTATCGTATCAGCGACGTTTGCGATCACCGGTGTCTCACCCGGAGTGGCATTCCTGATCGCCGTGGTTGATGACCTGATCAAGAACCTGGTCACCCTTGCCGGCGGAGTTGTCTCGATCTACTATCTCGGAGAATGGGTGATCCCGACTATCAAGTCGGCCCTCTGGTCAAAACTGGACGGGGGGAAGAAACCTGACGCCTGAGTTCCAGTTCCTGTCCGTCGCAAGCTGGCTGCTCGTGGTGACCTTTTTACAGCTCGCGCTCTACCCGTCTCTCAAAAAATGCCTGATGCAGTACGCTTTCCCGGCCTCGTTTGCCGCATCGCTCCTCCTCTTTACCCTCCTTACCTGGTACTGCGGCCTTACCCGTGTTCCGGTGCAGCTTGCACTCGTGCCCTTTGTCCTGCTCTTCGGGTATCACATTTACCGGCGTGATTACGCGTGGAGCGAGCTGAAGAAAGAGTGGCACTGGGAGCTCATTTTTCTGATCTTCTTCTCTTTGATGCTCACGGTCAGGTTTGTCAACCCGACGATCTCCTACGCAGAGAAGTTCATGGACCACGCTTTCCTCGCATCCATCATGCGAAGCCCGGTCGTCCCCCCCGTGGATCCCTGGTTTGCCGGGGGCACGATGGACGTGTATTATTACCTGGGCTACTGGATTTTTGGCTGCCTCGGCATTGTAAGCGGTGTTCCCTCGAACATCGCGTTCAATCTGTCCCTGCCGACCGTTCTCGGGGTCGCGGCCGTAACCGTCTATGCGATCGGTACGCTCCTGCTCGACCGGTTCCGCTGGCTGCCGCTGCTCCTCTTCTTCATTCCCAATCCTTCGCTTTTTTACCAGCTCTTCACGGGAAGCAGTGTCAGCTCTGCGCTCTGGAACAGCACCCGCACTATCACCAATACCATCAACGAGTATCCCCTTTTCTCGTTTACCTGGGGAGATCTCCACGCCCATGTCATTTCGATCTTTAACCAGACCATTTTGATCTTCCTGCTGATCTATGTGTACAAATACTGGGATTCTCTCGAATCGCAGGGAAAATGGCTGGTGTGCGGGCTTGCTGCACTCAGCCTCGGTTCCATGCCCCTGATTAACACCTGGGATGTGCTCATCTACGCCCCGATCACGGTCGTCGTCGCAGCATTAATCATCCTGCGGGGCTGGAAACAGGGACGGGGAAGGTCATCGTGGGGCCAGCTGATCGCGATCCCCCCCCTTTCTATCCTTATTTATCTGCCTTTTTACCTGATGCTCAAAACAAGTACCGGGGGGATTGCAATCGTAAAGACCCCCTCCGATCCCATTCAGTTCCTGCTCGTGAACGGCTGGTTCATCGCCATCTTCCTGCTGCTCCTCACAAAAGACATCCGGGAGCGGCCGTACCTCCTGCTCATCGCGGTACCGTTTGTGCTCGCCGGGTATACGGCAGCGGCAATTGCTGCCGTCCCCCTCATCTATTTCATTGCAAAGAAGGAGCGCAGCATCCCCGATCTTCTTGCCATGTTCGGTCTTTTGATCCTCATCTTCGTGGAGCTGTTCTACCTCAAGGACAACATGGGGGACACGTATTTCCGGATGAACACGGTATTCAAATGCTACGTGCCCGCATGGATCATCCTCGGCATCAGCTCCTTCGCTATGGTGGGAGCATGGTCTGCCCGGCCGGGACGTGTGCCGGTGATGCCGGTAAGGAAAAGTGCCGCACTTGCCGTGCTCGTCATTGGCTTCCTTTTTGTCGTCCCGTTCCTTGTTCCCCTTGATCTCAATTACGGGGGCCGGACGCTCGACGGACTTGCGTATCTCGATTCCTCGCACCCGGGCGATGCCGGGGGTGTCGCATATCTCAGGAACCTGACCGGGGACGAGCGCATCGTCGAGGCTGTGGGTGGGGACTATACCTATTATTCCCGGATCTCCTCATTTACCGGTATCCCCGGGATCCTTGGCGAGTCGTTCCACGAGTATATGTGGCGCGGGGATACCACAGGCTGGTACAGCGCCCGGCCTTCGGACGTCAGGGCCATTTATGAAGATCCCACTCAGACCGTGACTCTCATGAAAAAATACAACGCAACCCTTCTTTACGTTGGTGACGTAGAGAGGGAGACGTACAACGTAAGCCTCCCGGCCACCGGACTCGAACAAGTGTATTCCGGGCAGGGCACCAACATTTACCGCATTGCCGGGTGATGCGCATCTCCACGGATTCGTGAGATACCGGGCCGGAGATATCTCCACCGCTTACAAACCTTTATTTCTCCTCCTGATGAAATGATATGGCTGCATCACTGCTGACTGATGAGTAATGAAGGGGCACACTGCTCCTGAATGAGGTGAGTTATGGCAAAAGGATACGTAAAAACCGAGGCTCCTGAGGAGCTCCAGAACAAGGCGCTCGAAGCCCTTGAAGTTGCAAGAGACACCGGGAAGATCAAGAAGGGTTCAAACGAGGCAACAAAAGCCATCGAACGCAGCGCTGCACTGCTTGTTTTAATTGGCGCTGATGTCGAACCCGCAGAGATCGTTATGCACCTTGCTCCGCTGTGCGATGAGAAAAAGATCCCTTACATCTTCATCAACAAACAAAACGACATCGGTGCCGCCAGCGGCCTTGACGTCGGTTCTGCCGCTGCGGCGATCGTCAAGCCCGGTAAGGCAAAAGAAGTGATTGAGGATCTCGCGAAGCAGCTGGTTGCCTTAAAGGCATAAGGTGCGCTCATGGCAGACGACGCAACGCCCGCAGAAGTCATCGAGGTTGTCGGTTCCACCGGTATGCACGGGGAAGCGATGCAGGTCAAGTGCCGGATCCTTGATGGCAATAACAAAGGTCGCATTATCACCCGCAACACGGTCGGGCCCATCCGGGAAGGAGATGTCATCATGCTCCTCGAGACCGAACGCGAGGCAAAGAAACTGTCGAGGCGGTGACCCTCATGGTTGAACAGCACATCTGCAATTTCTGTGGTGTACAGCTCGAGCCGGGCACCGGCAAGATGTTCATCAAGAAAGACGGCACGATCTTCTATTTCTGCAGCACCAAGTGCCAGAACAACCACAAACTGGGCAGGGTTCCCCGCCGGGTTGAGTGGACGACTGCAGGACAGAAGGGTACAAACAAGGAGTGATCTCCCATATGGATCGCACCTTTGTGATGGTCAAGCCGGATGGTGTCCAGCGCGGACTTGTTGGTGAGATCGTCACCCGGCTTGAGGCAAAAGGCCTCAAACTTGTGGCAGCCCGTTTCGAGGTACTGCCCGAGGCCCGGGTTACCGAGCAGTACCGGGAACACCTTTCAAAAGCGTTCTTCCCGTCCCTGAAATCCTATATCATGGGAGGTCCCTGCTTCCTGATGGTCTGGGAAGGCAGGAATGTGGTAGCGATCGTCAGAAAGATAATCGGCGCCACAGATCCGCAAGAAGCGGCGCCCGGCACCATACGGGGCGATTTCGGGATCGATATCGGCAGGAATGTGATTCACGCCTCGGATTCTCCCGAGAGTTCCGCACGGGAGATTGGCATTCATTTCAAACCCGCCGAACTATTCGCATATACCCGGATTGACGAATCCGTGTTATACGAATACTGAAATTCCTTTTTACCAGAACCTCTATTATCCATAAGGACCGTCTTTTCATTATGGCCAATGACCTGCTCAGTTTCTCCCTGCTGTGTTTTTCTTCCATCATCATTATCGTCAACCCGCTGGGCGCGACACTGACCTACATTGCCCTGACAGAGAACCTGGAAAAGCAGGTAAAGGAGCAGATCATCAGGGATGCCTGTACAATCGCACTTGCGATCCTCATCCTTGTGGGCATTGCCGGGACGATAATCCTTCAAATCCTGGGGATTTCCCTTGAAGCGTTCCAGATCGCCGGCGGCATCCTGCTCTTTGGGATCGGTATGGAAATGGTCTATGCAAAGACCTCACGCACCAAGCTTACGGCAACCGAGAAATATGAATCGCGTGACAACGAAGATGTCGCAGTGATGCCGTTAGCCATCCCTATGATTGCCGGCCCCGGGGCGATCACCACGACCATCGTCTTCACAAACGATGCAATAGCGGGATCCATCGTTGAGCGGCTCGTGATCTTTGTATCGATCGGGATAGCGATCGCAATCACCTATTTTATGATGCGGAACGCTGAATATATCATACGCAAGATAGGCCAGCGGCAGTACCGGGTAATCAACCGGTTGCTGGGGATGCTGCTTATTGCTATCGCCGTGCAGTTCGTGATCACGGGGATAAAAATTGCGTTTCCGCTGACAGGAGCATCATAATGTCTGACTGGGACTTTGCAACCGTGGCTCTGATACTTGTTGGTTGCAGTATCATTGCGGCAGGGATTATCATAGCCGCTATGCTCCTTGGATATCTCCGTTCATCCTCCCAGTTCCTTTTGCTCACTACAATCATTCTCATTGTGATGGGATCTGCAGTGGTCCTGTATGTTGACCGGAGAAACACCTGATCTTTTCAGGGGGATGGCCCGATGCGATGCTGCAGCGCCCAGGTAAGCGGCGTATGGGAATCTCCGGACCAGACGCTTGAAAAAGCAGAGGAGTGTTTTTCTCTTGCCGCCCGATCCGGGGCAGTGCTGATCTCATTTCCCGAGCAGTTTACGACCGGCTGGGATCCCCGTTCTATAAAGAACACCGAAGATCTCAGCGGCGCAATCGTGGCCGGGTTCAAAAAACTGGCCAAGAAAAATGCGATGGCCGTCATCGGATCGTTCCGGGAGACATTCTCCCCAAAGCCAAGGAACACCGCTATTGCGATCAGCCGCAACGGCGAAATCCTGGCCACGTACGCAAAAATCCATCTCTTTACCCCCGGAAATGAGGATCAGGCTTTTACCCCGGGTAACGAGCTTGCGACATTTACTCTTGAGGGCGTCCACATGGGCCTTGCCATCTGTTACGATCTCCGTTTCCCGGAGATCTTCCGGTTGTACCGGCGCGAAGGGGTACATGCGGTGATCGTCCCCGCGGCATGGCCACAGAACCGGCTCCGGCACTGGGAGCTCTTCATCCAGTCCCGGGCGGCAGAGAACCAGATGTATGTCGCAGGTGTGAATACGACCGGGACAAATCCTGTCGACGAGTATGCCGGGGCGTCCATGACGGCCGATCCGCACGGGACGATCATCGCACGTGCAGGCGCAGGAAATGAACTTTTGTACTATGAGATCGATCCCCGTTTCGTGGAGCGGACCCGCCGGGAGTTTCCTGTGGATAATGACCGCAGGGACGCATTGTACGGTTCTCTCATGGAAAAACGTCAGGAGAGGTAGCCATCTCTTTAACGCTCGTCTATATGTACCCGGAAAACCAATAACACACCATGTACCATCTCGTATGCGTTCATTGCGGCGCCACGTATCCCGCTGACGAGATCCTCTACAACTGTAAAAAATGCGGCCACCTGCTGGCGGTGAAATACCCCCTCGATACGATCACCGTAAAGCGTGCAACCTGGGACGCCCGCCCGCTCTCGGTCTGGCGCTATAAGGAACTCCTGCCGGTGCATATCGAGCCGGTCTCCCTGCACGAAGGTGGCACACCCCTCTACCACTTAAAACGTCTCGGAAAAGAGATGGGCCTCCCTCATCTTTACGCCAAGCACGAAGGCATGAACCCCTCGGGCTCGTTCAAGGACCGCGGGATGACCGTGGGTGTCTCGATGGCGCTCCAGCTCAATAAAAAGAGTGTTGCCTGCGCAAGCACGGGAAATACTTCGGCCAGCCTCGCGGTTTATGCCGCAAAGGCAGGGATTCCGGCTGTCGTGCTCCTCCCGGCAGGCCATGTCGCAGTCGGGAAGATTGCGCAGGCACTGATGCACGGTGCAAAGGTCATCTCCATCAGGGGCAACTTCGATCGTGCACTCGAGATGGTTCACGACCTTTGCCTCACGCATGGCCTGTACCTCCTGAACTCTATTAATCCCTACCGGCTGGAGGGCCAGAAAACGATCGGGTTTGAGGCGATCGACCAGCTGGGATGCGTGCCCGACCGCATCGTGCTCCCGGTAGGCAATGCAGGAAATATCTCTGCCGTGTACAAGGGGCTGCTGGAACTCGAAGCGCTCGGTTTTATCGACCAGCTGCCAAAGATGACGGGTATCCAGGCCGCCGGCTCAAGCCCGGTGGTCAGGGCAATCAAGGAGAACCTCCCCGCGGTACTGACTGAAAAGCATCCCGAAACCGTCGCATCGGCCATACGGATCGGAGCCCCGGTGAACGCCGAGAAGGCACTTGTCGCGATCCGGATGACTGGCGGGACCGCGGAGTCAGTGACCGACGAGGAGATCCTTGCAATGCAGCGCGATCTCGCACGCAAAGAAGGTATTGGCGTGGAGCCGGCATCTGCCGCTTCAGTTGCCGGCATCCGCAAGCTTTGCGAAATGGGAGCGATCGATCGCGATGAGAAGATCGTGTGTGTAGTGACAGGCCATCTCTTAAAAGATCCGGATACGGTGATCAAACAATGCGAACCTCCTGTCGAGATCGACGCGGACCTGCCCTCGCTGCTCTCTGCGCTGCACTTGTAATCGCATTGGTTGCCCCCTCCGCATGGGCGCTCGATGCCACGTACCAGGTGCTGCCCAACGCTACCTCGTATGCCGCCCGGGTGAACATCGAAGGTGCATCGAGCTACATGTTTGCAGACACCGATCTGCTGGGAGAGAACGTCCCGATCACCGTCACCAACGTGAGCCTGATAGCAGAGAATGGCACAGCGGTGGATTTTAACTGGACAACCCAGTGGAGCGCGCCCTCGGCAATTACCTTCCCCCAAGGGAACTACACCGTTGCCTATGTTGCCCCCCTGCATGACAACCAGTTCCAAGGTTCATTCCTCTCGCCCTACAACGTAAGCGTGACCCTGCCCGGGGAGTATGATGTCCGTAACCCGCTTCTTGCCGGGCTTAGCCCGGGAGCAAACGTGACCCGGTTTTCGGATAATTCCACACAGGTAACGTGGAACCAGACGCAGTCGTTCAACCTCCGGTTCTATGATCAGGCACGGGAAGATCTGCTGTACCTGTTCGCCGAGTTCATGATTATCCTCGCCGTCATCCTGTTAATGCCGTTTTTACTGATGCGAAAGCCACCGGAAGAATAACGGGATGCTGATCGCGGGGACGATTTAGTTTTTTGGTACTATCTCATGAGCCGGCCAATTTCGAAAGAGGGCGCACTCCCTGAACAAAACAGCAATGCTTAAAGCGCGGTCTACCCAGCTCAGGTGAGATGAAACGGGTTACCGCGATGGCAACCGGTAAAGTGCAGGGAGTAGGGTACCGGCAGTACGTGTCCGACTGCGCCCACCGGCTCGGGCTGCACGGCTCGGTGCAGAACATGCGCGACGGTTCGGTGTACATGATTGCGGAAGGGTCCCCTGCTGCGCTTGAAGATTTCATCCGGCAGATCTGGGCCCGGGAAGAGTCTTTGATACATGTCGAGAACCTTCTGGTAACCGAGGGTGGCGCCACCGGGGAGTTCAAGGGTTTCTGGGTGGAGTGGTAACTGCGGGCACCTTTGAGATGCGTCATGATGCCCGACTTAGGCCGGACAAGAACCGAGAAAAAGAGAATAATTACTGCAGCCCGAATGACTTCAGGGTCACATCGTTATTGACTGCACCGACATGGTAAACGCTGCCATCAGAGAGCTCGTTGATGACAACCTCGGCAGGGGAGAAGAGCGACGTATCGATCTTGTAGAAGTCATACTCTGCTTCCTTGAAGATGTCGTTGAACGGCTTACCGTAGCCCTTGGACTTGCTGCTGGGGATCTTCTCGAGATAATCCTTGATCTCCGGCGCATTCATCGTGAGCTGGATCTGGCCGTGGTAGATGGTCGCATCGTTGGTAACTCCCATCGCACGTTTAGCCCCCCTGACCGGCGGAATCGGTGCCGTTCCGATAGCTGCCGTAATCTTTCTCGTGTCAAACCCGAGCTCGTTTAATTTGTAGATCGCCGTCTCCACGCAGCGTCCCGAGACCTGGATCGAGCCGACAATCGAGGAAGTCGGCGCAACTACGGCACAGGTATTTGCCACATCGATGTGGCATTCCTCGGCAATCTTCTCCATGACCTCGCCGTTTGGCAGGTGATCGGACTCGAGGCAGATCACCGCGCAGTCGTAGTCATCCTCGTAGTCAATCACTTCAAAGGTGTGCTTGGGCTTGAGGGAGAGCGCCCGGGCCGGGCCACTGCCCATCGCAAAGTAGTTCCCCACCTTGACCGTCCAGCCGGCCTTCTGGGCCCCGAGGCAGGCAATCGAGGGAAAATCGGTATTCACATCGATGAATGGCTGGGGGAACTCCTTTATCTGCCCCATCCTGAAGTTGACCTCTCCAAGACCGCCCATACAGATCTCGGTAAATGCCCTCCCTGCCGCATACCCGCCCCGGGTACTTACACCACAGTCGACGATGCGTGCGCCATTGTCGAGTTCATGGTATGCTGCGTTAAACTCCTCGGCCAGATCGGCGAGGTTGTCAAATATTTCAAGTGCCAGTTCGTTAACACTTAACATAGAAAGACCCCTGTCTCATAAGAAGAGGGTTCACAAATAGATAAGATTTTTGAAAATATTCCGTCGGCCTTATAAAAGATATTCCAGCACCCTGGCCGGTTCGTACCGGAGCGTGATCACCCTGGTCCTGCCTTTCCCTCCCCGGTACTGGAGGTTGACCAACCGCATCGCATCCATCTTTTTGACAATTTCATAGAAGTGGGTGTACCCGATGGGCACCTCCTCTTTGATGGTTTTGTAGACCTCGCCGGCGTTCATCTCTGCTCCCGTGGCGCTTATCGTGGCAAGTTCCCGGAGGATCCTGCTCTCCTCGTCCTTAAGCGTCTTCAGCGTATATTCGAGATGAAGGTACTTTGAGACCGCGTATGCTCCGCAGATATCTTCGCGCCAGATGCTGCGCCGTGCGGCCCTTTCTGCGTTGAGGGCTGCCCGTTTGAGGAGATCGATACCCACCCGCAGGTCGCCGCTCTTCTGTGTCTGCTCCACCACGAGATCCAGCATCTCGTCGCTTAAAACCCCACTGAAAAAACCCTGCATCACGCGGGCGGTCATAATCTCCCTCACCTCCGCATTCCCATAGGGAGGGAAATAGATCTCGGTGGGGCGGAAGACCGAGGAGACCCGGGCATCCACGGCACGGGAGAGATCCACATCCGGGTCGCTGATGATCACAATAACCCCGATGCGGACGCCGTCATAGGACTCGTGGGCCCGGAGCAGCGTGTAGAGCACCTTGTTGAGTTCATTCTCGTAGAGAAGGTAGTTGGCATCGTCAAGTGCGACAAGCAATACACACTCCTCTTTCTGGAGGATGCGGGCGAC
>Ga0209039_10003679_pt1 | contig 11792 bp, 11 predicted proteins | sample BogFormECP12_OM1_FD_188238 | JGI IMG/M metagenome (GOLD analysis project Ga0209039, IMG submission 188238) | Bog forest soil microbial communities from Calvert Island, British Columbia, Canada - ECP12_OM1 (SPAdes) (version 2) | ecosystem: Environmental > Aquatic > Freshwater > Wetlands > Bog ...
ATCTCATCTAGTGCGCGCTAGAAAAGGAATTTTGGAATACATGCATGCTTTTGTGTTGTCTCCTCGCCAGATTATGTTACACGCCTGCGGTTAGAACAGGCACAAGGCAGCGCGCGCTCGGTGTTTCGGTGGCCGCGCTGCGCGTGCGCTCAGGGGGACTAGAAGCTCATTCTCTAGAGAATCTATCTATGAAAGTATCAACTTTTCCATAAAAATAGTCCATATTTTCGATTACTTTCGTGTCGCTCCAATTCCACCATGCGATTCTAAGAAGTTTCTTGATACGTTCTTGCGTAAATCGATATTTCAAGATTCGCGCTGGGACTCCTACTACGACCGCGTACGGAGGAACATCATGTGTGACTACTGCCCCTGCTCCAATGATGGCCCCATCGCCAATCGTGACCCCGGGGAGTATTATCGCGTTTGCGCCAACTGTTACGTCATTTCGTATTACGATGAAGTTTCTCTTTTCTGGCAGGTGGTACGAAGGAAGGAAGCTTTTCAGACGAGCCACGGCATAAGTTGCAACTCTATACTCTTCGTATCCTTTTGGCGGAATATGTCCCGGATGGACAATGAGTATTGCACCGTGAGCGATGGAACAATAGTTGCCTATAACAACTTTGTCGGTTGTCTCTGCATTTACTATGTAGGGTATGTCGGGGCTATGACGCCCTATCTTAACGCTGCACTTTGGAAATTTCTGCATACGCAGCATATTGAATAATATTATTCTCAAGCTTACCATGCTTCTAATTCCTTCCTACACTGAAGCGCGCGCAGTAGCGTGATTATTAGTGGTGAGAAATTAATCTTTCACAAACCGTTCAGAAAGGAGACAATTAAGAGCCAATTCTAACTTTCGTGTAATCTGTGTCCAATCATAAGTACTTGTTGCAAGTTCTCTTGCCGCCTTACCCATGGTTGTTGAAAGGTTCTTGTCATTAAGCAATTCAATTATGCGGTGTACAAAACTCTCAAGATCGTCTTCAATGAAAATGTTGACACCGTCTTTGATGTTAAGGCCTTCAGCCCCAATTCTCGTAGAAACTACAGGAAGGCTGCATGAAAAATATTCGAGTATCTTCAACCTAGTGCCTGACCCATGAAACAGAGGAGCAACTGCAACATCAGATACGCTGAGAATGTCCGAAACGTTATCGACAAAACCTGTAAACATCAGGTGGGGCAGTTTCATCTCATCCGTTTTCTTTCCGACAATAACGAAAAGAGCATCTTTGATTTCACCCAAAACTCTTGGTGCGATTGCTGAAGAAAGCACCTGGATAGCTTCTCTGTTGGGCAGATACTCTAGGTTGCCAACGAAGACTACGATCCGAGAGCCTTCTAAGCCATATTTCTGTCGAGTCTCGGTCTGATTGTGTGTCTTCACAAAAAATTGAGTTTCAACACCGTTTGGTACGACCTCTATTCTGCGCTTTTGAAAACCAGTTGAAATCAAGAATCTCTTTTCACTCTCGGAGACTGCCAAGATTAGATCAGCGTTCTTGTAAGCCAATTTTTCAAAAAAAGTCTCCAACATCCTTCTTAATGTACTTGTGTTTCGCACTCTCAACGCTTGAAATACGTCATGACAATCAATAACAACCGGTTTTTTCAGAATCTTCTTGATGAACAAGGTGAGCAAGCCACCAGATTGTGGATGCTCTATTTGAACGACATCTGCTTCTCTGACTAGCTTTCCAACCCTATACGCGAAAAACAAATCATAGAAATAGATTGATGTAGGTCTATCAATGTCAAGAAGTCTCCTCGAAACTTCCAGCATCTCTCTTGGGATTATGCCTCTCAATCCATGAACAGCTACACCGTCAACGAATTCCGATGAGTCTTTATCTCGGGGCAACACGACCTCAACATCATTTCCAGTCTCCTCAAGAGCCTTTGCAAGGTTGTATATTCGCACGGAAGCACCTGTGCTTTTCTGCATTGAATCCTCGAAGGAGCTCAAGACGCAAATCTTCATTTTTACGCCCCAAAGATATGGTATACGGTGCGCGCATGATAGCTCAGGTCACCGAAGCGAAGCGCCCGCTAAATCAGGTTATATCGACTCAACGTTTCTTTTGTAATCCATGCTCGATCGTCAGGTTGACTCCATATCGAAAGCCTTTTGCCAAAGAGCACGGCCAAAATTGAACCGGAAAGAAGAAAATTGCTCTCTAGAAGTTCATAGACATAGAACCTGACCGTAGGAATTACTAGAAATAAAGAAGCCAAGAGGAAATAAGGGAAGTTTACAAGCAAAACACATGTTAAAAGAAAAAAAGCCAAAAACGCTATTGGAGAAAAGAGGTAAAGCATCACATTCGGAACGATTACTTTTTTTGCTGTTCTAATCTTGCCCTTCAAGATAAGATGAAGATATTTGCTAAATAATCGGACAAGCTGATTAGCCCTTCTTGACTTTACTGCTATTTTCCCTCTAAAAGAGACAGGAAATGGTGAAAAGAATTCAGCTTGTGGAACAACCATCGTTTTGAAACCCTTTTCTATAACGCTTATGACCGTGCCACAATCATCCGACCCTGTCTCATAAACGTCAAATCTATCTAAAACCTCCCTTTTAAAAGCGCTAAAACCCCCTTCGAAAAAAACCGTTGAGCCAGATTTAGACTCGCCAACTCTTAAGAAATTAGCCGACTTCAAGTAAGCTCCTTCCATCCTCGTAACCCAGGTCTGTTCTGAATTCAGCAATATTTTTGGACCAGAGATAGCGCCAACCATAGGATCTGCCAAGAAAGGCATTGCTGCATCCAGGATATCCGCAGGCCAGAAGCAATCGGCATCAGAAACTATCACCACATCACCAGTACAGTAATTCAATGCATAATTAAGCGCATTTGATTTTCCTTTTCGGCTTTTTTCAGTCAGAACTTTCACGTTTGCGAGCGGTTCTTTCGCCAAGAACTGCTTTATGATTTCCAAAGTACCGTCAGAAGAATTGCTATCAACAATAATGGTTTCCACAAGATCTCTGGGATATTTCACGCGGCTTAGATTCATTAGCTTAAAGACGATACTACTTGACTCATTGTAGGTTGGAATGAGAATAGATACCCTGGGTGTGTAATTCGCGTCAATCTTAGTTGACCATGGCTTTCTAGAACTCTTGCGCATAGAGTAAAAAATAAAAACTGCAGGTCCGAAAGCCAGAAAGCCAAGTAGCAACCAGACTATTAAAAAGAAAACTGGCATAAACACCCACGTTTATCTGAAAGTACAGAATCGATGCACGTTCATTGAATTGTGCTTTGGACTGAAGTATCAAGAAACACTATGTTTCCAACACTGGAGGGACAACGTCCCCAACTACTGCCGCATAAAAACTCAGCATTTTCAATTGCAGATTCCATGAAAGCCTGTGCATAAGATGATTGTACCCTGGAAAACTGTTTCTAATCTCAGCTAGCTTGATCCCCTCTTCAATCAGCATGATATCCTTCGTCCGACCGATCTTTTCTTGTTCTGCCATTCTGATATACTTGACCGATTTTGGATTCCAACCCATTATTTTTGCAGCTATGAAATCGGTCGCCAGAGGATTGTCTCCAGCCATTACAACTCCAAGCTTTTTGGAGTAGGCTCCTTTAGCTATAATGCCGTCAACCAAAATTATGTGTGATTTAACTATTTTGTTCACTGCAACAATCACGTAGGGAAGCTTACTGTGGTAAGAGTATTTTCTCGGTTTTGAAATGGCTCCAAACATGTTTTTCAGAGAACATGTAACTCCTATGAAACTGTGAGTTTTGAGTTTGGGCACATTAATAATTAGATCAGCTTTCAAGAGGAGATTGTTCAAAGGTAAAACGAACTCTTTTTCTCTCACTCTCACTTTCACGTCAGTAACGTCTCCTTCGCTCAAGTTCACCAGGGCCACCTTCTTATTTTGGCTCAGCTTGTCGTACTCCAGAACTTTGAAGGAGTATTTGGTTTTCATTGCTGAAGCATCTGCTTCTGCAATCGAGATGTTAACGCCATTCCCAACTTTGCTTCTGACGTGATCGATCACTGCTGAAACCACTCTTGGATCAGTGGTCTCTCCTGTTGAACAGTCCCAGTAATAACATAGGTTTGGCTTTATGACTATATTTTGAATATTGCCGTTGAAGTTGAAGTTCAAAGTATCGATTGCTCTGCCAACAGCTTTGCCAATGTCCTTATCCGAGAAGTTTTTGATACCTACTGAAGTCAGAACGACTTTAGCCATTCTTATTTCTCTCCATGCTCGTGATAGATGGAATCGATTATGCGCATCACTTCCAATTGCGTTTGCAAGGAAACCGGAAGCTCTTCTCCCTGCTTGATCGTGTCAAAAAACGTTTCCAAAATCTCGTAAAATGAAGAATAAAAATAGGTATAAGATAAATAATGCACTCTCCTCAGCGACAATTTTCTAAGAAGGTTCTTTGTGCCCTCTTTGATTGCGTAGGCTCGCATGTTTCGCGGTGTGTAGCGTTCTGTCGAATCGTATCCGGCCGTTCCATGAACGTTGATTCTGAAATTGAATGCTGGAAATATAGATTTTGAGAACCAGCCAACGTTTACAATGAAGGTTGCAGCGGTGCTCTTTGATTTTAATACAACCGTAGCAGCGTCTTCTACGGAAAGATTTAGCCTGTGTCCTAGGCTTGAATAGGTGACCTCCAGATCGTCGAACATCCATATCAATATATCAATTAGGTGATAACCCAAATCTAGTAACGCGCCGCCTCCAGCCAGTTCTTTACTTAGCCACCAGTCAGCAACTGGCGTAGGTACAAGAGGATGCGAAAAAGGGCCGTTCAGCACAAGCTCAGACGTAGCGATAACGACGTCGCCAACCCTCCCTTCATCCACCATGTTCTTCAGTTTCTGAACGCAGTCAAAATACCTATAGTTAACTCCGACCATCAATTCTACTTTTTCTTTCTGGACTTTTTGAACGATTTCTTGAGCTTCTGCAAAATCCCTGGACAGCGGCTTGTCAAGAAAGATATTCAATCCGCTCTCAGCTGCACGAAACACGCTTTCCTTCTTGAGAAAACTCGGCAGAGAAATTACTACCGCATCTAGTTTCTCTGCATCGAGCAATTTCCCGTAATCATCGTAAGTTTTTACGTTATACCTTTCTGCTATTTTCCTGTTTTTTTCACTTTTATCGGCGGCAGCGACAACATTGACTTCCCTGATGCGCAAGGCGTTCAATAGGTGAAGCTGTCCCATTTTTCCTAACCCAATAATTCCGATGCGCGACAAAAGTGGATTTCACCTCACTTTGAGTTCAGCCAAATTACTACCTAATATATTTGAAGTCAAGGATAACCAAGAACAAAGAATGTATTTAAGCAGATTCTCTGCTTTGGATATATTCTCATTCTAAATTCATTAAGAATATTACTTCTCTTTGAAATATACAATGCAAACAGGATGATTAGGTCATGCTTTCTATCAGAATTCTGTTCAGGATAATCAGGCCATGTCTGAGCTTCAGTTTTTTCTCCCCTAACCGCGGCCTGTAACCAATTGGAATTTCGACTATTTGATATTTTTTGCGTTCGACAATATAGTTCATTTCAGCTTCTATGTCGAAACCTTTACTCTTTGGGATCCACCCTTTTAGAATCTCCGACCTGACAACTCTTAGACCAGTGAGAGGATCCTGAAGTTTTATGCCGTTAACCAAGTGTTGTGCAAAGGCAAGCAGTCGATTTCCAAACAAAAATATGTCATTGCTTGCTTCCTTAAACGTGATGTCCCGGTTAAATCTGTTCCCGACAACCATGCCAACACGGGGGTTTTCATCCAGAATTTCTATCATCTTTGGGATATGTTTAGCAGGATAGGTGAAGTCAGCATCAGTGAACACGACATATTTTGTGTTTGGAGGCAAGTTCTCCAAGCCTTGGCAAATTGCTTGCCCTTTGCCTTTTCCGTCTTGCACTACGACTTTAGCCCCTGCGTGCCCGGCTATTTCAGGAGTCTTGTCAACACTGTTTCCATCAACAACAAGGAAGAAAGGATCATTGAGAGATCTCCTCATCTCTTCAATTGTCGGCCCTATTCCTTCTTCTTCATTCAGCGCCGTGATGAACACGGCGACATTTGAGTTGTTGGTTACGTGTTCCACGAAGTTTCCTTCTTTTTCTAGCGGTACGCCACCTGGACGTACGCATGACGGTTCAAGTGTTGGAAGATATTAGACCCGTGTGATTGTTGCCTCGCAGCAGCTCGCGTGCGCCGGTGCGACAACAGCACATGAGTGCTAGGAGCTACTTAAATTAATATAGAATTTACTTCTATAATCTGAAGTTGGACATATATCGTTTTTTAGAAATTGAGTGCTTATTCTTTGAATTCTAGCGCGGGTCGTTCATGCAATATGGCCAATTACTAAGCAGAGCGCGTGCCATTTCTATTTAAGTTTAAGATGTAGAGCACGCGCTTTTTATCCAACGACCCTAATGTCGAGAATGACGCAAAAGATATCTTTTATGTGTTACTTCGATTCGTGGAATACCTCTTTCTTCTTCAAGAAGTTTTCTACGCTAGTGTGAAGAGGTTCTTTTTGCTTGCTTGAGATTATTGTTAGTTCACTCTTGTACTTGTCGAGCGCCTTCTTTTTTGTAGTGACGAACGCTGAAACGTCTTCTCCAACCTCGTCTCTTTTGAGAATGCTCAGGAACTTCTCCATCACCGGACCCAAGACCGCGTGCGTGTGAATGATGGTGAATTCATACGATCCCGCATACCTCAGCTGCTGCAAGGCGTGACGCACGATCCAGTTTGTCGCCCTGTGATCCGGATGGCAATCTCTTCTAAACGGGTAATAAACGTCAGCAGGCCAACATTTCTCAATTACATTTATCACTTTTTCCTCAGCTTCCGCCTTGTGCATCTCTAATGTTCCATCTTCGAAACCAAAGAATAAAAGATTCTTCTCAGGCACCCCGAGCAGTTCCATGGCCCCTTTGAATTCCTTAAGCCTAATCTGCTTCACTTCCTCCGGAGTAGGCTCTGAGGTTATGCCAAGACTTTGGGTAAACGCGTGCCTCCCATCCGTCAACAAGACTACATAAACTTCGAATCCTTCACTCACTCTCTTAGCGATAGTGCCCCCACAACCCAAAGCCCCGTCATCTGGATGAGGAGAAAACACCAACATCCTTTTTCTAAAATCATGCTTCTTACGCATCACGTTAACCATCCTGGGTTTCTTGGGGCTAATACTTTGTTCTAATAGTATCGAACGTTTGACAACGTAGTTATGTTTTGCACATTCCAGATTAATACCGAACTTCAAGATTTTGCCTCAGTAATTTGATGCATCAAGAGTGCATCAGCCATCAATTATCATATGGATCAAGCAATTCTCTGCTTTCGTTCAGTCAAGAGTTTCGCTGCTTCCAGAGCGTAATACGTCAATATCATGTCTGCTCCTGCTCTCTTGATTGAACTCAAAGTTTCAATGAACAGGGTCTTCTCGTCCATATGGCTCTGCTTGCACAACATCTTCATCATCGCATATTCGCCGCTCACCTGATACGCTGCTATCGGAATTGCAGGATAACGCTGTTTGACTCTGAGTATCAAGTCCAGATTTGTCAACGCAGGCTTCACAATAACCATGTCCGCACCTTCGCCAACGTCCAAGTCAACCTTCTGCATGAACATCTTCTCATTAATAATGTCCGATCTGAACTTTGATGAATCAACAGATCTTCTCGGAGTGTCAGAAACCGTCATCGCCTCAAAATACGGCTGAAACAGAACACTGTCAGTTTTAACATAAGACATCACTGACACATCCTCAAAACCCGCCTCGTCTAAGGCAGACCTAATGTGGCGTACTTGCCCATCACACATAGCTGCTGGTGCAATAACATCGGCCCCTGCTTCTGCATGAACAACGGCTATTTTCCCGAGCATCTCCGCAGTCCTCTCATTCAGCACCTTCCCCTTCTCGCTAGTGTAGACACAGTACTCTTCTGCTGTATAGTCGCAGAGACAAACATTCGATATCAGCACCAAGTCATCATTGAACTCTTTCCTCAGTTTCTTGAATATCTTGGCATGAAAATTTCCTTTTTCCAACGCCACTGAACCATCAGAGTCCTTGCTTTGCAAAACGCCATAGACCATCACCGCTGGTATGCCCAACTCCGCAGTTTCTTGGCAAACCTTCACGGATCCTTCCAAGGACAAGTAGTTTTGGCCTTTCATCGATGATATCTCGAAAGATTTCCCGTCCTGTCGGACGAATATTGGGTATATCAAATCGCTGGAAGTCAATTCAAGAGGCCTCACAAGGCGAATCATTTGTCTGGATTTCTTAATTCGTGTAGTCAAATGCATCTTACAATTCCCCTATTTGCTCCGCATTTCCCATTTCGTGGTTTTGCATATTAGAGTTATGAATTCTAATTCACCAAAACCTCTTAAATCATTTCACCACGTAAATAGATATGAACTAAGTGCAAGTTCAATGCTTCAAGCAAGAACGTTCCCGACTTCTTTTCTAATCACTTTCCAATCATAATTCTCAGCTATCTTCCTGTTGATATCATTCCATTCAGGATGCCTCGACACATTTACAATGTACTCAGCGATTTCGTCTGGAGTGGGATCACTTGATAAGAGCTGAGGTTTAGGAACGAATTCAGGTATTCCTCCAACATCACAGGCAACTACAGGAGTTCCGCACGATATAGATTCTAACAGGACCACTCCCCAAGCTTCCATTCTGGATGGTAGACAAAAAACAGTCGAGCGTTGATACATGCGTATCTTATCCGCAATAGATAAATTTCCAGACCATTCAACCCTATCCTTGTAGGGTTCGCTCAGTTTATGACACCAAACCCAATACTGCCAATTATCTTGATATTCAATCGGTGTGGAGGGGTCCTCCCTGTCCACATCTTCATGCAATCTGGGTTCACCACCAACTATCAGCTTCCAATCTTGCAAATACTTCATGGCCTCTATCAGCAAGTGAAGCCTTTTTCGTCTGCTTGTGAACGCCAAGTAAGAAACCAAGTTGTTCTCCTTCAATCTAGAATTCGGTCTGTAGAGTGACGTGTCAACACCGTTATGCACGATTTTTACGCTTTTTTCGTAAAACGGCAACAACCGCGTGATTTCCCTTCTACTGTAATCAGACACGCACAAAGGCTGATCACAAAAATTCAAGGCTGTAAGGACTTTCCACCCAAACAGATTAAGAATCTTTTCCACGTCTGTGTAATGAAGCCGAGAAATGATTCTTGATTCAGAATTCTTGTAAAGCCTTCTGAAACCCTTGTTATCCATTGCAAAATAACGTAAAAGATAAAACATTAAGGCTTGAACGCCCTCTTCTTCTTCGCACCAAATCACATCAAATTTATCTTTCAATGCTTCAAGCGAATATCGCAACGTACTCGTGCCAAGCGTGCATTGCTTTGCACCAAGTGGTTTGAAAACATAATCGTACATGTCTTGCGCATAACCGTAACCTCTACCGCCATGGAACAAAATCTTCATCTTCATTGCGCTTATCCACCAAATGCCTAATTGAAGACACTTCAAGCTTGATATGCTTCAAAAAACGTTTTGAAGTGTCGATGAAGATATTTGGGTCGGTAGAAATAATGGTCCTTAGACCAAGCCGCAATTTCTTTGCATGCCTGTTCAATATGAACTCTATCAATCTCAAGGCGCTTCCCAGGATTTTCAAGTTTCGGTGTGACCCTGACTATTCCCGTCTTTTCAAGAGCCTTGAGCTTTTTCAGAAAGGACTCAAAGCTCACAAACATTTTTTCAGTCAACTCATGGCTGCGGGGAGGAACCTTGAGCAATTTTTCAGGATTACCTTTTCCGTAAAAGCCATCCCAAGCTTTGCTGTTCACAAAATGCCAATCATGAAAATTCAAAACAGTCGTCTTTCTGGCGACAACCGAGTGTGCAAGCCCAGTGTAGCAGGATTTTCCTTCCCAATAATGGCACATAGGGTACGGATAAAAGGTGATTCCCTTGTTAGAAGCAGGTTCATGAACTATTTTTGTAGAGAAATCATACAGGATCCCCAACGTGTACAGTGCTTCCAGATGTGGAGGGGTCCAACAATAGTCTGGAGCCCTAAAAGCCTCAATCCTATTGCTCGCGAATAACTCTCGTAAAACGTGAATTCCGCCCTTTCCCTCAATTTCCCCTGTCAATGGGTTTATGTGCGAAGTCTCCCTTCTTACGGCCGCCAAAATAGCTTCATCATAGTCTTCCACATCTGTATATTCAGGAATTGTCGGTCTCACCGAATGGCTTGATGAATGATAGCCTATTTGATGCTCACAAAGAAGATTAAGAATCTCCTCGTGTAAGGCAAGTTTCTCCGCCATAGGTCCTGTGATGAAAAATAATGCCTCAAGTTTATTCTTTTTCAACATGTCCAGAATACAATTCAAAGCCTTAATTGATCTATCATTAACAAAATCTTCCACATCAAACGTCAAAAAAATGGTTCGTGGAAGAGCGCGCACGCTAGTCATGTTCATTTGCTTCTCATTAAATTTCTTATCTTCTCTGCCTTCGGAAACATGTTCCTGATTAAGACGTTGTCTTCATAGAAGAACGTGCAGCCCGAGCATTCTCTTCGATACATTTTTTCGGCAAGGACTCTATATTCCTTAGACTTCACTATTTCACTCAGTCTTGTCTGCCTTATGCTTCCGACTGGTTTGAAAACATAACATCCGGGATAAACTTCCCCTTTCGATCCCATGGAGATCACCCTGTATCCAAGAGTGCAGGGAAGACCATCATCGCTGTTTATCCCCTTGAGGTAGCTTCGGGCATATTCAAGAATGGTTGGCCCAGAATAGACGAGCCAAGGCTTCTCATTCCACAGTTTTTTTAGGTAATCTATGGTTTCATCAATGACGTTCCAATCTTTAATCACGAACTCTGAAATATCGACGCTCTCAAAAAAATCAAGATTTCCATCCGGCAAACTGAAACACCAGCGTACGCCAATATCCTCACAAAGCTTCAGGAGCAATGGCACCTCGCGAATATTCTGCTTCAGCAAGGTCGTAAAAACCGTTACAGGAACATCAACTCCCACTTTCTGATTAGAATTCTTCACGGCGCGAATGCCCTCTAACACTCTCTCATAACTTCCCGAGACTCCTCGGATCATATCATTAGTCTCTTTAATTCCGTCTAATGACACACCGAAATGGGTTATTCCACTCTTAACAAGATCTTCAGCCTTCTGTTGAAGCAAAAGGCCGTTTGTTGCGAGATATATCTCTCGGAATTTCAGCAGCCTGGACTCTCTTATCAACTCTATGATGTCGGATCGAATCAATGGTTCTCCTCCGGAGATGCGAAGTGATGTAACCCCGATTTCTCTCAATTGCCTAAAAGCACTGATCATTTCCCGAGTAGATAATTCACCTTCTCTCGTGTTTTGCCAAGCTCTACACGTTACGCATCTGCTGTTACATCCCTCAGTAATCCTCACCTCAGCATATTCTGGTTTCGGAGAGACAAGTCTCAGAAAAGAATAATTCCCCAAGTACAGAACACCATACTTTACCCCATTTGAAACACGATTCGAAATCCCGCTCATCTGTTCCCCTCCAACAGTCCAGACACTCAGTCACACGGGCGTGCGTCACTTAACGCAAACGTGAGTTTTGTCAATATCGCCTAGACTCCTCGTCTCAATCCTTTGAATGAAATCCGTAAGCACCGCATACACTGTAAATCAGCCCTATTCTTCCTCAAAAGCTCCACAGCCTCAT
>Ga0209039_10003680_pt1 | contig 11790 bp, 10 predicted proteins | sample BogFormECP12_OM1_FD_188238 | JGI IMG/M metagenome (GOLD analysis project Ga0209039, IMG submission 188238) | Bog forest soil microbial communities from Calvert Island, British Columbia, Canada - ECP12_OM1 (SPAdes) (version 2) | ecosystem: Environmental > Aquatic > Freshwater > Wetlands > Bog ...
GATTCCGCTGTGGGGACGCATTCTCGGCCTGGCTGATACCTATGCCAACATGATCACCCAGGAATCTTTCTCGTCGGCCAGAACGCCCGAGCAGGCGCTCGACGAACTGTCTCAGATGAGCGGCACGCGCTTCGATGGCATGCTGGTGCGCCTGCTCCTGCGCGGGCTGAAATCGGAACGGACGCCCTCGGGCTCGGGAGACTGAGTTGCGCGCGACACTCTGGAAACCTCCACGCTACCTGGTTCTGTCCTAATTACTTCTTCACCACAGAGGCACAGAGAAACCCAACTGCTTGGCAAATCCTCCCCTTCCTCACTTGCCATATTCACCTGAAAACGGGGAAACTGATCTGCTATGGCCATTCCTCTTTCGCTTTCCGGCAAGGTCGCCCTCATCTCCGGCGGTTCGCGCGGCATTGGAGCCGCTTGCGTCCGCATGTTCGCCAGCGCGGGGGCTAAGGTTGTCTTCAGCTATCGCAGTGCGCGCGCTCAGGCGGAGGCCTTGGCTAAAGAATGTGGCGAGGCGACTTGCCATCCCGTTGTCAGCAACCTGGACAATCCTGAAGCCGCTCGCGCTCTGGTCGCGGAAACCGTCCAGCATTTCGGCCGCCTCGACATCCTCGTTGCCAATCATGGCGTCTGGCCGGCTGCCGACGTGCCGATTGAGCGCATGTCGGACACGCAATGGCGCTCCACCATGTCCATCAACCTGGACGGCGTCTTCGGTCTGGTCAAACATGCCGTGGCGCAGATGAAGGCCCAGCCCCGCAAGGGCTCTGCGGCCGGGCATATCGTGCTCATCAGTTCGACCAGCGGCCAGCGCGGCGAGGCCTTTCACTGCGACTACTCTGCCACCAAGGGCGCGCTCATCAGCATGACCAAGAGTCTCTCGGCCGAGCTGGCTTCCGCGGGCATCTACGTAAACTGCGTGGCCCCCGGCTGGGTTGACACCGATATGAGCGCGGCGGCCCTGGCGGACCCAAAGACCGGTGCGACAATCCGGAGCACCATTCCCCTGGGCCGCGTGGGCAAGGCGGAAGAGATTGCCGGCCCTGTGCTGTTTCTATGCACCGAGCACGCCGGCTTTATTACCGGAGAAGTCTTTAACGTGAATGGCGGGGCGGTTTTGGCTGGGTAATTGGGACAAAAAAGGTGTCGCGGGGCTTGCGTCTTGGCCCTTTCCTGCATCGAAGGGGTAGAGGAGCTTTTACTGCTGCGGGCAGAAAGTCCACAAGAAACGCTACAATTCTGATTGGGCTCACTCACTCCTTTAAACGTAATGAAGCGGATACTGCCTATCCTGGTTTTGGTGTGTTTGATCTGGCTCCCTGCCTGGGGGCAGGCCCAGAGTGCGCCGGCACCAGCCCAGTCTCAAGCCAAGGCCACCGCACCGGACGCGGCGGCCGACGAGAATACGCGCAAAGCCAAAGCCATAGTCGCTCAGGCGATCCAGGCCCTGGGCGGACAGACCTATCTCAACATCCGCGACCGCGAGCAAACGGGGCGCGCGTACACCCTTCATCACGGCCAGCAAACCAGCAACGGCGTGTTGTTCTGGAGTTTCAGTGAGTTCCCCGACAAGGAGCGCTTCGAGCTCACCAAGGATCGCGACTGGGCCCAGCTGTATGTCGGCAACAAGGGATACGAGATGACCTACAAGGGCGTCCATCCCATGGACCCGAAAGATCTGGAGGAGTATTTGCGCCAGCGCCACTATTCGCTCGAAACGGTCCTGCGCACATGGGTGAACGATCCCGGCGTTATATTTCTGTTTGACGGCAACGCCACCGCGGCCCAGCACGAGGCGTTCCAGGTCACGCTGATCAACACAAAGGACGAAAGCGTCACCCTCTACTTCGATGTCGACACCCACCTCCCCATCAAGAAGGCGTTCACCTGGCGCGACCCGGTAGATAAGCAGAAGAATCTGGAAGAAGAGATTTACGACAACTACCGCCAGGTCTCGGGCGTGATGGCGCCCTACAACATAACCCGCTACTTCAACGGCGACATGTCCCGGGAACGCTTTTATTTCTCCGTAACCATCAACCAGGGCCTCAACCAGGCCATGTTCGACCCGAACTCCGGCTACGACCCCAATAAGCCACCCCCAAAACACTAACCCGAAATCGTGACTCGGACCCTCCGTAAATCGCTGGCACGCAGATGGTTATCAGCTGAGCCGTAGGGTATCCTCTGTTGGTTCGCGGGCGTCATTTGGCCACGGAGTGTGGCTTTTTTGCCACAGACGGCCTTCCCGGCGCGAGGGGTAATCTGATACGTAACAGCAACACATCTAGACTTCTTGATCCGCGAGCAGACAATCCGTTCGGCGGTGGAGTGCTGCGGCGTGGGGCTGCACAGTGGGGCGCCGGTCACCATGCGCATCCTGCCTGCGCCGTCGGGCACCGGCATCGTGTTTCGCCGCACCGATCTCGATGGCTTCGAGATCGAGGCCGTCAGCCGCAACGTCGCCCGCGTCAGCTACGCTACCAGTCTCATGAAGAAGGGCGTCCTGATCTCCACCACCGAGCACCTGCTTTCCGCCTTCATCGGTATGGGCATTGATAATGCGATCGTCGAGCTGGACAATCTGGAACTGCCCATTCTTGACGGCAGCGCCGAGCCCTTTGTGGAGATGATTCAGAAAGCGGGCATCCGCAAGCAACGCCGGCCGCGGCAGTACTTGCGGATTCTCCGCGAGCTGGAATGGCGGGAGGGCAATAAGTTCATCGCGGTCTATCCCTCCGACAGCTACTCGGTCTCCTATTCCATCAACTTCCCGCACCCGCTCATCGGAAAAGAGACTTTTCAGGTAGAGCTCAGCAACGGCAGTTACCTGCGGCAAATTGCGGCCGCGCGCACGTTTGGCTCGCGCCAGGACGAGGAGGCGATGCGCAACATGGGCCTGATTCGCGGCGCCTCGCGCGAAAACTGCATCGTGCTGACCCGCGATGGACTTGAGAACGGCCCGCTCCGCTTCCCCGACGAATTCGTGCGCCACAAAGTGCTGGATCTGGTAGGAGACCTCGCGCTGCTGGGCAAGCAGATTCTGGGCAATGTAGTCGCGGACCGCGCCGGTCATGCCATGCACACCGCGCTGGTCTCGCGCATCCTGCGCGACCAGACGCTGTGGGAAGAAGTGACCGCCTCGGCTAACGGCGCGGAGAGCGTGGTTGCCGCTGCCTCGCCGGCGGCGGCTGGAGCCCAACTGTAGGGAATTTGAGTCAGTCTGCGGGTTCGCAGGGCGTTTCGCTGGGATCGCTTCCGTCAATCGGCTGCTCGCGCAGCAGCCGTTCCAACTCGGCTCGCGTCTGATCAATCACAGCGGCGGCGAAGCGTTTGGCCGATTCCTGCCTCTCTTGCGACAGTTCCTTGACGCGCATGTGGAGCAGAGGAATGTCCTCCTCGAACCAGCGCAGCGTCTTTTGCACTCGGGCAATGCGGAAATCGTTGCTCAACATGAATTCGGACTCTTCGTTTGATGTTTCAGGATGACTACGGAAGAGACTCCGCACAAGTCCCATCAGAGATACCCGCCGACGGGGGGCGGGGTTTTGAGCGCTAACGCCTGGTTTCAACACTTACGCCGTGCCGTGACAGTCTCGATACAGTCCTTCGGGTGTAGACTGAGCGCGTCCGGCGATTTGCACGTCAACAGCGCGAAACAATGCTATGACAGGATGGATCGAAGCGTCAGGGCAAGATGTCCGGTATGCGGTTCGTGGATTGCGCAAGAGCCCGGGATTTACCCTGGTCGCTGTTCTTACGCTTGCCCTCGGGATTGGCGGCACAACGGCGGTTTTTAGCGTTATCAACGGAATTCTTCTGCGCCCTCTTCCTTATCCTGATCAGGACCGGCTCGTCGCTGTGTCGAATTTCAACCCCAAATATCCGGGGTGGTCCGCGCCAGTTTCAAGCACGGACGTGGCTCACTGGAGAGCCGACAACCAAGTGTTCGAGACGCTGGAGTTCGTATCCCACGCGGACATGGTGGCCATGTCGAGCGCGGGATCGGGCGAACGCGTTGGCGACCAACACCTGAGCGCGCGGCTGTTGCCGTTGCTCGGGATCAAATCGTTCCTGGGCACTATTCCCACGGATGACCTCAGCGAAAAGCGCGGCTCCCAGGGTGTTCTGATCAGTTACGAGTTCTGGAAGCGCCATTTCGGAGGCGATCCCAACGTGCTCGGCCAGAAGATGTTTGTCGATACCTGGTCGGCAACGATTGTTGGTGTCCTGGAACCCGGGTTTGATCTGTTCGGCACAGGAACTCCAGAGGTTTATCAAATCAGCGGAATGGGAGATCCGGCGAGTTCCGGAGTCGACGATGTGCGATGGTTTCTGGCAATCGGGAAACTGAAACGAGGCGTCTCTGTTCAGCAGGCCCAGGCGGCGATGGATGTCACGGCAAGCCATTTAGCACAGGCTTTTCCCGAGGCGTACAAAGACCTGGGCGTCAGGGTTGAGCCTCTACAAAAACGACTGTTCGGTTCGTGGGCAAACGTCTACTACATGCTCTTTGGAGCCGTGGGATTCGTTTTGCTGATTGCGTGCGCCAACGTCGCCAATCTGTCGCTGGTTCGAGGAGATGGACGACGGAAAGAAGTGGGTGTGCGAGTCGCGTTGGGGGCGAACCAAAAGAGCTTGATCCGACAAGTGCTCACCGAGAGCGTTTTGCTCTCGCTGATAGGGGGAGTGGCCGGGTTGGTTCTCTCATTTCTAGGCGTCAGAGTTTTCAATGTGTGGGCTCCAGTTTGGTTTCCGAAAGCGACGGGCGTTCTTGTGGACCCCCGGGTCTTGCTCTTCACCTTCGGCACCTGTGTTCTGACTGGTATTGCGTTCGGGCTGATTCCCGCGTATCGCGCCGTGAAAAGCGACGTCAACGAATGTTTAAGAGAAGGCGGACGCAGCACGGCGACGATTTCTCGGCACCGCACGAGGAACGCTCTGGTGGTCACCGAGATTGCGCTGGCACTCGTGTTGCTGATCTGCGCGGGGCTCATGATCAACACGGTGACACGCATCCTGCGGACAACGCCGGGCTTCAATCCGGAGCATCTCCTGACCGCGGAAGTTCGGCTGACGGGAGACAAATACATGGACGCATCGCAGGAGGATGCCACCGGCCTGAGTGCCATCCTTCCGCCCGTGGGGAACTTTTGTCGTCAAGTGCTGGAGCGCACCCGAAACATACCGGGCGTTGAAGATGTGGCATTGCTGGACTGGCTCCCGCTCCTGGAAACGGCACAATACGCGTCGCCCGGATTCACGGTGGTTGGGCAGAGCGCGTCGACCGCTGCGGAGAAACCCAGTGTTCTACGGCAGGCCGTTAGTTCCGCCTACTTTCGGTTAATGGGCATTCCGGTGCTGCGGGGCCGAGGCGTCACTGAGCAGGACACCGAGAGTAATGCCTGGGTAGTCGTGATCAGTGAGGCCATGGCGCGACGGTTCTGGCAAAACGAGGACCCAATCGGTCGCACGATCAAGTTCGACGATTCACCAGAGGAGAAGCCCCGACAGATCGTTGGCATTGTCGGGAACGTGAAGCAATTTGTGCTGACCATGGACCCACAACCCGAGGCTTACATCGATTACCGGCAGGTGCCGGTTCGCATCCACTCCGGCTGGACAGAAGCCCGGGTTCACAAGAGCCTGATTATCCGTACGCACTCCGCATCGGGGACCCTGATGCAAGATGTGCGCCGGACGATTTCAGAACTTGCCCCCGAGTCGGCCGTCTTTGGAATCACGATGGTAGAACAGACGGTGTCGAAATCGGCGACTCCTTGGCGCTTTCTCTGCCAAGTATTGGAGCTCTTTGCAGCAATCGCGCTGATCCTTGCCCTGATTGGAATTTACGGGGTCATTTCGCACTCCGTCGGCGAACGCACTCATGAACTCGGGCTGCGCATGGCGTTAGGAGCGCAGCCCAGTCAGGTGCTCGGATTAGTTTTGCGCCAAGCGATGGTCCTTGCGTTGATCGGGGTAGGGATTGGCCTGGCCGGTTCCTTCGCCGTCACGCCCATACTGGCCGATTTTCTTTACGGCGTGAAATCTCACGATCTGCTGACCCTGATTCTGGTGTCGTCGCTCCTGATGGCCGTCACATTCGTTGCCAGCTACGTTCCCGCCCGCCACGCAACTAAGATCGATCCCATGCGGACACTTCGACACGAATAGTGTGCGATTGGACATAAAGTCTGTCAGACTCGCGCAGACTGGAGTGAATGATTGGCCCCCCGGAGCCATCGTCAGTTGACGTAATATCACGATAACGCTCAAAACCCTCCAATCGCGTCGGTCGCTTGGGGCAACTCGGGCAATGAGGTAAGGACGGGATGCTGCTTGTGTGTGATGCCTAAAGTTGCCAACGCTGTCGGCAAGGGCGAGTTCAGATATTGCGGCTTACTGCAGGGTTCCCGATTCGGCGATCATATCCTTGGCTCCGGGAAGCTCTTCCTCCAGCCGGTCATCGAGCCACTTCTCCAGCAGCGCCTGGGACTCCTTCTCAACATGATGGAAGCGGAGGCCGGCCCGGCCTTTGACATCGGCCCAGACCACTTCAGCTTCCAGGTTCAGCTTGTGGTCCGTTTCCGGCAGAATGAATTGCAAGCGAGGGGTCGCACCCTTGGGCAGGGCTTCGCGCAACAGGAGGGCGATCCCGCTCTCGCTGATGTTGGTGCTGCTGGCCTTTACCTTCTTCTCGCCGAGAAGAATCTGGATCGGCATTTTCACGGGATGGCGGAAGTAGCGGCGGCGTTCCCGCATCATGAAGTTCAGCGCGGCATGAAAGCAGCGGGAGGCGTTCAGACTGCTGATCGGTTTCTGCAGCACGAAGTTGGCGCCCATGCCGAAGGCTTCGTGAGTCGTGGTTTTCTTCCCGTTGAGGATGGCGAAGGTCACGGAGTTTTTGTTGCTGGGCGTGCTTCTCAAGCCCTGCAACACCTCCAGTCCCCCCTTCAGGTCATCGCAGTCCACAATGACGGCGTCGAACTTCTCGGAGATCAGAATGTCGGCGGCGGCTCGGGCTTCATGGCAGATTTCCACGTCAATGGAAAGCTTTTCCAGCGTGGGCCGGACTACGCGCACCAACTCCGGATCCTGGCTAAGGAGGAGGGACTCCAACGTCATGTTGTGATTCTAGGGGTACGAGACACTGGCTCCAAAGTAACCAAGGTCATGCGACCACTGATTGGCCTTACGCGGCCTGGTGCGGCATTGTGCCAGCCCGGTACTGCGGAGTACAACTAGACCACGTCCTCCATGGCCCAAGTCGCCTATCTGTCGCTCGGTTCGAACGTCGGTGACCGCGAGCAACACTTGCGCGACGCGATCGCGCGGCTGGAGACGGCAGGACGTACCATTTCAGTTTCGTCCTTTTGCGAGACTGAACCTGTGGAGTTCACCGGTCAACCCTGGTTCCTGAATTGCGCGGTGGCTCTGGCGACGGACAAGACGCCCGAACAGCTCTTGGCGGCGTTGCTCGCGATCGAGCAGGGGATGGGCCGGCGACGTAGCCAGGAGAGCAGAAAAGGCCCGCGTACGATTGACCTTGACATCCTGTTGTACGGCGACAGCGTCGTCGAGTCGCCGGAGCTAACCATCCCGCATCCCGCCATGCATCAGCGCCGTTTTGTGCTCGAGCCTCTCGCCGAAATCGCACCCCAGGCCAAGCACCCGGTATTCAAACAAACTGTGCAGGAATTGCTCGAGGCTCTGCCGACGGGCCAAGCCGTGAGGAAATTCCAGGGTCTTAGGCGTTAGGTCTGAGATCCGAGGTCCGAAGTCCGCTCTTAGCTTCCCGCGGCGAAGCCGCCCGAGTGGGCGAGGGTCATGCGGAGATACTTGTAGGGATTGACCGGGGTATCGTTGATGCGAACTTCGTAGTGCAGGTGCGGACCGGTAGAGCGCCCGCTGGCCCCGACGTATCCGATCACGTCGCCACGGTGGACCGCTTGCCCAGCGGTCACGGCAAATCCGGAAAGGTGACCGTAACGGGTGCTGATCCCGTTGCCATGATCAATCATGATCGCTTTGCCGTAGCCGCCCAGCTGATCGGTAAACGTCACCACACCGTCGGCCGGAGCGATGATGGGATGTCCATAGCTGCTGCCAATATCCACGCCGCTGTGGAATGCACCTTCCCCGTTGAAGGGATCGATGCGCTCGCCGAAGCTGCCCGTCACCTGCCCTTCGACAGGCCAGAGATTCGGAGCCGCGTTGGCGCGGAACCAATCCGCCGTCGTGGCATTGCGGGTCAACCCCATGGTCAAGCCGACCATAGTTGCGCCGGTCAGGGCAGAAGTTCGCAGGGCATGGAGCTGATCGAGTGAGGAGGTCACTTGAGCGTCTTGAATCTGCTCGCTTGTCGCGGTCACCAGCGTGGGCTGCTTGAGGCCATACAGGGCCGAAACCTCGCCGGCGAGCGATCCCAGCGACGCTACCTGCACGTCGCGCTCCTTGGCCACCTGCTCGAGCCGCGAGTAATTGTCCTTGAGCTGGTCTTTTTCCGTCCGCAACTGGTTATAGCGGGAGACTTTCAGCAGCATGCGGGTGTAGGAGCTGGCAATTCCAGTGAGGCTCAGAAAGCCGATCGCGGCCCCCACTACGAACACGTAGAGGTAGTGGATGGGGATGGATATCTTGCGCAATTGCCCGTCGTCCCCGCGAGCCACGAAAAGGATGTAGAAACGCTTCTGCAAATCGCTCCTCTACTTGTCAACCAGCTTTTGAATCATCAGGTCCGGAATTTCAGGCGAAGTTCTGAGGTTGCAGAAGGCCTGTTCGGACCACCTGATTTTTCGGGCTGCGTCCCATCTTGGCAATGGAAACTCGTTCGCGCCCTACACCTACCGGAACCGCGACCCGAGGCTGAAAGCCTTTCGTCTGCAATGTTAACTCCATGCAGAACTTAGCTCGGCCAAAGGTTTGTGTGAATGACTGGTTAACGGTAACAAACTGGATTCCCCCTGTCAACGAGGCTAAAGGTCATTTTTGGTTACCGAAGACGGGGTAAGCGGAGGTCACCATGGGACATGTGACTGGCGTCACACGGCCACCGCCCTGTGGAAACCGCGCCCCACGGGGGGCTCCGCGGCTGAATCCTTCCTTGCCGGGCAGCATCTTTTGTCGCGGCGTGGCTTATATTGGTTGCGCGGATGCCGCTTCCCGAAAAAGCGCTGGTTGCCGAGATTCGCCGTATGGCGCGGCCGGACAGGCACCTGACTGTTAGGCGAAGACAGGCGGACAGAGCCCGCCCTGAGCTTGTCGAAGGGAGTGTCCGCCCCACACAAGTTCTCGCCGGAATTGGAGACGACTGCGCCGTACTGCGTCTGCTGCCGGGACACGACTCTCTGGTCACCACCGACTTCACGCTGGAAGGCATTCATTTCCGTCGCGACTGGCATCCGGCGGAATCTGTCGGCCACCGGTGTCTGGCCCGCGGTCTGAGCGATATTGCCGCCATGGGTGGTGAGCCGGTTGCGGCCTTTCTTTCTCTTGCCCTGCCGCGCGACTTGCCCCAGACCTGGGTGGGACGCTTCATTCGTGGCTTGCTCAGTCTGGCGGAAAAACACGGCGTCACGTTGGCGGGCGGCGATACGGCGGAATCGCCCGACGGCATTCTTGCGGATATTGTCGTCGTCGGCTCCGCGCCCAAAGGGAAGGCCGTGCTACGCTCCGGCGCACGCCCGGGCGATCACATTTTTGTCAGCGGAGAACTGGGCGGCGCGGCCGCCGCGGTTTTGGAGATGAGGAGCAGGCTGACCACGAAACTGAAATCCAAGAAACTGAAGCCGCAGGATTATCCCCGGCACTTCTATCCTGAGCCTCGCGTTGAACTGGGCCGCATCCTGCGCGAGAAGGACTTGGCGAGCGCCATGATTGACCTGAGTGACGGCCTTTCCACCGACCTGGCTCATATCTGTGAGGAAAGCGGCGTGGGAGCGGAAATCGAATCCCAACTGATTCCCCGTGCCCGGGTTGGAAAGCCGGCGCGCGAAGTGGATCTCGCCCTGGCCCTGCACGGCGGCGAAGATTACGAACTGCTGTTTACCGCTCGCCCTGGCAAACGAATTCCCCCTCAAATTGGGGGGGCGGCACTCACCCAGATCGGCTGCATCACCCGCCGGCGCAAGATTTTCCTCCTGAACCAGCAAAACATCGGCTACGAACTGGTTCCGCGAGGCTGGGAGCATTTCCGGCGATAAGCAGAATTTCTCCTTCCCGCATCAGCCCACCGCGAACCAGCACAGGCTGAGCGCGGCCTGCGTCACACTGCGGAGCTTCGCTCCGCCGGACAGCCGAGGGCGGCTGTCCCCACATGTTCTGCCAGTGGAACGTCAATCTGTCTTAGCCCATTACCTCCGTCACTACTCAGTCTCTATCCGCACGCGCGAAACCGGGCTACAGTAAGATCATGTCGTACACAAAGTTTCTCCTTCCGCTTTTTGGGGCCCTGCTGATTGCAGCCGCGTCGGCGCAGACCAAGCCCGTGCCTCCGCCGCCGGCTCACGCTAAATCGCCATCGCCTGCGGTCACCGATGATTTCATCCACAAGCAATTCGGCGATAACTGCTCGCTGCTGGCCGGACCGCCGCAGTTCGTGGGCGATCTGGATGACGATGGCGTTGATGATCTGGTCGTCGCGGCCAAATGCAAGAACCCCATGGCCGACAAGGACGAATACGGCTTTGTGGTCGCCGATCCGTACAACACTGCTCTCGGCTTCGGCGACGTCAAAGTCACCTCCACCTTCGCCTCCGATGAGCCAGGCCGGCGGGGTGTGAGCCTGCTCATCATTCACGGCGTGGGCAACGATGCCTGGCGCGCCGAGACTCCGAAAGCCAAGTTTCTTCTGATCAACCTGCCGTTCAAGGCTCTCACCGTCAAAAGGCTCACCCTGAAGAAGAAGATCATTCTCGGAATCTACATCGAAGAACAAGGCGAGGGCGAAGACACTTCCTCGGTGGTCTACTGGGACGGGAAGAAATACAAGTACCAGCAACTCGGGTCAACGCTGGAGTAGGGCAATTGTTGATTGTTGGCGGCAAGTTGGCGGAGCCAGGGTTTTCATTCAACAATCAACAATCATCAATCAACAATTTCTTGCGAGCAGCTTTCTTAGACCTTCCGGCACGGAAACTCCGCTGTTCCCACTTTGCTCACGTTGGCCTCGGCGAACTCCACAACGCGATCCAGAGAACTCTGCAACTCGGCGGTGTAGCGCTCCACGTCTTCATCACTCGCATCGGCTGGCACGGGGATCAATTTGCCAAACCGCAGCAGCACCCGCGAGAAGGGCAATGGGATCATCATCCGGTCCCAGCTGTTGAGCACCCAGGCTTTGTCCACGGCCACGTGGAACATGGTCAGCGCCATGCCCGATGACCGCCCCAGCCCGACCGGCCCCGGCTTGACTTTGTGGCGAGGACCGCGCGGGCCATCCAGAGTGAAGGCGACCGTCCAACCTTCTTCCAGCGCGCGGCGCAGGCCGAGCAGGGCGCGTATTGCGTTGCGGCTGCTCGATCCCTTCACGGCGACAAAGCCAAACTTATGAATGATGCGGCCCATGTACTCGCCGTCGTAACTGTTGCTGCTCATGACCCGGATGCCCATATCGCGAAAGATATAGGTGGCGGGAATCATGCAGCTATGCCAGAACGAAGCGACCAGCGGACGCTGGTCGAGCGTCTCCTGCGCGCCCTCCTCGCCGGAAACGCAGATGCGCAGCGTCGGCCCGATCAGACGGATGAACCAGTATCCCGCCGCGATAATCATGCGCAAAAC
>Ga0209039_10003681_pt1 | contig 11789 bp, 10 predicted proteins | sample BogFormECP12_OM1_FD_188238 | JGI IMG/M metagenome (GOLD analysis project Ga0209039, IMG submission 188238) | Bog forest soil microbial communities from Calvert Island, British Columbia, Canada - ECP12_OM1 (SPAdes) (version 2) | ecosystem: Environmental > Aquatic > Freshwater > Wetlands > Bog ...
GCGTGCTGGGCTATCATGAGTCCGCGCCTGCGGCGCTCGTTCTTGCGGCTTTGCTCCACCGATGCAACAACGAGCCGAGTTTCGTAACAGCCTCTGAAGGGCGGAGCTAGCACCTTGCGTCGTGCAAACGCGACTGTAATCACAGCAAATTGCGGGCAAGAGCCTGACAGATCGCGACCGGGGAACAACGAATAGCGTTCACAGAGGCGTGACGGGAAATACTTGACGGCTCTCTTGGGTTGGGATCGCGGCGGTCGAATCATGAATTTTCGCGAAAAGGATTGCTTTTCGCCCTGAATGGGCACACAATTGGCCAAATTGCCGTAAGGAAGTGGGCGTCCTGGGTAGCAATGAAGTGGCATCCCGGGTAGCAACCAAGTGGGCATCCCCGCATATGTCCCAAACACGTGGAAACTCCTAACGGAAAATCTCGATCTACCGGAGGCGAAAATGAGAAGGAAAAGTTTGACTCTGATCCTTGCGACGGCAACCTTGCTGGTGGGTGTTTTCAATCAAGCGGCGCAGGCCGCCCCACCTGCGGGCCCATCCTTTACAAACCTCACCTGGACGTTAGGCGCGATCATTCCAACCGCGCACAACGAGGCAGCGGGCTCGGTAGTCGGCAGCAAGTATTACGTGATTTCGGGCGCGGACAAGAGTTGCTCGGACACAGGTCAAGGGACCGTGACCACAGCCGTGGACATTTACGATACGGTCACGAACACGTTTACGCCCGGGCCCAGCGTGAACATCGGCCGCAATGAGTACCCGATGGCGGCCACCGTGGGCAATGCTGTTTACCTTATCGGGGGCACCTCAGCGTGCTTCGGCTCTACAGTCGTCCAGGTTGAAAAGCTCGACTTGAACACGAATACGTGGAGTGTCCTGTCCTCAGGCAGCAACCTGCCCGCCCCACTGGACGGCGCCGAACATTGCGGGACCGCCCAAGGCACCAAGATTTACTACTTCGAAAGCGCGGGAGTCGGAGTGTTCGACACTACGACAGGCACCTGGACTGTGCTGGGCCCCTATCCGCTGTTGAGCCCAAGTGACTATTGCCGGGCGACCACGCTTGGAAGCCAGATTGTGATCACCGGACCGGGCAACGGGACCGCCGATTTCAATTCCCAGCGCATCCTTGTGTTCGATACGAATACAGGCAACGTGACCCTGCTACCCGCCACCACCGTTCCTCTGGCCGAACACGGGGCGGCGCTGCTTTTCGGTAGCGTTGTTGTCGCGGGTGGCGACTTCGCGCTGAATAGTGTGCAGGCGATCTCTAATCCCACCTGTGCCGCATGCATAAGTGCGACGAGCACGGTAAGCACATTCACGTCCTTGCCGACGGACACCGACGACGGGGTCAGTGGCGCCATCGGGAACGTGTTTTATATCCTCGGCGGGAACGCCGCGGGCAACAACAACCCTCCGGTTCTGATCGGCACGCCTTGAAGGGCAGGACTCGCGTGTAACATGCAGTCGGGACAGAGGCGGCTGGGTGTTTTCGTCGGATAAGGGTCTGCGGTGCCTACGGCACTCAGTCGTCCTTTTGTGCAGGTGACCCCGCCCTGAAGGGCGGTCTATCACCTTGCGTCGCGCAAGCGCGACTGGGATTGCAATAGGCAGCGTACTTCGCGTCATTGCCCTCCCACACGGCAACAGACATCCTCGCAGAAATCGACGAGTGAGATGCCAACATTTCAACAATAGTCAGCACTGGAGCGGCTACGCACGGAGACAATGGCGGTTACGGCGTGATCTCCCAGATCACACCCTGGGCGAAGGCGCCATCAACCACTGCCGTGCCATACAGATTACCGACGGCATCAAATGCCACACTGCTAGACGGCAGGCCTCCATCGGTGCCGCCGTAGAAGTCATACACGTCGGTAAACGACCAGACGCCATTCGACTCGGTGAGCCGGAAGACATATCCCTGGCCGTAGCGGCCGCCGCCGCGCGACGTGCCAAGCAGATTGCCGGAGCTGTCAATGGTGAGAGTGGCCCAGGATCCGGCCTGAATTCCGCCACTGAGGCTTTGCTGAAGCAGGGAGAAATTCCAATTCCCGTTGGAAGGACTCAGTTCGAAAACCACCCCGCCGTTATTCGTCCCGCCGCTGGTACTGTCGCCATAGAGATTGCCTTGCTGGTCAAAAGCCAAGGCGGCGGCAGAGAAATTGCCGTCGTTCCCCTGAAAGATATGCAGGGTGTTCTCGCTCCAGCCGGATCCTGACGGAGTTAGCTGGAAGACTGTGCCGCACCCCTCGTAACAGTCGCCACTGTTTACATAGCCGCCGGCCGCTGTTGTGCCGTAAAGATTGCCGGCGCCGTCAAAGGCGACTCCGCCCCAGGGATTGGTGCCGTCGTCGCCGCCGGTGAAAGCATACACGACACTCTCGGTCCACCCGCCGTTGGAGGGCGTGAGTTTGTAAACAACGCCGCAACCGACCGGACAACCGCCGTTGCCGCCGCCGAGCGTGGTGCCGTATAAATTGCCCTCCTGGTCGAAAGCGAGATCTCCTAAAGGCTCGCCTCCGTCGCTGCCTCCGCTGAAGCGGTAAAGCACCGTCTCGGTCCAGGGACAAATGGCAGTTTTGCAGGCGCTTGCGGGAGGCCTCAGGCTAAAAACCGTTCCGCACCCAACTCCGAATAAGCTGTCGCATGTTCCCTGTCCGCCGTTTATGGTCGTTCCGTACAGGCGTCCGTCCGGCCCGAAGACCATTCTGCTGTGCGGCGCAGCTCCGTCCGGACTGCCAGAGAAGGAGTACAGCGGAATAAGGGTCCAGCCCGAGCCTGAGCGCATCAGCTTGAAAATGGTTCCACAGCCCGGACCATAGTCACTGCTATGACACGACGCCGTCCCTCCGCCGAGGGCGGTGCCATAAAGGTTGCCGCCTCGATCCATCGTGAGGCCGGTCTCGGGATAGCTTCCATCCGCATTGCCGCTGAAGGCATGCAGTACTTTGAAGGTTTGCGCCTGCGCCCCTGGATTGGCCATCAGAGTCGTCGCCAACAGGAACGCCAAAGTGAGCGCGACGGTTCTCATCCGCAGGTTGATGTCGAAACTCGAAGCTGCATTTTGCTCGTGATCTGCCATTGTGGTTCTCCTTGCCGCAAGTCACTATTGCTCGAATCTCCTGAGCGGGTCAACTTAATTTGACATTACGATGCAAGACACTAACAGCAGAGGACTTCAGGCGTTTCCGATTTGCCTTTCTAAGGTAGGTGGCTAGACGATAGCGGGCGAAATCGCCGTCTCACAAGTGAACGTTTACCGGACGGCTTGGGCCTGTGCTGCTTCGATTTCCTGCACAATCTGCTCCGCGGCCCTGGCTGGATCCGGGGCGTCGAGGATGGGGCGGCCGACGACGAGATGCGTGGCTCCGGCGGCGATGGCATCTTTGGGAGTGACCACTCGCGCCTGGTCTCCAGCGGCTGAGCCTGCCGGACGGATTCCCGGCGTGACGATAGCAAAATCTTCACCCAGCTCGCGCCGCAGCTCTTGCGCTTCCTGTGCCGAGGCGACCAGGCCTCCGCAGCCGGCGGCACGAGCGAGGGCTCCCAGCCGGAGCACCTGCGTCTGCACGTTGCCGGCGATGCCCAGCTCCTGCAGGTCGGAGTCCGACAAGCTCGTAAGCACCGTGACGGCGAGCACCAGCGGCCGCGCAGGGTACTGTGCCGCTGCCTCAACTGCGGCTTTCAGCATCTTACTGCCGCCGGAGGCGTGGACGGTCATCATGCCAACGCCGAGCTGCGCCGCAGCTTTGACGGCAGCGGCGACGGTGTTGGGGATGTCGTGGAATTTGAGATCGAGAAACACCTTCCGGCCGGAAGACACCAGGTCGCGCACAACCTGGGGCCCTTCAGCCGTGAAGAGTTGTTTCCCGATCTTGTAAGTGGTTGCGGTTCCGCCGAGGGTCTGCACGATTCGGCGGGCTTGCGTGGCGCCCGGGACATCAAGCGCCACGATGAGCCGATCCCGTGGTTGCAGCATCGACTACAAGTTTACCGCATTAGGACAGGATTACTGCATGCCTTCGTTCTGGGCTATGACCGGCGTATCGACCACGTCCAGCCGGACGGGGTGTACTCCGCCCTTGCCCATATCGAGCACATTGGCCGCACTGTAGGACAGGTCAATGATCCGACTCTTCCGGACTGGACCCCGGTCGTTGATACGAACAACGACGGAGCGGTCCGTCTTAAGATCGGTGACCTTGACCCAGGAACCGAGGGGTAACGTGCGGTGCGCCGCAGTAAATTGATACATGTCGTACGGCTCGCCGCTCGCAGTCTGTTTATGCTGAAAGAGGCGTCCGTACCACGAAGCCTTTCCTACCTGGAACTTCCGGGTTTTGATCGGCTGAATGGTTTCCTGGGTCTGTCCTGGGGTCCCTGTTCGCGATTCCGGTGTGCTATTACCGGGTGCCGCACCCAGCGCGGTGGTGAAAACTAACCCCGCCGCGATCTGGCTGAGTACTCGTAACATTAAACACCTCTCATCGTTAAGTTGGTCCTCCGTGACATGTCTAGTAAGTCTATTGACCGCCGGAAGCGGGAGTCAACCCCTAAAGGTCGTATAATTGATGGAACCGTTATTTATCAGCAACTTACAAGAGTAAAATAAAGTGGAAATGGAGGCTGTTTCGGCCTCAAAACGCGATTTTCCCGACTGTCTGCCAATTGGCAGATGGCAGCCAGTTGGCAGAGAAGTCTGCCGAGGTGGCTATCTTTGCGGTACATTCAGTTCATGAAAACGCCGCCGGTCGTCCTGAGTATCGCTGGGTATGACCCCTCCTCCGGAGCCGGAGTGACCGCCGACATCAAAACGGCGGCGGCGCAGGGCTGCTACGCCGTAACTTGCATCACGGCGTTGACGGTCCAGTCCAGCCAGGGGGTGTTCGGAGTACAGCCGCTGGAGCCCGACCTGGTCCGGCGAACCCTGGGCGCGCTGGCAGAAGACTTGGACATCGCTAGCGTCCGGGTAGGGATGCTGGGCTCGGCGGAGGTGGCCTCGACCGTCGCCAGCATATTGAGCAAGCTGGGGTTACGCAACATTGTGGTCGATCCGGTGCTGCGGTCCTCGTCTGGGGCTATTCTACTGGATGACGCGGGCTTGCGGGTTCTTCGGGAAGAACTGCTGCCGCTGGCTGACGTCGTCACTCCTAATGTGGATGAGGCGGCTGTGCTGGCCGGGGTCAAGGCGGTGCCGGTCGGGGCTCCCTGGGAGGAGGTATTGCTTTGGCTGCGGACGACCGCCGCCGTGCTCCGAGGGATGGGGTGCCGGGCGGTCGTCATCACTGGCGGGCATTTACAGGAGGCCAACGACTACCTCAGCTACGTCGAGAACGGGACGGTGAGGGAGGAGATTTTTCCGGGGGGCCATCTGGAATCCCGGTCCACCCATGGAACCGGGTGCGCCTTTGCCATCTCGATCGCCTGCCACCTGGCGCTGGGCTGGCAACTGCCGGAGGCGGTGCGGGCTGCTAAAGACTATGTCCGGAAAGCGATCACCTCGGCGTACCCGGTGGGCAAGGGGATTGGGCCCATCAACCACATGGGGTAGGCAGGAGGAGACTCCGAGAGGCGACGGTTGGCGATAGCACACGCAGCAATCCGCTCATTCTTTCTCGACGGCCCGGCGGGACGGTTGGAAGCCCTGCTGAACGTTGGCTCGCCCACGGCCACGCACGCAGGGCTGGTTTGCCATCCGCATCCTATGTTCGGCGGGACGATGCATAATAAGGTCGTCTTCCACGCCATGAAGGCGCTGCATTCCGTCGGGTTTCCGGTGCTGCGATTCAACTTCCGCGGCACGGGACTGAGCGCCGGCCGGCACGACGATGGACGGGGCGAGGTGGCCGACGTGCAGACCGCCCTGGCCTGGCTGAAGAAGGAGTTCAGATTGCCGATCGTCTTCGCGGGATTCTCCTTTGGCGCCGCCACCGGCCTGCGCGCCTGCTGTCCCGATCCCGACGTGCGGGCGCTCATCTCACTGGGAACGCCGGTCGCGGCCGACGGACGTGTTTACTCATTCTCGTTTCTGCGGGAGTGCGCCAAGCCGAAGCTGTTTGTCAGCGGCGATCACGACCAGTTCGGCCCCCACGAAGGGCTGGAGCGGATTGTGGAAGCTGCAGCCGATCCGAAGGAGTTGGTGTTCGTACCCGGAGACCACTTCTTCGAAGGCCACCTCAGCGAAATGCGGATGACGCTGGAGAGCTGGCTGCACGAGCAGGGTTTCTAGGGGGGCGGGTACAGTAGTCCGGAAACTGCTCTAACGCCGAGCGGCATATAATCTCCCCGACATGCCCCACTCGTCGCTGCCCACCGAACATCTGCGCGAAATGCGCGACCGCGCCCGCGAGATGTTCGACCACGCGCTGCTGGAGTGCAGCATCCCACACGCCTTCGCGCAGGATGTGGAGTACGACGGTAGCCAGCTACGCGTCGGAGACAACTCATACGGTCTGAAATCGTTCGAGCGGGTGCTGGTGGTCTCCATCGGCAAGGCGGGCCACAGCATGGCGGCGGCGTTCAGCAACATTGTGGACACTGGACTCACTGGCATCATCGATTGCCCCAACGCGCCGCCGGCGCAGCTCTTCGGCTTCCGCTATTTCACCGGCGGACACCCCTTGCCGAATGAGGACTCTCTGCGCGCGGGGGACGCCATCCTGAGGCTGGTGGCGGGGGCGTCGCCGGGTACGATGGCCGTGTTCCTCATCAGCGGAGGAGCTTCCGCCATCGCCGAGAAGCCGATCAGCGCGGACATCTCGCTGGCTGATGTGATCGAAACCTATAGGGCGCTGGTACATTCAGGGGCGCCCATCGCGGAGATCAACGCGGTACGCAAACATCTGTCGGCGCTCAAGGGTGGACGACTGGCACGGGCGGCGGCGCCGGCGTGTCAGGTGTCAGTGCTGGTTTCCGACGTGCCGGAAAATTCGCTGGATGCGCTGGCTTCCGGGCCTACCATGCCCGACACCACGACGGTCGCCGATTGCCACGCCATCGTGGAGCGCTACAATCTGCTTCCGCGTTTCCCGGAGAGCGTGCGCACGTTGTTTGAGCGGGGCCAGTTGCAGGAAACGCCGAAGCAGGGAGATCCGGCATTTGAGGATTCGCGCTACGTCACGGTGCTGTCGAATGCGACTGCGACAAACGCCGCGGTTGAAAGTGCCGTGCTCGGAGGATTTGCCATCGAGGTGGACAACAGTTGCGACGATTGGGACTTCCAGCGTGCCGCCGATCACTTGCTGGGTCGGTTGCGCGAGTTGCGCCGCGGCGTGTCGCGCGCCTGCCTCATCTCCGGCGGCGAGGTCACGGTAAAGGTGGGAGCGAAAGCTGGCGTCGGCGGGCGCAATCAGCAATTCGCGCTCTATTGCGCGCAGCACATTGCGGGCGAGACTATCACCGTGCTGAGCGCAGGCACGGACGGCGTTGATGGCAACAGCCCGGCCGCAGGCGCGGTAGTGGACGGGACCACGGTGGAGCGCGCGCAGCAGCACGGCTTCGATGTGGCCACAGCGCTGGCGGATTTCAATGCCTTCCCGCTGCTGGACACGATCGGCGATGCCATTGTCACCGGGCCCACCGGTAATAACGTCCGCGATTTAAGGATCCTGCTGGCATACTAAGATCAGCCTTCCATGTCAGCGCATTCCGAGAAGAAAGAAAAAGATATCCTGAAGCTGCTGCCGCCGCCGAAGCGGCCACCCAGGCTCATCTCGCGGCGGATCGGCATCCACACCTCGACCGCCGGCGGAGTCGCCAACGCCGCGGAGCGCGCCTATCGCCTGGGATGCAATGCCTTCCAGATTTTTTCTTCCAGTCCACGCCAGTGGGCGCCGTATGAGCTGGCGCGACCGCAATGCGAAGAGATGTCGCGCCTGCGCGAGCGCTACGGATTGACGCCGCTGGTCATTCACGCCAACTACCTGGTGAATCTGGCGGGCGGCAATCCGGAGTTTCATGCGAAATCCATCGCGGCTTTTCGTGGTGAGGTGGAGCGGGCGCTTGCGCTCGGCGCCGAGTTTCTGGTGCTGCATCCTGGCTCGTTTCGCGGCAGCAGCCGCGAAGAAGGTCTGCAGCGGGTCGCGTTGGCCATCGAGCAGGCCGCGGACGGGCTCGATCTGAAGGCGGGCAAGCTGCGCATCCTGATCGAAAACACGGCCGGATCGGAGTTCTCGCTGGGCGGCAACTTCGAGCAGGTTGCAGAGCTGCTCTACCTGATGGGCGGGTTCGTCCCTTCGGGCGCGTGCATTGACACCTGTCACACGCACGTCGCGGGATACGACATTGTGAGCGAAGAAGGATTCGCCGACACGCTCGATCAGCTCGATCGCACTATTGGGCTGAAGAATGTTTATGTCTGGCATTGCAATGACGCCAAGGCCGAGCGCGGCTCGAAGCTGGACCGCCATCAGCACATCGGGAAGGGGAGCATTGGGCTGAAGCCGTTTCGCCGCCTGCTCAACGATCCAGGACTGGCGCACGCGGCGTTCATCGCAGAGACGCCGATTGATGAACCGCTCGATGACCTGACGAATGTGAACGCACTGAAGAGGTTGGTGGAGGGAGCAATAAAATCTGCCGGGCGCAAGGTTAGTCAGTAGCCCCCGGCGTCTTCCACGAAATGGTATTCGCCATCGATGACCCCGGAAGACTCTCCCGCTTTGGCGGCCTCCGGATTGCTGATGAACTCCTTGGCCTTCTCTACACTCCCAACCTCGAAGAGGAAGAAAACGTTGTTGGGTTCTGCGGCGTCGCGCCAGAGATTCACCAGTCGCAGGCCGGCGTCCCGGTGGGTTTGTGCGTGGGAAGAGAAAACGGCTTTCCACCGCGAGAAGTCCGCAACACGATTACGACACAGCAGATAGGTCATCGGCGCCTCCATCAGGTAGTGGGTCAGTTTGCCTTTGTTGTCTTCGGGGCACAGTCAACCTTGTCATCCCGAGCAAGCTTTCTTTGCGCAGCGAAGGATCTGGGCGCGCCGATTCGCGCCGACGCGCGAAAGGCGCGCTTCCATATTGCAAACTGACCCACTACCCCAAGTCACGACTTCTTCTCCGCATTGTAAAATCAAGGTTTACCCCAACTCATCTGAAGAGCATCTATAAGTACGTATGTCTGAATCCAAAATTCATCCATCGAACGCGGCGCCGCCAACCGAAATCATAACTCGCGCCGACCACTATGACCCGCAGGCGGTCGAGCAGAAGTGGTTGGAGTGCTGGGCGCGGAGTCCCGAACTGTATCGCGCCGAGCCTTTCACCACCAAGCGCAAGAAGTATTACGTCCTCGAGATGCTGCCCTACCCGTCGGGCGCGCTGCACATGGGACACGTGCGCAACTACTCCATTGGCGACGCGCTGGCGCGCTACATGTGGATGCAGGGCCATAACGTGCTTCATCCCATGGGGTGGGATTCGTTTGGCCTGCCCGCCGAGAACGCGGCCATTCAGAACCAGACTCCGCCGCGCCAGTGGACGCTGGGCAACATCGCCAAGATGAAGGCGCAGATGAACCGCCTCGGCTTTGCCTATGACTGGTCAACCGAGGTCACCACCTGCCTGCCGGAATATTACCGCTGGAACCAGTGGTTCTTCCTGAAGTTCCTGGAGCGCGGTCTGGCCTACCGCAAGAAGAGCAAAGTCAATTGGTGTCCGCAATGCGCTACCGTGCTGGCCAACGAACAGGTGCTGCCCAACGGCTGCTGCTGGCGCCACGAGACGACGCTGGTGGAGCAACGCGAGCTGGAGCAGTGGTTCCTGCGCATCACCGATTACGCCGACGAACTGTTGCAAGGTTTGGAAACTTTGCAAGGCTGGCCGGAAAAAGTCCGCACCATGCAGCGCAACTGGATCGGCCGCAGCGAAGGCACGCTGGTGGATTTCAAGCTGGATGGCCCGGCGGGGCCGGCGAGCGACAAGATTCCTGTATTCACGACCCGCGTGGACACCATCTTCGGCGCCACGTCGTTGCAGCTCGCGCCCGAGCATCCTATGGTCGCGGACCTGACCGCCAACGATCCTGATTTGCTGGCCAAGGTTGAGGAGCTGAAGGCCGAGCAACGCAAGGCGAAGGAGGCCGGCGATATCGGCGCCATCGAGAAGCACGGCGTGGCTACTGGACGCTACGCCATTAATCCTTTCAACGAGGAACGCGTGCCTATCTGGGTGGCGAACTATGTGCTGCTCGATTACGGCACGGGCGCCATCATGTCGGTCCCGGCGCACGACGAGCGCGATTACGAATTCGCCAAGAAGTATGGACTGGACATTCGCATCGTGATCCTGCCGCGGCGCGAAGGAGACGCTCCCGATGGCTCACCCGACGAGCCGGTGTTGCCCTTCACCGAAGCTAACAGCCTGCTGATTAACTCCGGTGAGTTCACCGGAATGCCTTGCCAGGAAGCCATCGAGAAGATGTCAAAATATGCGGAAGACCACGGCTTCGGCAAGGCAACCATAACGTATCGTTTGAAGGATTGGGGGATCAGCCGGCAGCGCTATTGGGGCACGCCGATCCCGATCATCTACTGCCCCACGTGCGGCATCGTACCGGTACCGGAGAAGGACTTGCCGGTCCTGTTGCCGGAGAACGTTGACATCACTCTGACCGGCGGCTCGCCGCTCAGCCGGGTGCCGGAGTTCGTCAATGTAAAGTGTCCCAAGTGCGGCGGTGCAGCGCGTCGCGAAACCGACACCATGGACACCTTTGTCGATTCCTCCTGGTATTTCTATCGCTACACCTGCCCGTCGCTCGACACCGGGCCGCTCGACACCGACGCCGTCGCGTACTGGTTCCCGATCGACCAGTACATCGGCGGAGTCGAGCATGCCATCCTGCACCTCATCTATTCGCGTTTCTGGACGAAGGTGATGCGCGACATGGGCATCGTCAGGAACGACGAACCGGCCGAGCGGCTGTTCACGCAAGGCATGGTCATCAAGGGCGGCGCCAAGATGTCGAAGAGCCTGGGCAACGTGGTGTCGCCCGACGACATGGTGGCGCGCTACGGCGCCGACGCGACGCGCATGTACACGTTGTTCGCCTCGCCGCCCGACCGGGACCTGGACTGGCAGGATGACGGGATCAAGGGCGTGAGCGGATTGTTGTCGCGCGTGTATCGCTTTGTTGTGCGCAACGCCAAGCCGGAGCATCCGGAATGGAACGGTAACGGTGTTGGGACGCTCTCGCCGGCGGCGCGGCATATGCAGCGTAAATTGCACCAGACCATCCGGCGAGTCACGGAGGACTTCGGCGGCCGCTGGCACTTTAACACTTCAATCGCGGCCGTCATGGAGCTGGTGAACGAGCTCTACGCTTATGAAGACGGCGTGCATCGCGGCGAGCCGGCTGCTCCACTGTCGTTGGTGGCCGATGCTCAGCGGAAATTGGTGCTGATGCTGGCGCCGTTCGCGCCGTATCTGGCGCACGAGTTGTGGGAGATGCTGGGCGAAACTGCCGACCTCTTGCGTGCACCATGGCCGCAGTACGATTCTGCGCTGGCGAAGGAAGAAGAAGTTGAGATTGCGATTCAGGTGAACGGCAAGATCCGCAGCCGCATCGTCGTCTCCGCTGATGCGACGGAAGACGAGGTGCGGGAACTTGCGCTCGCCGACGAGAAGATCAAAGCCGCAATCGCCGGCAAAGAAATTGCGAAGGTGCTGGTGGTGAAGGGCAGGCTGGTGAATATTGTCGTCAAATAGCGGAAGTTCACGTCAGTAGATCCTGTCGGGCCCCTTCTGCAGTACTCCAACAGGTACGTCGTTAATCAGTACTTT
>Ga0209039_10003682_pt1 | contig 11788 bp, 12 predicted proteins | sample BogFormECP12_OM1_FD_188238 | JGI IMG/M metagenome (GOLD analysis project Ga0209039, IMG submission 188238) | Bog forest soil microbial communities from Calvert Island, British Columbia, Canada - ECP12_OM1 (SPAdes) (version 2) | ecosystem: Environmental > Aquatic > Freshwater > Wetlands > Bog ...
TGCGTCGCCATTTTGAAACCAGCGGCCGCGCGTGTTCTTGAGTAGTTCGACAGCAGGTCTGTGTGCGATCTGCCGTCAGGGGGTTGTCTCTGAGCCATTGTGTGGCCCATTGAAACCGATTTAGCGGTCCGAAAAGAAACCACATGCGTGCAGTGGGCCTCCTGTCGTGGACCGAAGCCCAGTCCGCTGCTGACTAAGGCTATGAGGACAGGGGCACTCTACCACTTCAGGAAAGGTCTCTTTCTTTAAAAGCAGATACACATTTCTGAACAAATAGACGAACAGTCTCAGAACATGGCGTGCGAGAACATTACGTCCAAGCAGCTTTAGGAGCGGAAGCATGAGTACTGGATGGAGCAGACGACTCGGCGGATTCGCGTATCTGGCACTGTTTTGCCTCCTGGCTTCCCCGGCCGGCGCCTGGGAGTTCTCTATGTCCGGGAATTTCACATGGGAGTATTATCAGTTCTCCCAACTGGGAGACAAAGGCTTCTTCGGGCCGTTCAATCAGGATAACAGCTCAGTGGCCGGTACCGTGAGGCTCGCTGCTCGCAATGGTTGGCTTGGTCACGAGATTGCCAGTCGCCCGCTGTCTGCCTCGGGTGATGATCTGGCTTCAGGTTCGGATGTGGCGGCGAACTACATTTACACAACTTTTATTCCGATCGTGAAAGTGAATGAGGCGCTTTCAGCTATAGGGGTTTACAGAATTGGAAGCTGGGAAGACCCTTCGGTAGACTTTTCGCTGGGCCAGCTTAATACCTCCAGGTACTTGAATAGTCAGGCTCCAGGCATCGGACGGTCATTTTCCCCTGGTTATTGGCAAGTCTGGTATGTTGTGGCTAGCTTGCCTTGGGGAACGGTACAAATTGGGAAGCAGCCAAACACCATCGGTCTTGGGTCGATTATCGACTCTTTGGAGAACGCGAGTGAGTCGGTGTGCCTAAGCATTCCCTTTGGCCCTTTCTCTATTGGTCTGCAATACTACGCCTGGGGGCCGGGTCTAAACGCAGATTCGGGGAGTTCAAATTATCCCCTAAGAACAGACCGGAGTGGCGCAGCTCAACCTCATTTCGCTGCGTTGCTCGCGTATGGCGCCGGAAACATCAGTTCTCAGACCTACATCGAATACTTCAACGGTCATAAGGGACCGGAATCGGAGCTTTTCGGACCTGTTTTCGTACCCCCGCCACCGACCGACCCCCCAAAAACTCCGATCTTCGCTGTGGACTGCTCGAATGTTTTCGGATTCACCAATGTCAGGTATTTCAACGGACGGTTCTTCTTCAATGCTGAAGTCGGGTTTGTTCACCAAGCGTACCGGCAGAACGGCATAGCTTTGAATTCAGCTCAACTGACGCAGTTTAGTCCCCTTCCCCAGACTCGTTACTGGGAATTGTGGGCAGGCGTGATCGAGTGCGGCGCGGTGGCCGGTCCGGCAAAGATTAGCTTTCTCTGGGCCTACTATCCGGGTTTCGACAGACGCGGAGGCAATCTCATCGACAGGCAGCCTACCATTGCTGCCCTATTTTCCCCTGCCGGCGGTGTGAACCTGTATTTTCCGTACAGCCTGTTGCTGGGTTATGATTACGGAGCGGGAAACGCTTCCATAGCTCGCTCTTCCAAGCACGGTTTCATTACCGATGCGATTACGTATGGCGTGAGATTGGATTACGCTGTGGCGGCTAATCTAAATGCGTATGCAACCTTCTTGTACGCCAGCAGGGTCTCCCAAGGATACGGATGGGGATGGATAAGGCCGAATCCTTTTTCCACTGACTCTCCTGCCCTGCAATACGGGGTTTACGGGGTTCCGAACATTGATGTACTACCAGGTCCGAACCTCGTGGACCTTTCATTTCATGGCGGCAACTACACCACGCCCGGTCCAGCTCCCAACATTCTGGAGAGAGACCTTGGGTACGAAATTGGCGGTGGGATCGATTGGAAACTCATTGAAGGATACACATTAGCAGCCAGGGTGGCCTATTGGAAGCCCGGCGGCTGGTTCAAGTACGCATGTGTGGACAGGAGACAACCCAACTGGGACAGTGCGCCGACAGCGAGCAACATGTGGGGAATAAACCCCAATCGGGAAATTGACCCGATTTTTGGTGTGCGTGTTGCAATTCAAATGGAGTTTTGAATCATCCGTGTGGGAGTTATTTCAACCACATCCGTTGCGGACAGGGCATCGCCTGTCCGAAGAGATTCAATTCTTTCATGTGGCTGTAAACCAGTTTCTTATTCTGAGGATGAAATTTACGGGCGAATGCAGAAAATGCAATGCTCTCAATGGATCAACGCAGTGGGTTTGTCACCGCCCTTATGGCTGTCCCCCGCTTTCCCCCGTTTTATCGGAATCTCTAGTAATTTCGAGTCATGTCGAGGCACGTTGAGGGCGCTCAAATTCGCCAAAAGTGGTTAAGTTATTGATATTATTACTCGGTGTCCCGCCCTCTCACGGCGGAGACGGGGGTTCGAAACCCCCTGGGACTACCAGCTTCCAGGGCCGGTTTTCCGGTTGTCACCGTCCATTTTCCCCCTAAAGCTTTCCCCCGCTTTTTCAGCCGCTTTAATTTAGCCTGTCTGCCGCGTGGTTGACCCTATGATCGTGAAGTCCCGTTTCACAGGCCATAGGTGTGGTGCTTTTTGAGAAGTCAATGCCGTCGATGGCTTCCAGCACTCGGGCACCTGTTAGAAGGCCATATCCTTCATGAGTTCCTCCGGCGTGTCCTAGGATGGACATCCGAATACCTCTGTCTACGGACATAGCATGGGTCTTCTAATTGTGGCGCAGGCATGGAACCAAAGGTTGGAGAAGCTCACTTCCATTCGTGAGGCTTTCCAAGCCCGTTTCATGACTTTAGTTCCAAGCCTTCTGCCACATCTTTCAGCCCCAGTCGTTCCAGGGTTGAACGAGTGGGGACGCCAGATTCGACGTCCCATCCCATTAATCCATAATATTCACTCTTTGAACGTTCCAGATCTTCTCCCAGGTACTTTCTGCCTCCTGCGTCCTCCTTCTCAAGGTAGAGACTGTGCAGGACGTCGTCTTGACGTGTGCGACCGTCTCGGACCGCAAGCGCTCTTTCCAGGGTACAGAGCATTTCTCCTTTCTGAAAGGACTCTTCTAAACACATATCTATTCCTGTGACAGCGGAGTAAAGGCGAGATTCAAGGCTGAGATCCCCTACATGATCCAAAGAATTAGCATTGAAAATGTAAGGGAAGAGGATATCGCAAACGATGTAGCTATCCTTTAATAGAGAGTGCTCGTGATATCGTTTCACCACCGGAGCAGTCCAATTCCAGTTCAAGCTCTTTCCATCCGGGCCGAAGAACTCCGCAGCCTCCTCTGAACCATATACAGCTTTCATCACAGGTTTCAGAAGAGGAAAGATATTTTCCGGGACCGCGGTGAGGGCGTCCTGTCCGATGGTGGAGGCTGCGCCCCAGAGCATTGAGACGTAGCTGTGAGAGACCATGGCATCTCGGTTATCCAGAACCCACATTAAGGCCAGGGGTGGGACCGCATAGCCTGTAGGGAACCCCCCCAAGAAAATCCAATGTTCACGAAAACCACCAAACTTTCCTGCACGGGGGTAATAGATGAATGAAAGCTCTTCCGCTTTACCACCGATTTTGGTGGCTGCACGCTGCCCTCCTTCGGCGAGAAGATCACCAAACCCTTCACGGTTGGCAATTTTATTCAAAAGGGTGAGGATAAATCTCCAGGAGCCGATCTCTTTGAGTGGGAGTCCTGTCTCTTCCTCGCTGAGCAGCCCTGCTCGATAACAATCCGAAAGCCAAGGGATGATCGCCATCAGCTCATAAGCATTGATCCCAACGAGATCGGCCAGTTTTGCTGCCTGCCAAGTAACCTTGCTATAGCCTTTTTCTGGTTCGTGGATCATGGATTCCAAATACATATAAGACTGGGCACAGAAGGCGACACCATTAGTGATGTCCGGTCCTTTCACGCGGGAACGGCAGGATACAGGACAGGCGAAGCAACCATCCGGATTTTGGGAATAGCCCGAAGATGGCTCATTGCAAAGGTCGAGAAGCTCTCCTGGGAGAAGAGATAGGCTTCCCCGACCGTAACCTCCGCCCCAGATATTGTATTTGAAACCCTTCTCCTCAGCCTCGTAAGGATTGCCCTTTACAGATTTTCGGGAGAAGAGGGTCTGGATATTATGAGTGATCTTCATCAGTTCTTGTGGCTTGGCGACATCTACAGAACCGGTTCCACGGACAGCGATTGCCTTTAAGTTCTTCGAACCCATTACACCGCCAAACCCGCCCTGCCCCGATGCATCACCAGTATCTGTAAGAATGCAAGCAATGCGGCTTCGATTTTCTCCAGCTTTCCCAATGGTCATCACCCGAGTCTTGTTTCCATGGATTTTCCAAATCATCTGCTGTGTTTGATAAGTATCCAATCCCCAGAGCTGTTGGGCATCGAGGATCTGGGCCTTTTGGTCGGAGATCCATAGGTAGACGGGTTGTGAGGCCTTTCCCTGGACAATAATGGCATCATAACCCGCCCATTTGAGTTCAGGAGCAAAGTGGCCTCCTACGCCGGAGCGGGTAAAGGATTCCACGGGAGCGGATTGGGGCGATTTTCCAACAACCACGAACCGTCCCGATGTGGGGGCTAAGGTTCCCTGAAGTGGTCCTGTAGCAAAGATAAGCCGATTTTCCGAATCGAAGGCACTCACTTCTGGTGGCACCTCATCCCAACAGATTTTTGCCCCAAGCCCACGTCCTCCGAGGAATTGGGGCACATACTCAAAGGTTGATAGCTCGGATATCTTTCGAGTAGTCAAATCAATCCTGAGGATTTTTCCTACCCATCCGCCGGAAGGGGTCATTTCAGTCCTCTTTGATCACGGGATAGCCAACGAGGAAGCCCTTTTCCGATCTTGCCACTTGAAGGGCGCCAAGTGGGCAGAATTTCACACATTGCGGGTCTCCGAAGCAGAGGTGGCACTTGAAAGACTTCTCCTTCTGAAGATCGAACATTGACCTTGGAGGACGGAAATATTGTTGACAAGCCTTGATGCATTCCTGACAACCGATGCAGATTTTTTCATCGATGATGCGGGCGTATGTTCCTCTTAAACGATCTACTTGCAGGGCGCCAACTGGACAAGCCTTCAAACAGGGGGGGTCGGCGCATTGATAGCACACCTTGGGCTGGTAGTTTCCTTTGAGACACTCCTTTTCCACGAAGACCCGTGCGTGCGAGGAGGAATTTTGGCCACTGGTATTAAAGTTGGCACACGCCATTTCACAGGTGCGGCATCCAGAGCAGAGCGTCTTATCTACTAAAATGACCACTTTCGCTAAGGGAACCTTTTGACCGTTTGCAAAGGCAGGAGCTGAGAGCAGATCCCCAAAAGCAACGATGCTCCCGAGTCTAAAGGCGCCGAAGGCGAAGCCCCAGAGCACAGTACGGCGATCAACTTCAATAGGCATCTACCTTGTTGCCTTTCGGAGGGCTAAGAGCAAGCCGTGGCCCTCCGGTTTTTGGAATTTCGTAGCAGGAGGCGAGAAGTAAGGTCTCGTCGGGATAGGGCCGAAATATTCACTGGTCTCTTTAACAAATAGTTTGTAATAGTACTTTGATTCAGCTCCCATGGTTTTGTCGACATATTCATAAGCTTTCTTGCCAGGGACAAGATTTATCACATCGACTTCCTTGTAAGGGCCTTCCTCAAAGGATACAGCCCTTAAAATCTGCACTGACAGTTGGTCTTTCAGACCATCACGTGTCGTCCAGGTCAATTTGGCTGCCCGGTAAAGAGCCTGGATCTTGAAATCCGCGATGGTTGGATCTGCTTTCTGGGACATGGTTACTTGCGGGCCCAGAAGAGTAACTAAAACAAATAGGATGAAAAAAAACATGGCATATCTGGTCACAAAAGGTTCTCCATGATCTTTTCCGTGATTGAAAACTCCCCCTTCCCTGAAAACAGGGAAGGAGGAGTATAAGCCATATGATTGGATGTAAGATTAACCCAAAACGATCTTGATATCGCCCGGTTGCTTGACATATCCTATACCAAGCTTCACCGCCTGCAGAATCTGCTTTTGGTTCCATGCATACATACCAATCTTATTCGCGGCCATATTAGGATACCACTCCTGAAGGATCCTGATGCCCATGACATCGTTGGCCACTTGGTCCCCAGAGGCAAGGATCATTCCCGGCTTTACCATCTCGCCATGAGAAGGCCCTCCGCTGATGTAAGACCTTCGGCCATCCATGATGATCAGATCAGGTCGGAGGGGAAGATTGAGCTCCGCGGCCTGCTCGGCAACGAAGATGTGGTTGAATCCATGAAGATGGGCCCCGCGATCAGCCCGATGCAAAAGCCCAACGGAAAGCTTCAAACTCTGGGTGATTCCGCCGAGGAAGTGAGTCTTCATCACGGGGGTGTAAATAATCTTGTCATAATTTTTGAGATCTTCGGGATAGGCCACAGTGCCATCGCCACCACCGATCTTTCCCAAGAACTCGGCATTGGCATTTCGGATGTTCATCCACTTCCCTTTATCGTAATCAATGAGAGGAGTTTTGGTCCGGCTGCATACGGAATCATAACCTACCATCGTGATCACACGGTCGGTTGGCCCCCAGGGTCCGCAAGAATCTGCCACAGTGAGGTTCTGATAGCCCTCATCTTTAAGAACGAGGATCAATGCCTCTAAAAACCGTGGGTCTGTGCCCCCTCCCGGCCAAGGATCTGCAGTGTTCATGTTAGGTTTAATGAGAATCTTGTCGTTTTTCTTAAGGGCCTTTTCAAATCCTCCGATGAGCTTAACAGATTTCTTAATATCACCCTTCAAGTCTTTATCCAGGGGGGTAGCCATGATGAGTCCCACTGGAGATTTAGGCCCTTCAGCATACCAGTTCTCATGGAGATGGGACCAGTTGACAGGTGCTCCTCCATTCACCATAGTTTCCGGTTTTTTTTCAAAATACCCCTCGGGAAGGGCTGCATGGCTCGTAAATTCGCCGTATTGTTTGAGTTGAGTGTCCCGCATCCTCCAGACACCTGACTGGGCCGGGTCATCGAGATCATCGACGGCATGGGCTCGGCCGGCGCCGATCAATCCCACCGCAGCAACGCCAGCGCCGCAGTATTTGACCACATTTGCAAAAAAATTCCTTCGAGTGGTCCCCTCCGATTTCATTGTCCTTCCTCCTTGCTTAGGGTTAAGGTTGAGGTGATCCCTGCTCGTTTACCGAAAGATGTGACCGTTCACCGGGACAAGAATTGCCAACTGAAATCATTCAGGGCCTTGTTCGGCTCGGCAAGTCCGCATCTCATGATTCCAAAGGGTTACTTCTCCCCCGGCGAACGATCACGAATTCCCTCGACTTCCTCGTCGATTCCATCAAAGCATATCGTCTAGGTATGCTTTAGCCCCACTCGTAAAGCTATTCTACTGAACGCTGAGCAAACTGTGTGTAACCAGTTCTTGTCATTTCTTTGTGATGTTAAGATGTTACGTAAGCAGCCTCAGGAACGGCGCTTCTTGTCTTGACGCAACTATCCTCTTGAAAAGACTAACCGAGGTTCTGAGAAAAAAAACACTGCCTAGTACCAATTAGTAAGCGTTGTAACAAGTTTGTCAAGAAAATAATTTGGGATCGTTGATGCAAAATCGTTCAAAAGATTAATCATAAGAAGCTGTTTTTGCGGAATAATGCTTCCGTGAAAATGCCGTTGCTCAGGCCAATATAGCCTAAACAGGCGCTTGGATAAGAACTGCCTCGCCATGATCTCTCCCCAGTAAACTACAGAGTCGGATCAAATGAATTACCTGTTGAGTGTTATTGAGGCCGTAGTCAGTATCCTGCGCATTGGCCTCACAACTCCGGTCCAGTTAGCATGGCAAGTCTTATCCTACCCGCAGGTCAACCGGATTGGCGAAGGAATCGGACTCAATCTACTCTCACCCGTAGTCGGCTCCATCATGTGGTCATAAACCAACTTTTCATTCTGAGGATCGGATTTACGGACCAATGCAGAAGAAGGAATGGCTCTTGACGCCTCAACATAGTGACATTGTCACCGCCCTGATGGTCAACCCCCGCTTTCCCCCGTTTTACTGGAATTTCGAGTAACAATGGGTTATCTTGAGGGAAGTTGAGGGTGCTTGATTTGGGGAAATGTGGTTAACTGGTTGATATTATTACTCGTTGGCCCGCCCTCTCACCGCGGAGATGGGGGTTCGAAACCCCCTGGGACTACCACAACTTAGCTTTTCAGTGCATCATTAGGGGGGCTCTTTTCCTTAAGCAAACTCATGACTACCCTAACTTTTCGATTTATGTTTTGAATCCTCAAACTTCGTCTAAAACTCCGGGGGTGGGAGGAGATGCTGTTTATGTGCGATCACGAGAGTACAAGCTCTTTGGCGACCATGAGCATGCCGGCAACCTTGAAAGAGCTCTCGACCGTGCCCTCCACTCACGAAAACCCGGATCGAAACTTACGTTGCGGTAAAATAGATATCGTGTCCCCAGAATTTCCAGAATTTCTCAATGAGGCACCCGTGCGCCACATATTATGCAGATCAATCTGATCGATGTTCGACAAAGGAAGATTCTATGCCACAATTCAAAGGAGCCCACGTCAGAGAACAAGGGGTTGACCTCATCATTGTCCCCCTCGTCTCATCGTTTCATCACAAGAGCCAGCAAGAGCAGTCCAAGATCATTGACGAATTGTAGGTAAAAGCCAACGCCGCTGGCCTGGCAGGGACTATGGTTGTTGTGTGGACTGTAGGAAACAGAATGGGCTTTATTGCCCCCCGAAACTGGCATCCATTCTTTGAGAGTATTTCATGGAATGATGTTCTCGCGAGCATGAACAGGGAGATCCACTGGCAGAAAACAAACTGATTTGGATCTCGAACATCCGGCTAAATGTTACCTCTCTTGTGATATATCTCCGTCAACTACGGGACTGAAGCGTTGCGGACAGCTCGAGGTGTTAGGGTGTCGATCGAACAGCAGATTGTTGAATGGGCTTCATCAAGGCCCGCCTGGCAACGGATGGTCCTGCGGAGGATTGCCCGTGGCGAGAGTATTGGTGCGCAGCAGTTGGTCTCGATCGCGGACCAAGTTGTCGACTCTACACACGGAGGCGATGACTCCTTTCGCGTTGATGACATGCCGGCGGGCGCCACTGGTGGTCAATGTGTGCGCCTCTTGCAGATTCGTAATGTGCGCAACGTCAACGCGCTGGTCACTGATCAGGAGTTGACCTTCGGGCCGATTGGCCTGACGGTCGTGTACGGAGACAATGGGAGTGGGAAGTCTGGCTATGCACGACTCATCAAGCAGATGGTCAGATCGCGCCACCATGAGCCGATACTCACGGACATCTTCAAGGGCCAGGGTACATCTCAACAGAGCGCCGATGTGGCCGTCCAGGTGGGCGACGACCGACGAGATCTGAATTGGCCAGAAGGCGACTGCCAAGAGCTCACCCAAGTTGCCTTCTTTGACGAGGCCTGCGGGGACGCTTTCATTACAGCTGAATCGGAAGTGAGCTATCGACCCTCGACTTTATTCGTGTTGGACGGGCTTACTAGGGCATGCGACGGAGTTCGAGAAGAGTTGGACAAGCGAATCGCGCAGAACAACGCGAGTGCCCGGCGGCTTCCTTCCTTTCATGCAGGTAGCCGCGCTGCTCGCTTCCTCGAATCCCTCTCAGCAAGGACCTCTGAGAACGAGGTTGAGCTAGCCGTCAAGGTTCCAGAGGATGTCGACATCCAGGTTTCTCGCCTGGCTGCAGAGGAGGCTCGCCTCAAAGCCACGGACCCATCGAGAGAAAAGAAGCGGCTGCAAAGTATGGCTGCGAAACTAACGCGGCTCTCGGCACATGCCCAGGAGTGTGATCGATTACTTGCTGAGAAGGCGCAAAAGAGCCTCCGTACGCTTCGAGAGAACTTGGTTCGCAAGCAACAGGTCGCCGCCATGGCATCAGGGCAATCTTTTGATGGTGAACCTGTGCGCGGCGTTGGCAGCCCCGCATGGCGGGACCTCTGGGAAGCCGCCAGGCGATTCACTGCTCAAGCGTGTCCCGGACATTCTTTTCCGGTTACTGGTTCTGGAGCCAGGTGTGTTCTCTGCCATCAGGAACTTGCTGAGGAAGCATCGGAAAGGCTTAACCGTTTCGAGGCCTTCGTTCGCGATACTACACAGCGGGAACTCGATGCCGCCACCGCTGAATGGCAACAAGCGCACCGCGAGCTTAGTGGCTTTATTCCCCGGCCGGCAGATGTGATCGAAATACTTGAAGTCCTTGCTGGAGAACACGATCCACTCGTGAAGGAATATCACACCGTTATTGCCCATTATAACACGCGTCATACCGAGCTTCTCAAGGCTACACAGAGCGAGACATGGGAAGATCTCGGAGCCGTCTTGCCCCCAAGGCTCACTTACGACCTTGACATGCTCGCGAAACAAGCTGTAGCGACCGCTGAAACCATCGACAACTCGACTTTTTCCAAAAAGCTTCAGGAAACGATTCAGGAGCGTCTCGAACTCGAAGCGACAAGAAGTTTGGCAGGAGATCGTGACAATGTTTTGGCTGAGGTCCGACGGCTAAAGGCCCGAGGCAGGCTCGATGCCGCGAAAGAATCCACAGACACCAGGGGCATCACACGGAAGTCAGCAGAATTGACTAGGGAATTCGTAACCTCTGTCGTGCGAGATTGGTTCACACGCGAATCCGATCGTTTAAAACTGGAGCGGGTCACCCTTCAAGATATTGGTGGACGGAAAGGCAGCCTACACCATCAACCAGCCTTCGTGGGTGCTGTTCAAAAAGTAGGGCTTTCTAAAGTACTCAGTGAAGGGGAACAAACAGCGCTCGGTTTGGCTGGTTTTTTCACGTAGGTACACTTTGACTCCTCGAAGTCGGCGGTCGTGCTCGACGATCCGGTGAGTTCGCTGGACCACGTACGGCGAGGCGTGGTTGCTGATCGCCTCGTTGCATTAGCAAGAGACCGCCAGGTGATCGTCTTCACCCATGACATCTCATTTGTCGCCGACCTTAGGAGTACGTGCGACCGTGAGGGCGTCGAGTTGAGTGAACTTTCAGTCGAACGTCGCTTGTCCGGCGAACCCGGAATCTGCCGTCCGGCTCACCCGTGGAAGGCCAAGGATGTTGGTCAACGCCTGCAACAACTTGAGGAGGATGTCGCCCGCATTCGCCGGGAGACAAACAATTGGGACCAGCAGATGTACGAGCGGGAGACGGCTGAATGGGCCGGCAAACTCTCCGAGACTTGGGAACGCATGATCAACCTTGAGGTGGTAGGACAAGTCGTCGACCGAGGAACTCAGGAGGTTAGACCAAAAATGTTCCGTCTGCTTGCCCAGATTAGTCAGGAAGACGATCGCGAATTTCAGGCCAGTTATGCCCAGTGCTCACGCTGGGTGCGAAGACATGACAAGAGCCTAGAAGTGAACTACGTCCCACCGACTGTGGAGGAAATGGTTGCAGCACTCAAGAGCGCTCGCGCATGGTACGAAAGAGTTCGGAAGTATCGCAAATAGGCTGTGCTGCGCCCCAGCCAGTTTATTCGCTTCTGTGAAGCTGGTTACGGAACCCACCCTTTCTGCGGGACCATATGACGAACGACGTGACGGAGGAAGATAATATATCCCTGCGAAACATGATGCTAGATACAGTCACTTTGGTGAAAAAAGATGGCACCAAACACGAGAACATCCGAGCTAACGTTCAAACCA
>Ga0209039_10003683_pt1 | contig 11788 bp, 14 predicted proteins | sample BogFormECP12_OM1_FD_188238 | JGI IMG/M metagenome (GOLD analysis project Ga0209039, IMG submission 188238) | Bog forest soil microbial communities from Calvert Island, British Columbia, Canada - ECP12_OM1 (SPAdes) (version 2) | ecosystem: Environmental > Aquatic > Freshwater > Wetlands > Bog ...
CTGGCCCGGCATTTGGATCAAACCCTGCTGGCTTAGCGCCGCTTCGACGCCATCCCAGGAACCGTGCGTTTGATAATAAGACTTAGCCGCGCTGGCAAAGTCGCTCAGGGCGCGGTCCTGCATGAAACGGTTGAACTCGGTCAGGGTAATGACCCACACCAGCAGTGCCACCAGGGCGATACCGGTCAGACTGACCGCCATAAATGCCAGGGTCAGCTTGAGGGATAGCGAACGGCTGATCAGGGTCTTTGCTCTGCCGATCATGAGAAACGATGAAAACGATAGCCGACGCCAAATACCGTTTCGATATAGCGCGGCTGGCTGGGGTCGACTTCGATCTTGCTGCGCAAATTGCGGACGTGATAATCAATCGTGCGGGCAATCCCCTCAAAGCTGGTGCCCTGCAATTTTTCCAACAGATCGGTACGGGAGAAGGCCCGGCCCGGGGAGCTCATAAAGATAGCCAGCAGATCGAACTCGGAGGGCGTCAGCTCGACCATCCGGTCGACGATGCGCACCTGGTGGCTGGCTTTATCCAGAATCACGTCACCGATCTGTATTACATCTTCAGCAGAAGGCGTCGCCTCAGTACGCCGCAGCACGGCCCGGATGCGCGCTTCCAGCTCGCGCAGCCCGAACGGTTTGGTAACGTAATCATCCGCCCCCAGCTCGAGCCCCAGCACCTTGTCGGTTTCTTCCAGCCGGGCCGTCAGCAAAATGATGGGGGTGCTTTGCTCTTTGCGAAAAGCCTGCAGGAATTCATACCCGTCCATTTTCGGCATCATAATGTCCAGCAGGATCAGATCCGGTTTTTCCTGGCGCGCCAGCGCCAGGGCCTGCTGTCCATTCTCAGCCTCGAGCACGCGGAAATTTTCCTCGCTCAGGTAATCGCGCACCATGGCGCGCATGTTTGCTTTATCATCGACCATCAAAATAGTTTTCGCCATAAGGTTTATTCAACAACGATCTCGACAAAGAAGGGCGAGTTGCCGTACTGCCCTATTCCAAAGACCGTACCGCTGTCGCTTTCCAACTTCCAGTAACCCGTATAGGTGCCGTCGCTGTCCGGGGCGACCATGCTTACCGAAATATCCACCGTCTGTCCCGGAGCGACGCTGCCCGGCAGGTTTACGGAAGAAGGCGCTGAGAGCAGGCTGCCCGAAGAAAAGACCAATTTGTAATTGCTGTTCCAGGTGCAACTGCCGGCATTGGCTAACCGCCAGGTCTTAACAAAAGAATCACCCGCTCCAAACAACGTGCCATCCGGGACAGTCACATCGGCGACAAAGCTGGCCCGGTTGCAGGTCTGGTTATAGCCTGGATAGAACGGCTGTGGCCGGTTAGGTGGAAAACGGTAATAAGGATAGCGGTTGCCGGGATAGCCATAGTAGCGATAGCCATAAGGATAGTAGTAGCCATAACCGTTGACCAGGGCGTGGGCGATGCCCGGCGGGGCAGTGGGTAGGCTGGTTGCTGTACTGGTAGGCGTTTGGGTCAAAGTGGGTGTAAGCGTTGGCGTGCTGGTTTGGGTTAGCGTGGGGGTATTGCTTGGTTGTGGAGTATGGGTTATCAGCAAAAACGCGTTTTGCGTGGAGAGCGCCTGGATGGTTTGCACCAATGCGATGGCCGTCTGCCCGCTTTCGGGCGTGGCAGTGGCAGGGATGCCCAGGGTCAGCAAGTTGCAGGCACTTGACAGCATAGCTGCCAGCCCTAAAAACAGGATTATGACTCGAAAGCCCTTCATCTTTTATCTCCTCGACGCTAAAAAAGCCCTCACCCTCTCCCTCGGGAGAGGGTTCATAATGCTTGACTCAAAGAGCCCTGGCCCGCCGGTGACGCTGCGACCGTGGTTCTGGCTGTTATCGGAACCAATGCCTTAGTGCCAGGGCGTGCCATAGGGCCAGGGCGTGCCGTAATAAGGCCGGTGGTTGTAAGGGTAGCGATAACGATAGCGGTTGTAATTGGGATAGCCATAGTAAGAATAGCCATTACCGTAATAATAGGGATAGGTATAGGCGGCTTGTGGGTTATAGGTGGCAATGGGGGTGATGTAAACGATTGGAACACTATTCTGGGATACAGCTGGCGTGCCGGTCGGCGTGAGGGTGGCTGTGTCCGTTGACCCAGGGGTCAACGAGGGTGTTTGCGTCGGCAGGCTGGTTCCGGTTGGCTGTGGCGTATTTGTGATAAAAGGGGTGATGGTGGGCGCCAAATATGAATTTTGTGTCGAAAGCGCCTGGATCGTTTGCACAAGCTGTGTGGCCATATTTTCGTTTTGGGACACCGTGGCTGTCGGTGCGACAGAACCGGGCAAATTACACGAGCTCAGCAGCACTGCTACCACTCCCAAAAGGGGGATCACTACCTGAAAGCGCTTCATTTCTACTCCTCATCTATCGAAAAAAGATGCTTCTCTCCAAAAGCCCCAGGCCCGCCAGGGCGGCAGGCATGGATGATTACAGCATAGCAAAGATTTATTTAAAACTCGTTTAGAAGTTATTTAAGTATTGTATAGCTTAATATTCAATATTTGTTAAATTAAAAAACCAAATCGAACGCAAACAAGATCCACACAGGTCCTGAACAAAAAATAAACCTCCAAAAGGTACTATGGGCACACAAATTGAAATTAAGCTCTAAATTACTCTTCTTATTGAAAGGATATGGAACTCTATGGCGAAACGGATCTTATCGATTGGGATCGTTTTACCTGTGCTATTGGCCCTGGTAGCTTGCTCCGGGCTGAAGCCGGCCGTCACAAGCACGTCTACATCCCAAAACCAGCCCAACCCGCAGTCAAATTTTTCTAACCAACCGCTAGAAGACAAACTGGCAGTTGGCACTCTCAAATTGGAGGGCACGGAACAGGCCGTCACAGCTATACAGGCGAAGACACTGCTGCCATTATGGAAAGCGGTCAAAACCATGAGCGCCAGCAATACAACCGCCGCGGCTGAAATGACCGCCCTGTATTCGCAAATCGAGGATGCTATGACCGCCCAGCAGATCCAGGCTATCAAGGATTTGAACCTGTCAGCAGCGGATATGCAGGCCCTGATGCATCCAAACAGCTCACAGCAAAGCGGCTCTGCCGCTCAAAGCTCGACCAAAGGTGCCTCCTCCTCCCAATTTCAAGGCGGCCCCGCTGGTGACCCAGGCGGTGGTCCCGGCGGTGGGGTCGGCGCTCCGCCGGATGCCGGCGGGGGTATCCCAGGTACCGGCATCGGCATGGGTCTGCAGATCACCACAACGCCCGTAGCCGGCAAATCCGGCGCAGCCATGCGGGGCAGTATGAACTTGATGTATGTTGATTCGGTCATCCAGTTGCTGACAAAACGGGCCAGCTCGTAGGTATCTGAATAAAAAAACAGGGCCTAGAGTTTTCAAAAAACGAGCTCTAGGCCCTCTTCCTCTTTAATTCATCTCTCGATCACTTGACTTCGATCGTGACGGACATGGTGCACAAGCGCGTGCTACCCTTTACCAGACCCCAGGTCGTAGTATAGGTACCGGGATCATTCGGGGCAATTGAATCAACAATCAAAGTGACTTGATGATCATTTTTGACGTCAGCAGGCAGATCGTAAATCGAATTATATTTATACATCTTTTTGCCGCTGATGTATTCGAAGTCAACCTCACTGGATTCCCAGGTCGAACCGCTGGTATTCTCGATCACCCATTTTGAATCGAAGTCAGCGCCGCGGGTGTATTGGTGATAAATGGCCGGTGAGACACTGATCTGGCTGCAGCTCCCAGTGACCTGGGGGGTGCTGGTATTGGCATAGACGGGCGTGGCACCAACTGTGATGAGCACCCACATCGCCGTATTAGCATAATAACCGTAGCCAAAGCGCACACCATCTGGGCTCTGCAGTTTCCAGTAGCCCCGGTAGGTGCCGCTATAGGATGGCGCCTGCAGCGTTACACTGAGGTCGACCATCTGGCCAGGAGCCACCACGCCCGGCAGCGCCACGGAAGCCGGCCCGCCCAACGAGCTGCCGCTGTCGAAAACCAGGCTGTAAGTGCTGTTCCAGCTACAGGTGCCGCTGTTGCGCACACGCCAGGTTTTGGTAAAGGTCGAGCCGGGATAAAAGTTGGTGTAGTCGCCCACAGTGATATCGGACACAAAATCAAAGCGATTGCAAGGTACTTGAGAGATCTGGGTAACCAGGACGGTAGGGATCGAACCAACCGGGGTCAGGCTGGCGGTCGGTGTAAGCGCTGTCTCCGTTGGCATTGGAGTGGCCGAAGGCTGTGAGGTGTTTTCAACGGCTGCGGTCGTCTGCGAAGGTTGTTCGGTGCCGCCCGAGGCCGCCATGGTCAACTGGACGCTCATCGCCACAATGGTCTGGGCGGCGGCAGTGCCAAGCGGGCTCTGGTTTTGCGTCTGAGATAAAGGCAGACCTCCAAAATTGCAGGCCGTAAGCAACAACGCCGACAGGATTACGATAGAGATCGTGCTAGAAATTTTAGGCATGGTTCCCTCCCTGCACAGATCGAGAATAAGCTGCATGCTACAGCCTGTATTAATGACGTTTTAATAGAGCAGTTTGTTCCCAGGTAAGCTGCAGAATCCGTACCGGACTGGCACCTTTCGATATTGCCTGCCATGACCATTTGCACTTCCACCCGGCAAGCGCTGCCCCATGCTGCCTCGGTTTATTTTGTCGTTGATGATCACCTGAGCCTGTATTTTCTCTCAGCGCCTGCCAGCCAGCACGCCCGAGATCTGGCGGAGAACCCACTGGCGGCGGTTACCATTGCACCGCTGGCGGAAAGATGGCAGGAAATTCGTGGCTTGCAGATGCGCGGCCAGGTAGCAGAAATCCCTAATGGTTTTCAAAGCCTGGCAGGCTGGGCTCGCTACCTGGCAAAATTTCCTTACGTAGAAAATTTTGAAATAGAAGTATTGAAGAACCGTTTCTACGCCTTCAAGCCGGATTGGATCCGCCTGGTGGATAACCGGGTTCGATTTGGCTATAAACAGGAATGGTCAGGGCCCGATCTGATGAAGTTATGCGAAAGCCGCTGACGGTCTGGTAAACCTTTCCGTCATCATTCATGGTAATGATGGTGCCATTTTCAATCAGAATGACCTGCTCAGTTGTCATGTCCGCCGCCTCCCGGACTAGAATTATACACATATAATTCCGGTATGCAGGCTTGCGGTGAGGCTTACTTTGCCAGCAGCGCCAGCAGACTCGGCAGCAGGCTGAGGGTATTCAACAAAATGTGGGCAATCACGCTGATGTACAGGTTGCGCTTGCGCTGCACCAACCAGGCCAGCGGGACCAGGGCAATAATGCGGGTAATGGCCTGCCAGGGCGTAAAAAAGTGGTACAGGCTAAACAGCACGGCATTGATTATTGGGGCCAGGCTGCCAAAGCGCGCCAGGCGTGGCAGCAAATAACCGCGGAAGTAGTACTCCTCCACAAAAGGCGCAATCCAGCTCGTACACACCAGCGAGATAACAATCGTCAGGATTTGGGTGTTGCGCGGGGCGGCGCTGAGACCATGCAGCAGCATAAACCAATCCGGCACCCAAGCAAACAGGGTTTTCTGCAGCCAGGGATCGACGCGGTTCTGGAGCTGTGTGAAAATCACTACCAGCCAGGCCAGCACCAGCAGCGCCAGGCCGAGCAGTTGCCACAGAGGAATGTGCTCTCGATTGAGCACCACCCCGGCCAGGCTAAAGCGCCCGGATTTCTTTTTGCCAACTGCAAATAAAATTCCCAACTCGAGCGGAACCAGCACCAGCACGGCCAGCAGATTGAAGGTCAGCAGATTGTTCAAGCCCAGGCGCTGGAACGGCTGAGCCAACAGGGCGTAAACCAGGGTAAAGAATGCCCCGGGGGCCAGGTGCAGGGCCAGGGTGCTGGGCAGCAAGTGTTGCTCTGGCAGTGTTGTTGCAGCCGGGCCGGTCGAGTTTTCCGGAAGAGGCAGGGATTGAGAGGAAATTTGCAGATTCATGAGATTGCTCCTATCGGATTGAAAAGATCAGTTACGACATGAGCATATCTTATTCAGAGGGTTAACCGCATCCAGAGAAAGGGTTAAAAGCAAGGGTTAATTGGCCTGATATCAGGAATATCTCACGCAGAGACGCGGAGACTCAGAAAAAAAATAGGCATTTCCTTTCTCCGCAAACTCTGCGGCTCCGCGTGAAAATCTCCTATTCACAAGACATTGTCCGTGAGGTTCTTGGCGATAGGCCTTTCCCTATAATCGTGGCTATAATAATATAAAACTTGTGGAAAATATTGGTCTTGAGGGGAAAACATGTACAAGCTGGTGGCATTCGTCGTCTTATCCGCCTGCCTCATTTACATCTCGCGGGCTTCATTAAATAAACCAAAGTCTCACGGCTTCTACCGCTTTTTTGCCTGGGAGGCCATCCTGGCCCTGCTTCTGCTCAACCTGGAGGCCTGGTTCAGCCAGCCGTTCTCCGCCCACCAGATCGTCTCCTGGTGCTTGTTGATCCTGTGTCTCATCCCGTTAGGATTTGGCGTGCGCTCCTTGACCAGCCAGGGTAAAGCGTCCAGCCGCCGCCCCGGCGATGATAGCCTGCTGGCCTTCGAAAAGACCACCGTGCTGGTCACCAGCGGCATCTACCGCTACATTCGCCACCCGCTCTACAGTTCTCTGCTGCTGTTGGCCTGGGGCATCTTCTTCAAGGCGCCGGGCTGGAGCGGCGCAGTGCTGGCACTGGCCGCCAGCCTGTTGCTGTACGCCACCGCCCGGGCGGACGAGGCCGAATGCCTGCGCTACTTTGGAGAACCCTATGGCGATTTCATGAAACACACCCGCCGGTTTGTGCCGTTCTTGTTCTGATAAAACCAATGAATACTCTATTTAATTACCCCCACGTTGCCAGCTCAGGAACTTGGAATATTTTCATGAAAACTGCGATGAACTGTTGCGTTTGGAAATTGGATGATCCACATTGAGCTGCAACAAATCCCATAAATTTCCATATAAATCCTCAAAAACAGCCACCAGACCATAAACTTCTTCTTTTGGAGGGCGGACAAATTTGATCCCGCTTGAAACCATCTCGTTGTAATCCCGCCAAAAATCATCGCTGTTGAGAAATAAAAATACGCGCCCACCCGTCTGATTACCGATAAAAGGCTTTTGCTCTGGTTTGGATGCCTTTGCTAAAAGCAAGGTTGTCCCAACCAAACCCGGTGGAGCAACCACAACCCAACGTTTATCCTGCTCCGGTTGATAGGTATCTTCAATCAAAGTGAAATGAAGTTTTTGCGTATAAAAAGCGATGGCTTCATCATAGTCGTTGACCAGCAAGGCAACATGCACAATTGACTGTTTCATAAATAACCCTATTTGCACAGCAACTTGGGCTAATTAACGGGTTGAAGCGTGCATTTCAACCTGCTGCTCATATTTTTGATGGCCGTATCTTTGTCAGTGGATGGGGGCGCATGGGCGGCGATACGGTTCCACAGGTCGCACAACATCGGATAATATTTCTTATCGATCCTGGCATTCGTTACGGTCAGGCTTTGAGCGGTGGCCCAATCGCCGCTCATGGCATAGCCCTCGATAAACGGCAGCCATTCGTAGGGGTTATTGGCGGGCGTAACGGCCGGACGCAGGCCCTGCTGCCCGGCCTGCTTACCCAACTCCACCACCTGCTGCCAGTCGCCCATTTGGTCGGCCAGGTCGGCTTTTTCGTAGAGATAACACCAGCCATGAGCCGGCTCCTGGCCGAATAAATCAGTGGGCGGGTATCCAGGAGTAGGCGCTTGATCTACAATACGGTTCAGGTGCGCCGCCCGCAGGGCGCTGAGGGTGACCCCTGGCAAATCCGGATTATCCTGATCGGTCGGTTTGAGCACCCACAAACAGCCGGATATGGCCGGGTTGAATTGCACCAGCAGGCTGCTATTGGAAGAGCCGTTGTAGTGCAGGATACGCAGTTGAGTTTGGAAATACACACCGCTGGCGGGCATACCTTTGGAATAGCGCGGCAGCAGGGTATAAACCGAGTAGTCGAGCGTTTGGGGATAGCGCGGCTGGGGGTACAGCAGGTTGACGGCGGCGGTGGTTGAAAAAAGCTCCTGATCTGGCAAAAAGATATCTTGGGCCAGGATCATGGTTTGCGGCTTGATCGCTGGGGCGCGCCAGTAAAGCTGCCAATAAAAGCGGCTTTCATCCGTCCAGATGGTGCGGAAGGGAGTGGCCGCCCGGATTTGGAAACCGGCCGCCAATCCGATCACGAGGCCGACCAGCAGCGCTTTTTGAAAGCGGCCCTGCATGGCCCATTCCAGCAGGGCCACGAACAAAAGACAGGCACCAAACATGGAAACCAGCGCAAAGCGGTCGGTATGGACGTCGTTGGGGGTGAAGATATTATTACCGGTCGCCCAGATGGGCGCAGGCCCTACCAGGGTGACAAAGGCGCCGACGATGGCAGCCTGGCGCAGCCAGCTTGTGCCGCCGGCTAAGGGAACATCGTTAGGAGCGACCGTTTCAGCCAAACGGCTGAAATAGAAGGTCAGGCCAAGCGCCACCAGCAGCGTCACCGCCCAGGAGAGCAGGATGACAGGCTGGTGGATCTGGGCAACCCCCAGGTCAAAAACCCCCGACCAACTGGTCACCAGGATGTAAAGCATATCCTGAACGATTTTGGTGAACAGGCTGCTCAACGAGGCCAACGGCTGTATGAAAAAGTTCTGGAGCAGGCTGGGCGGGTGGGGATCGCCGTAAAGCCTGGGGTAGATCAGAAAGCGCCAGATCACGAACAGCCCATCCACGGCCAGGTAAGGCAGCCAGGCTTTCAGGGTCGCCAGCAGTTTGCGGGTAATTTTCGGCTCGGCGGCGGCCGAGATCAGAAACCATAAAATAATCGGGCGGACCAGCTCCGCGCCGGCAAAAAATTCCGTAATTGAAAACTGCAGCAGTTGGGCTAGCAAAGCCAGGGCGGTAAACAGCCAGAAGCGACGCGGGCTGCGCACGGCCTGTACCATAGCCCCCAGCGAAAGGAAAAACAGCAGGTATTGGGTCCAATGCTGTGAATAGGCCACCACGATGGATTGTTCGGTGAAGGCCGGATAGACTATGAACAGCAACGTGGCAACCATAATCGGTCGGCGGGCAGCCGGCCACAGGCTGGTAAAGGTCCAGCCCATTGCCAAACCGGCTGCGCAGCGCAACAGCAAGGTAAAGATATGCCAGGCCAGCGGCGATCCGCCCAGCAGCGGCATATACAGCATGGTGGTCCAGGCCGAAAGCGGCCGGTCGTAGGTAAAATATTGCCAGTAGTAAGTCAGGTTGTAAAGGCGAGCTACCAACAGCTGAGCCCAATCATCCCAGTAAAACCCCAAATACGGCGCCAGCGGCAGATAACTGATGGCCCCCAACCCGAGCAAAACCAGGGGATAACTCCACAACGGTATTCTCCGCCCCAACAGCTTTTTCATCCGTTCCATTATAATTAACAATCCTGAATTGGAGGGTATACTTTTATTTGAAAAGTTCATGGGAAACCAGTAAGCCGTCTATTAAGGGGTTAAAACCATGCGAAGGAAATTGTTCAGAATCGGCGCATTTCTATTAGCAATAACAGCTATGGGGGTCCTGATCTGGTTCTTATTCCAGAGGGCAGCAGCGACTCCAGCACATCCTTTGGCTCAGGCAGCTATCGAAACCAGGGCCGTTGCTTATGCTCAGCAAAGCGGCTTGCAAGGCACACCAACCAGTATCACCGCAAAGTTAATGACAATGGCAGAGTTCAATGCACGCTTAGACCCATTCAGCAACGATTCGACGGATATGGCCACCCAGGTCTGGTTGGTAGTCGTGAAAGGAAACTTTGCCGTTGCAAACCCGCCTCCTACAACCGGTAACATCACTTTTACCAAATTTGATAACGGCTGGGTTTTGCTCAGCACGGATGGCAAAATAATTGGCCGGGGTAACCAGGCCCCTGGTTATGGATTAGACCTAAACATACCAGCCAAGCCTTTGACAGCCTGGCCGACGCCGTAGCCAGTAGGTTGGATTGAGTGCGGTCATCAAGCACTTCGTTATGCAATTCCATTCGCACGAAACCCAACGCCTTTTTACATCCAATGCTCTGGATTATTGTAAAAGTTGATCGAAATCTGTTGGGTTTCGGGGAGCACTGGAACGTGTCCAAACCTGTGAATCTCCCCCTCAACCCAACCTACAATCTTATAATTTTACTTAACCTCGTCGGCCAGCCGGCCATGCAAGCGCCACTGCTCCCACACCAAATGCTCGGCGATGCCCGTCAGGTACGGCAAAATTGCATCCTGCCCACCACAGCCGTCTAAAGACTGCCAGCCCCTCCAAAAAGTCTCCTGCAAGATGCGCTCGATTTGGGCGTTATCTTGAAGCATCCGCCGGATTGCCTGATACAAGTCCGGCGTGTAGGCCAGGATAAGCTGCTCGTAGGCCCGTTCGTCCCCGGCCTGGGCGCGCTTTAACAGTTCTTGCGGAAGTAATTTCTTCCTCATCGTTTATAAAGGAAACTTTTTCAGTTATTGACCCTGACTCTGCCCGCCGAAGTGTACGTCCGCCGGCATGCCCGGTTTGAGCATCCCGCCGGTTGGATCTAGATTGAGCTTGATGGCATAAACGGTGGTCTGGCGGCTATCGGTGGTCTGCACGTTGCGCGGGGTAAATTCGGCCTGGTTAGAAATGTAACTGACCGTGCCGCTGAAGGTTTGCCCGGGGAACGAATCGACCGTGACCGGATAGGTCTGTCCCAGGAAAAATTGGCCATACAGGTTTTCCGGCACGTAGATCGTCAGGGCCAGGTTATCCAGCGATGCCACCACCATCACCGTGCTACCCGGGGCGGCGAATTCGCTGGGCTCGACCAGCCTTTCCAGCACCACGCCGTTGATCGGCGAGCTGACGTTCTCATTCTTTTTGGTCGTCATGGAATACAAATCCACCAGCACCTGGCCTTCTCGGATCTGATCTCCCTCGTTAACGTTGACCTGTTCCACCACACCGCCCGACATGGTAGGCAGGTTGATCTCGGTCGCCTCAATGGTACCCGAAAATAAGGCATCCCCATTGGTCGCGGCGGCTTGCTGTACAAAAAAGAACACGCCTGCAATCACTACCAGCGCACCCACCACAATATAAATAATCATTCTTCTGCGCATAATTCCTCCTTTATGCTTCATGTTTCTTTCAGCTCCGGCGCATTGACTGACGAAATAAACACATCTTCCAGGGTCGGCGCAATCCATTCGACCGAACGCACCTGAATGCCTTCAGCAGCCAGCAAATCCCAAACAGACTGCCGATACTGCCGTGCACTGGGTGTTACCGCATGCACCTGGGCGCCGTACAGGGCAACTTCATCCAACGGTAGTTTGCCGCTCTGCTGGGCTGCTTTCAACACTCGCATGGCCGCATCCGGGTCAGAAGCGCTGATCTCCAGCACGTCGCCGCGCATCTGGGTCTGTTTGAGCCGTGCAGGCGTATCGATCGCTACCAGACGGCCCTGGGTGATAAAACCAACTCGCTGGCACAGCTCGGCTTCGTCCATATAGTGGGTCGTCACCAGCACCGTTACGCCATCCTTGGCCATGTCGTAGATCAGCGTCCAGAATTCTCGCCGGCTGATCGGGTCGACCCCGGCGGTCGGCTCGTCCAAAAAGACCACCTTGGGCCGGTGCACAATGGCGCAGCCCAGTGCCAGGCGCTGTTTCCAACCGCCTGACAGGGCTCCGGTCACTACTCGCTCGCGCCCTTCCAGGCCGGCCATATGGATAATCTCAGC
>Ga0209039_10003684_pt1 | contig 11786 bp, 10 predicted proteins | sample BogFormECP12_OM1_FD_188238 | JGI IMG/M metagenome (GOLD analysis project Ga0209039, IMG submission 188238) | Bog forest soil microbial communities from Calvert Island, British Columbia, Canada - ECP12_OM1 (SPAdes) (version 2) | ecosystem: Environmental > Aquatic > Freshwater > Wetlands > Bog ...
TGAGTTGCCGTTCGAAAACGGCCTCGACATGATCTTCAACATCCCCGGGCGTCCGCCGGTGGAGGGCTATAAGTTCACGGGCGACGTGCAGTGGCGTTTCGTTTCGGCGCATTACTTCGATGCCCTGCGGATTCCGCTGCGGTCTGGACGGTTATTTCAAGACCAGGAGCCGGCACGCACGGTTATCGTCAACGAAGTGCTGGCGCGCAAGTTTTGGCCGAACGCAAACCCTCTGGGTCAGGCGATCTTAATCGGCGCCGGACTGGGTCCCGATTACGACGAAGGATCCGTGGAGATTGTCGGCGTGGTGGGCAACGTCCGAGAGGGAGGACTTAAATACGATCCTCCACCGGTCATGTACCAGTTGCACTCGCAGATTCCTGACGCAGCAATGAAGTTGGTGAATGGATTGCTGCCTGCCAGCGTCATCGTACGCACAAAACCGGGAGTTGCTGCGATGAGTCTCAGTCAGCCGGTTCAGGAAGCGCTATTGGCCGGCGATAGCCAACTGCCGGCGACGAAGGTGCGCACGATGGAGTCCCTGAGCATTACTTCGACAGCTCGCCAGAACTTTACTTTGCTTCTGCTGGCTGTGTTCGCAGCGATCGCTCTGCTGCTGGCGACGCTGGGTATCTACGGGGTGATCTCCTACGGCGTCTCGCAGCGCACGCATGAGATTGGCATCCGCATGGCGCTGGGAGCTGAGCAAGCCAACGTCGTCAGGCTCGTGGTTGGACAAGGCCTGGTGCTGACGCTCGTGGGAGTTGCCGCCGGGCTCGCGGGCGCGCTGGCGCTTACCCGGTTTCTCGCGAGTATGCTCTACGGCGTTCGCCCCACTGACCCTTTGACCTTTATTGTTGTTGCGCTGGTCTTGACCGCCACAGCTCTGCTGGCGTGCTACATCCCGGCACGGAGGGCGGCGGGGATCGATCCGATAGAGGCGCTGAGATACGAATGATTGACAATTCCTTGAGCTGGTGTTTACACAATATAATGTGTAAAATTATGTGTGGAGGCAACCATGCCAACCAACCTCGCCATTGATGATGGTCTGATTGCCGAGGCCCAGAAGTTGGGACGCCACCGCACGAAGAAGGACACGGTGACCGCCGCGCTTGATGAATACGTCCAGCGCCGGAAGCAGCAGCAGATTATTTCTCTTTTCGGGACCATCGACTACAGCCGGACCTATGACTACAAACGGGAGCGCCGCAAACGACGATGAATACTCTGGTTGACACATCGGTATGGTCGCTCGCTCTGCGCCGCCAGCTCAAGGACCTGACCGCAGCCGAGCATGCTGTAGTGGGCGAACTGACGGACCTGACGCGGGAGGGCCGCGCCCGGATCATCGGTTTAATACGGCAAGAGTTGCTCTCGGGAATTCGAACGCCGGCCCAGTACGCGAGGCTTCGCGTCGCCCTGCGCGCCTTCCCCGACGAGCCCATTGCCACTTCCGACTACGAAGCGGCGGCCCAAGCTAGCAACACCTGCCGGTCAAAGGGAATTGCCGCCTCCGTCGTGGACGCCTTGATTTGCCAGATTGGTCTTAGCCGGCAGTGGAGCATCTTCACGACAGACCCGGATTTCAAGAAGTATGCCAAGGCTCTGCCCATCATGCTGCACACCCCCCGCGTCACAAGTGACCGATGACGAGCGGGGCGCAAACTGGAAGGATAATAATATGATCATAATGCAAAATCTCGATAGGTACTATCCCTTGGCGGGAGGCCGTTATTACGTGCTACGGCGCATTAATTTGGACATCAAGGAGGGTGAATTCATCACCATCATGGGACCGTCGGGCGCGGGCAAGTCAACGCTCCTCAGTATTATAGGAATGCTCGACGGCGGTTGGGAGGGCGAATTCTATTTCCTCGAACAGCCCGTCCATAAGCTCGCGCCCAAAAAACGCATCGAGCTCAACAAACGCTACATTGGTTTTGTCTTTCAGCAATACCACTTGCTGGATAGCTTGACGGTGGCGGAGAATCTGGATATCCCTCTTTCCTACCGAGACGTGAAATCGTCGGAAAGACAGGCGCTAGTGGCCGACACCCTTGACCGGTTTCAAATCGTTGGCAAAAAGGACCTTTTTCCCAGCCAGCTTTCCGGCGGACAGCAACAGTTGGTGGCGGTCGCGCGCGCCGTGATCGCCAAGCCTAAACTGATTCTTGCCGATGAGCCCACCGGCAATCTGCACAGCAGCCAGGGAATAGAGATCATGGAGTTGTTCAAAAAATTGAACAACGAGGGAACCACGATCATCCAGGTGACCCACTCGGAGGCGAATGCTGCATACGGCCACCGGATTATCAAGCTTCAGGATGGGTGGATCTCATGATTGTCGATTTTCGATTGACGATTGTCGATTGAGAACCTACGCTGTCAATCGACAATCGGCAATCGACAATCGACAATGACTCGAATCCTCATCGCAGATGATCAGCCTGACATTTTGGAAGCCCTTCGCCTGCTGCTCAAGGGTGAGGGCCACCTCACCGAATCCACCACCTCGCCGGAGGGGATCGTGTCGGCGGTCAAGTCGAAGGACTTCGACCTCGTTCTCATGGACCTCAACTTTGCGCGCGACACCACCTCCGGCCAGGAAGGCCTGGACACGCTCTCGGTCTTGCAATCCATGGACAGCACGCTTCCCGTCGTGGTCATGACGGCTTGGGGAAGTGTGGGTCTCGCGGTGGAGGCGATGCGGCGCGGCGCCCGAGATTTCATTGAGAAGCCCTGGGACAATGCCCGCCTCATCGCAATTTTGCGGACGCAGATTGAGCTGAGCCGCGCGCTGCGGGAGGGACAACGTCTGGAGGCGGAAAATCGCCTGCTGCGGACGGAGGGCCGCCCCACCTTGATCGCGGAATCTCCGGCCATGCGGCCGGTGCTCGATTTGCTCGCGCGGGTGGGCCCCTCCGACGCGAATGTGTTGATCACGGGCGAGCACGGCACAGGGAAAGAGGTGGTAGCGCGAAGCCTGCACGCTCTTTCGGAGCGCGCCTTGCGGCCCATGGTCACGGTGAACGCCGGGGGGCTTTCCGAGGGTGTCTTCGAAAGTGAATTGTTTGGCCACGTCAAAGGCGCCTTCACCGATGCCAAGACGGATCGGGTGGGCCGGTTCGAACTGGCGGAGGGAGGAACCCTCTTTCTCGACGAAATCGCCAACGTTTCGCTGAACTTGCAAGCCAAACTCTTGCGCGTGCTCGAAACCGGGGAATTGGAGCGTGTGGGGTCATCGAAAACTCGCCGCGTGGATGTGCGCGTTTTATCGGCGACCAATGCCGACGTCGCGCAGGAGGTTGAGGCCGGGCGATTCCGGGAAGACCTGCTCTTCCGGCTGAATACCATCGAGATTCATCTCCCGCGTTTGCGGGAGCGGCGCGAGGACCTGCTGCTACTGGCAAACTATTTCCTCCGCCAATTCTCCCAGCGCTACCGGAAGCGCCTGACCGGCTTTGAGAGCGCAGCGATGCAGACGCTGCTCGAGTACCCTTGGCCCGGCAATGTCCGCGAGTTGGAGCACGCCGTGGAGCGCGCCGTTCTGATGGTGCAAGGCGAGTTGGTCCGTTCCAGCGACCTGGGCTTGCGGGTGGGGCGGGAGGGAGCCGGCCGCATCGAAGAGATGAGCCTGGAAGACGTGGAGAGCCTGCTGATCAAGAAGGCTCTGGCGCGCTATGAGGGAAACGTGAGCGCCGCCGCAGACGCCCTGGGGCTGAGCCGAAGCGCCCTTTATCGCCGGCTCAAGAAATACGGTTTGTGAAACGGCAGCGGTTAGTCATCAGTCATCAGTTATCAGTTTCTGAGAACTGACGACTGATGACTGACTACTTCTTTATGGCCAACGAACCGGCAGGGAAAAGCGCACGCCCATCGCGGCGGTCCCCCCGCCGCCGGATGCGCTTTGAAGTCCGGATGCTGTCCTTCGCCTTGTTGGCGGGCTTCCCCGCTGTCCTGGTGACAGTTGTTCTGCTCTGGACCGGGAATTACGCCAGCGCTACGCGTTGGACTCTCGCGTCCCTGGTGGTGGTAGTGTGGCTCGGCGCGGCATTCTCCCTGCGTTCCCATTTGGTCTATCCCTTGCAAACACTTTCCAACCTTCTGGCCGCCTTGCGCGAAGAGGATTACTCCCTGCGCGCCCGCGGCGCACGGCCCGATGACGCGCTGGGCGAAGTGATGGTGGAAGTGAACGCACTCGGCGCTGCGCTGCGCGGGCGCCGGCTGGGCGCGCTGGAAGCCACTGCCCTCTTGCGCAAAGTCATGGAGGAAATCGACGTCGCCGTTTTCACCTTCGACAGCGAGCAGTGTCTTCGGTTGATGAATCGCGCCGGTGAGCGGCTTCTGGGTCAGCCCAGCGAGCGCATCCTGGGACGGACCGCGGCTGAACTGGGCTTGGGGGATTGCCTGGAAGGAGAACCCGGCCGAACCCTGACAATTTCCTTCCCCGGGGGAACAGGGCGCTGGGCCATGCGGCGCAGCGTTTTTCGCGAGAGCGGAATGCCACATGAACTCCTGGTCCTGACGGATTTAAGCCGGCCCTTGCGCGAGGAAGAACGCCAAGCTTGGCAGCGGCTGATCCGCGTCCTCGGCCACGAGCTCAATAACTCCCTCGCGCCCATCAAGTCCATGGCCGGCACATTGGAGATGATGCTGGGACGCCAGCCGCGCGCGGCGGATTGGGAAGACGATATGCGCCGCGGCCTGGAGGTGATCGGCTCGCGGGCGGCGGCACTGAGCCGTTTCCTGGAGGCTTACTCGCGGCTCGCCAAGCTGCCGCGACCGACGCTGCAAGCCGTGGAAGCGGGCCCCCTGTTGCGCCGCATCGTGGGACTGGAAAATCGAACGGCGATCGCCTTGGCGCCCGGCCCCGACCTGACGGTGCGCGCCGACCCCGACCAGTTGGAACAGCTTCTCATCAACCTGCTTCGCAACGCGGTGGACGCGGCGCTCGAAACGGGGGGAGGAGTCTCCGTGGATTGGAACCGCCGCGCCGACCAGATCGAAGTTTGCATCCGGGACGAAGGTCCGGGCTTATCGAACACTTCCAATCTCTTCGTCCCCTTCTTCACTACCAAGCCCACAGGTTCAGGAATTGGACTCGTTTTAAGTCGGCAAATCGCCGAGGCCCATGGCGGCACTCTAACGTTGGAAAACCGAAAGGATCGCCCCGGATGCGAGGCGCGCCTGCGTCTGCCGTTATACGGATCCCGCTCCTACGCAGAAGCCAGCGTTCGCGATGCAAGTGGGTATTGAGTAGCCACACATGGGACCCCGCGCCGGGCCCTTCATTCGACAGCTTTCTCCAATTCTTCCGCAGCGCGCAGGATCAAGGACGACTCGGAGTCGAGGACTTTGCCAATAATCACCAGGGCGGCCTCGGCTTCGTTCCACTTCTTCTGTTCAATCGCCTCGCGGGCGGCGGGAAGGGTTTTGACGCCGTAACCGGTATAGAACCCCGGCGCATAGATTTGGTGCGTGAACCACGGGCGGCCGGGGAGACCATCGGCACGGGTGAGTTGACGTTCACTTTCGATGAGGGTCTGGTTCACCCGCTGGAGCGATGCGTGGGCCATCGCTGACGCGCCGTTGGCCTGCGCTTTTTCCAGCGCCACCTGGTAGCGCGCCGCGCTGCGGGTGAGCGCGTCCGCGGCGTTATCGAGCGGGGCAAAGTTCAGGTAAGGCGGCGGGTCCTCCTTGGCGGGGGGGACTCGCGGCTCCTGGGGGTCGTTGGTGGCGGTGAAAACGCCCTCGTCCAGTTCCTGGTTGCGCTCGCGTACGGCCTGTTGCTTGTCCTTCAGCAACTTCTTCAACTGCTCGGAGTACGTGTGGATGGTATCGGCGAAATCCGTAAAGTCAAAGGGGAGCAGGTCCGCGCCGGCCAGGCGCAGCACCGCGGTGCCGACGGTCTGCGCGAGAGCCCGCCCATACCGGAAATCGGTATCGCAGAAGTGAGTATACCAGTAGAAGTCATCGTAAATGGAATGGTAAATACCCCCGCCGTCTTCGCCGCCGTAGCCAAAATTGAGCGAGGCAATGCCCAGGTGATCGACGAAGACCGTGTAGTCCGACCCTGAGCCCAGCGCACCCAGGCGCCAGTCGGGGCGGGTGCGAGCTTCCCCGCGCTCCTCGGGCGTGCCGTCGGCAATCATGTGCAGTTGGTGGCGTTTCCAAACGGAAAGGTTCGTTTCCGGATCGGGGATGTCGCGCGCCACGCCGTTCATGAACTTTTCCAGGGTGTGCGAGCCGCCCACCCCGAGGTAGCCGCGCCCGTTGCTGTCGGTGTTGATATAAACCGCCGCGTGCGCCCGAAGCTCATCGGCGTGCGCCTCACCCCACTCGGTCGAGCCGAGCAGGCCTTCTTCCTCGCCGTCCCACACGCAATAAACGATGGTGCGGCGCGGTTTCCAGCCTTGCTTCAGGAGTTCCCCCATCGAACGTGCCTCTTCCATTTCATCCACGAGCGCCGAGACGGGATCTTCGGCGCCATTCACCCACCCATCCTCATGATTGCCGCGCACAATCCACTCCTCGGGGGAAGTGGTGCCGGGAATCCGGGCGATGACGTCATTGAGGGTTTTGGTGTCCCAGTTGGCTTTCACTTTCAAATGCACTTCGGCAGGGCCTGGACCGACGTGGTAGGTAAGGGGGAGCGAGCCGCGCCAGGCTTCCGGGGCCACGGGTCCACGCAAAGCGGCGAGCAGCGGTTGGGCGTCGCCGTAAGAGATGGGCAGAACCGGAATCTTGGTGATGGTCCTGGCTTCCGCCAGTGGCAGGCGCTTGGCGTCTTTCGTAGCGCCCACGCCGGGTGTAAGGGGGTCGCCGGGGTAAAGGACCATGTCCATGACGCTGCCGCGCTGCACGCCCTGGAGCGGGCGCCAGGCGCCGCCGGGGAAAACGTCCCCTTGGAAATAGCCGTCCTCATGCGGGTCGGAATAGATGATGCAGCCGACGGCGCCGTGCTCAGCCGCCACCTTGGGTTTGATGCCGCGCCACGACATGCCATAGCGCGCAATCACAATCGCGCCCTTCACGGATACGCCCAGGCGCTCCAATTGTTCGTAGTCCTCCGGGATGCCGTAGTTGACGTAGACGAGCGGCGCGGTGACGTCGCCATCGACGGAGTAGGCATTGTAAGTGGGCAGTTGCTCGGCATGTTGGTTCGAAGTCGGATCAACCTCCACCGTGGGTTCCTCGAGGGTCGCCTTAAAATGCGTGGGCGCAACCAATTCCACCAGGCGCTCCTTGGGTGTAGGGAAGAGGACATCAAAGTTCTCGATGTGCGCGTCCCAACCCCACTGCTGGAACAGCGAGAGAATCCATTCGGCGTTGGCGCGGTCATAATCCGTGCCCACGTGGTGGGGGCGCGCGGAGATTCGTTGCATGTAGCTGCGCAGATTGGCGGAGCTGGGAAGAGCGCGGAATTTGCTCTCCCAGTCGCGTTCCACGCGCGCGGATTCAGCGGAAAAACCATCGAGCGGGGTGGGGGAGTCCGCCGCCGCGCCCAGCGCGGGGTCGGCGGCCCCCGCGGGGTGGGCAGCGGCCGGCGTAAGATCTACTGCGTGGGCCATGAACAAGATGGCCGCGAGGCACGCGAGTACTCTCAGGACGAAACGACGCATCGAGAACCTCCTCGAAAAGTGTGCGCGGAAGTATATCGCAGTGTGGTAGTCTCGGAAAAGAATCACCCGTGGCGTTGCCCTCAGGATTCGCCAGGCTTTTCGCGGAGGGATGGGTGAGCGGTTGAAACCGGCGGTCTTGAAAACCGTGCTAGCCTCTGCCATCGCTCCGTAAACCATTGATAAATAAGGGTAGTCACGCTTCCATTTTTGCTCGGTTTTGCTTGGTTTTAGCTCTAAATGTTGCCGTAATGTTGCCGTGAGGTGAGATCTCCTCTGCGCCCGTCGGGCAGCACCAAATGCTGCCGAACTTTGTCGCAAATTAGGCGGTTTTTCCCCTGCAATCTTCCGTGTCCGAGGCGGCCTAAAATGTTGCCGCAAGTGTTGCCGTGGATTATGAGGCAGTTTTACTTCCGCAACCTTCCTCGTCCAACGAGGCGGGAAATGTTGCCGTAGTGTTGCCGCAAAACAGGCGGGGGAGTCGGAGGTTCGTGCCAGACCGCCGTGCCCGAGAAGGCCTGGCGTGCTGATCAGCCGTCGCACAAGAAGGAGTCGTTTCCAATCCCTGCCTCAGTCCCCCATCATTTCATCCTACCAACTTTGAATGTGCCTCCGGAGACCGAATTGTGCAGTTCTCACGCGCTGAGAGCACATCCCGCACAGTTGTCCAGCGAATACTGGGATAACGATCGTTCTCGAGCGGCTCCAGCTTTGCCCGGCCGTCGAACATGTTACGCATGTACTGCATCCCCTGCCATGCCGGGTAAAGTTCCTTCTTTCCGGGAGCGAGCGTACGCGCGACCTTGATAAGTGCGCCAAGCATTCCCAAACCTCCGGCTCGGAACAGGCGGAACTTCTTTCCGGTCACTTCACTTACGACCGCCGCGAGCTCCCGGGCGCTAAGTTGATCGCCGGCAATGCGTAGAAACCGAGGGGTGGACGCATCCAGAGCCGCGCTGGCCGTGAATGCGGCCGTGTCGTCGATCGTCGTGAAGTCCATGCGCTGGTCCGCATCGCCCCAATAGAGGACGCGCTTCCGCTTGAAGAGAATGAGCGGCATCTGACCGTTCAGCATCTCGGCAAACGCCCCGTTGAAGATTGCGGTCGCTCGAATCGAAGCCTTATCGAGGCGCTGGTGGAACTCTCGGCGCAGGTCGAGATTGCGATTCTCTCCGGGTGGAAACTTAGTGAAATCGATCGAGTAGTCGGACGGAATGAAACGGGGCACGTCTGCCTTGATTGCCGCGTCGAGCAGAACCGATTGCGCGTCCACGATCACGTCCCGCAATCCCGCTAGCGCGGATACCACGCACGCCGCACCCGAGCATGCCGCTGCCACTTGGGAAGCGCTGTTCATATCGACACTGGCAATCGTAACGCCCATCTCGCGCAGTCGCTCAACCTTATCTCGCGGAGTGCTGCTGCGAATCAGCGCTCTTACGCTGGCTCCCCGTTCGCGCAAAGCTCTCACGATGCGTCCGCCGAGATTACCGGTAGCTCCCGCCACGACGATGGTCGGGTCATTCATGACGCCGATATTACAGAAAGGACACCGTCGATGCAAAGTGCCCGCAGGTCCTTCCCCCCATCCCCGTAACCCAAATCCCCGCGCGAGACCTTTCGTTTAGCCAAAACCTGACCAAATCCTCCTTTCACTCCCAAATCCCAACTCTCCCTGGCAGGGGGAGGGGTAAGTGTGCATTGCGCGAGGGCCGGAAGGGTCAACAACTGTATTCACCAGGAGGCGTCTGGACGGGGGGCCCCTGTCCAAACGTTTCGAGCCCAGGGGGGGTCTCCTTGAAACATTGCTGTTGAGAGACCCCACCGGGCCTGTCCTGGAGGACACATGGATACGAATCGAATATTCACAAACCTGTTTGGCGGATGGCTTACAGCAGCCGACAAGGCTGCGGCCACCACAATCAATTACACCAGGTCAACCGTCGTGCCTTGCGTCTGCGACCTGTCGGTGAAAGCGACCCTGGCAACGGGCAAGACCCTCGTCGAAGCTGGCAACAAGCTCATTGATCGCTACAACCCCAAGTAACCGCATTCCCACCCGCATTAGATCTTAACTGTCCGTAGTCAAGACTCCTTCCCATTCGCTCCATTTCCCTGACCACACCGGAGGTGTGCCTTGAGAACCTATCAGCCCGAACGTGCTTTGATCGCTCGTGAAACTCGTAAAGAGAATCGAGACGAGCTGGCCAAGATGCTCGGCCAGATCGCCATGGAGCGGGCAGCTCGACTGCCTGTTCCTCCCTCGGTTTCTCTCGAAGCGCAGTTTCAGATCAGCATCCACAGGACTCGTGAGGACGTCCAGCGCGCCAAGGACATTCAGTCCGCCCACATTCTGCGCTGGCTGCAAAGCTAATCACCTATAAATCCGGAAAGCCCCGGCTCGTTGCCGGGGAGCAAGGGGCCCCCGCCTTAGCCCCCGCAATCCGGAATCCCACCTTAACTCCTCTCGTCCGAGAGGAGATCCCAATCGTAAACACAAATCCCAAGCCCGTCTGGGGCCCATACCAGACAACTGGAGGTAGTGTGAACTATCAACATCTGCACTTTCAGTTTCCCGCTGAGCCATTTCAGCGGTGGCATGTGATTGAGGACAGAACCGCCCCTCGCGGTTTCCGCTTCCGCCATGCGCGCCAACCCGGTGAGAAGCCCGACCCCAAGGTGAATTTCGGGGTCGAGGAGCTTTCGGCTCGACTCGAGCACGCCGGAGTGGAATACCTGCGCATTGCGCTCGGTAATGATGCGTTGTCGTTTGAGCGGGCGCACGTGCTTCTCACGGATGGGCTCAAGGAAGATGATCCCGGTGACGGGCATTGGTATCCAGTCATTCCCTGGGTCCGCGACGACGGCTTCTACGCCGTGTGTCTGCGCGAACCGATGCTGTACCAGGACGCCTGCCGTCTGTTTGGATTTGACATTCCGGCTGGCAAGCCCAGCGTCCCCAAGCGCATTAAGCGCGACGTTGCGCGGGGCAGGACAAGCCTGTTCGGTGAGTTGCTTGAAACTCGCGAGCTCAACGAGTGGGATCTTCTCCACACCGTGATGCTGGCCGATGCCAAGACTTCATTTCAAGTGGCCACCTACAGTCCCAGTAACCGCTGGCCGGAGGCCTGGACTTCCGGAGCAGCGCTGGCCTCTCCGCGGGGTGGCGCCATCCTGACCGGGCATCCGGTCAAGATCGGTGATCTGATCCAGATTACCGGCGCCATGCCCAACGGCCAGATCAAAGGCAACTGCCTGATCTGGGATATTGAGCACGACCTCGTGGTCTGGGACGTCAAGCCGGAACTCCGGGCCTGGCAAGGCCAGATATATCTCAGTGTTCTTAATGAACTCCACGGTGGCCCCGCCAACCTGGACGTCCAAACCGCTTCCAATCTCGACCTGGCCAAGGTGCGAGATCACAAACTGATCCAGTTCCTTTGCCAGCAATACGCCTGCGATGTGTTCGACCTGATGCGGGACGACGATCGAGTCAAGGAGGAGATCGGCTTTTATAACCCCGCAGCCTGGGTCGATGAAGACGGTAATCCGGTGGTCAATGAGAATCGCTGGAAGCTCTGGCGGATGTACTCCGCGGGCTTGCCGGCGATGCAGTTACGGACCTGTAGGGACGCCTTCTATCGCACCCAGATGGAATCCCCAGAGAACAACGACCCTGATCGCTTCCGGATTCGTTTCCGGGAGCCTCAGGACCTGATGACGGTCCAGTCGAATGATCTGGCCGGAGCGGCCGTGCGAAGGTATCTATTCCCCGAGCCGTTCGTCTTTGACAAGCGGGGCTACCCGTACTGGGACCGTTCGACGTTACCCGACGTCGACTCGGTCTATCTGGGCGGGTTCAACGGCGAGTTCATTTCGCTGAGGAACCCCAATGCTTCGCATAAAGAATCAGGCAAGCTACGGGGCTGCAAGCTACAGCACTTTGCCGCAATCGACCGGGGAGCCGTGATGTTCGTGCATCTCGGCTTCGCAGCAAGCCCGGAGGGCGCCCCAGGTATGGCAAAGAGCTTCAACGGTGCTGACTTCGACGATTCCGTGCTGGCCCTGCTAGCGGTAGTTTACTGCGAACACGCCAAAAAGAGCGGGATGTGGTTGATTTCTCATTGAGTTGCCATGAGACGGCTGTATTACCCACGTGGGGTA
>Ga0209039_10003685_pt1 | contig 11786 bp, 7 predicted proteins | sample BogFormECP12_OM1_FD_188238 | JGI IMG/M metagenome (GOLD analysis project Ga0209039, IMG submission 188238) | Bog forest soil microbial communities from Calvert Island, British Columbia, Canada - ECP12_OM1 (SPAdes) (version 2) | ecosystem: Environmental > Aquatic > Freshwater > Wetlands > Bog ...
GCGCTGGCGCGTGGCGGCGATAATCGAGTCAAGCGAGGCTGGCATGACAGATTGTCAATTATACGGAAGCAGCCCGATTCAGGCAGAATCTCTGCTTCGAGCTTCGGGCTACGAGTTACGACCGAACACCAATCGGATGCTCGCGGCTCGGAGCTATCTCCAACTGGGGCCCGGGGCGCGGGTGATGCCCGTCGTCACAGCCACCGTGTGATGCCCATCATTGACCCGACTTCCGGCAAGGTGCTATAAACGAGTGCTTTGTGCGGAGGTGTGTGGTCTGATCGTGGGCCTATATGCCGATGGCACAAGGTTTTCCGACGCGGCCAAATCGGCACTCCTCTTTATCGTTATGCCTGGCGGTGGAAGCGCGTTCGGAGCGTGTTCTGAACTCCGGTGGCGGCCGTACCCGAGGCGGATCGAATCCTCCAGCGGACGGTAATGCGCCGGAGCAAAATCACACGTCCTGACCCCTGAATAGGATTTCTTAGGAGGATTTTGATGCGCACTTGGAATGCCAAAATTGCGTCCGTGGGACGCTGGTTTGCGAAAAAACGCTTTGCGAAAACTTCGGCAACGCTTGCAACTCTGCTGCTTCTGACCGCCGGCTACGCGCTGGCGCAACCCGCCGCCCAAACTGACGAAGCGGGCGGCGAGGCGGCCCTCAAACTGCCTGACCTTTCTTCGGTTTCGTTCCTCGGTGTGGACGGGCATCGCCTGCTGATGATCGGGCTGCTGTTCTGCGTCTTCGGCCTCGGCTTCGGCATGACCATCTACATGCGGCTGAAGAACCTGCCCGTGCACCGCGCCATGCGCGAAATCTCGGAACTGATCTATGAGACCTGCAAGACTTATCTGATCACGCAGGGCAAGTTCCTGATGCTGTTGTGGGTCTTTATCGCGACCATTATCGCCGTGTACTTTGGCGTGCTGCGGCATTTCGAGGTTTCCCGCGTTTTGATCATCCTGGGGTTCAGCCTGGTGGGAATCGCGGGCAGCTATGGGGTGGCGTGGTTTGGGATTCGGGTAAACACCTTCGCGAATTCGCGGACGGCCTTCGCCTCTCTCCCCGGCAAGCCTTACCCGGTTTATCAGATTCCGCTAGAGGCCGGAATGTCGATCGGCATGATGCTGATCTCGGTCGAGCTGCTGATCATGCTCTTCATCCTGCTGTTCGTGCCGGGCGACTATGCCGGCCCGTGCTTCATCGGATTCGCGATCGGCGAATCGCTGGGCGCGGCGGCGCTCCGTATCGCGGGCGGCATCTTCACCAAGATTGCCGATATCGGTTCCGATTTGATGAAGATCGTCTTCAAGATTAAAGAAGACGATGCCCGCAACCCCGGCGTGATTGCCGATTGCACCGGCGACAATGCCGGCGACTCGGTGGGACCGTCGGCCGATGGTTTCGAGACCTATGGCGTGACCGGCGTCGCGCTGATTACTTTCATTTTGCTCGGCGTCAAAGAACCCTCTGTGCAGGTGCAGTTGCTGGTGTGGATTTTCGTGATGCGTATCATGATGCTGGTGTCGAGCGCGCTGGCGTATTTCATCAATGGCGCCCTCGCGAAGGCCCGCTTCGGCAACGTGGACAAAATGAATTTTGAAACGCCGCTTACTTCGCTGGTCTGGCTCACTTCAATTGTTTCGATCATTGCCACTTATATTGTTTCGTCGCTCATCATCCCCAGCCTGGGTGGCGACACTTCACAATGGTGGAAGCTGGCTTCGATCATCTCCTGCGGAACGCTGGCGGGAGCGCTGATTCCTGAACTGGTCAAGGTCTTCACCTCGGTGGAGTCCCGCCACGTGAACGAAGTGGTGACCTCGGCGAAAGAAGGTGGCGCATCGCTCGGAATCCTCTCCGGTTTTGTCGCCGGAAATTTTTCCGCTTATTGGCTGGGGCTGGCGATGGTCTCTCTGATGTCGATTGCCTACTTCTTCAGCCAGATGGGTTTGGGCGCGGCGGCCACCATGATTGCCGCGCCGGTGTTTGCCTTCGGTCTGGTTGCTTTCGGTTTCCTCGGCATGGGCCCGGTGACGATTGCGGTCGATTCCTACGGTCCGGTTACCGACAACGCGCAGTCCGTCTATGAGCTTTCCATGATCGAGCAGGTGCCCAACGTCAAGGCGGAAATCAAGAAGGACTTCAATATCGACGTGAATTTTGACCGCTCCAAGGATTTGCTGGAAGAGAACGACGGGGCGGGCAATACCTTCAAGGCGACCGCGAAGCCGGTGCTGATTGGAACGGCGGTAGTGGGCGCCACCACGATGATTTTCTCCATCATCATGGCGCTGACCAATGGGCTGACCGCGAATGTGGAGAAGCTCTCGTTGCTGCACGCTCCATTCTTTCTGGGCCTGATTACCGGGGGCGCGATGATCTACTGGTTCACCGGCGCATCCACGCAGGCCGTGACCACCGGCGCCTATCGCGCGGTGGAGTTCATCAAGGCCAACATCAAACTCGACAGCGCGGAGAAGGCGTCGGTTCACGACAGCAAGAAAGTCGTTGAGATCTGCACCAAGTACGCGCAGAAGGGCATGTTCAACATCTTCCTCGCGGTCTTCTTCGGGACCCTGACGTTTGCCTTCGTGGAACCGTTCTTCTTTATCGGGTACCTGATCTCGATTGCGATCTTCGGTCTCTACCAGGCAATCTTCATGGCTAACGCCGGCGCCGCGTGGGACAACGCCAAGAAGATCGTCGAAGTGAAACTGAAGCAGAAGGGCACGCCGCTGCACGACGCCACGGTGATCGGCGATACGGTGGGCGATCCTTTCAAGGACACGTCTTCGGTGGCCATGAACCCGGTCATCAAGTTCACCACGCTCTTCGGACTGCTGGCGGTCGAACTGGCCGTCTCGCTGGCCCACGACCAGGGCACCGGGCTGACACACATTCTGGCGGTCTGCTTCTTCGCGGTCTCGGTCTCTTTCGTGTACCGGTCGTTCTACGGAATGCGAATCAGTTCGGAGTAAGGGAGTTGCTCGTGTAGGGACGACCGCCCTCGGCTGTCCAGCGGCTCGAGGAGCCGCAATCTTGGAAACGACAAACGCCATCCGGCCCCGCTGGATGGCGTTTTAGTTATCTCGGAAGCCAAACTCCTATTGATTGTCCATCAGCGTTGGCGCATGCCGACACTTAAAGTCCTCTCCGAATATCACAGCAGGCTTTCTAACTCTTCCGGTCCGATTCCGGCGTCGCGCATGATGCTCCTCAACAGTTTCGGGTGGAGAACCTTCTGGGCATGGAATGGCACGGTCACACGTTTCCCTGCAGCATCTTTGTAAATTTTGTGGCTTCCGCTCTGCCGAGCTAACAGAAACCCCTTCTTTTCGAGCGCTGCGATGATTTCGCGTGCGGTAAGCCGTGGCAGCCTCGGCATCAGACTGAGATTTCAACGGTGGACAGGCTGAAGGATTTCGGTTCGGCGATTTCGTCGTGGTCTGCTTGCCGGTCTTCGAGGTGCAGCCGGATCGCATCCTTGATGTTGCTCAAAGCCTCATCGTAGGTCTTTCCCTCGCTGTAACAGCCCTGGAGGGGAGGGCAGTAGACATAAAAGCCCTCCGCATCGCGTTCGATGATAATCGGCAGCGTGTAGTTCTTCATAGGGATATTGTACTGCGAGAAGCAACGCCAGCGGGCCATTGCTTACGATGAAGATCCGACTTCCGGCCGCGTAAAGCGGAGTCGACCAGTGTCGGCGGTTCGGCAGGCCACCCTTCGGCTATCCCCCCTCGGCTTCGCTCGGGGCTTCGGCAAAACAGGGCAAGCTTTCTCGAAAAGCGCGAGAAGTGGCGCACCCCCAGTTATATCGGTCAATGTTTAAAGACAAACCCGCGTTATACTCCCCCGTTACAGTGGCCCACCTGCCCAACATGACTTCTTTGGGAATCCCCTGCCCAATGGAAGCGGATATGATATTGGGGCGGATTAGGCACCCTGAGTGCGATCAAGAATAGGATGCGGCGGACGCCAGTTCTGGGTGCCCTGGGTAGTGAAGCACGATGGATCATCGCATGCTGCCTGTAGTCCGCGTATCCTTGCTGGCACTTTGCGCATTTCCCATTTGGACACTTGGGTGCCATTCCAGCCGTTCCGCTGATGCCGCGCCTGACTTCACTCTGCCCCAGGTTCGCGGCGGCGCCTTCCGTTTGTATGCGCAGCCAGCGCAGCCCGTTCTGCTGGCGTTCTTACAGACGGTGCCTGACACCGCCGACACACCGTCCCGTAGTCAAGTCGTTTCTCTCTCAAGTATGGCCCAGCAGTACGGTCCGCGTGGGCTAAGAGTTGTGGTGACCGATGCTTCAGCCCTGGTACACCATCGGCCGCCAGATCACGCCGCACTGGTCAACGCAAGCTACGACTGGCAGCTGAACTTTCCGTTGCTTGCAGATGCGAACAACCGCATTGCTCAACGCTTCGGCGTTACCCAAGTTCCGACGCTAGTATTGCTCGCTCCCGATGGGCGGATCTGCCAACGCTGGCAGGGGGCGACGGGTCCAGCGCAACTTGCCCAAACCATAGAGCGACTCTTGGGTGGTCCCCTGGGAAGATTGCCTAGTTTCTAGCAGGTTGGCCCACGCACGATTGATGGCTGTTCGTACTGACTCCACCCAGGGGGGCACCCCGCTGAATTGATGGTCTCTTTTTCCCGTATAATCCTGCTACAGAGTAGCCGTCCGTGGCGAGCCAGCGAATGCGCCGGGGATCCCGCCTTCCGGGGGCACCGTCTTGGAAGTTGGCTAGAGCGCAACTTGGAGCGAAATGGAATCCCCGGAGAAAAACCTGTTGAGACTTTTGGTGGAACGCGATCCCGCAAGCCCGGAATTCCGGAGCGGAGTTCGCGCGGCTCTGAGTCGGTCGGAATCACCGGCGGAGTTGGCCAGCGACGGCGAATTCGACCTGTGGCGGGATGTCTTCGTCCAGCAAAAGCTGCCGTGGGGGCGCTTCCTGCAATCCGCGGTGCTGCATGCGGCGGCATTTGCGCTGCTATATGCGATTTCGCTGGCGTGGATTCGGCAGCAAAAAATTCTAGTTCGCGCCGCGTTTGACCGGTCGTCGCTGATAATGTACTCGCCGGAAGAATATCTGCCCCCGCTCGACACGGGCGCATGGAAGGCTCCGAAGCCGCAACAAGGAGACCCCGCCTACGCGAAGCAGCCGATCCTTTCCGTTCCTGCGGAAGCGGACAACCGGTCGCAAACCATCGTCGTGCCGCCCGATCTTAAGCTCAGCCAGGACGTCGCCTTGCCCAACATCATTGCCACGGGAGCCATCGTGCCGGCGGTTCCACTGGATGCGACCCGAGCCCCGTTAGCCCGCATGGCCGCGCCGGAGATACAGGTCGTGGCGCCCGCGCCGGAGGTGGAGTTTGCGCCGGACCGCGTGGTTCGAGCGGCGCTGAAATCGGACGTGATTGCGCCGCCTCCGGAGTTGACGCAATCGACGAAGGGACATGTCGGGCTGATGAACATTGGCCCGAGTGACATAGTGGCGCCGGCTCCACAGCTCACGCTGACGGAACAACATTCGCTGGCGGCGCGGGGCAGAGGACGTCTGCCGGGCGGCAGCGTACAACCGGTGGGTCCTCCGCCGAGCGTGGCTGCGTCGGGCGGCGCCAGCGCGGGCGGACGGCTGATCGCGTTGGGGATTCATCCCGTCGCGCCCACCGGACCGGTCGCGGTTCCCGGAGGCAATCGCCGGGGAACATTCGCCGCGACTCCACAGGGGAAAGCGGGCGCTTCGGGAACACCAGATTTGGCGGGATCGAAATCGGAAGCGAAGGGGTCGGGCAGTCGAGGAGACGGCAGCAGTTTCAAAACGCGCACCAACGGTTCTCTACCCACTGGCCTGTATGTTGGCGCGGCGGACTCCGGTGCGGACGACCCGCGCGAGATGGCTAGCCTGTCGTCAGCGCGGGCGACGCCGGGCGCGCGTTCGGGGGCGCGCGCTGTATCTGCGGTTTCCGACGATAAAGTCACCGACGTAGACCGCCAGGTTTTTGGTGGCAAGCGCTTATATGAAATGACGCTGAACATGCCGAATCTGAATTCCTCGACCGGGAGCTGGGTGATCCGGTTTGCGGAACTCGCGGAGGGACGGAAACAGGGAGAACTGCTGGCGCCGGTTGCCACGGAAAAATCGGATCCCGGCTATCCGCTGGAATTAATTCGCGCCAACGTGCACGGTATGGTCACGCTCTATGCGGTCATCCACGCTGATGGCAAGGTGGGCGACATTCGCGTTCTCAACAGCCCGGACGAACGTCTGGATTCCTATGCCGCGAAAGCCCTCGCCCGCTGGAAATTCGTGCCCGCAGAAAGAGCGGGGAAACCCGTGGCGCTCGAAGCGGTGGTGGAGATTCCGTTTCGAGTTCGGCGGAGTTTCTGAACAGGTGAGTTCAGAAGGGGATACTCGCATGCATTGGCAGAGATTCCGCCGTCTGTATCTGCTCCTACTTGTTCAACTGCTCGGCGCCCGTTGTCTGTTTGCGGATCCCGTCGATGACTACATTCGTGAGCAGATGAATGCGAACCACATCCCTGGTTTGGTGCTTGTGGTATTAAAGGGCGGCAAGATAATCAAACAGCAGCCCTATGGTTTGGCCAACGTTGAACTGGGTGTGCCAACGAGCAACGACAGCGTGTTTCCTATCGCATCGGTCACCAAGGTGTTTACTGCAACCGCCATCTATTTGCTCGTCCAAGAAGGAAAAGTTCGCCTGGACGATAAAGTCACGCAACTCCTGCCGGCACTCCCGACGGCTTGGGGCGAAATCAGTATCCTGAACTGCCTCACTCACACCAGCGGTCTCCCAGACCTCTTTCCTGGGTCGCCCTCCGCTGCCCCAGCCGATTGGATCGCTGCAAGTACCGCGGAAGAAGCGCTCAAGAAAGCTGGTGCCGTCCCACTACTGTACAGGCCAGGGGAGAAATCAAGTTATAACCAGACGGAATTTCTGTTACTAAAAATGATTGTCGAGAAGATATCTGGTATGTCGCTGGAAGAGTTTCTAACCAAACGCATCTTCGCGCCTATCGGCATGACCTCCGCCCGCTTTGGAGACTCTCTCGACATTATTCCGAACCGCGTGGGGTTATACATGAACTTTGTTCCGCAAGCCGATCGTTTCCACGTGGAGCGAAAGCCGAACGGCGACGGCTTGCCATCGCCTGAGGGCGAACTCTGGAACGACATCAACTTTCTTTACCCCGCATACCAGCACGGTGGCGTAGGCCTAAACATGAACGCCGCAGACCTGGCTGCTTTCGACATTGCCCTGAATCACGGCCGAGTGCTGGACCAGCGAACTTTGCAACTGATGTGGGCCCCTTTCCGCCTGAACAATGGCCGAGACGGTGAGTTTGCCGGAGGATGGGACACAGCTGTTCTCAACGGCCACCGCATGGTATTCCACGTTGGCGCCGGCATGGTCGAGTATGCTCACCTCATAGATGGCGACTTGACCGTCATTCTCCTCACCAACAACCAGGGGTTCAACCCTTACCGGCTAACAGTTGGTGTTCTGCGATTCTTCGCTCCTGAGGTACAGGAACGCAGTAACTAAGTTTCTGGCGCGCGAGCATCCACATCGGAGCAGATCTTCAGTAAGGTAGGATCGAGGCTCGGAATTCCAGTTTTGAGTTCTAACCTTTAGTCGACGCGGATTTTTCTCCGGGCAGGGCGGCGTACACCGCGGGATTTGCGCAGACTTCATAATAGTAGCGGTCGGTCCAGTGCAAGATGGACAGATCGCGGACGTCGACTTGGGCGATGCGGTTCTTGCGGATGGCTATCTTGCGAAATACTCCATTGGCGATGGGAACGGTGCCGACGAAGAACTCGCACTCGTCGTCGATCCATGGGCTATTAAACCCGGCATCGCTCGGATCTGGTGCCCAGGGAGCAAGCGAGATTTCCTGCTGCAGTTTGTGGAAGGCCGCTTCACTCACACAGATCCCACCTACGTTGTAGTTAAGGCGCATTTCTTCCGCTCCGGCTTCGGCAGTCGCGCTGTCGTTGTTATTGCCTCGGTTATTGGCTCCGCCTCCGATCTGAACCGAATACACCTGGAAGACGCCGGCATCGGGCGCGAGTTTCTTGCGGACGCGCTTGCTGCACGAGGAGAGACGATCGCTCTCATTGATAGCGTCGGAGATCATGATGCGGTGCTCGCCATCCATCAGGTAGAGAGGAGGCGAGTCCTGGTAGGCGATGCCCAGGCCGACTTCCATCGGGGGCAGACCGGAGCGCTCCAGGAGTTGGTTGTACTCGTGCAGCAGGCTCACAATCTCCCACGCCAGAACACAGGCGCGGCCGACGCTGAGCATGGCTTCGCCTTCGCGCTCGAGCAGCGCCACGATGATGGCATCGCCTTCGAGGAAGACTTTGGCGGCGCCGTATTTCGCGAGCAGCTTGTTTACCGGATCGTAGAAATTAAGACTGAAATACGAGGCGGCGTTCATGCCTTTTTCCATCAGCGAGCGGGTGAGACGCGAAGAGTCGCGCACGTCGGCCTTCAAGATCACGTGGTGAATAACACGATCCTCGGCGGGCTTCTGGTCCTCGGGAGGCAGGAACTCGTAGAGCATGCCGTTGAGCGTGGAGAGTTGGCGGACTTTGTCGTCGCTGACCAGGTTGATACTGTCAAAACCGGCGGTGAGGGCTTCCAGACCGCACAAGTCGCGGTGATAGCAAAAGAGGTCGTGCAGAAGACGCGCGGCAAAGTGGCTGCGCTCCGAGCCGCGGCAGGAGGCGACGCGTCCGACGGCGGCAAAGAGCCGGTCGGAATGGAGCCGGCCTTCGGCAATGATTTTTTCAACGCGCGCCGCTTCTTCGCGGAAGATGAGCGCGTTCTTAAGCTGCTGCGGATTCACCTGCGGCGCATATTCGGCGAGCAGAGGGACGGCTTCATAGGAAGCAACGACGTGCGCCAGAACGCCTTCGCGCTGCAGCATACGGGTCCAGATGTCGAGGCGGTCTTTTCGATGGCGATCTTCCGGCGTCGAGTCTTCGCCGTTGCCGGCGCCCACCAGCGTGGCGGCGTTTTCGGGAACATTGAGCGCCTGCTCCAGATGCGCATCGTCAAGGGCTTCCCCGTATCCGAGTTCGCGCAGAAAATTCAGGGCGAACTGGCGAAGAAGGGGGAAACGGTCGGGATCCTTGTCGAAGTTGCCGAACATGTAATAGTGCTCGGCGCAGAGATAATCGTCGCGGCCGTCTTCGGTAAGAATCAGCGGATTGAGGAACAGACGATAACAATCGGCGGGCAATTCGCCGAGCAGCGAGCGGCGAGTGCGGGCCAGCGTTTCTTTTTCGATTTCGCGAAGCAGACGAAACATCTCCTGCCCGGCGCGGCGGAGGATGATCTTCTTGCGCACCTGGAAAGAGGAGACGAGTTCCTGGGTCTGCATCATTTTGGCTTGGCGCACGCCCTCGAGCGACTTCGACTTCATGCGGCAGTGTTCGAGAATCCTGGCAAACTGGGTTTGCAGTTCGGTGCGTATGAACTTGAGCACGGCCAGGCGGCCGAGCACATCGACCGAGGGATTGCCTTCCGCTTTGGCGCGATTCAGGATTGCGAGATGAATCGAGACCAGCAGAGTTTTCAGGTCGGCGGGGCCGGGCTTGCGCAGTTTGGTGGCGCCCACGGCGGGGCGTGCGAATTTGGTTTGGGTCGCGGAGGGAACGTCCATTTCCAAGAGCGATTCCACCCCGCCGAAGTGGCAGATGTAACGCGCGAGATGAAAACTTAAATCCGCGGTAATGCGGGGACTGAGAAAAACGTCGTAGCGGAGGTTGTCGACGCCCAGTTTCAAATCACTGAACGCGAGCGTGATCCCGTAGTATTGCAGGTCGGGCTGACTGGGCGGTTCCGAGGTACGCAACCGAAAAATCGGGAGCTTGGGCATGGGCGCGACAGTACGTCTCTGGTCTCTTCCAGCTGCCTGGAAATTGCTGAAACTGCGCTACTAAGCAGCAGGCTAGCACGGGCCCGGGCCGCATCGAAAGTTACGCTAGTGTCGGCGCAGAAGCATCGCGGTAATGAGATTAGTGTGGCGCGGACACTGCTGTCCGCGAAAAGTCGAAGCACATTCAAAGGCCGCGGACAAGAGTGTCCGCGCCACACTGGCTATTGACTGGCGCGGCGCGCTCTTTCGAATTCATCGCCTTTCTTCCAGCCGACGAGGCGCGCATGGTTGGCCGCCTCCCAACCGAGCGCGAAACCGAAGCGCGCCATGGCGGCGTCGGAGGTGTAGTCCATGCCGGGATGATATTCGTCGCTCGGCTGGTGGTAATGATGGGCGGTGTAGTCGGCATCCCGATCGAGGCCCCAAGCTTCATCGTGGCCCTTGAACTTCATCCCTTCATTGATGGAAAACGCTGGAATGCCGACGCGCGCGAGGCTGAAGTGATCGGAGCGGTAGTAATGTCCAGCTTCGGGACGCGCGTCGGGACGAATCTTAAAGCGGAAATCCTGAGCGATTGCCTGCACTGCGGGATAGAACGTGGTGCGCTCGGCTCCGGACACCTGGACTTCTTCGGGCGCGCCGAGTGGCATCACGTCGTCGTAGTTGAGATCGAGCGAAATCCTGCCCGGCGGAATCGGGGGATGTTTGCCCAGGTATTCGGAGCCCAGCAAGCCTTGTTCTTCGGCGGTGACCGAGACGAAGAAGATGGAGCGGCGCGGCTTCTGCGCGGCGCCTGCGTAGGCACGAGCGATTTCCATCAGGATGCCGCAGCCGGTGGCGTTGTCCATGGCGCCGTTATAAATGTTGTCGCCGGGCATGTCGGGCCGGATGCCGAGATGGTCATAGTGCGCGGTGTACATCACGCCTTCATTTTTCAGAACTGCGTTGGCTCCGGGCAGCACGGCAAGCACATTGTTCGATTCGAAAGGACGAACCCTGCTGGTCATGTGAGCGGAGAGGCGCACGTGGAGCGGTACCGGTTTGAAATCGCGCGAGGTCGCGGCGGCCATCATTTTGTCGAGATCCAGACCTGCGGCCGCGAAAAGGTTGTGCGCAACACTTAACTGAATCCAGGCGGCCGCCTTCAGCCGGGGAGTGCCGTCGAGCTTGAGATAGGACTTCTCGCCGGAATTGGAATTGCGTACGACTTCCCAGCCATAGCTGGCCATCTCGGTCTTGTGGATGAGAATGGCGCCGACGGCCCCTTTGCGCGCCGCTTCTTCGTATTTATAGACCCACCGGCCATAGTAAGTGAGCGCTTTGCCGGCGAAAAACTTCGGATCGTCCGAGGGCGGCTCGTTGACCAGCATGAGCAGGACTTTGCCTTTGACGTCCACACCTTTGTAGTCGTCCCAGTTGTATTCGGGCGCTTCGATGCCGTAGCCGACGTAGACGATGTCGGCGTCAACCGTGGATTCGGGCTGCTGGGTCTGATCGTAGGCGACGTAGTCGTCGAGTGGTTTGAGGGCGAGCGGATTAAAGGACGACGAACCGTTGGCGGGAACGAGCGTGAAGCGCGTGTCGGCGCCGGGCGTGATGCCGACCAGCGGTACTTTTTGCAGATAGGAACCGTTGTCGCCGGCGGGTTTCAGTCCATAGAGCGCAAACTGCGCCGCGATGTATTCGGCGGCAATGTCGCCTCCGCGCTGGCCCGTGCCGCGTCCCTCGAGAAGATCGTGGGAGAGGAAGCGAACATGGGTCTCGATGTTGTCGGGACGAATGCCCTGCATCGCGGCAATGGCGGCCGGGGGAAGGTGCGAGCCAAAGTGCTTTTCGGCGCGTGGTTTCGGTGGCTTTTGTTGCGCGGA
>Ga0209039_10003687_pt1 | contig 11777 bp, 12 predicted proteins | sample BogFormECP12_OM1_FD_188238 | JGI IMG/M metagenome (GOLD analysis project Ga0209039, IMG submission 188238) | Bog forest soil microbial communities from Calvert Island, British Columbia, Canada - ECP12_OM1 (SPAdes) (version 2) | ecosystem: Environmental > Aquatic > Freshwater > Wetlands > Bog ...
TTCGATTGCCTCATCAGAGGCAATGTAGACTTTCAGGGGTCTGCGAGGGGCGACGCCGCGCGAGCGCCCTTGTAAAAAGTGAGTCCCCCTTTAGCATCTAAAAAAACCTCCGTGTCCTCCGTGTCCTCCGTGTCCTCCGTGGTTATATCTCATCCCAAAAACGAGCAAGAATAAAAAAAAGAATAATTGGGCACTTCGTGTTTTAGCTGCTTTTGCTGGTGCCGGCGAGCACGTCCTTGAGCTTATCGAGCCCTTTCCAGAGCAGCATGAACGCCCCGGCCGCGCCGATGATGAGCGCAATGCCGTCCAGCGCCGTCAGGAACATCTGCGCATAGTGCTCCGGCACGTGGGAGATCAACAGGGCGCCCGAGTTGGGCAGCGAGCCGATGGCGATGCGGTCCGCCTGGTAGGCCACCGCGATGAAGATCAGCAGCAGCAAGAAGAACCCCGTGAGGTTACGTATGTGCTTGAGCTCGGACCATCCCAGGCCCAGGAATAGCAGCAAAGCGGCAGCGGCCAGCAGGTAAACGTGATTGATCACCGAGAAATACAGCGTATCGTAAGCGATGAAGTGCTTCGCGAGCTCCCCGAACAGGATCACCAGTACGGCGCCGACGGCGGCCATCGTTATGAAAGCCAGAACGTCTTTAAGTTGTCGAGATGAATTTTCTTCCAAACCTAATCCCTCCCAGATTAATTAGTAGCTCGCCAAGTACTTCTATTTTTTGGACTTTTTTTCATTATGTTGGCGCTATCGCCCATTTTTACCTTCCGCCGCCATGGTAACATTTATAAGACACTTTTTGCTATGTATATCCTCAAATCCTATAAAATATTGAATTTCACGAGGTAACTTTCATGGTTAACGTTGCGATGGTGGGCGGAGAGCTGAGCGGCAAGACGACGCTCGCCTCCAGGCTAGGAAAAATGGGCACCGAATCCGATGTCGTCCTGTATAACTTCACCAAGGGCGAGAACATCCTTACGATCGTGGACCCGGTCGGATACCCGAAGTCCCCGAAGCCGCTGGTCAACGCGGTGAACATGGCCGACGTGATCGTCTTCTGCGTGGCCTCCACGGGGCTGGACGCCAGGGCGGGCGAGTGCATAATTTTGATGGACCTGGTCAAGCCCAAACACGGCATCATCACCATTACCAGGACGGACGAGTCCAACCCCCATGCCGTCGAGGAACTCGCTAAAAAATTAAAGCTTCTCACAAAGGGCACGGCGATGGAAAGCTGGGAGATCCTGCCCACTTCGACCAAGAGCTTCGAGGGCGTCGATAAGCTTAAGGATAAATTATTCGCGCTCGATGATATTCTAAGGGATGAGTATAAGTCGCTGGTCGATAAGCCCGTGCGCATCCCCATCGACCACCACTTCAACGTGACCGGCCTCGGCTGCGTCATCCTGGGCTGCGTGCTCCAGGGCACTGTGAACGTCCACGACAAGCTCACCGTTTTTCCGCTCAAGCACGAGACCGAGATACGCTCCATCCAGATGCAGGACAACGACGTCAAGCAGGCGAAGGCTGGAGACCGCGTAGGGCTCGCACTTAAGGGCATACAAAGCAAGGACCTTGACCGCGGCTTCATCATTTCCGAGTCCGAGGATGTGTCCGACATCCTGAAGCTTAAGTGCACGACGGCCCGCTTCAAGGGCGAGTTCAGCGTCGAAGATAAGGTGCACGTGTACGTGGGCCTCCAGTCGACGCCTGCCCTGGTCACGAGAATCGCCGTCGGCAGCAGGAACTCCGAATCGACCATATCGGGCTCCGAATACGAGGTCGAGCTGCGCACCGACAAGGAAGTGGCTTATAGTACGGGCGACGTGTTCGTCTTCACCAAGCTGGACGACCCGAAGCAGAGGTTCCTGGCTAGAGGTACTTTGTAAGCCGGGATTGCAGGCAATCGTTAATGACGTCCGCCGTGGTCTTCCAGGTTTTACGGACGAACGGCGGCATGCTCTTATTCTTTTTATAATAGCCTTTCAGGAACTCGATGGTCACGGGATCATGTGGGTAACCGCTTCCCACGTCCACCCCTATGGACTCGGAGATCCTCTCGACTAAAAAGTCCCTGTGCACCTTGGCCAGGATCGAGGCGGCCGATACGATTGGATAGTCCCGGTCCGCCTTATGCCTCGACACGATCTCCACCTCGAAGTCCACGCCCTTTTTCACGTTAATGCCGAAACGCTCGGCGTTCACGTCGCAGGCGTCCAGGTATACCATCGCGGGCCTGGTCTTCATCGAATTGATCAATTGAGAAAAGCACTCGACCTCGAGCTGGTTCAAGGTCTCCTCGTCCGGAAGGCGGGAATCGATCTGCTCCGGCTCCATGACGATCAGCTGGTACTCGCAGGCCTCCTTTATTTTTTCGGCGAACTGGAGGCGTTTTTTCGGGGTCAGCAGCTTTGAGTCCTTGAGGCCCATGGAATTTATCTTTCGGATGGACCTCCGCTTGATGGCGACGCCGCAGACCACCATCGGCCCGATGACCGGCCCTCTTCCGGCCTCGTCGATGCCCATGATCATCGGCACACCTCGTATGAAATATTCATTTGCTTGAGCATGCCCGTGACCTTTTTCAGGAAGCCCTCGAAGGTGTCCGTCCCTTCTATGTTAAGGGCGATGGCCGCGCCGGCCTCGTCGTCGGTAATGCCGCTCACCCGGAAGATCACCGAGCCGCATGCCTTCATGGCATCGTTCAGCACGCCGTCCCTGTCGCCGTCGGTGATCCCGATGATCCTCACGCCCCGCCTGGCCAGCACATCGCCGGAGATCTCCGTCGTATCGTCCCCGACGGTCAAAGCGCATACCGTGTCCTCCCCTATAGAATCGAGAGAGCGGAAAGCGTTGTGGTCGATGACCGCCATCTTTCCACTGATGTCCCTGGCCGGGCACAATTGCGCATTATAGGCCTTTTTTCTGATTTGCCCGGACTTGAACCTGGCCTCGCGGATGTCCAGGCCGGCGATCCGGGCCAGACCGGTCTCCTTCGTGCGGACGCCTTCTATTCTGGTGATCCTGCCATCACTGGAATGTATCCTTACGCTGGCGCTGCTCACGGTCCCCACGAAGACGCCGTTGACGAAGAGGGGCTCGCCGGGGCACGCGCACTGTATTGAGTGGACCGTACCCTCGTCCGGCCGGGCAGCAGGCCTTCGGCACGTTAAAGGTATGTGAAAGTGCTCCGCCAGGATGCGGGCGGTTTCCAGTGCGGGCTCGTTCTTCTCGAACTCCCAGAGGACGATGGCCCCATCCTTTTCGGACAGCCGCTCTACATGGACCGTCGTCTTTTTAACCCGGCCGGCGACGATCTCCCCGAACGCCAGACCCGAGTCGAGATTTTTACCGTTGTTGACTATGACGGGCACTGCACACGCAAGCCCGGCCAGCGTCCGGCTGGGAAGGTCACAGCGGCTGATGTCGATGACGTCCTCGAGGCCCATGTCGATGATGGCGGTCCGGCACATGGTGCCGGCGGCGGCCGCCCTGACGCTTCCCAGGGCGCTTAAGAAGGCGATGACCAGCCCGACTTCGCCCGAGTAGACGGCCTCCGGGCCGTGTACGATAAGCCCGAAATCACTGGAGCAGCTCAGGCCTGACCACCCCCCGCTTCGGGCATATGTCCTCGACGGGGCAGATGTGGTGCAGCGGCACCAGGGCCTTGCAGAAATCCCGGCCCAGGCTGATGATGAGAAGGTGCGCCATGCCGGGCAGCTTTACTTTTTGTTCCAGGTCCTGCTTCACCTGTCGCTTTGCCGCCTCGCTGTCACCCGTGCACTTGCTCAGTCCGAGCCGCTGCGAGACCCGGCAAATGTGGGTGTCCACCGGGACCACGCTGTGGCCGAGCGAGAATAAAAGGACGCAGTCGGCCGTCTTGGGACCCACGCCGTAAAGGCTTAAAAGGGCGTCCCTCGCCTCCTCTGCGGGCGCGTTCCGCATCCATTCGATGCTGCCGCCCCATCGTTCGACGATCTCACGGGAGCTTCTTATTATAAAATCCGCCTTGTAGGGGCCCGAAAACCGGATCAGGTCCTCCAGCTCTTTTTTATCCGCCGAGGCCATCTTGTGCACGTCGATGCCCCCGTAGTGGTGCTGCAATCTATAATACGTCTTCCGTGCGCTGTCGGCCGTTTTATTCTGCGTTAAGATGGTGATGATGAGAGAAAGGTAAGGGTCCTGGAGCTTTATCACCCAGCAGCGCCTGTAAAATTCCTGCAGCCTGAGAAGAAGGGGGTTGCGGCCGTGGTAGACATCGTTCAGGGGATATTCGAAGAGCGACAGGACATTGTCATGGAACTCCGGCGGCGTGACCTGGAGCGAGCCGTCGGGCAATTGCTCGAGGTATATGTCGCATTCCGCCTCCGGGTAGTACCGGACGTACTTCCCGTCGACGAGCATCCATTCAAGCGCGGTGATCTGGATGTCCATGGTCGAGCGCAGGTCTATGTCCATCATACCTATCCAGCCTTAAAATACGGGCGCATATCATATATTTACTTTCTCAGGCCGGCCAGCATCTCGATGGCCGCTTCCACGTCCTTGAGGTCACCGACCGTCACGTCGGGTTCCTCATGGCGGCCGTTCGAATCATAATATTTAACGGCATACTGCTCGAACCGCTCCGAGTACTTGTTGAATAATATCGACCGCATGCCCGCGGCCCTGGCGCCGTAGACGTCGAGCAGCATGCTGTCGCCCACGTGGACCGTGCCCGCCGGGCTTGCGCCCAGGCCGTCCAGGGCACGTTCGAAGATTCGCCGGTTGGGCTTGATGTAGCCCACTTCGTTGGAGAACGTGGTCCAGTCGAAGTATTTTAACAGGCCATAGCCGCCCAGCACGAGCTTCACGGTGGCGCCCGGCGTCCTTCCCGTGTTCGATATCAGCCCTATCCTATACCCTTTATCCTTCAGCCTCGCCAGAAGCTCCGAGGCGCCGTCCACGAGCGAGGGCTTGAAGTCAAGCAGGGCCTGCGCGTAAGCTTCCCTTATGACGTCCTTCGTCCGCTCATCCGGCCCCAGCCCCAGCCCATCCAGGAACAGCGCCAGGTGGCCTTCAAGCCCCAGGTCTTTTTCCTGTTTCCACAGCTGAGAAAGGCACGTTTCCGTATACTCATAGGCCCGGATGAGGTCGTTCGCGCTAAAACTGTAGCCGGCATTCTCCAGCGCCCTCCGGATGCGGCTGATCCGGGCGTCTTTCATCCGGTCATCGTAAAAGTTGTGTACCAATAGTGTGTTCCAGACGTCGAACGTGACCGTATCGAGCATCATCATTCCCTCGCCATGGCATCGATAGCCTTAGAGAGCTCCGATATGCGCTCAATGGATACATCGGGCCGGTACTGCCTGAAGTCCGTATTCCTGTGCAGGGTGACCTGGACCGAGCGCATGCCAGCTTCCCGGGCGCCCAGGACGTCCAAAAGCCCGTGGTCGCCCACATGGATCGCATTCTCGGGCCCGGACTTCAATTGTAAAAGCGTTCGGCGGAATATCTCCGCGTGTGGCTTCTGATAGCCGATCTCGTTGGAGAACGACTCCGCCTCGAACAGGCCCGAAAAGCCATACTGGCCCAGGACTTTCCTCATGGCTCGCCCGGGCGTCCTGCCGGTATTCGATATGAGCCCGACCCTGTAGCCCCGGTCTTTTATGGCCTCTACGGCCTCAAGAGCTCCCTCCACGACGATGGGCTTTATCTTCAATACGGCGTCCGCATAGGGTCCGTCGATGGCGCTCACCAGCTCACTGGTCGGCTCCAGGCCCATGCATTCCAAAAAAAGGCTCAGCTGTTCGCCAAGGTCCATGTCCAGGTGGCCCGACCACCGGTCCAAAAGAAGCTTATCAGATAGCTCGTATGCCCGCTCCACGTCGGCCGCTTTCACCCCATATTGTCCCAGGGCTTCAAGTATGCCCTCGCTGCGGAGCATGTGGATTCCCCGGTCATATTCCTGGTCATGTACAAGCAGGGTGTTCCAGAGGTCAAAGGTCACTGCCTCGATGGGCGGCTTCGTGTGCATTGAGAAAAGTTCTATGGTTAAACTTTAATAACTTTCTCTCGGCTAAAAATGTTTAGCTCTTTTTCGTCATGGCGGCGAACTTGTCCACGACGCTCTTCGTATCCTCGCGAATGGCCTTTAGCTCCTCCGGCGGCATGGCGCCTTTCCTGTGGGCGACGCCGATGACCCGGGAGGACCCGCTCTCCACCGAGTAGAGGCTAACGTCCTTGGATTCTACGTAGTAGTACGGCTCCTGCTTTACCTTATAGAGCTCCTGGAACAGGCCGGAATATACGGCGGCATCCTGTTCGGGCGCCTTGCCGGTGGACGCGATCACCAGGCCGTCCTGGGACGCGAGCGTGACCGAGTCCAGCCTGTACTTTTGGGTTAAAGTGACCATGCTTTCCTGGAGCGAGCCCTTGACGACGTCGATGGCGGGTATCTCGACCGTCTTCTTTTCCGGCTTCGGCATTTCAACGACCGCCGGCCTTCTCACTTCCATCGGGGCCGGCCCTTCAAGGGCCCGGGGGGCTTCCTTCCTCGTATACTCGGCGTATACCCGGTACGTCTCCAGCGCCAGGTAAACGATAGAAACGGCAAGCACGACCGCGACCAGTATGTCCACGATAAAGGTCGACGGGTCGTTAGTGCCAAAAAAACCGTACAAGCCATCAGCTATGTCCATTCTCCCACTCAACCCTTGACTAAATACCATTTGCTTACCATATATTTAAATGATGCCCCGTTTACAAAAAATTCGTTAATATAAATCCTCAAATATGGTAAACTAATGGCTGCACTACAAATTTCCGGTGGCTTAAACCCGGGCCGCGGATATATCGAAAAACGGATGACGCAAGAGTCTTTTTCAAATAGTTTATGCGGTATTATTTCTGCGCTACTGCGGTGATCTTGTGCCTCGTAAATGCTTCGCCGCGGAAAATTTTCTTCGAGACCGCGCTATCCACGGTGATGATATTAAAACCTGACAGGGAGGACCTGACCTCGTCTTCGGAAAAATAATGGTAAATGATGCCGCTGTGCCGCCGGAAGGTGTCCGGCTCGACGAGCGTGCCGCCGTAGCGCATGTCCATCCTGCCGAACACCTGGAGGAACAGCATGCCGCCTGGGGCCAGCACCCGGCTCATCTCGCGCACCGCCTCGTTTCGCTCCCCTTCCAGCAGGTGCTGGAGCACGTCATAGCACACGACCGCTTCGAATGTACAATTTTTAAAGGCCAGGTTCCGGGCATCTCCCTGGACCATGGATCGGGGCAGGCCGAGCAGCGCGTTCCTGCTGATGTCGATGCCGGTGACCTCGAACCCGGCCCGGGCCAGAGGATCGAGGATCTTGCCGTTGCCGCAGCCCACGTCCAGGATGTGGGCGCCGGGCTTGAGATATGCCTTCATGGGCTCTATGTTATAGGGTCCTCTCCACGTGGAGCGGGTGTACTCGTCTTCCCAGGCCTTTAAATGCGAAACCATACGGTCAACCCCTTTGTTTCCTGTGGAGAATACTCGTGCATCACATTCCATTCTCTGCACATCCATACCTATAATAATATGGATGCATAATCGGGATATGATGTGGCGGGATATCGCTTACTGGGGTAAAAAACTTGGCGAGAGCGGGCTGGTCAGCTCGAGGTTCGGCAATATAAGCGTAAGGACCGAACGGGGCCTCCTGATAAAAAAGACGGGCGCCATGCTGGACACAATCGAATCGGCGGACGACGTCATCGAGGTCGGACTATGGCCCTCGTCCGACGATAAGGCCGCTTCATCGGAGACGTCGAGCCACCGTGCCATTTACCTGGCGACCGATGCCCGAGCCATCATACATGCTCACCCGCAGTTCGCGGTCGTGGAATCGCTCCTGGAAAAAGACGAAATAAAGCCGCTGGACAGCGAGGGCATACCATTTTTAGGCACCATACCCATCGTGGACGGCGACTCGGGCTCCAAGGAGCTGTTTGATAACCTTACCTGCGTCTTTTCCCCCGCAAAGATCAAAGGCGTGGTAAACCGCGGCCATGGCTCGTTCGCGGCCGGGCCGGACCTGAAGGACTGTTTCAACACCACCGTCATGATCGAGCACAGCTCGAAGGTGCGCTATCTCTATGACCTGCGAAAAAAATAGTGGCCGGTGATATAAACTATTTATGCCGGGGCTCCCTTATACGGTCATTATGTGTAGGGTTAGGGCATTAACATTCATTATTCTTATGGCCATGCTGCTGGGGCTTAGCCTGCCGGCCATGGCAAGTACGTTCACCGCCTACGGCACGGTAACGGACGCGAATGACTATCCCGTTTACGGTGCCTCGGTGACGCTGGTGGACAGCTCCATGGCGCCGATCGCAGGAGAATTGACCGACATCAACGGCAATTTCGTGTTCAACACTACCATTGATACGGACCTTTTTAAAGTGCTGGTGAGCTACACGTCGGGGAATACGACCTATGCGGTCACCGCCTTGAACGTATCCTGGTATAGCTCCTCCGGGACAGTACAGATAGACCCGGGCCAGACCAGGTTATCCGCCTATCCGCCTGCAGGCATGCCTGCAAACACGTTTACCGTTTACGGCTCAGTCACCGATGCAGACGGGAAGCCGGTGGCCGGCGCCAACGTCACGCTGGTGGGCCTATTCTACGATCCGATCGCTTCGGCGCTCACGGGGCCGGACGGAAACTTCTCTTTCAACGTTACATCGGAAAGCTACGTCTTCAAGGTGCTCGTAGACTACTCGGTCGGCGGGCAACAATACGGCCTGCCGTCCTCCTGGACGCCCTGGTACCAGAGTACGGGAGTCATGCATATCGAGCCCAATATTACGAGGCTGTACGATTATCCGCCGGTCAGCACGGGCTTCATCTATGGCTACCTGGTGAAGGACGACGTGAAGCAGGTCAGCGGGACCGTATACCTGAGCAATGGCGACACCGTGGGCGTTCCTGCCGGCCAACAATACCTGATGAGCGTGTCCGCCGGCCATTATGAGATATATGCCGTGCATACCGAGGATGGGAAGCGCTATGTTTCGGATAAGGTCCCCATCGACGTGACCGGGACACGATATTTAGCCGACGTGAACCCTACCGTACTAAAAGTAAAGCCCGTGGCTGAAATGAACTGGGCGGCCCTTTTGGCGGCGCTGCTGCTTGGTGCGATTAGTATGGCATGCCTGTACTATCTGCTGAGAAAAATGCTCAATTAACACGCAGACAAACGAGCACCTGGCCCTTGTTTCACCACTAAGGCATGGTGACACAAGGGAACACTATTCTTTTTTATTATCGATAAAAAAGCTCAGCGGTTATAGTTGATCGCGCAGCCGACGCCCGACTGGAGAAGCCTGGGGTCGTTGTACCAGTCCTTGCCCTGTATATTTTTCCTTATTTTTAATTTACTGAATAATTTACTTAGCATGGGCTGCTAATAATAACGCTTGTAATATAAATGTTTTGTGATATGCATTGGCATATGATAATGGCTGGCATGTGGCAATCGATCAGTCTTTTCTTGTTGCCATGCAGGATGCTATCAGGAAAGCCGCCCCGCACGATACGACAGTCATTAAAGGGCCATCGCCCGCCTGTTTCGGGGGCTGATAATGCTCAGGGGATATGTATGCTTCGACTACCGTAAAGTAGCCCTGGATATCGCCGTTCATGGTCTCCCCCCACACGTCATATTGTAGGTTCAGCGGAGCCGTGCCTCCGGTCCAGCCTTCGCTTGGCGCCAGTACCCAGTGGAAGTTTACCGTACTATCGGGCCCTCCCATCTTTCGTACAACTACGCCTTCCGGGTCTCCGGATATGAGCCTGTAAGCGTCGTCGTCTCCCCCCGGCTCCCGCAGCAGGGCGGCAACGGTCGTGTACCTGTCCGGCGTTACGTTGAAGTCGACCGTGAATGGCTCGCCGACCTTTAGCCTGACACCCGTGACCGTCGCCTCCTGGCCGTTGAAGTAGGCCTTTATGATATGCTTAGCATCTACATTGGGCGTTAAGATCAAAAGGGCGCATATGACGAAAATAAAGATGACCGGCAAGGCCTTCATCCGCTCGTCTCCTCGTCGAAACCGGGGCTTTTTTCGTCCCATCCGCCCGACTTGTCCCCGATGCCCTGCTCGCCGGGCGGGACTATGATAAAGACGCACGTCCGCTGACAGAAACGGATGGGCTCATTATTGCCCAGGACCACGTCGCCTTCCCGGATATCGATCGTGGGGCGGCGAACGTAGACGGTCGCCCGTTGCCCGAGAATGGCGTCCGGCACGGGCTCGTTATCCGTATCGTAGGCGGCCAGGTACGGTATCTCGCCTTTTATTTCTATATACCAAACGTTCATTGTGGCCCACCAGCCCCATGGCGGCAGCAGCGGCAGGCCCGACGGGATGCGCTTCAGGGCGTCATTGACGGCAGCGTCTTCCACGTGGCTCGCCGCTTCGGCCATGTAATCCTTGAACGCCTGCTTTATGCTGTCCCGAAGGCCGTTAATCGCCCCGGAGATGGCCTTTTCCTCGGCGCCGGTGACCGCCTCTTCCGTTTTGCCCTCTATGTAATCGCCATAGGAATCCACGTACTGATCGGTTTTTTTCGCCAGCTCCCCCTCGGCATAGGCTTTAGCTTTTTTCGCCAGGTCCCGGGCGACTTCTCTTTGCAGCGTGCCATTCTTCATGTCCCGCACCGCCTGGTCCGGGGTGCGATCGTCAAAAGCCTTATCAACGGCGTCCTCCACGTCCTTTCTCGTGACGTCTCCCTGGAGCTCGTCATCCTGTACCCGGGCGTCGTTGATCCGGTCCTTGAAGGACTGCCTGGCGCTTTCCGATACGTTATGTATAAGCTCCGTACTTTCCCGGGTCACCGTATCGTTGGCCAGCCTGTAGGCCGTATCCGAAACGGCGTCTATGCCGTCCAGGACGGCCTGGCTCGCCTGGTCCGAGTCGACCAGGTCCGTGGGCAGGGCGAATACGCAAACGTTCCTCACCTTGAGAGGCCTTACCGTGTATCCGGTCTCAGGGTCCATATATTCGTCGACGCCCAGGTAGTTGGGACGCTGGTCGATGGCGAACGATACGTCCTCATTCCATACATGGGCTCCCCTGCTCTTCAGCGACATGTTGAGGCCAAACGGGATGAACATCTTCGTATTATCCAGCAAATTTTTAGAATCCCTGGCGTTGTCGTTCATGGTCGAGGAGTTTATGGAGCTCGAATAATTCTTGAGCTGGTCGTCGATCTTTTTATCGACGTCCCGAGAGGCGTTCAGCGACTCGTTCAGCGACTTGTCGACCTGGTCCAGGAACGATGACCGCTTATAGTAAAGGTACTTTGCACCGCATGTGATGAACGTGCCGTCCGTGCAATACTGCGGCTCTGCCATGTACCTCGAAAAATTCTCTATGAACTGCTCCCGCATCCGACCGTACGCTGCGTTCATCATCGCGTCGTAGGAGCCGTAGTCCGAGGCCTTCAACGATACTCCCACATCGCCCTTTATTTCCACTGCAAGCTCCTTAAGCTCGGCGACGGACTCGCCTTCCACCCACTCGTTATGCTCGCAGCTCAGCTCCTCGGTCAGCCCTGAATAGCCGTCCGGATAGTTCTGCCGGTTGTTAAGGACATCCGGCAGGGACACTTTTTTATTATATCCGTCTATTGCACCGGCGATGTTCGAGTCCTGGTAGGAGCGGCTGCCGAAAGAGAACCCGGCCACCTGGAGAGGCTGGCGCACGTTGTTATACGTGTTAAATAGCGAGTACTCGTCCAT
>Ga0209039_10003688_pt1 | contig 11776 bp, 11 predicted proteins | sample BogFormECP12_OM1_FD_188238 | JGI IMG/M metagenome (GOLD analysis project Ga0209039, IMG submission 188238) | Bog forest soil microbial communities from Calvert Island, British Columbia, Canada - ECP12_OM1 (SPAdes) (version 2) | ecosystem: Environmental > Aquatic > Freshwater > Wetlands > Bog ...
GCGTCGAGGAAGCGCGGAACGGGGGCCCATTCCTTGGTTTCCTTGTTGATCATGATGGCGGTGCCCACGCCGCAATTGGGGTGGCAGCCGCAGGAAAGCGAACCCCACTGGGATTCGTTGCCCTTGACCATATCCGCGAAGCCCGCGAAAGTGCTGATGAAGGAGATGGGGAACCAGTCGCGCGTTGGCTCGATGCGGCCGACTTGCTTGCTGACATCGTTGGCGAGGTGCGAAAGGGTGTAGCGCTGGCGGAGGCGGCGTTCGGGGGTAATGTCTTCATCGCGACCGGTAAAGGAAACCGGCTGGAAGCTGATGAAGGCGATTTTCTTGGGGTTTTCCATCGCGAATTTGACGATGGCGCCGACCTGATCGTTGTTGACGTTGTTGACGATGGTCACCACGAGCACGATTTCAATGCCTGCTTCGTGCATGTTCTCGATGGCGCGCAGCTTGACGTCGAAGAGGTTGCCGATCTGGCGGTGGCTGTTGGCGTCGTTGCCGATGCCGTCGAACTGGAGATAGGCGTAGCGCAGGCCGGCTTCAAACGCCTTCTTGCAAAATTCCTTGCTCTTGGCGAATTCGATGCCGTTGGTGGCGGCTTGCACGGAGTTGTAGCCGACTTTGCGCGAGTAGCGTATGGCATCGAAGAAAAACGGGCTCATGGTGGGCTCGCCGCCGGAGAACTGCACGGACATCTGGCGGCGCGGCTTGATCTTGACCGCGTTGTCGAGGATTTCGGTGATCTCTTCCCAGGAAAGTTCGTGGACGTAGCCAACCTGATTGGCATCCATGAAGCAGGGATCGCACATCATGTTGCAGCGGTTGGTGAGGTCCACGGTGAGCACGGAGCCGCGGCCATAGCGCACGTTCGAAGAGCCGTGCCTGTGCTGGCTCTCGTCGTTGTGCGCCGGAATATCGCGCCCGGGGAACTGCGATTCAATCCATTTGAGGAAGCTGGCGTCAATGGCCATCAGGTCTTCATAGTGGCCATGCCGCGGGCAGTCCTTGATCATCCAGACCTGGCCATCGCGTTCGATGATCTGCGCTTTAATCTCGCCGACCTTTTCGTTCATGAGGTCGCGCCAATCTTTCGCGCCGCTGATGATGGCCTCGCGCGCTTCCTTGACGCAGGCCGGGCAGAGTGAGTCGGTCTGCCGCGGGAAGCCGAGCGTGGGCTTGGTCTTTTCCCAGGATTTCAAGAGGGGTTTATCGGACCACTGTGGAGTAACGGAAGGATTGGGATTGCGCTTGTTGAAGTATTGAACGGTATCGAAGGTGATACCCGCCGTTTTGCAAACAATCCAGTCCAAAGACCGGAACAATTGCGTGCTGAGAGAATTCGGCATGCAGCTATAGCCTCACTTTCGAAAAGCACAACAAAAACTCAAATTTGAAAGACAAAACAAGCCTGAATAAAACAGCCCCCAAGGCTTTTTTCAGGTTACCACGCACCGAAGTGCGTTCATAAGTCTTGCGACTCCTATAGTTTGTATGGGGCAGGGGGTAGAAGCCAGTAGGATGCGGTGAATGGCAAAAAATAGGGGTTGAACGGCGCGGGGGACCAGCAAATGGCGCGTTTACAGCCCCAGGTTGGGGGTTACTTTCAGGGCGCAAGCACCCTCAGTTTTCAAGGATCGGGATGATTTCCGGCGGGCGCTATTCGTTGAGAGCGGGGTGCAGCACAGCAATCAGGAAATGGGCGAAGTGCGTGGCGTCGTCATCCATCTGCAGCCAGCGCACCACGCAGTGGTCCGAGAGGTATTTGGCGACGCGTGATTCGGGGATGCCCAAGTGGTCGGCAAGTTGTGGCCGGATGGACTCGCCGCGGCGGGCGGCGCTGCTGCGCATCAAGTTCGGGATGGCGACGCGCAGAGTCTGGCAGGCTTCGACATAGTAGTACGTGGTGAGATCGGAATCCGTCAGCACCCATACGCCGGGACCTGCAGGCGCTTTATCCGCGGCGTCCAGCTTGGTGGGCGCACAGGCCAGCAGCCGGCGAAAGTTCATCTCCAATTGGGTGAGCCGCGAGGCCAAGCCGGGGTCACCGGAACGTCCGCGCAAGCTTGGAAGAACGGGCGATTCCACGGAGAGTTCCACGGATTCCACCAGGCGCGAAGGAAGTGCCTCGACGGCAGTAGCGGGTGGTGGAGGAGCGGTGCGCGTCTCCCTGGGAGTGGAGACGGCAGGCTCGGTGCGTTTCGCGGTACGTCGATGATCACGCCCGCCGCGTCGGCCGCGCCTGTGGCGTTTCGCCGCAGCAGAAGCGGGAGCAGTAGCGCCGGCCTCCTGGGAGGCGGCAATTTCTGATGCAGGTTCAGCGATGGGAGCAGGAGCTTCTTCCAAGAGCGGCCCAGTCGTCTCTGGACTTGCAGGGGTCTCGCTGGGAGCAGCCTCCGGCGGAGCCGCGGGCGCGGGGATTTCCGCAGCCTCGGTGGCGCCAAGACGCGTGGCGCTCTCTTGCGCCTTGGTCTTCCAATCCGCGCGGCGGAAACGCTCTGCCGCCGTCACATACCATTTACCGGCATCCAGAGTGTTGCCGATGGATTCGAAATAGCGCGCAAGTTCAAAGGCGACCATGGCGTCGCGCGTCTTTTGAAAAAGCGCCGCGAGCTGTCCGGCAGGATCTTTGCCGGTGCGTGCCCTTCGGATGCGTGCGGTGATTTGCTTCCAGTCGGCCATACCGTGATGGCATTCTAACAGCGAATGAGAACTTGTGCCATCAGGGGCAGCAAGAAAGCGCGCACAGGGCCGAAACCGCTCCGAAGATTCAGACTTACCCACTTCCACAGGTGTTAACTGATTGACGTCAGGCCGAGAGCAAAGTAGACTTTCGCTGTTGTGAAAGGAGACACAAATGCTCCTGGGTCGTGCCATCTTCGCTTCCGCCCTTTCTCTGAGCCTGGTTTCTTTCCCCGCGTGGGGAGCGCCCACAGCGGCGCTGGGGACCGTGATTGCGGCGGAGCGCGCCAATGTAGGTGGAGCAAAGGCCGAGGTGGGAACCACGGTCTACGGTGGCGACACGCTGACGACGGACGTGCAAGGCAGCGTGCAGGTACGCGCGGGTGCGGCACGATTGCTGCTTTTGAGTTCCAGCAGCGCCGTGGTGAATAACTCCGAGGGCGCGCCCACTGCAAACCTAATGAGGGGTGCGGCTACCTTCTCCACGGGGAATGCCCGCGCATTTACGTTGTTTGCCTCGACAGCGGCCATTCGCGCGCAGAGTGATGGGCCGACGATTGGCCAGGTATCGTACATCGGGCCGAAAGAATTGCTGGTGCGCGCTACGCGGGGCGCCCTGGCTGTTTCCGTGGACGCCGACACCCAGATCGTCCCGGAAGGAACCTCCTACCGTGTGATGTTGGATCAGCCCGAAGAGATGGGCCAGGGACCTGCAGGCGCGGGTGCCCCGGGCAATGGACCAGGCGGGCGCGGAGGTGCACCACTGAGGGCAGGCCGCAGCCGCTTCCTGATCGTGACCGCCGCCGTAACCGGAGTGGTGACCTATCTGGCCGTTTCGGAAGCGCTGGAAAGCCCCGACCGGCCGTAATTCGGGGTTATCGAATTCCGAAAAAAGGCCACTGCTTAGTGAAGGCAGTGGCCTTTTTTCTTTTCTGAAAGCGGAGACAATCCATTTCTACAGAGCTGCGATAACCTCAATTTCAACCAGCGCGTCCTTGGGCAGGCGTGCAACTTCGATGGTGGAACGTGCCGGAGGCGCCGCCGTGAAAAAACGCGCATAGACCGCGTTCATGGCGGCAAAGTCACTCATGTTCTTGAGAAAGACCGTAGTTTTCACAACATGGGTGAGGGACACGCCGCCGGCTTCCAGAATCGCTTTCAAGTTTTCCAGCACACGCTCCGTCTGTTGCTGAATGGTGACGCCGGAAAATTCCATCGTTGCCGGATCCAGTGCAACCTGCCCCGAAACAAACAGGAAGCCGTTGGCCTTGATCCCCTGGGAATACGGTCCAATGGGTTTCGGGCCGCGATTGGTCAGAACTACATCTTTCATGGTGAACTCTCCTTTCAACGTGGAAAGCAAGGATAGCAAAAGGGGAGGCGAGAGGGAAAATCAGCGAGATTTGCGGCCGCGATTGCGCACGAAGCCGGTGTTGGAGTGGTTGCGGTTGGCTTCGCGGCTGGCGATGAGTTTTTCCGCCGCATCATTGGAAAGGCCCTGATTGACCAGATCCAGAATCTGCTTTTCCGACATGCTGGTGTTCTTCAGGCGCCCGATCTGCTCGCTGGACAGGGTGGGCAAACCCTCGATACGGCGATGGATGATCGCCTGGACCGTGGGATTCGAAAGGCCGATCAGCTTGAGGGTAATGGCTTCGCCGCTGAGGATATCAATCTGATCGGAGCGGGCCATTTCCAGGATCTGCTCATCGGAGTAGCCGGCCTGGGACAATTGAATGGCGGAATCGGCGTTGGAAAAATCGTGATGATGATCGCGCGCGGCTTTCAACAGCGCCAGGCACAAGTCATCGCTTGCGCCCACTTGTTTGAGCTTCGCAAGTTGCGTAATCTCCAGATCCGTCACATTCAGCTTCTTGAGCTGATCCACGCTGGAGGACCACATTCCCGCCTGGTCGAGCAGCGCATAGTTGGTCTTGGGCTTCGATTTACACCCGGCCAGAGCCAGCACGCACACACCGAGAAGCAGGAAGTATTGCCGCATAACTCCATTTTATGCGGGAAAACGGCGCCGCGGGTGGCGTGTGCCTTCGTGGATACCGGACAGGCGGTCAGCCTTCTTTAGATCTGGAAAGTGCGCTCGACACCGAGCACGCCGTTGATGCGGCGGATGTTGGAGAGAATGGTTTCGAGCTGGCGCTTATCGGCGATTTCCAGGCTGGCTTCGATGCGCGCGTTCTGGCGGTCGGGACGGCTATCCAGCGAACGGATATTGGAGCCCGCATCGCTGATCACCGCGGTGATTTCGGCAAGCAGGCCGGGGCGATCCTTGGAGCGGATCAGGAGTTCGACGGGGAAAGTGGCCACGCCGCCGGTGCCCCACTCGACGGCAATGCGGCGCTCCGTCTGATACAGGAGGTTCTGCACGTTGGGGCACGTGCGTGTGTGCACGGCGACACCGCGACCCCGCGTGACGTACCCGATGATGTCATCGCCCGGAATGGCATTGCAGCACTTGGCGCGAAAGACCAGCAGGTCATCGTGGCCCTTCACAATCAAGGGAGCCTGTCCGAAGCCGAGCATGCGCTTGACGGTTTTGACCAGCGTCGGCTTGGCATCTTCCGGAGATTTCTCCGCATCCTTGGAAGGCTCGCCGAAATACCGCGCGAGCACCTGGCGCGCGGAAAACTTGCCGAATCCCACCGCGGCAAACAGATCCTCGGGTTTGGAGAGTCCGTATTCGGCGGCGAGTTTCTGCAGGTCATCGTTGGGAATCTTCTTCAAGCCCTTGGGGAAATTGCGCGATTCATTTTCCAGGAGGCGCTTGCCCATTTCCGTGGCTTCTTCGCGCTCCTGGGTATTGATGAAGTGGCGGATCTTGCTCTTGGCGTGCGATGACTTCACGAAACTCAGCCAGTCACGGCTGGGCTTGTGCCCCTTTTGCGTGAGAATTTCCACCACGTCGCCGCTGACGACTTCGTGCCGCAGGGAGACCATCTGCCCGTTGACCTTTGCGCCCACGCACTGGTGCCCCACTTCGGTGTGCACCGAATATGCAAAATCCACCGGCGTAGCGCCCCTGGGCAGCTCCAGCACGCGCCCTTTTGGCGTGAACGCGTAGACCTCGACCGGGGCCAGATCCACCTTTAAGGTGGAAAGGAATTCGCCCGGCTCCTGCAATTCCTGGGACCATTCAATCAATTGCCGCATCCAGGCAATGCGCTGGTCATCGTCGCTGGCAACGGGGCCGCCGCCGGTGGAAACGGGCCTGCCATCCTTGTATTTCCAGTGCGCCGCCACGCCCTGTTCGGCAATGCGGTGCATCTCCTGCGTGCGAATCTGGATTTCGAAGGCCTGGCCGCCGTGAATTACTGTTGTATGCAGCGACTGGTAGAGGTTCGGGCGCGGCATCGCAATGTAATCCTTGAAGCGGCCGGGCACCGGGCGCCAGATATGATGCACAACGCCAAGGGCCGCGTAGCAATTGCGTTCGGAATCAGTGATGACGCGAACGGCCAGAAGATCGTAAATCTGATCCAGGCCGCGTTCCTGACGGACGATTTTGCGGTGCAGCGAATGCAAACCCTTGATGCGAGCTTCCAGTTCGGCGGGAATCCCGTTCTCCACCAGCTTGGTGCGAATCGTATTCTGAACGTCTTCCAGGAACTTTCTGTAAATCGGGTCTTTCTCCGTGACTTCCTTCTGCAGGGCGAAGTAGGCTTCCGGCTCCAAATAGCGGAAGGAAAGGTCCTCGAGTTCGCCCTTGATGACGGCCATGCCGAGGCGGTGGGCGATGGGAGAGTAGATATCCATGGTCTCGCGAGCGATACGGAGTTGTTTGGGGGGCTCGAGGAATTCGAGTGTGCGCATGTTGTGGAGGCGGTCGGCAAGCTTGACGACCACAACGCGGACGTCGTGCACCATGGCGAGGAGCATCTTGCGCACGTTTTCCGCCTGACGCGCCTCAGGAGCCATCATATTCAAGCGGCTGATCTTGGTGACGCCTTCGACGAGCAGGGCGACTTCCTCTCCAAAACGCTCTTGCAGGCGCGACAGGGGGAATTCGGTATCCTCGATGACATCGTGAAGGAGCGCGGCTGCCAGCGTAGTGGCGTCAAGGCGCATGTCCGCCAGGATGTGCGCGACTTCCAGGAGGTGGGAGACATAAGGTTCGCCGGAGTTGCGGAACTGGTCGCGATGGCGCTCGGAGGCGATATCGTAGGCGCGGCGCACCAGCCAGGGATCATCGGAAGGACGGTTCAGGCGCAGCTTTTCCAGCAGCTCCTCGAGGCGGCCATTGAGCTGCCGTTCCGTGCGGTCACGGTTGAAATTGAGAGGGAGATTGGAGCGCGAGCCCATAGTCAAGTGTACGCCGAGAGGGCGCGGGAAAAAAGACCGGGAGGGAGGAGGAGGTAAATCGGCACACAAGGAAAAGGGCGGCTGATGAGCCGCCCTCTTCGAGAAAATTGCTGTCCGAGTCGTTTATTGGACGGACTTCTTCTCGGCCTCTTCCTCGCGCTTCTGTTTGACTTCCTTGACCTTGTCGAGCAAGTCATCGGCCTTCTGAGTGAGGGCGTCGCGCTCCTGGGATGACTCGACGATATCGGCCTTGCGGCGATAGAGGAGGTTCAAATAGGTCATGGCATCGTCATAGTCGGGTTTGAGCTGGACGGCAGTTTCCAGGGCCTTGATGCCATCCTCAACGAGTGCGTCGTATTTTTCGGCGTAGGCCTTGCGAACATCCGGAGGAAGCGGCTCGGTGTCCTTGATCTGCTTCCTGATGTGCTCGCGATTATAATCGGCGCGCATTTCCGTGTTGCCGCGATAGGAGAGGGCCCAATCGATGACGCCGACAGAATAGTAAGGCTGCGGGTCCTGCGGCTTCAGCGCAATGTGCCTTTCGTGGTAACTCTTGGAGGCTTCAAACTTCTTGGGATCGAAGGGCTGGCCGGCCATCTGGTACTGGATTGAAGCGAGACCGTCGATGGCGCTCAGGTTGTTGGCGTCCATGTCCAGCACGTTGGAATATTCCTGAATGGCCTCATTGCCATGGCGCATGTTTTCTTCCGAGGGAGCGCCCGGAATGTACTGGCTGGCATAGGCGGTGGCGAGATAAAGGCGCGCATTCAAGAGCTTTGGATCGAGATCCTTGGCGGTCTTGAAATATTCGACGGCCTTGTCGTACTGGCCGTTCTTAAATTCGGCGACACCTTTGTTGAGGTCATCGCGGGCCTGCAGCTTGCCGCAACCCGAGAGACCGTAAGAGAGAGTAAGGAGCGCCGCCAGAAAAAGCATCTGGCCGGCAATGCGGGTAAACCGCGAGCGGGCTACCCTTGAAACCGAAGCTTGAGTCATTGAGGCATCCATCCCTGGTAAGCGCAACCCCGAGGTCGGGACTGCAGCTAGGATTCAGTAAAGCCCTATAGGGGCCATTCCATCACGTTCAGCGGTTTTTTTCCAGTTCAGATGTCAGCAAACCCACGGGAGAAGCTCCCGCAGCATGCATGTCGTCCAAAACCTGGGCCACCGTCTGAAACTCGAGGGAACGGTCTCCCTGAAGAAACGCAACGCGTTGAGCGCGCAGTGCGAATATTGGTGCGAGCCGTCCACGCAATTCTTCGCGTTGTACTACCGACTGGTTGATCCGGAGCGAACCATCCGAAGCAATCTGAACGATGATTGTTTCCGGCGGAACAACCGTGACCGGCGGGCCCGCCTCGTGGGGCAGATCCGCCTGGAGCCCGACCTGCTGGTGGGGGATGATCATGAAAATCACCAACAGCACCAGCAGAATATCGATCAGCGGGACCACATTTGCTTCACAAAGCATCCCGCCTTTACCGCCTATCAAGCCAATACTCATGAGTCACCTCGCGGCCAGATTTGGCCCCTGCGAGAGGACTCTCACAACCCTGCGGCGAAAATCCCGAAAGCTACTGGCCGGCCTCGAGCTTGGCGGTGATCAAACCGACCTTGTCGATGCCGGCTTGTTTCATGAGATCGATGGCGCGGGCCACGTCCATGAACAGAACATCGTTATCGCCCTTGATGAAGGCGATCTTTTCGGCACGGTCCTTGAAGATCTGTTCGATGCGAGGCTCAAGCGTTTCCCATGTGTATTCCTCGTTGTTGATCTTCAAGTGGTTGCCCATCAAGACCTGAACGACTACTGTCTTGTTTTCCAATTCCTGGTTCACCGGTTCTTTGTTCGGCGAAGGTTGTGGCACCAGGGTGTCAAGTCCCCTGGGAGTCAGGGGCGTGATGACCATGAAAATGATGATGAGCACCAGCAGAATATCGATCATCGGCACGATATTCGGCGATGCCATTTGACCACCGCTACCTCCTACGTCCATTCCCATTGCGAGTTCTCCTGTCGAGCCATGCGACCTTAGTTTGAGGAGAGGCAGCTCGCGCCGTGTGGGAAGCGGCGCGAGCCCGAATCATCTCAGCAAACGAATGGTGCGAACGGCCGAAACGCTATAACTGGCCTCCGGCGGCAGGTTGTTTTTCCTTCGCCTGAGGGCTGGTTGACTTGCTCTTTTCGGTGAGAAGGCCGAGTTGGTCGACGCCAGCGGAACGGATTTCGTCCACGACGGCAACCACGTCACCGTACTTGGCACGCGCATCACTTTTGACATATACAGTCTTGTCCAGTTTGTTGGCGATGCGGTCCTTGACTTCACCGGTGATATCTTTCTTGGCGATCTTGGTGTTTCCCAGATAGAGGGTGCCATCGCGCGTGACGGCCACGATGACGGCGTCGTCCTTATCCGCGTCGTGCATATCGCGCGGATTGGAGACAGGGACCATGTCCACCGACACACCTTTCTGCAACATGGGCGTGACCACCATGAAGATGATCAAGAGCACGAGCATGATGTCGCACATCGGAACAACATTGGGGACCGCGACTTGGGCGCCCGCTTGTGGCTTGTACGCCATAGGGTTTCCCTTCTTCCGGCTTACTTCTTCGCGCCGCGGCGCAGAATGAAGTAGTTGATGAGCTCCATGGAGGAGTTGTCCATCTCGACGTCGAAGGATTCCACCTTATTGGTGAAGTAGTTGTAAGCCCACACGGCGGGGACGGCGACGAGCAAGCCGAACGCCGTGGTGATGAGGGCTTCAGCGATACCGCCGGCAACCGCCGACAGACCGGTGGCCTTCTGTGTGGAAATGCCCTTGAAGGCGTTCAAGATGCCGACGACCGTGCCGAACAGGCCGACGAACGGGGCCGTGGAACCGATGGTGGCGAGCGCCGAAAGGCCGCGCTTCATTTCCGCGTGGACGATGGCGACGGAACGCTCCAGGCCGCGCTTGGCGGCTTCAATGACTTCCGCGTCGGACACCTGCTGGGAGGCCGACTGGAACTCTGAAAGACCGGTAGCGACAACCTTGGCGATGTGGCTCTTCTTGTTGCGCTCGGCGATGGCGATGGCTTCGTCGAGTTTGCCGTCCTTGAGGGCGCCAGCCACCTGCTGCACGAACAGGCGCGACTGCTTGCGCGCGTTGTTGTACATGAGGAAGCGGTCGATCATGACGCCGAAGGAATAGACCGAGAGAATGAACAGAATCACGACGACGATCTTGGCGAGCAGTCCCATCGAGATCCACATGGAACGGAGGTCCCATGAGGTTGCGGCTTCCTGCAGCCAAGCTGCATAGATGAAGAGAGTTGCTAACATTCGTTTGCTCCTTAATTTCCTACTGGCTCCTGAGATGCGGGAACCAACAAGATTGTGTATTGAACTGCGAACTCAGAACGGCGCGCAGGTCCCACGACGCTCGCGCCGCCCCGTTGCACTACTGAGCCAGAGAGAAAATCACGTCAATTTCGGTGTCCACTTCCACGGGGTCGCCGTTAAGCAGGGTTGGCTGATAGCGCCACTGCCTGACAGCGTCCAACGCGGACTGCACGAGCAGGGGATGGCCCGAAACGACGGCAAGCTGTTGCACCGCGCCGTCCTTGCCGATGATGGCGTGGAGCTTGACCGTGCCGCTGATGCGCGTCTGGCGCGCCAGGGGCGGGTAAAGAGGTTGCACCTTGTTGACCAGCCGTGCCGCCTGCACGTTGCCGCCAACGGTGACGCGCTTCTGAGTCTTAGGAGGTGGTGGTGGCGCAATGTTCGAACTGACACCGCCAATCACGCCGCCAATCACGCCGCCCATCGAGCCACCCGCGACGCCGCCCGGCACGCCACCGGCAACACCGCCGATGCCCGCGTCAGGTGGTTCCGCTTCTTCCTTGATGATCTTAATGTCCCTGGGGATGGCTTTGGGAGCAATGAGTTTGCCGGCGTCCATCAAGTGGGCCACCGGCATCTTTTTCACAACTACCGTTGCTGCAGGGGGTGGCGGCGGTGGCGGCGGAGGTGGTGGCGCCAACAAAATCGAAGACATGAGCGTCTTCGGCAGCGCTTCCGTGTAAATCAGCGGGATAAGGATGAGAATCGTAAGGAAAAAGATCTCGAAAATCATGGAGACCACAAAGGTCCACGGTTTGGTCCCCTTCTTCTTCGAGGTTGAAACTACCATTTCTTCAAACATGGGTGACTCCTACCTCCTCCCGGCGGGCGCCAGGCGCGGTTGGCCGCTCCCGTTTCCCTTGGGTCTGTTGCCGGCTGCGGTTCCGGTGCCTGCCGCCACGCCCTGCCCGCGCCAGCGATTCCAGGCCACGACCAGGGGAGCAGCGATACCAAAACTGGAGTACGTTCCTACCACGATCCCCACCACCAGGGCAAAGGAAAATGCCCGAAGCACCTGGCCGCCCATCAGGAACAGGACGAGCACGGTGAGGAAGGTCAAACCGCTGGTAAGGATCGTTCGCGAAAGCGTCTGATTAATCGATTTGTTGACGACATCGGCGAACGGCTCCTTGCGCAAAAGGCGGCTGTTTTCGCGGATGCGATCGAAGATGACGATCGTATCGTTCATCGAATAGCCCACCAGGGTTAACAAAGCCGCGATAACCGTGAGCGAAATTTCGAATCCGAAGATTTTGAACAGGCCCAGCGTGATGAGCACGTCGTGAAAAACCGCGATCACCGCCGCCGCTCCGTAAACCCACTCGAACCGGAATGCAATATATAACAGCATGCCTGCCAAAGCATAGAGGGTAACTCGAATGGCCTGATTGCGT